>Ga0209154_1000986_pt1 | contig 17296 bp, 14 predicted proteins | sample GraSoiAngelo_121_FD_185878 | JGI IMG/M metagenome (GOLD analysis project Ga0209154, IMG submission 185878) | Grasslands soil microbial communities from the Angelo Coastal Reserve, California, USA - 14_0919_12_20cm (SPAdes) (version 2) | ecosystem: Environmental > Terrestrial > Soil > Grasslands ... | reverse complement strand
CTCGAGCCGGAGCTGTGCGCCGTGGTGGATGTGGTGTTCCCCCTTGAACGGCTCACCACTGCCGTGGCGGCGTTTCAAGAGGAATTCCCGGCCGTGCCGCTCAGGCTCTATGTGGACGCGTTGGGTGCCGTTTTGCAACCGGTGCTTGATGGGCGCTGCGCCCTCGGGGTGATGGGCTCTCTGCCCGCCGCCCCTGCAGAGCTCACGCGGGAGCACCTGCTCAACATCGGATGGGCGCTTGTCGCATCCCCGAAGCATCCGCTGGCGTCAATCAAAGGAGCGATTCCGGCGCGCGTCCTGGCGCAGCACCGGCAGCTCGTCCTCACGGACCGTTCGGAGCTTTCGCAGGGAAAGGAGTTCGGCGTTTTCACCGCGAACACCTGGCGGCTTGCCGATCTTGGCGCGAAGCACGCCTTCGTGCGCGCAGGCCTGGGCTGGGGCGGCATGCCGGTCGACGCGATCAAGCGCCATCTGGCAAATCGATCGCTGAAAATCCGGCTCGAGAATGTACCCGAGGGCCACCTCGTCATGGCAATGGCGGCGGTGTTCCGCACTGACCGGCCGCCCGGCCCGGCTGGGCGCTGGCTGATTGAACGTCTCAAGTCAAAGTGACTAACCGCCGATCACCTCGAAGGCGACATCCACGTTGCCGCGCGTGGCGTGCGAGTAGGGGCAGATCTTTTCGTGCGCTTCCCGGGCGAGCGCGGCGAGCTCGGCCTGCGCAATGCTCCTGTCCTCGACGCGCATCTTCACCGCGAGGCCGAAACCGCCAGCTTCGCGAGGGCCGATCGTCACGGCGCAGGTGATCCTGGCCTTGGCGGCGTCGCGCTTCTTCTGCTTTGCCACGAAGTCGAGCGCACCGCCGAAGCAGGCCGCATAACCGGCAGCGAACAGATGCTCCGGCGTGGCCGTGCCCGGCTTGCCCGGGCCGCCCATTTCCTTCGGCAGCGAGAGGTCGGCCTTGACGATGCCGTCGCTCGTTTCCGTATGGCCGTTGCGGCCGCCGATGGCGGTCGCGGTTGCGGTAAAGAGCGGTTTGATCCTATCCATAGATATGTCCTACTCCCGAGTGAGAAGAAAAGCCCCCGCCATGGCTCCCGCCGCGCACATGCTGATGAGTCCATAGCGTGCGTTGCGACGCGCCATCTCATAGGCCAGTGTGGTGAGGATCCGTCCGCCGGTTGCCGACCACGGATGTCCGACGGAGATCGAGCTTCCATTCACGTTGACCCGATCCCAGTTCACCGGATCGGTTGCGGGACCTTTCCAGCCCTTCTCCCATGCCGCGGCGTTCGCCAGCACCTGGGCGGCGAATGCCTCGTGGATCTCGATCAGATCGATATCCTTCAGCCGCAGACCTGCGCGGTCGAGCAGTCGCGGGACCGCAATCGCCGGGGCCATGAGCAGCCCCTCGCTCGGATGGAGCGCGGCGTATTCCATCGCCTCGATGAAAGCCAGAGGTGCCCGGCCCTCCTGCCGCGCGCGCTTCTCGCTCATCAGCAATACGGCGGACGCCCCGTCGGTGACAGGCGACGAATTGCCGGCAGTAATCGTTCCGCCGGCCCCGAACGCGGGCTGCAGCGTGGCAAGCCGTTCGAGCGATGTATCGGGCCGCGGCCCCGTGTCGCCGGTTATGCCATCGAGCGGCAAGATCTCTTGAGCGAGGCGCTCGCGCGCCGCCACCGCGTTGCGGTGACTGGCGAGGGCAATCTCGTCCTGGCGCGCTCTCGGAATGCCCCACTCCTTGCGCGTGATCTCCGTGTGCTGACCCATGGAGAGGCCAGTACTAGGCTCGTTGAACGTGCTCGGATCCGATCCGCTCAGCCACTCGACGCCGCCCGCGATGCCGGCGCTGATCCGCCCGTCCGAGATGGCCTCGGCGATGATCGTCGCCGTGCGCAAGCCGGTAATGCAGTAGGAGGAGACCGTCTGTGCCTCGATGCGCGCCGGCAGGCCCGCCTCGAAGACGATTTCCCGCGCGAGATTCGGCCTGCCGCGCTCGGGCACCACGGCGCCGAAGGCAATGGCATCGATGCCTTTCGGATCGACGTTGTCGCGCTCGAGGAGCCCGCGCACCGCATGCTTCGCGAGCGCTGAAGGACCGAGCGATGCAAACGCCTTCCCCGCCTTGACGAAGGGCGTGCGGGCGCCGGCAATAATGGCGACTCTGTGATTGCTCATAGTGCGGGCTTGACGGCTTCGGTCATCTGCAAGTATTTGGGGCCGTGGCGGCTTCGCACAAGTGCAGGCCTCCGTTGCAGCTGTAACGCGGATGCGGCCCGCTGAAACGGGCCGCAAGCGCGCCTGGTCGAGCATCAGACATGGTCGACCTCTTCCAGAAGACGATCGAGTACTGGACCGACGCCTGGCAGCGCACGATCCTCACCTGGGACGTCCTGCGCGAGCGCGGCAACCAGTACATCGAGCACGAGAAGTCAGGCAAGCCGCCGGTGCTCGCCTTCGACTACGAGATCGTCATGGACGGCCGCAACCTCGAGCGCCCCGCCAACTACGCGCTCGCGCGCATCAAGCCGCCGGCCGGGGCGCCGCCCACCGATCCGACCAAGCGGCCCTTCGTCGTCATCGATCCGCGCGCCGGCCACGGCCCCGGCATTGGCGGCTTCAAGATGGACAGCGAGGTCGGCATTGCGCTCCAGACCGCGCATCCTTGCTACTTCGTGATGTTCTTCCCTCAGCCGGTCCCCGGCCAGACGATCGAGTCCGTACGCGCCGCCGAGGTCGAATTCCTTCGCAAGGTGAACGCGCTGCATCCAGACCCCGACGGCAAGCCATTCGTGATCGGCAACTGCCAGGGTGGCTGGGCGCTCATGATGCTCGCCTCGCTCGCGCCCGAGCTCGTCGGTCCTATCCTGCTCGCGGCCTCGCCGGTCTCGTACTGGGCGGGCGTCGCGGGGAAGAACCCGATGCGCTACACGGGCGGGCTCCTCGGCGGCTCCTGGATGGCGTCGCTCGCCGGCGACCTCGGCCACGGCAATTTCGACGGCGCCTATCTCGTCAACAATTTCGAGGGCCTCAATCCCGCAAACGCCCTTTGGGCCAAGCTCTATAACCTCTACTCGAAGGTCGATACCGAGCGCGGGCGGTTTCTCGAGTTCGAGAAGTGGTGGGGTGGTCATTTCCTCATGACCAAGGAGGAGATGGAGTGGATTACCCAGAACCTCTTCGTCGGCAACAAGCTGAGCGCCGGCGAGATCGAGTCCTCGGACGGAAAATATTGCATCGACCTCCGCAACATCCGCGAGCCGATCGTCGTATTCGCGTCCTGGGGCGACAACATCACGCCTCCGCAGCAGGCGCTCAACTGGATCCCCGATGTCTACGGCAGCGTAGACGAGATCCGCGCCAACGAGCAGACGATCGTCTACTGCCTGCACCAAAGCATCGGGCACCTCGGGATTTTCGTGTCGGCGGGCGTGGCGAAGCGCGAGACCACCGAGCTTGCGAGTGCGCTCGACCTGATCGAAACGCTGCCGCCGGGGCTCTACGAGGCGGTGATCGAGGACACGCGCCCGGAGACGCCGGGGCTCGAGCTCGTCGCCGGCCGGTACCTGATCAAGTTCGTGCCGCGGACGATCGACGATATCCTCGCGCTCGACGACGGCCGCGACGACGAGCAGGCGTTCGAGGTCGTGAAGCGCGTGAGCGAGATCAACCAGGGGCTCTACGACACATTCGCCTCGCCGCTCGTGAAGAGCATGTCGAGCGAGGCAGCGGCGCGCGCGATCCGCGCTCTCAACCCGGCGCGTTTGGAGCGCACCCTGTTCTCCGACCTGAACCCCTGGATGTACTGGGTCAAGGTGATGGCCGAGACCGTGCGCGAGAGCCGCCACCCTGCCGCTGCCGACAATCCGTTCGTCGAGGCCGAGCGCCATGCATCGGAGCGGATCGAGCACGCGCTCGATGCCTATCGCGACAGGCGCGACGCCATGTACGAGGGCGCTTTCAAGGCGATCTACGGCTCGCCGTGGCTCGCCGCCGCCGTCGGGCTGAGCGCGGACAGCGCCCGGCGCCGCGGGCCGCGCCGTGGATCCCAATTGCCGAGCTGGGAGTACCAGGAACTCAAGCGGCTGAAGCGGCTGATAGCCGAGTCGCACATCGAGCAAGGCACAGTGCTCGATGGCTGGGTGCGCATCGTGCTCTACGTCGCGCGCGAGCAGCAGGTGTTCGACGAGCGGCCGTACAACCTCGCCCGCCGCATGATCGACGAGCGCAGCCCGCAGGCGCGGCCTTCGCTCGACGAGCTGAAGGCGGCGGTGAAGCGCCAGGCGTTCGTGCTCGCGCTCGACGAAGAGCGCGCCGTCGCGGCGCTGCCCAAGCTTCTTACCGAGGGTCAGCAGCGCCGGGAAGCGCTTCAAGGGGCTCGGCTCGTCGCCGGGGCCGGTGGCCAGCTCACCGGGGACCAGGAGCGCCGTTTTCGCCGGATCGAGAGCGTCCTTGGCCTGGAGGCCTCGCAGCTTCGCTCAGTGGGCTGAACCCAGGAACGCATGGATCTGCGCGACCGCGGCCGCCCCCTCGCCAATGGCGCCGCCGACGCGCTTCACGGATCCTGCGCGCACGTCCCCGATCGCGAAAACCCCGAGGACGCTGGTTTCCAGAGGCAGCCGGGAGCCGTTGCCGGTGGTTACGAATCCCTTGTCGTCGACCGCGACGTCGCAATCCTGCAACCATTCGGTGGTGGGATCCGCGCCGAGGAACATGAAGACGTGGCGGATCGGGCGAGTTTCCTTCTGACTCGTGTCGCGCTGCCGCCAGGTCACCGATTCGACGCCGGACTGGGGCTCACCGGTCAGCCCGACGATCTCCGTTCTGGTGCACAGCTCTATATTGGAAATGGCGGCGATGCGCTCGATCAGATATTTCGACATGCTCGCGGCAAGGCCGGCGCCGCGCACCAGCATCCAGACTTTCGAGGCGTAGCCGGCGAGAAACACGGCGGCCTGCCCCGCGGAGTTGCCGCCGCCCACGAGCACCACCTCCTGGCCCGCGCACATCTTCGCCTCGATGGGCGAGGCCCAGTACCACACGCCGCGACCCTCCATCGCCTTGAGATTGGCGCAGTCGGGACGGCGATAGCGCGCCCCTGTCGCAATCATGACCGCACGGCTGCGCACGGCGCGCCCGTCCGCGAGCTGCAACGCGAATGGCTCGCCATCGGCCGATCGCTCACAATCGAGGTGCACGACCTCCGCCGGAATCAGCATGCTTGCGCCGAACTTCTGCGCCTGCGTATATGCGCGTCCCGCCAATGCCTGGCCCGAGATGCCGGTCGGGAAGCCGAGATAGTTCTCGATGCGCGCGCTGGCGCCTGCCTGGCCGCCGAATGAGCGCGCGTCGATCACGAGCACCGACAGCCCCTCCGAGGCCGCGTAGACCGCGGTAGCCAGCCCCGCGGGGCCGGCGCCCGCGACGGCGACGTCATACACGCGATCCGCGCCGGAGGCGGCATCGAGCATGCCGATGCACTTGGCAAGCGTGCTTTCCGTGGGATTGCGCAGCACCGATCCGTCGGGGCAGACCACCAGCGGCAGGTCTCCGGCGCGCGGCGCGTAGCGCTCGATGAACGCCTGCGCATCATGGTCGCTGGCCGGATCGAGCAGGAGATGCGGAATGCCGTTTCGCCTCAGGAAATTGCTCAGCCTCGCGACATCGCCCAAGGACGCTGCGCCGATCAGCACCGGGCCGCCGGTGCCGGTCTCGATCAGCGCCACGCGCCGCAGGATCAGCGCGCGCATGACCTTCTCGCCGAGCGCGGCCTCCGCGATCAGCAAGGCATGCAGCTGCTCCGGGCTGATGAGCAGCGCCTCCACGTCACCGACCGCGACCGCGTCCACGAGCGAGCGCCGGCTCGAAAGCTGCCCGAGCTCGCCGGAGAAGGCCCCGGCGACATGATCGACCACCGGGAAGTCGTGCCCGTGTCCGTCGCGGCCCGTGACGCGGATCGTCCCCGAAAGCACGACCAGCATGCCGGGGGTCGGCTTGCCAGTTTCATAGATCCGCGCGCCGGCCGCATAGCGGCACGCCGCGCCGAAGCGGCGCATGCGCGCGATCTCGTCGGGCGCGAGGATCGGGAAAGTCTGCGCGCGGCGCGCTTCGAGCGTCGGCGAGGCGGGCTCAGCCATCGATGTTGCGGCGCGGGCCCATCATTTCAGCTCCATCGCCACCTCATCGACGTAGCACCAGCTCCAGCCTTCTCCCGGCTCGAGCGAGGTGATGATCGGATGCTTCGTGGCGTGAAAGTGCTTGGTGGCATGCTTGTTCTTGGATTCGTCGCAGCAGCCGACGTGTCCGCAGATCCGGCACAGGCGCAGATGCACCCAGGGATCGCCCATCTTGAGGCATTCCTCGCATCCCTTGCTGCGCGGCCGGTCGGTCCTCACCAGACCGAGGTGACTGCACTGCATTTCAGCCGATGTACTTCTCCACGACTTCGGGCGGCCGGACGTGCGCCTGGGACGCATCGCCGCCGGTTTCGCGCAAGGCGCGCCGCTGGCGCAAAAGATCCCAGCATTGGTCCAGCTCCACCTGGACCTCTGCCAGGCGCTTGCTCTTGTCCGGAGCGAGCTCGCCCTGCTCGAACAGCCGGTGCTCCTCAGCTACCAGACGCTGGATATGGGCGAGTACAGACACATCCTTTCCCTGCTGTTCCACGGTTTACCTCGCTTGAGCAGTTGACCTGACTACCCATAATAGCCCACGCAGGGGCGAGTGTTGCGGAGTTACGCGGCTCTCTTCGGCCTGGCTGCAGCCTGGCGGTTCTTGTCGGCAAGCAGAGCGATCAGGCCGTCGACGCCGTGGTTGCGCACTTCCTCGCCGAACGCGGTCCGGTAATTCGCCGCCAGGCTGATCCCGCCAATGCTGACATCGAATATTTTCCAGCCAGAGGCGGTCTTTTCCATTGCGTAATCGATGGTGATCGGCTCGGCTCCTGACTGCTTGACCTGCGAGCGGACGGTGACCTCCGAGTCGCCCGGGCTTGCGCGTAACGGCTTGAACTCGATGATCTGATCGCGATAGCTCGCCAGCGCTCCGGAATACGTGCGAACCAGGAGCCGCTTGAATTCGCTGGTCAGCCGCTCCTGCTGGTCGGCGCTCGCGCGACGCCAGTTGACCCCCATTGCGACCTGTGTCGTGCGTCTGAAATCGAAATGCGGCAGGATTTTCGCTTCGACCAGCGCGGAGATCTTGCCGGCATCGCCGGCTTGAATGTCCTTGTCCTGCCTGATTGCCGCGATGACGTCCTCGGACAACTTTTTAACAAGGGCGTCGGGGCTCGCTTCCTGCGCAAACGCGAGCGGCACGAAAGCCGATATGACCAAGAATGAAAACAGCCTGGATTTCATCTCGAGCTTCTGTTGTCGGTCGGGTTGACCACCTCGAATACCGACGCGCTCTCGAAGTCGCCCGGAGTGAGGTATCTGTGGACCGGAAGGATCGGAGTTCCGATCAATGCAAACGCGTGTGCCACCAGGCTCGAGCAGATGAATCGCGTGGCGCTTTCCGCGATCGTGTGCGCCTCCGGCAGGCGCGCGGGCAGGCGCAGCAGCTTCCGCGCAAGCGCCCACGCATGCGCCAGGTCGTATTCGCCCCCGATTCGGCTTACGACCCATTCGGCGAGGCGGGATCGATCCTTTTCGTCCAGCCCGATCGGCCGCAACACCCGGACATGCAGTCCCTTCAGCTCCGAGAGGCGTACCGGTCTGACGCCCGCCGCAATATCGGCTTCGACGATACATAGCGGATCGGGCCCCTTTTCAAGCGGACCCACGTACATCGACACATGAGACCAGGTCGACTGTGTAATGCGTTTGACCAGCGCCGCGACACGCGTGTTGCCCTCGGTGAGGAGCACATCGCCGTGATGCAGCACTGCGGAGAGCGACTGCGGATCGGCGTTTGTCGCTGGACTGTAGTGCTTAACCGGCTGGGCGAGGTAGCTTGCCAGCGCGCCAATCAATCTGGTACGTAGCCGGACAAGGAGGCGGTAAACCGGAGAGCGGGCAAACGTTGGCATTTACGCCGATTGTGAAATCGGTCCACGCCACTATGGTGTCGAACTCGAGCATCATCGTTACAGTTGTAGCGGCTGGTAGGTCGCGAGCGTTCACCGCACGAAGGCGACGATGGCCGGGATCACCTCGGCGGTCGCCTCCTCCATCAGCCAGTGCCCGGAGCCCTTCACGACCGTGCCGCTGACGTTGGTCGCGACGAGCTTCACCTGCTCGATGAGGAAAGTGCCGGAGGCTTTCTCGCCGGTGAGGACAAGAAACGGCATTTCCAGCCTGGTGGCCGCGAACCCGGCGAAGTCCTTCGCGTCCTGCTCGAAGTTCCTGAAAACCTCGAAGCCCGCGCGCATGCCGTCGTCGCGCGCATAGGCGGCGGCGTAGATGCGGCGATCGGCTTCGGGAATGGATTTCGTCCGGTCGGCCGCGAAATCGTTCCAGAAGTGCTCGAAGTAAATCCGTTCGCGCCCCTTGACGAGCGCGAGCGGCGTCTCGCCGTAGAAGTGGAAATGCCAAAGGTCGCGCAGCAGCCAGACGTCCTTCCAGTTACCGACGCCGGGCAGGAAAGCGTCCATCAGGACGACTTTGCTCACCTCGCTCGGGTACTGCGCGGCATAGGCGTAGGCCACCATCAAACCGATGTCATGGCCGACGAGCGTGACCTGCGTATGACCAAGCTGGCGCACCAGACCGTGGATATCCGTGGCCATGGTCTTCTTGTCGTAGCCCTGCGCCGTGCGCTCCGACGCGCCGATGCCGCGCAGGTCGGGGGCGATGACCGTGTGCGACCCCGCGAGCAACGGCATCAGAGGAAGCCACATATGGCTGGTCTGCGCGTAGCCGTGGAGCAGAACCACTGCCGGCCCGCTTCCCGCGATCTTGTAATTGATCCTGACGCCGTTAACGTCGGCGATGGTTTCCTTGAATTTCTGGTCCTCGGCCTGAGCCGTCAGCGCTGCGAGGATCAGAGGCGCGAAGAACATCCAAAGCTTGGTCATGGCAATTTCCTTTAGAAAAGAGCGCACGAGCAGCCGGACATCGCGAGCGGCGCGGCGTAGCCGCCGAACTTCGCCACCGGCGACCAGGCCGGCAGCACCGGAAGCGCCGGCGGCGCCAGCGCGGTGAATTCGCCAGCCGCGTGAACCGCCTTGCCGCCGACCAGCGTGAGAACCGATTCGAGGCGCTTGATGTCCTCGTCCGGTATGGAAAAGTAATCCGCCGAAAGTACCGCGAGGTCGGCGAGCTGCCCGGGAACGAGCGCGCCCTTCCTGCCCTGCTCGCTCGAGAACCAGGCGCTGCTCGCCGTCCACAACCGCAGCGCTTCCATGCGCTCCAGGCGGTTCGCCTCGGTGTAAAGCGTCGTGCCGCCGACTGTTCTTCCGGTGATCAGCCAGTACAGCGATACGAACGGGTTGTAGCTCGCGACGCGCGTCGCGTCGGTGCCGGCGCCCAGTGGAACGCCGGCGGCGAGCATCCGCTTCACCGGCGGCGACTGCTCGGCTTTCGCCTTTCCATAGCGCTCGATGAAGCGCTCGCCCTGGTACGCCATGCGGTGCTGGATCGCGATGCCGCCGCCCAGGGCGCGGATGCGATCGATGCTGCGCGGCGAAATGGTCTCGGCATGGTCGACAAACCAGTGCATGCCGGCGAGCGGGACCTCGCGATCGACCGCCTCGAACACGTCGAGCGCCCGAGTGATCGTTTCGTCGTAGGTCGCATGCAACCTGAAGGGCCAGCGCTCCTTGGCGAGCAGGCGCACCACAGCGCCAAGGTCGGGCTCCATGCGCGCCGGCAGCTCGGGGCGCGGCTCGAGGAAGTCCTCGAAGTCCGCCGCGGAATAGACCAGCATCTCTCCCGCGCCGTTGATGCGGAACATGTCGTCGCCCTGCCCGGCCTGGACGCTTTTCACCCACGCGGAAAAATCCTCCAGCTCCTGGTTCGCCCGTTGCGTGAAGAGATTCGCAGCGAGGCGCACCGTCGAAAGACCGTCGCGATTCAGCGCGCTGACCACCTCGTAGTCCTGCGGATAATTCTGGAAGCCGCCGCCGGCGTCGATCACGCTGGTGACGCCCAAGCGGTTCAGCTCGCGCATGAAGTGCCGCGTCGAGTTGAGCTGCTCGTCGAAGGGCAGCTTCGGGCCTTTGGCGAGCGTGGAATAGAGGATGAAGGCGTTGGGCCTGGCGATAAGCACGCCGGTCGGATTGCCGGCGGCGTCGCGCTGGATCTCGCCGCCCGGCGGATTGGGCGTGTTCCTGTCATAGCCCACCGCGCGCAAGGCGGCGCGGTTGAGGAGCGCCATCGCGTAAAGGTTGAGCACGAACACCGGCGTGTCGGGCGCCGCGGCGTTGAGCTCGTCGAGGGTCGGCATGCGCTTTTCGGCGAACTGGAATTCCGACCAGCCGCCCACCACCCTCACCCACTGGTTGGGCGGCGTGCGCTGCGCCTGCTCGCGCAGCATGCGCAACGCGTCCGCGAGAGAGGGCACGCCGTCCCAGCGCAGCTCCAGGTTGTAGTACAGCCCGCCGCGGATCGGGTGCGAATGCGAGTCGATGAGTCCGGGAATTACCGTGCGGCCGTTCAAGGCGATCTTCGACCCTTGATAGAGGCTGATCTCCGCGTCGCTGCCGGTCGCCAGGATCTGTCCGTCCTTGATCGCGAGCGCCTGCACCATGGAGCGGCGCTCGTCCTGCGTGGCAATCCGTCCGTTGACAAGGATCAGGTCGGCGTCTTTGGAACTCATGGATGCGGATCCTCGGTGCGGAACAGGCAGCCTGCGAACACGCGGGTTATAAGTGGCATTATCGGCCAGTTCAGCACACCTTTTCGATAAGGACACTGCCGACGTGACCTCTTCCAACACTACTATCGACTCCTCGATCCTCGGTTTCATCGCCGGGTTCGTGGACACGTGCGTATTTGTCGGGCTTTTCGGCCTCTTTACGGCTCACGTGACCGGCAATTTCGTCCTTATAGGCGCCGAGCTTGTCCATCATAGCGGCGACGTTCTGCCGAAGTTGCTGGCGCTTCCAGTTTTCATGCTCGCGGTCGCCGCCGCGGCCAAGGCGGTCGACGCTCTAAGGCAAAGACGCCGAAACGCGGTCGTGGCCATTCTCGTCTTCGAGGCCCTCTTTCTTTTCATGTCCGCCGCGGCGGCGTTCTCGTTGAAAGCAGCAGCGCGTTCAGGCGACGCGTCGGCGCTCGCGATCGGGATGCTTGCTTGCGCGGCGATGGGTCTGCAGAACGCCATGATGCGCCTGGAGCTCACCGCGCTGCCATCCACGACGGTCATGACGATCAACGTGACTCAAGCGGTGATCGACGCCGTGACCATCGTCAGCAGCACGGACATTCAGAAAAGAAATGACGCGCGCGCGAGATCCTTCCGCGAATGGCCGGCAATTGTCGCGTTTACGCTAGGGGCGGCGAGCGGCGCGGCCGGCTACGCCTTCGCTGGCCTGGGCGCACTCGCGGTCCCGGCTCTTCTGTGCGTGCTGCTCGCCGCCCGTTACGCGGGCCTGCAGCATCCGGCTCCGTAATGATCGGATCGGACAATTGACACCAACCGTTAACGGTCGGCTAGCCAGTGCGTCGACTTGGTGGATTCGCCTTTCACCAGAAACTGGTTTGCCCGGCGCTGGATCTCGCGGTCCGAGACGCTCACGCGCTCGTGCTGGCGCAGGTGCTCGGTCCACGATTCGTCCATGAAGGACTCGAGAAATCGGGTCGGGTGCGCCGAGTCGTGGAACAGCTCCCAGAAAAATGCGCCGTTGCGCCGCCGCATCTCGCGCACCTCGCGCATCGCGGCGACGAATTCGGCGCGCCTCGCGGGATCGACCCGGTATTCGATCGTCACCAGCACAGGCCCGCTGTCGGGCTCAGGGGCTTCGGCCACGAGCGGCGCCGCCCAATCCATCGACGGCGTGAAATCGGGCGCGCGGTCGTCAACGAGCCGGAAGCTCCATGTCAGCCAGATGGCAGCCACCATCCCGATGGCGGCCGTCGTCAGCGCGGCCGGAATCCCGATCCGGGCAGCGACCTGCCCCCACAGAATGCTGCCGAGCGCCATCCCGCCCATGAAGACGACGACGAATGCAGCGAGGCCACGGGCGCGCACCCAGGCGGGCAACGTCAACTGGGCGGAGACCTGCAGCGCGGCGAGGATCGCGATCCACGCGACACCCGTTGCCAGCATGGCCACCATCAGCAACCCGACATTCTGCAGGTGCGCCAGTGCGAGGGCGGCAAGCGCGTAAAGCGCGCTCGCGCAGGCGACCATGACGCTGCGCGAGATCTTCTCCCTCACCCGAGGCAGCAGCATGGCTCCGGCCACCGCGCCGATTCCGATGCACGTCAGCAACAGGCCGTAGACTTCCGGACCTCGCCCGAGCTCGCGGCGCACGACCAGGGGAAAGAGCGACCACGTCGCGCTCGCGAAGGCGAAGAATGCGGCGCCGCGAATGAGGACGGCTTGCAGCGACCGAGTGTGCGTGACAAAGCGCAAGCCGACGCGAATGGCGCTCAGGAAACGCTCGGCAGGCAGCGAGCTCTTGCGATGCTCGCGCCGCCACTGCAGCAATACCGCAAGGATGCCGATGCACGACAATGCGTTCAACGCGAACACCGGCCACACCCCGACCGACGCGACGAGAACACCTGCGATCGCCGGACCGATGGCGCGCGAGATGTTGATGCCGATGCTGTTCAGCGCAATGGCCGACGGCAGCTCGTCGGCGGGAACGAGCTCCGGGACGATCGCGGCCCACGCCGGCATCGTGATCGCCGTGCCGACGCCAACGGCAAAGGTGAACGCCAGCAGCCCCCAGGGAGTCATCGTGTCGAGGGCCGTGAGCAGCGCAAGCGCGCCGATGACGATCAGGAAATAGACCTGGACGGAAATCAGCAGCCTGCGCCGATCGACGATGTCGGCGATCGCCCCGGCAGGCAGTGCGAGCAACATCACAGGAAGACTGTCCGCCGCCTCTACGAGCGCCACCATCGACGGCGACGACGAGAGCGAGGTCATCAACCAGCCGGCACCCACCTCGTGCATCCAGGTGCCGATGTTCGAGACAATCGTCGCGATCCACAGACCGCGAAACAGCCCATTGCGCAGCGGGCTCCAGGGCGACCGCGTGCTCAGGTACGGCTCCTCGGGGTCATCGCGGAGCTGAAGCCGCCGTGTTCGGCATTTTTCTTCGTCGATGCGGTGTAGATATGGAGCGTGGGCCGGGCATTCTTACGACTGTTTATTCGGCTGATCTCTCTGAGAGCTTGGTTTGGTTCGCACCTTCCAGTCTCTCAAACTCAGTCCGAACGAATAGCGACAACCTATTGGGCCATTACAACTAAATTAGCTACTCGCAGAAATACTCGACAATCTCCCGCGTGTCGGCGCGCGACTGGCCGAACGCGATCCAGCCGTGCTTTCTCAGCTGGAACTCCTCCCGGTGTAATACCACTTCCAACTCGCCTTCGACGGTGACAAAGGTGCCGTTCGTGCTGTGGTCTCGCAGCATGAATTTGTCCTGACGCCGCTCGATCGTGCAATGCTGCCGCGAAGCCTTGTGATCGGCGATCACGAGTTGGCAGGTCTGATCACGCCCAAGCGTGATCGAGTCGCTGCCGCGTCGCCGCACGATGTCCTGGCCCCGATGCACCAGACGCAGCCTCGCCTGAGGCGAGCGCAGCAGCGAGACGGTCTGGGCAACGTCGGTGATATCGGGGCTTTGTTCCCACAGCAGCTCAAAGAGCTCGACTTCTTCCGCCTTGCCCTTTACCGGCACGGGGTAGAGGCGCCGTGTCGCACCGCGGATGACCGGGGCGAGCAGCGTCACGGTATCGTCCGACGTGAGCACCTGCCCCTTCACAGCCTGCTCGTGGAGGCGGTACGCAAGATTGACCGTGTCGCCGAAAACGTCGTTTTCGCGCTGGATCACCGGCCCCGACTGAAAGCCGATGCGCAGCCCGAGCTTGCGGCCCCCGACGGCCGGGAGCGCTTCGACCTCGGTCTGCATCCGTGCCGCCGCCGCCGCGGCGGCGTTCGGGGTCGAGAAGAGCGCCATCACGGCGTCGCCCATGGTTTTCACCACCCGCCCGCCGTGCAGTTCGACTGCTTCGCGCAGCTTCTGCATGCAAACCGCGATCGCCTCCACAGCCTGCGAGTCTCCGGCCGTCTCGTACAGTTTCGCGCTGCCCGTTACGTCGGCGAACAGGACGGTCGTCTGGCGGCTCGGTTTCATGCACTCCCCTACGCTATCGGATAAGGCGCCGGATTCTATGGAGTTAACGTCGTTTAACGCGCTGAGCCGCTTCAGACCGGAATGTCACCCACGTTACCACCGCGAATGAAAAGTCGCCGTCACAGGTGGCGAGGAGTCGACACGACAGTCGGGAAAATCACTACATCGGTGGGACGCGGAGATAAATCCTGCAGCGGCCAACTGCAAAACGTCGAAAGTGCGCAAAGACGACCGGCGCCGTTTCAATTTAGGTTCGTCCCACAATGGCAGGCAGCTCCCCTCGCCCATGGCGCGACAAAAATCCGCACACGAGGAGACGTCCGGGACGACATCAATGGTCTCTATGTCGGAGGAAACGGGCGCGACTTCGCGAGCGTGCGACGCTGGGGGTTGGCGGCGAGGGCCACGATGGGAACGGTGCTGCTCGATTCAGCTCTTCAGTATTACTTTATCACCATGGAAAGCGACCCCCTGCCAGGGATTACCGAATTTGCTGGACCAGTGACGAGCGCCGCTGGCTAAACGCCGGGATGAGCGCCGCGCCATACGGGAGCTCGGCTCCTGGGCTAAACCCTCGGCGGGGTCTCGTTGAGCAGCAACCAGTACAGTCCCAGCTGGCTGACGGCATTCGCGAAGGAACCGAATTCGACGGGTTTTCTCACGTAGCTGTTGGCGCCGACTTGATAGCTCCGCAGCATGTCTTCGTCTTCGCTCGATGAGGTCAACACCACCACGGGAGTCAATTTCGTTCTGGGATCGGAGCGCAGCTGTTTTAACACCTCAAGGCCGTTCAATTTCGGCAGTTTCAAATCGAGAAGAATGACCGCGGGCATTCTGTCGAGATTACGTCCTGCGTACTGACCCGTGCCGAAAACAAACTCGAGCGCCTCGTTGCCGTCGCGCGTCACGACGATTTCGTTGGCTATTTTTGCCTGCCTCAGCGCACGAAGGGTGAGTTCCTCGTCATCAGGGTTGTCTTCGACGACCATGATCATTTTTTGGGGCATTGCGTCTCCTTGCTTGTCTATGGCTCCACTGTCAAAGATCGGGTCGCTATGAGCGATGAAGCGGCATCGGTTGCGCACGGGCGGGCAAAGAGGTACCCCTGCGCCTCGTCGCAGCCGTGCGCGCGGAGGAATCGCAACTGTTCCTTCGTTTCAACTCCTTCGGCGAGCACTCTCAGTCCGAGCGAATGAGCGAGCGAGATGATCGCATGCACGATTGCGGCGTCTCGCCCGCCCTGTTCGACACGCACCACGAAGGAGCGGTCGATCTTCAGACAGTCCACCGGCAGCCGGGAGAGGTAGTTCAAACTGGAGTAGCCTGTCCCGAAATCGTCAACGGAGATCTTGACGCCGAGCTTCTTCAGGGACCCCAGAACGGAGATCGCCACCTCCCGGTCATCAATCAGTTCGCTTTCGGTCAACTCCAGTTGCAGACGGCTCGGATGGATCTCTTGAGCGCGCAAGGCTCGCGTGACGGCCTCCACGAAACCCGCGCTGCGGAACTGGACCGCTGAGACATTGATGCCCACCTGCAGATCATTATGACCGGCGCGGTCCCAAGCGGCGAGCTGGCGGCAGCCTTCCGCGAGAGCCCAGTCGCCCAGCGGCTGGATCAGGTGGGACTCTTCCGCGACCGGGATGAACTGCCCCGGCGGAATCCACCCCCGCTCGGCGTGCCGCCAGCGCATCAGGGCTTCAACGCCACGGATGCGGCCGCTCGTAATATCCACTTGAGGCTGATAATGCAGTTCCAGCTCGCGCCGCGCGACCGCGGTGCGCAATGCGTTTTCGATCTCGATGCGCTCGGTCGCCTCGTGAGTCATCGCGGCCGCGTAGAACTCGAAGCCCTTTCCGCCGCTCGCCTTGACCCGATGCATGGCGACGTCGGCGTTGCCGCTCGCGCCGATGCTCAGCGTCGCATGGACGTCGTGCCCCTCGATCGAGAAGGGCACTTTGAACAATTCACGAACTTTGCGCGTTACGTGCAGCACGTCGTCCGGGCGCGCAAGATCGGCCGCCAGCACCGCGAAGGACGCGGCCTCCAGTCTGGCCGTGGTATCGCCGTCGCGCACTGCTCCACGCACGCGCTCGCCGACCTGGCGCAGCAGCGCATCGCCGGCGTTGTGCCCGTAGCTGTCGTTGATCCGTTTGAAGCGATCGATGTCAAGGACGATCAAGGCGCAGGGCCGGCCAACACGACGCGCATGGGTCATCGCCTGGGCGGTCCGGTCGCCAAGCAAGCTGCGGTTCGGAAGCCCTGAGAGCGCATCGTAGTTCGCCAGATATTTGATCTGCTTCTCGTATGCCTTGCGCTCGCTCACGTCGCGGGCGATGGTCGAAAAGAACCGTATGCCGCCGTCGGCGGCACGGTGAGCAATGACGACCTGGGAAACGGGGATTTCCTTACCTTCGGAATTGAGCATTGCCGTTTCACCTTGCCACAACCCCTCAACAGCTGCGACCGGCAGCGCCTCGTTTTGGATGATTTCGCGCACCCATCCCGGAGAGATTTCGGAACTCAGGGCGCCTTGAGCGTGATGGTCCGACACACCGGTGAGCTTGCGGCCAGCGGCATTCAGGTAAATCCGCCTTCCTTGCGGATCGGACATCCAGACGTAATCGCTGGTCGCCTCCAGAATCTCCACCAAGCGGGCACGCTCCTCCTCCGCCGCGCGCACGCGCTCACGATCGCGGGCTTCGGCCAGGGCGCGCCGCAGCGCGGTGCCCAGCCTGCGCAAATTGTCCTTGAGAACATAGTCGGTCGCGCCGCGCCGAATCGCCTCGATCGCGCGCTCCTCGCCGATCGTGCCCGAAACAAAAATGAATGGCACGCGCGGCGCAAACTGCCGCGAGATTTCCAGCGCCGCCAGGCCGTCGAATTCAGGCATGGTGAAATCGGACAAGATGGCGTCGGGGGTCGAGCTCTTCAGCGTTTCGCGCAGCTCCGTTTCCGTCGCGACGCGTTTCCACGATGGCCGCAGACCGTCGCGCTCCAGCGCTAGCAGCGCAAGCTGGACATCGTCTCGAGAAT
>Ga0209154_1000983_pt1 | contig 17353 bp, 16 predicted proteins | sample GraSoiAngelo_121_FD_185878 | JGI IMG/M metagenome (GOLD analysis project Ga0209154, IMG submission 185878) | Grasslands soil microbial communities from the Angelo Coastal Reserve, California, USA - 14_0919_12_20cm (SPAdes) (version 2) | ecosystem: Environmental > Terrestrial > Soil > Grasslands ... | reverse complement strand
CGTGTAGAATCGAAGACATGGGACACGCGGAGCAGAACGCAGCCCTCTCGGCGCGCGTGACCGCGCACTTTGCCGAGAGCGCGAACCTCAAATTGGCCGCATCGCAGTCGTTGGCGGGGCCCGTGGCGCGCGCCGGCGCGCTGCTCGCCGAGTGCCTGCGGAGCGGCGGCAAGGCGCTCGCCTGCGGCAACGGCGGCTCGGCGGCCGATGCGCAGCACTTCGCGGCCGAGCTCATCAATCGATTCGAGACCGAGCGCCCGCCGCTCGCGGCGGTGGCTTTGACGACGGACAGCTCGACCCTTACGTCCATCGCGAACGACTATGCCTACCAGCAGGTCTTCTCCAAGCAGCTGCGGGCGATCGGCCGAAGGGGTGACGTGCTGCTCGCCATCTCGACCAGCGGCAACTCCGGCAACGTGCTCGAGGCGATCGGGGCCGCGCACGAGCTGGGGGTGCGCGTCATCGCGTTGACCGGGAACGGCGGCGGCAAAGTGGTCTCGCTGATCAAGGCCGACGACGTGCACATCTGTGTGCCGCATCGAAACACCGCCCGGATCCAGGAAGTCCATTTACTGGTGCTGCACTGCCTGTGCGACGGCATCGATTTCCAGCTGTTCGGCGCAAAACGATGAAGGCCCGGACGTGGCTGGCGCTTGCCGTCGTGGCGAGCACGGCGCTGCTGCAGGGCTGTGAGCTGGCACTGATCGGCGCCGGAGCCGGTGCCGCTTACTCGACGATCGAGGACCGCCGCTCCTCGGGCACGCAGCTGGATGACGACGCGATCGAGCTGCGCGCCGCCAGCCGTATCGGAGCTCGCTTCCCCGACAAGGTCCACGTCAACGTTGCCGCGTTCAACCGTGCCGCGCTTATCACGGGCGAGGTTCCGGATGAGGCGGTGCGCGCCGAAGTGGAAAAGATCGTGCAAGGAGTGCCAAACGTCCGCGGCGTGACCAACGAGGTGCAGCTCGCGCCGGTCACGTCGCTTGGCGAGCGCACCAGCGACTCGCTCCTCACTACCCAGGTCAAGGCGCGCTACCTCAGGGCGAATGCATTCAACCCTGTGCACGTCAAGGTGGTGACGGAAGCGGGCGTGGTGTACCTGATGGGCGTGCTGACCGAGCGCGAGGCTGACGACGCGGTCGACATCGCGCGTACAACGAGTGGCGTACGCAAGGTGGTAAAGATCTTCGAATACTGCAAGGCGACTGACGAAGTCTGTCGGCCACGTCCTCCCAGCCCGCCGGACGAGAAACCGAAACCCGCGGCTTGATCGCGTGCAGGCTTCGCCGCCGGCCTATGAATCCAAGATCCGCGCACCACGCGAGCTCGACCGCTGGAGCGCGCAGCTGCCGCGGCCGCTGGTCTTCACCAATGGCGTGTTCGATATCTTGCATCGCGGGCATATCGCCTATCTCTCTCGCGCCCGCGCGCTGGGTGCGGCGTTGCTCGTCGCGCTGAACAGCGATGCCTCTGCCAGGCGTCTGGGCAAGCCGGCAGAGCGGCCGATCAATGCGCTGGAAGATCGGCTTGCGCTCATCGCCGCATTGTCTATGGTCGACGCGGTGACGTGGTTCGAGGACGATACGCCCGCGCAGCTGATCGCCGCATGCCGGCCGGAGGTGCTCGCCAAGGGCGGCGACTGGCCAGCCGAGCGCATCGTCGGCGCGAAGGACGTTCTTGCGCGCGGCGGACGCGTAGTGTCGATCCCGTTCGAGCACGAGCGCTCGACGACGGCGCTGTTGGAGCGCATCCGCGGTGCTAAAGCTTGAGCTGGTAGCACACCGCGCCGGGGGTCGGCACGGCGAGATACGGCGCGAATTCCTTGAAATCGAGCGAGCGGTACAGGGCGATCGCCTCGCCCATGCTCGGCAGCGTGTCGAGCACCACTCGGCGGCGGCCGGTCTGGCGCGCTGCGGCGATCGCGGCTTCGACGAGCGCGCGGCCGACGCCTTGTCCGCGGTAAGCTGGACGAACGTAGAGACGCTTCATCTCGGCCGTGTCGGCATCGAGCGGCCGCAGAGCCACGCAGCCCGCACCGCTCAAGGCTTGAAGCGCGAGCAACAGGCGCCCGGCGGGCGGCGCATATTCCCCGGGCAGGGTGGCCAACTCGCGCTCGAGCTCCGCGAAGCAGCACGGCGCATCCACGGCGCGCGCGTATTCGGCGAACAACGCACCCACGGCGGCGATCTCCGACGGTTGCCTCGCGTGGACGATATTGGCCATATACTATTCTTTCATGCGCCTCCATCAACTTAAAGTGGACTACGACGCCGAGCAGGACCGGCTGCTGATGCTGGTGGCGACCAGCGAGGGCGTGGAGCTGCGGCTTGCGCTGACGCGCCGCTTCGTCAAGCTCTTGTGGCCGCTGCTGGTCAAGCTGGCTGAGGAAGCGAGCCCCCGCATTCGCACGCAGGCCAATCCTGAAGCGCGCAAGGCGCTGCTCGGATTGGAGCACGAGCACGCGGTGTCGAAGGCGGACTTTTCGAAGCCTTACGACGCGGTGCCGAGCGCGACCCCGCTCGGCGAAGCGCCGCTGCTGCTCGCGCGCATTCAAACCGGCCACGACCGCAACGGTCAGCCGGTCGTCGCCCTGCATCCCTCGGAGGGCCAGGGCGTGACGCTGACCTTCGATTCGGTGCTGCTGCACTCGGTATGCCGGCTGCTCCAGGCCGCAGTACGGAAAAGCGATTGGGACATGGAGCTGAAGCTTCCGGGCACCGAGCCACAGGATAGCGCCGAGCACCCGGCGCGCACCCTCAATTGATTTATGATTCACGCATTTCCTAGCGCCGCAGTGCAAGGCATCTCGTCATCAGTTCGGCCTTCGACCAACTCGGCCTGATCGCGCCGCTCACCGCGGCGGTGCGCGGGCTCGGCTATGAGAAGCCGACGCCGGTGCAGGAGCAGGCCATTCCCCTGGTGCTTGCCGGACGCGATCTCATGGCAGGCGCGCAGACGGGTACCGGAAAGACCGCGGCGTTTGCGCTGCCGATCCTGCAGCGCCTTGCGCCTCAGGCCAGCAGCTCGGCATCGCCGGCGCGCCATCCGGTGCGGGCGCTGGTCCTCGCGCCGACGCGCGAGCTTGCCATCCAGGTCGCCGAAAGCTTTGCCGAATACGGCAAGAATCTCCCGCTGCGCAGCACGGTGGTCTACGGCGGCGTCGACATGAACGCCCAGATCGAGCGCTTGCGCAAAGGCGTGGAGGTGCTCGTGGCGACCCCGGGACGGCTGCTCGATCACGTGCAGAACAAGACGGTGATGTTCAACCAGGTATCGGTGCTGGTGCTCGACGAGGCCGATCGCATGCTGGACATGGGATTCCTGCCCGACATCAAGCGCATCATTGCCCTGCTGCCGGCGCAGCGGCAGAACCTGCTTTTCTCGGCTACCTTTCCCGACGAGATCCGCACCCTCGCGAAGACTCTGTTGCGCAATCCGGCCGAGGTCCAGGTCGCAGCCCGCAACGCGATGGCCGATCTCGTGACTCACGTGCTGCATCCTGTCGCGCGGGAGAAAAAGCGCGAGCTGCTCGCGTATCTTGTCCAGACTCGCGAGCTGCGCCAGGTCCTGGTATTCACGGCGACCCGCATCGGTGCGAATCGCCTGGCCCACCAGTTGCGGCGCGACCATATCCATGCCGACGCCATCCACGGCGACAAGTCGCAGGCCGAGCGGCTCGTCGCGCTGGAGGATTTCAAGTCGGGCAAGGTCCATGTGCTGGTCGCGACCGACGTCGCTTCGCGGGGACTGGACATCGAAGGCTTGCCGCAGGTCATCAACTTCGACGTGCCACATTATCCCGAGGACTACATACACCGCATCGGCCGCACCGGCCGCGCCGGGCTGACCGGCGAGGCCATCTCACTGGTCGCGCCCGAGGATCTCGAGTCGCTCGCCGCCATCGAGAGGCTGATCAAGAAGCGGATCGAACGGGTGCTGATTCCAGGATTCCAGCCGAATCCCGGCACGGTCGCTGCGCTGATGGGCGGAGAACCGTCGCGGCCGCCTCGGCGCGACGCGAACACGCGCGCGGTCGACCCGATTTTCTCCAAACCCTACGAGCCGGGCTTATCGCCACCATCGCCGGCTCCGGCGCGCAAGCCCGAGCCGACGCAAGGCAAACGCAAACAGCCCCAGGTCGCGGCGCTTCTGGGCGGACCCAAGCGCGCTTAAAGCTCTATACGCATCGGGCGCCGTCAACCTCGATGCAAACACCGCTCACAAAGGCGGCATCGTCGGACGCGAGGTAAAGGCAGGCATTGGCTACGTCCAGCGGCGTAGCAAAGCGCCCGAGCGGAATGCTCGACAAGAAGCGCTTCTTCGACTCCGCAGTGAGTGCGCCGCCCGCGAACTCGGCCGAGAGCGAGGTCTCGGGGCTGAACACCGGATTGACGCAATTCACGCGGATGCCGTCCGGGCCGAACTCGGCAGCCATCGATTTCGACATCAGGATCACCGCTCCCTTCGAGCTGTTGTAGACCGTCAGTCCGGGCCGTGGGCGAATGCCTGCCGTCGAGGCGATGTTCACGAAGCCGCCGCCGCCGCGCTTGCGAAACACCGGCACCGCGTGCAGTGCCGACAGGTACACGCTTTTCACGTTCACCGCGTAAACCTGGTCGAATTCGCCTTCCGTGACTTCCAGGTAAGGCTTGTTGCGGTGGGTCCATCCGGCGTTATTGATCACGATGTCGAGGCTCGGACCGGCCGCCTGAACGAGCTTCGCCCAGTCGGCGCTTTTCGTGACGTCTGCGGCGACGAATTGCGCGCCGATCTCCTTGGCCACGCGCGCGCCTGCCTGCGCATTGATGTCGGCGATCAGCACCTTCGCCCCTTCCCGCGCAAAGCGTGTGGCGATTCCCTCGCCGAAGCCGGAGCCGCCTCCGGTGACGATGGCCATCTTGTCCTTGAGCCGCATCTAGCCCCCCGGCGTGTCCTTGAACGGGCTATGGTCGCACAGCTCGTTCACATAGCGCGTGATCCCCGCTGCTTCACGCTCGAGGAAGCTCTCCACGGCGCGCGCGAATTTGGGATGGGCGAGCCAGTGCGCCGAAAGCGCCTCGACGGGCAGCAGGCCCCGGAACAGCTTGTGCTCGCCCTGCGCGCCGCCCTCGAATAACTGCAGGCCGCGCGCGATCGCGTATTCGATCGCCTGGTAATAGCAGCATTCGAAATGAAGCAGCGGCAGATGCTCCGTCGCGCCCCAGTACCTGCCGTAAAGAGTCGTGCGGTCGGCGAGAAACAGTGCCGAGGCGATCGGGCGCCCGGCGCGCTCGGCGATTACCATCGCCGCGTGGGGGGACAGTGTTGCGCCCAGCCGCAGGAAAAAATCGAGGCTCAGATAGGGCGTGGAGCGGTGCGCCGCATAGGTGTTGCGGTAGCAGCGGTTGAAGAATTCCCAGTGACGCCGCTCGATCGCACGTCCTTCGAGCCAGCGAAAGCTCACGCCGGCTTCGCGCAGCTTGCGCCGCTCCTGGCGGATGTTCTTGCGCCGGGCGTGCGACAAGCGCGCGAGAAAACCTTCGAAATCCGCGTAGGCGTCGTTGCGCCAGTGGAACTGCACGGTGCGACGCAGCAGCATGCCGTGCTGCTCGAGCAGCCGGGCCTCTTCGACGCGAGGAAAAAGGACGTGCAAGGACGAGGTGTCCTTGGCGATCTCCAGAGCCGCGCCGATGAGGACGCGCCGCTCTGCATCGGATTTGGCGAGCAGCCGCGAACCGCGCACCGGCGTGAACGGGACCGCGCACAGCAGCTTGGGGTAATAGTCGATCCCGTTGCGCTCGTGCGCGTCGGCCCAGGACCAGTCGAAGACATACTCGCCGTACGAATGGGACTTCACGAAAAGGGGCATGGCGCCCACCATCGCCCCGGCGCGGCGCAACACCAGGATTTGCGGCAGCCACCCGGTGCGGCTGCTCGCGCACCCCGTCTCGATGAGCGCCGACAGGAATTCATGGCGGATGAACGGCTGCTCTCCGGCGAGGGCGTTCCATTCCGCCGGGTCGATAGCGGCGAGCGAGTCGACGATCCGGACACTTTCCACAGGTAATTCTACGGGCGCGCCCCGGCGCGATACAATGCTCGCTTGCCGCGGAGGACAGAATGAAGAAGATCGAGGCCATCGTGAAACCGTTCAAGCTGGACGAGGTGCGCGAAGCTCTCTCGGAGGTGGGGGTCACCGGCCTGACGGTCACCGAAGTGAAGGGATTCGGCCGGCAGAAAGGTCACACCGAGCTCTATCGCGGCGCCGAGTACGTGGTCGATTTCCTGCCCAAGGTGAAAATCGAGGTGGTGGTGCCCAACGGCCAGCTCGAGGGCGCGATCGACGCGATCGTTAAATCGGCGCGCACCGGCAAGATCGGCGACGGCAAGATCTTCGTCACGTCGGTCGAGCACGTGGTGCGCATCCGCACCGGCGAGACCAACGAAGCGGCGGTCTAGCGCGCGTTCTTGAGCAGGACCAGCACCGCGCCGGCGCCGCCCTGCGCCGCAGGTGCCTGGCAGAAGGCGAGCACCTCGTCGCGCAGCCACAGCCATTTGCGCAGTTTGCCCTTGAGGACCGGCTCGCGGTTGTGCGAGCCGAGTCCCTTGCCGTGAACGATCCGCACGCAGCGGATGCGCCGCGCCACGCAGCGGCGCAGAAAGCCCGTGACGCTGAGCGCCGCCTCGATGCGATTCATGCCGTGAAGATCCAGGCTGTCTTCGACCACCCAATGGCCGCGGCGCAGCTTGCGCAGCACTTGGCGCGACAAGCCCTCGCGCAGGAAGGACAGCTCCTCCCCAGAATCGATCGCGTCGTCCAGCGAGAGCGGGCCGGCGAGGGACTCGGCGAGGGCCGCACGCTCGTCGCGCTCGCTTTGGCGTGGCAGCGGCGGCGGCGGGTCCGGCCGCAGCACGACGCGGCGCGATTCGGCGAGCGGCGATACGCCGGCAACCGCCCTGCGGAACTCTTCGTCGTCAGGCGGCGAGCCCATCGAGAAATTTCTCCGCGTCGAGAGCGGCCATGCAACCGCTCCCCGCGCTGGTCACGGCCTGGCGATAAACGTGATCCTGCACATCTCCGGCAGCGAACACTCCCGGAACGCTGGTCGCGGTGGCAAAACCTTCCCGCCCGCCGCGGGTGACGATGTAGCCGTTTTCCATCTCGAGCTGCCCGGCGAAGAGCTCGGTATTCGGCGTATGCCCGATGGCGACGAACAGCCCTTTCGCGGCAATCTCGCGCACCGCGCGGCTCTTGAGATTTCTTGCCTTCACGCCGGTCACGCCGCTCTGGTCGCCGAGCACCTCCTCGACGAGACTGTCGAGCAGCAGCGAGATCTTGCCCTGCGCGACGCGCTGCATCAGCTTGTCCACCATGATTTTCTCGGCGCGAAACTTTTCGCGACGGTGGACCAGCACGACATGGCTGCACAGATGCGCCAGGTAGAGCGCCTCTTCGACCGCGGTATTGCCACCGCCCACCACCACGACGTTCTCGCCCTTGTAGAAAAAGCCGTCGCAGGTCGCGCAGGCCGATACGCCGCGACCCATGTACTTCTGCTCCGAGGGCAGCCCCAGGTACTTGGCAGACGCGCCGGTGGCAATGACCAGTGCGTCGCTGGTATACGTCGCTGCGTCGCCGTCGAGCGAAAACGGCCGGCGATTCAGATCCGCGCGCTGCACATGATCGAAGATCAGTTCCGTCTCGAAGCGCTTGGCGTGCTTCTCGAAGCGGGTCATCAGCTCCGGGCCCTGCACGCCGTCGGCGTCCGCCGGCCAGTTGTCGACGTCGGTCGTCGTCATCAGCTGGCCGCCCTGCGCGATGCCGGTAATGAGCACCGGCCGCAGATTCGCCCGCGCTGCGTAAACCGCGGCGCTATAGCCGGCCGGCCCCGAACCGAGGATGAGGAGTCGGGCATGGCGCGTCGGCATTTCTGGAAGGCTCTGGATATTCAGGGAATATGGCGATTATAGAGAGAAAGGGCGAAGGGTCGGGCCGATCGGCGCGGCGAGCACTGGACAGACGCTGGCTTTTTTACATGCTCTGACCTTCTGCTACCATATTCGGCTACGCGGAGAGGTTGATTTCGCCTATGCCCACCCCGGTTTCGACGGCGGTTTTGAAAGCGGTGCCGCTGTTCGCCAACGTTCCGGAAGAACAGTTGCGGATGCTCACGGTCGTCGTCACGCGCAAGAGCGTTTCGCGCTCTACTACCATCATGGCGGGCGGCGACGCGACCGATTCCCTCTACATCGTTCTTTCGGGGCGGCTCAAGGTGATGATGAGCGACTCCGAGGGCAAGGAAGTGATCCTCGCGATCCTGGGCCCCGGCGAGTTCTTTGGCGAGATGGGCCTGATCGACGACAGCCCGCGTTCGGCGAGCGTGGTGGCAATGGAGTCCTGCGAGCTCCTGTCGGTCGCGAAGCGGGACTTCAAGAAGTGCCTGGCCGAGAACTTCGAGATGGCGATGGCCGTCATGCGCGGCTTGGTGCGCCGGCTGCGCGAGGCGGACCGCAAGATCGGCAGCCTCGCGCTGCTGGATGTCTACGGCCGCGTTGCCCGGCTCTTGCTCGACATGTCGGAGACGGTCAACGGCGAGAAGGTGGTGACCAAGCGGCTTCCCAAGCAGGACATCGCCAAGATGATCGGCGCCTCCCGCGAAATGGTGAGCCGGGTGATGAAGGACCTGCAGATGGGCGGTTACATCGAGGTGCGCGGCTCGACCATCGTCCTGCGCGATACCATCATGCTGCCCGAGTAGCCGAGCGGCGCTCAACAGCCTATAAGCCCCTGCTCCGGCGGGGGTTTTTGTTTTCTGGGGTAGAATCATCCATCACCGAACGGCGAGATGGGCGTAGCGGAAAAAAACTCAGGCGCACCCCTTCCCGCAAAGCTCGCGGGGTTATTGCGCGAAGCCAAGTGGCTGATCGTTGTTGCCGTCGCCGGCTATCTGCTGCTGATCTTCGCTACTTTTCACCGCGGCGATCCGGGCTGGTCGCGCAGCGTCACCGACGGCGTCGCACGCAACGCGGGCGGCGTGGTCGGGGCATGGGTTTCCGATATCGCGCTCTACCTCTTCGGGTTGTCGGCTTACTGGTGGGTCGCGCTGTGCGTGTATGTCATCGTCTGGGGCTACCGGCGTCTCGACGGAACGCGCCTCATTGACCGTCGTCCGCTCGTCCTCGCTCTGGCCGGATTTGCAATTCTGCTGGTCTGCAGCGCGGCGCTTGAGCGGCTTCGGCTCCACAGCCTTTCGGTAGAGCTGCCGCTCGCGCCGGGCGGCTTGATCGGAAACGGCGTCGGCGAGCTGACCGGTGCCGCCTTCGGCTTTACAGGTGCCACGCTCGTGTTGCTAACGCTCGCTGCCATCGGCTTGAGCCTGTTCACCGGGATTTCCTGGCTCGCGGTCGCCGAGGTCGTCGGCGCCATGCTCGAAGCGGGTTATGGATTCGTGATACGTGTCCGGGACCGCCGGCGCGACCGCAAGCTGGGCGTGCGCGCGCGCGAGGAGCGCGACTTTATCGTCGGCGCCGAGAAGAGGCGCGAAGACGAGCATCCGCCCCTGCGCATCGAGCTGCCGCTTGCGCAGATCAGGCAATCCGAGCGGGTGCACAAAGAGAAGCAGGTGCCGCTGTTCGAGGATCTTCCGGATACGCCTCTGCCGCCGCTCAAGCTGCTCGACGATGCGAGGCCCGGCGGGGAGCAGGTGACGCCGGAAACACTGGAGTTCACATCGCGGCTGATCGAGAAAAAACTGTCGGATTTCGGCGTCGCGGTCAAAGTGATCGCCGCCTACCCCGGCCCGGTGATCACCCGCTATGAGGTCGAGCCGGCCGTCGGCGTCAAGGGCAGCCAGATCGTCAACCTGGTGAAGGACCTCGCTCGCGCCCTGTCGGTGGTTTCGATCCGCGTGGTCGAGACCATTCCGGGCAAGTCCTGCATGGGACTGGAGATTCCCAATCCCCACCGGCAGATGGTGCGCCTGTCCGAGATCCTGAGTTCCGAGGCCTATCACGCGCTGCACGCGCCGCTGGCTCTCGCGCTCGGCAAGGACATCTCGGGAAACCCGGTGGTGGCGGACCTCGCCCGCATGCCGCACCTCCTGCTCGCCGGCACTACGGGCTCGGGCAAATCGGTGGCGCTCAACGCGATGATCCTGTCGCTTCTCTACAAATCCGAGCTGCGCCACGTGCGTCTGATACTCGTCGATCCGAAGATGCTCGAGCTCTCGGTCTATCAGCACATTCCGCATCTTCTGACGCCGGTCGTCACGGACATGAAGCGGGCAGTCAACGCGCTCGGCTGGTGCGTCGCGGAAATGGATCGCCGCTACAAGCTGATGAACTGGCTGGGGGTGCGCAATCTTTCGGGCTTCAACCACAAGGTGGCTGAAGCCGAAAGGCACGGGCGCCAGCTGGAAGATCCGTTGACGCTGGAGTCCGGCAGTCCGCAGCCGCTGCAGCAGCTCCCCTATATCGTCGTGGTGATCGACGAGCTCGCCGACCTCATGATGGTGGTGGGCAAGAAGGTGGAAGAGCTGATCGCACGGCTGGCGCAGAAGGCACGCGCCGCCGGGGTCCACCTGGTGCTCGCCACGCAGCGGCCTTCGGTGGACGTGATTACCGGGCTCATCAAGGCCAACATCCCGGCGCGTGTCGCGTTCCAGGTGTCCTCCAAGGTCGATTCGCGCACCATCCTGGACCAGTCCGGCGCCGAAGCGCTGCTCGGCGCGGGGGACATGCTGTATCTGCCTCCAGGCAGCGGCTTGCCGCAGCGCGTGCACGGCGCTTTCGTAGCCGACCACGAAGTGCACAAGGTGGTCTCGCACCTGCGAGCCCTTGCGGCGCCCGACTATCTGGCCGACGTACTCGAACCCGCGGCGTTGGACGAAGGAGGGGCTGCCGCGGGCAACGGCGAACCGACCGGCGAGAAGGATCCGCTCTACGATCAGGCGGTCGAAATCGTCCTGCGCACGCGGCGGCCTTCCATTTCGCTGGTTCAGCGGCACCTGCGCATCGGATATAACCGGGCTGCGCGCCTGATCGAGGACATGGAGCGCTCGGGCATGGTCTCGCCGATGCAGTCCAACGGCAATCGCGAGGTGCTGGTTCCCGCCAAGGCGGAGTGACCCCGCGCGATGCGGTTCCTGCTTCTCCTCGCGCTCCTCGTGGCGTCCGGCGTCCGGGCGGCCGCCATCGAGCGCTTCAAGAGCTTCGTGCGCACGACACAGTCGGCGCGCGCCGATTTCGAGCAGAAGGTCCACGACCGCGATCGCAAGCTCGTGCAGGAGTCAAAGGGAAACTTCGTGCTCCTGCGGCCAGGCCGCTTCCGCTGGGTCTACGACAAGCCGGTGGATCAGCTGATCGTCGGCGACGGCGAACGGGTCTGGATCTACGATCGGGATCTCAAGCAGGCCACGGTGCGCAAGCTCTCGAAGGCTCTCGGATCGACCCCGGCGGCACTGCTCGCGGGCAGCAGCGACGTCGAGTCGGCGTTCGAGTTGAGCGACGCGGGCGAGCGCGACGGCCTCGAATGGCTCGAAGCGAAGCCGCGCGAGCGCGAAGCGGGGTTCGAGCGCATCCGCATGGGGTTGGGCAGCGGCGGCATCGAGGCGATGGAGCTGACCGACAACTTCGGTCAGACGACTTTGCTGCGTTTTTTCAACCTGGTGCGCAATCCGAAGGTCGACCCGGCGCAGTTCCGCTTCGTGCCGCCGAAGGGCGCCGACGTATTAGGAGATCAGTGAACGATTTGTTCGGCAAGAAGGCGCCGCTTGCACCGCTTGCCGAAGCCTTGCGCCCGCGCTCGATCGACGAAGTCGTCGGCCAGCAGCATCTCCTCGGCCCGGGCAAGCCGCTGCGCCTGGCTTTCGAATCCGGCAAGCCGCATTCCATGATCCTCTGGGGTCCGCCGGGCTCCGGCAAGACCACGATCGCGCGCCTCATGGCAACGGCCTTCAACGCCGAGTTCATTGCGATTTCGGCGGTTTTTTCCGGCGTGAAGGAGATCCGCGAAGCGGTGCAGGCCGCCGAGGCCGAGCTTGCGCGCAGCGGCCGCCAGACCATCCTGTTCGTGGACGAAGTACATCGCTTCAACAAGGCGCAGCAGGACGCGTTCCTTCCCTACGTGGAGCGCGGCCTGATCACCTTCGTCGGCGCGACGACCGAGAATCCCTCCTTCGAGGTCAACAGCGCCCTGCTTTCGCGGGCGACGGTGTACGTGCTCGAGCCCCTTTCCGAGCAGGATTTGGAAATTCTCCTCGTCAGGACCCGCCTCAATACGGATCAGGACGCGAAGGCGCGTCTCATCGGTTTCGCCGACGGAGACGCACGCCGGCTCCTCAATGCGGTCGAGATCGTGATGACCGCCGGCGTCGAAACGATCGACGGCGCGTTGGTCGAACGCGTTCTGGCGCAGAACCTGAGGCGCTTCGACAAGGGCGGCGAGCAGTTCTACGACCAGATCTCTGCGCTGCACAAGTCGGTGCGCGGGTCCGATCCCGACGCTGCGCTGTATTGGATGGTGCGAATGCTCGACGGCGGCGCCGACCCGCTTTACGTCGGCCGCCGCGTCGTGCGCATGGCGGTGGAAGACGTCGGCCTTGCGGACCCGCGCGCGCTGCGCATCGCGCTCGACGCCTGCGAGACTTATGAGCGGCTCGGCAGTCCCGAAGGCGAGCTGGCGCTCGCCGAAGCGGTGATTTACCTCGCGGTGGCGGCAAAGTCGAACGCGATCTACGAGGCCTATGATTCGGCGCGCGCGTTCATCACCAAGGACGGCACCCGGCCGGTGCCCATGCACCTGCGCAACGCGCCGACCCGCCTGATGAAGCAGCTCGGCTACGGCAAGGGCTACCGCTACGCCCACGACGAGGAAGGCGCGTACGCGGCAGGGGAGACTTACCTCCCCGAAGGCATGGGCGCGCTCAACTGGTACCAGCCGAGCGACCAGGGCCTGGAAGCGAAGATCCGCGAAAAGCTGGCAGAACTGCGCCGCAGAAACGAACAGGCGCGCAAGCAAGGCGAATGATCGACATACAGCTGCTCAGGACCGACATCGACGCGCTCGCCCGCCGACTCGCGACGCGCGGCTTCCACCTCGACGTTGCTGCGTTCAAGGTGCTCGAGGATGCGAGAAAGAGCATCCAGACGGCCACCGAGAATCTGCAATCCCAGCGCAACGCGCTCGCCAAGCAGGTTGGCCAGGCCAAGGCGAAGAAGGACGAAGCGCAGGCGGCCGCGCTGATGCGGCAGGGGGCCGAGCTCGGCGAAAAGCTGAAGCAGATGGAGACGGAGAACGCCGCCGTGCAGGCGAGACTGCACGAGTTCGTCTGGCAGATCCCTAATGTTCCGCACGAGAGCGTCCCGCTCGGCAGCCGGCCCGAGGACAGCGTGGAGCTGCGCCGCTGGGGCAAGCCGCGAACATTCGATTTCCAACCCAAGGACCATGTCGACGTCGGCGCCGGGCTGGGCGGCCTGGATTTCGACACGGCGGCGAAGCTCGCCGGATCGCGCTTCGTGGTGATGAAGGGGCAGGTGGCGCGCCTGCACCGGGCGATCGCGCAATTCATGCTCGACGTCCACACGTCGCAGCACGGCTACACCGAGGTCTACACGCCCTACATGGTGAGCGGTGCCTGCGCCGACGGCGTGACGAGCCTTGCCAAATTCAAGGACGATCTCTTCAAGGTCGAGGGGCGCGACCTCTACCTCATTCCGACTGCGGAGTATTCGGTCACCAATTTGGTGCGCGACGAGATCTTGCCGCTCGAGAGGCTCCCGCTCAGGTACGCCTGCCATTCGCCGTGCTTCCGTGCGGAAGCGGGAGCGGCTGGCAAGGATACGCGCGGCATGATCCGCAATCACCAGTTCGACAAGGTCGAGCTGGTGCAGATCGTACATCCCGCGAAGTCCTACGAGGCGCACGAGCAGCTCACCGGGCACGCCGAGGCGATCCTGAGGAAGCTCGAGCTGCCTTACCGCGTGGTGACGCTGTGCGCCGGAGACACCGGGTTTCCTTCGGCGAAGACCTACGACATCGAGGTCTGGCTGCCGTCGCAGAAGGCGTATCGCGAGATCTCCTCGTGTTCTAACTTCGAGGCGTTCCAGGCGCGCCGCATGCGGGCGAGATTCCGCAACGAGCAAGGCAAGCCCGAGCTGGTGCATACGCTGAACGGCTCGGGCCTTGCCGTCGGGCGCACCCTGGTCGCGATTCTCGAAAACCACCAGAATGCGGATGAGTCTGTCACCGTGCCGAGCGCCCTGCGCGAGTACATGAACGGGCAGGAGAGGATCGCGCGCGCCTGATAAAATTCGCGGTTCGTTCGGACCGCGGAGAGATGCCGGAGTGGTCGAACGGGGCAGACTCGAAATCTGTTGTGCCCTTCGGGGCACCGGGGGTTCGAATCCCTCTCTCTCCGCCAGTCAACCCCCGTAAGGCCCTGAAAGCGCTTATTTTCGCTTCTCTGCCCTACCGCCTACCCATACTGCCACCCATATCCGGGCGACTTTGCCGCTGCGATAAAGTCTTGGCGCGTTCAGATGATCGGCGTCTACTTAAGGCTTACTCCGGCTTCTTTGCCGCATCAGGTGGCCACCAACGACGCCGACGCAAATGCATAGCAATTCAACGGCACCTACGACGTATTCTAGATTTGGCTTCGCGGAATCCCCGCCCGCCGAAATAACATGCGCTAAAGGAACAAGCGAGGCAAAGATAACCTTCATTAACAGCGATGTGGACATTAGCGTCCCTGACACGAAGCCGAGAACAACGAGCAGCCCGACAGCGCTCAGGATACTTGGCATCCCCGGAGTTACGTGTTCAGCAACGAGGTGAACGTAGGAAAGAAAGACAATGATGGCTGCTGCGGCGATCACAAGGTCTACTATTCGGCTGCGCATGTTTGTTGTCATCGAGGCGTAAATCCAGGATGAGGATAGTTAATTCCAGGGGCGATATCTGAGCTAGGCGCCCCAGCCGGCAGGTTTCCAGAGAGCAAACCATTTGTGAACGAATTTGAGTTCGGCCCGAATGGTCGCCAATTCACATCACCAGACGGGAATGAATTGAACCGCTGTTCAACCATTTTCTCGTACCCGCAGGTGTCCGCAAAACATGATCTCTGCGGTGGTGAGCCAATACGTACCGCCCTCGCTATTGAATCTTCGTCAGCATCACGCTTCTTATAGCCAGACAATAGGGACGGATTCGCGAACATTGAAAATGTTCTTTGCCAACCTTCGGCTTCGCACTTGACATACACAAAGCAGTGCACGTAGCCCGTTATGCTTGCCGCTCCATCTAAGACACGACAATAGAGCGATACTTCAAGACCTGCCGGATCGACAAGATTGAGCGGACTGAGATACACGTACGCGTAGGTATTTAATCCCCCGTGTAGACCAATCGGATCGCTCTGCACATACCGCCCGACCGCTGGATCGTAGTCCCGGAAGTTGTTGTAGTGGAGATTAGTTTCCTTGTCGAAATACTGCCCTGGGAACCTCAGTGGAAACTCAAACGCCCCAAGCCCCGATGGATTTTCATCCGGGACGTTGACGCCGAAGGGCTCCTGCTGATCCCAGCGCCACACCGTCTGCCCCTGCTGATTGGCGATGAGTCTTGGAGTGTTGAGATGATCGACGTAACAAGTGGCACTGACGCGAGTTTGTCGTACCGGTAGACGATTTCCCTTGACGCGATCGGCAGTTGCAGCAGCCAAGAAGAAGGCGGCACCTCGTTATTTCAATTTTTTTGCCTAGACGCGCTTTTTTACCCGCGCGCTCGATCGAGCGCAAGCGAGCTCGCTCAGATGACGCAAGACGAGAAGGCTTTCTTTCGCGCGATGCGCGCCCGCATCACCCAGTTTCGCAAGGAGTCCGGCCCAGGGTCACCTAACCTCTTCAGCGTACGATAACTGTCCTTCGCGCTTCCAAGCATCTAGCTGCTCGATCAGCACCGAATAGCACTCTGGTATCGGTCGAACGTAAATTACGCGACGCTCCTCATGGCGATAAGCGGTAGACCCAAGGCTAAGGAAGTTGTTCTCGAGTAGCGAGTCGACCAGGTCGATCGGAAAGTGCTCCGTGAAGATCACCTTGATTAAGCGAGGAACCGGTCGATTCATTTCACGACGCCGGTGGGCCCGATATTGAATACTGGCACCTTGTAGTGCCGGCATCCAACATTGTGGATCACCGCTTGTTGGTTGTACCAGACATAGACATTCCGGATTACGTTAATTCCCCGCGCCTCCATATTCTGAATTTGAAAGAACGTACCTAGCAAAGCTTGCTGCCGTACAAGGCAATCGTCGGCGCCCGGATCATTTGCGGCGGGCGGGACCGGGCATGAGTTTGGAACTGGATCCGTTACGGTCGGTGGCAGTGGTACGGGAGACTCGGCCGAACTCTGATTGATGTGACGCGCCACCCTGTTTGCGCGATTGGCACGATGTTTATCACCTAGCACCAGCCTCCGACTTGTTGGCGCAAATAGCCTCTAGTTTCGAGCGCCTGCTCGATCGCCAGGCGCTCGGCCAAGTCCGCGGGACTACCGCGGCGCTGTAACTCCCGCCCGATTCGGGCGGCTCGTTCGCTCACCTCCTCGCGTAACACCCTGCGGTCGACCTCGATGCAAGGGCGTGCGTCCCAAGCCTCGTACGCGGTCTTCCAACCGAGTGTACGCCGTCTCCACACTTCGTTGACAGCCGTCAGTATTTCTCTCAGACGGTGCTCGATCTCCTCGAGCGGGAGCCGTGCGAGCTCGCCCTCCCACGCGCGGTGCTCGAGATTCTGCCGCTCATGCTGGCCGTAGAAGCGCGCGCAGCGCGGCGGGCCATGCAAGACAAGGACCTGGTACGCGTTGAGCAGCTCGCGCACGATCGGGGCGTCGTTCGCGCTCGCGCGGTCCAGACGATAGACCAGCGGTGCGCCGTTCTTGTTCATGTCGGAGCACAGTGCCTGGGCCACGAGTTTCGCGTCGTAGCGCATTCCCGTCTTCACTGCGGTCCGGTAGGGGACCGCCGCGTCGGCCGTGAAGAGCGCGTGCACAGCGCCCTCAGCGCTGTGGAAGTGCATCCCATCCATGCCGCGCATGACTCCGGGAACGCTCACGCTCACTCGCGTCAGCGCGTGCTTGCGCTCACGCTCCATGGCGATGAGCGTCTGCGCCTTCACTAGCGCGGCTTCGCGCCGGGAGAGACCGTCGACGCTGCGGCGTAAAGACTCCGCTCCCACCAGGCCGTTAAGCTGGCGCACGATCTCGCTTGCCCGTCGGAAGACCTCGGGCCGCACCCGAGAGTGCCCGCGGCTCGCAGCACGACGGAGCACCGACGGCTCGCCTTGGCGCTCTCGCGCCTTCCAGCGCCGCAGC
>Ga0209154_1000982_pt1 | contig 17358 bp, 12 predicted proteins | sample GraSoiAngelo_121_FD_185878 | JGI IMG/M metagenome (GOLD analysis project Ga0209154, IMG submission 185878) | Grasslands soil microbial communities from the Angelo Coastal Reserve, California, USA - 14_0919_12_20cm (SPAdes) (version 2) | ecosystem: Environmental > Terrestrial > Soil > Grasslands ... | reverse complement strand
CGTCGCCTTCGCAACCCTTGCGGAGCTGGTCGAGGGACCGCGCGTGCTTCTTCGCGTCTCGCGTCCGCCGGATGCGCCGGAGACGTTCCACCTGGGCCTTCAGGGACGCCTCGCTCACTCGAAGCGGCTCGAGTTCCGGCTGCTCGTCGACGACGAAGTCGTTCACGCCGACAATGACACGCTCCTTGTCCTCGATCTCCCGCTGATACCGATACGCCGAGTTGGCGATCTCCTGCTGGAAGAACCCTTTCCGGATCGCGGGGATCACGCCGCCGAGCTCCTGAATCCGATCGAAGTATCGGTAGGCCTCGTCCTCCAGCTCGTCCGTGAGGGATTCGAGGAAGTAGGACCCGCCGAGCGGATCGACCGTGTTCGCGACGCCGCTCTCATGGGCGAGGATCTGCTGGGTTCGGAGCGCGATGCGGGCCGCGGCCTCGTTCGGCACCTGATAGGCCTCGTCGTACGCGTTCGTATGGAGGGATTGCGTCCCGCCGAGGACGGCGGCGAGCGCCTGGACCGTCGTCCGGACGATGTTGATCTCGGGCTGCTGCGCGGTGAGGCTGACGCCGGCCGTCTGCGCGTGGAATCGGAGGAGCCACGAACGAGGGTTCTTCGCCCCGAACGTGTCCCGCATCTCGCGGGCCCAGATCCGGCGGGCCGCGCGGTACTTCGCGAGTTCCTCGAACAGATCGTTGTGTGCGTTGAAGAAGAAGGACAGGCGGGGTGCGAAGTCGTCCACCTTGAGTCCGCGGTCGATCCCCCAGCGGACGTATTCCATGCCGTTCGCCAGGGTGAAGGCCAGCTCCTGCCCGGCGGTCGCCCCCGCTTCGCGAATGTGATAGCCGCTGATCGAGATGGTGTTCCACTGCGGCACCTGCTTCGAGCCGAATTCGAACGTGTCGACGACGAGCCGCATGGAGGGTTCCGGCGGAAAAATCCACTCCTTCTGGGCCTGATATTCTTTCAAGATGTCGTTCTGGATCGTGCCGCGGAGCTTCGACATCGGGATGCGGCGTTCCTCCGCCGCGACGAGGTACATCGCCCAGATCACGGAGGCGGGACTGTTGATCGTCATCGACGTGCTCACCTCGCCGACGTCGATCCCACGGAAGAGGAGGCGCATGTCCTCGAGGGAGGACACCGCGACCCCGCAAGTCCCGAACTCTCCCTTCGCCTCCGGCTCGTCCGTGTCGTATCCGTACAAGGTCGGCATGTCGAACGCGACGCTGAGGCCCGTCTCCCCGTGCGCGATCAAATACTTGAACCGCCGGTTCGTGTCCTCCGCGCTCCCGTAGCCGGCGAACATCCGCATCGTCCATAGGCGACCGCGGTACATCGTCGGATGGATCCCGCGGGTGTAAGGAAACTCGCCCGGCTTCCCGAGTCGCTCCTCGTCCGTCTTGACTCCCAAATCGAGGGGCGTGTAGAGACGTTTCAAAGGGCGACTCGAAGTCGTGACGAATTCCTTTCGGCGTTCCGGGAGAGACTCCAAGGCGTGTCGGAGGGTCGTGTCCTCCCACCGTTTCCGTTCTTTCTCGAGGGCCTTCCGGTCGTCCTCGGCCCGCATGAACGCCTCGGCGCTTTCAAACGCCCGTGCCTATAAGATGGTTGCGCCCGTCGACGCAGGTCAACTGGACTGGCTCGACTCGACGATCGTCTTCGCGAGGCCTTGGAACGCCACCTCGACGTTGTCGCCGGTCTTCGCGGACGTGTAAAGGATCGGGCACTCGTACGAACGAAGGAGGTTCGACGCGTCCTCCGGGGTCACCTCGCGTCGGGGGGTGAGGTCCGTCTTGTTGCCCAGCGCGTACACGGGGATCGGGCCGACGGAGTCCCGGACGCCGTCGATCCACTTCGACAGATCTCGGAGGGAGGCCGCGCGGGTCGTGTCGAACACCGCGAGGACGCCCTTGGCCCCGTGGAAGTACGCCTCCTTGAAGAGCTGGAGGAACGTCCGCTTGCCCATGATGTCCAGGATCATCATGTCGACCTGGACCGGGCGGCCTTGCATCGACCCGAGGGCCACGGTCTTCTTCGAGACGACGGCCCCGAGCGTCCGGATGTACGATTCGTCGAAGGCCCCGGACACGAAGCGGTGGATGAGGCTCGTCTTCCCGACGCCCTCTTCGCCGACGAGGCAGATCTTGAATTTGAACGTCTTCGCCTCGGGTTCCACCGTCGGCTTTCGCAGCATAATACGCGCGATACCCAGGAAGGGGGTTATCAAGCCAGCGGCCCGATTTTCAGAATCAGGAACCGACTGGCTCGAAGCCTTCGATGTCCGTGATCGCGCCGACCCGATCGGCCCTCGCCTTGAGTTTCGGCCGGACCGCCAAACCCACGCGTGCTCGGCCGGGGGGGACCAGAAGGCGATGGACGAGACCGCCGCGGATCCCTTGGAACGTCACGAACGCCCAGACCTGAGGGCGGGAGAGTCGGACGCCTTCGCGGTCGAGATGCGCCACGGTCAAGGCAGCGACCCGCCCCTCTTGCGGGACATCGACGAACTCCGTGAGTTCTGCGAAGCAGTCCTCGCAAAAGAGCCGGGCCGGGAGGTAGTCGAGGCCGCAGGCAGTGCATCGGGAAGCGAGCATCTTCCCCTGGTCTCGCAGGGCAACGAAGAACCGCTCCCCCGCCACCCCGGAGGTGTAAATGTAGTCCGCCTCCATGTTCCCTTCCCAGTGGCGGAGCTTCCGGGCATCGGTCGTCCGTTCGAGGAACGTCATTTCTTCCCCTCCGGCAACGGCGCGAAATACTTGATGTCCAAGACGCTGCCGCGACGCTCCTCCCACGGCTTCCAGACCGCCTTGACCCGCATCCCGATCCGGATTTCCTCTTTCGTCATCTCGCCGAAGTAATGCATCATCCCCATTTTCGGGGAAGCGCCGTCCAGACTGATGACGCCGACGAGGATCGGATCCGGGATCCGCTTCGCGTCCGTGTCAAGATAAGAGACGGAGAACGTCTCAATCGTCCCGGTGTCTTGAATGTACGTCCACGTGTCCGTGGGCCGGAAGCACTCCTCGCAGAACATCCGAGGCGGGAACAAGATCCGCTTGCAGGAATGGCACCTCCGAGCGATCAGTCGTCCGTCCTGGAGCTCGGCGAGGAACCGCGACATGGCCTCGCCCGCCGACCAGGCGTACTTCGCGTTCGGTCGGAATCGGGTCTGAGTGACCTTGCCTTCGGACAGGTCGGCGGCGCTCAGCTCGACGCCGGGCCACTTCGTGATGCGAACGCTCATGACGACATCACCACCACGGAACCGTACTGCATCAGATCGCCCCAGGCCTGGGCAACCCCGGTGTGAACCTCGTGCGGAATCTGACGCTTCCCTGCCTGGTTCGTGAGTTGCCAGAACAGCTCGCCGATCTTCTGACCCATCGTCGCGGCGATCGGATTCCCCACCCCCATGAGGCCTCCCGAGGGACAGACGGGCAAGTCGCCGTCTCGCTCCGTGACGCCCTCGCGGGTCAGGATCGGCGCCTCCCCCTTTTTCGCGAGCAGCAGGCCCTCGAGGTGGTGGAGCTCCTTGTAGTCGAACGGATCGTACGGCTCGGCGAAGTCGATCTGCTTCCGCGGGTCGGAGATCTTCGCCATCTTGTACGCCTGCTTCGCGGCCCGCGCGACATATTCGGGAAAATACAGGTCGCGGTCCGTCCACATCGTGGAATCGATGCACCAGCCGACGCCGGAGATCCACGCGCGGTCCTTGATCTTCCGGCGGCGGATGAAATCCTCCGAGGCGAGGACGACCGCGGAAGCCCCATCACTCGGAGGGCTGATGTCCAATCGCTGCACGGGCCACGCCATCACCTCGCTCGCGAGGACGTCGTCCACCGTGATGTTCGCGTCCGCCAGTTGGGCGCACGGATGGCCGACCGCGTTCCGCTTGTTCTTCACGGCGACGCGGGCGATGTCTTCCTTCTTCACCCCGTGCACGTGCATGTAGCGGTTCATCTCCATCGCGAAGATCCAGACCAGGTTCGGCTTGAGCGGCCGGTCCAGGATCGGGTCCCAGATGTGCGCGAACACGCTCTGCGGATGCGGCTGGCACGAGGACATCTTCTCCTCGTTCACGACCAGCACGACGTCTGCGAGGCCGGAGGCGACATGCCACCATCCCGCGATCGTGCTGAAGACGCCGGTCCCCCCGCCGGTGAAGACGCGGGTGTACGGCTTCCGGTAGCCGCCGCAGCCGTCCGCGAGGTACTCGCCCTTCATGTGAACGCCGTCGAAGGCGTCCGGCGCGGTCCCGTTCACGACCATGTCGACGTCGGCGCGGGTGAGGCCCGCGGAGTCCAGTGCCATCTTCGTCGCCTCGAAGCACATCTCCTTCCCGGTCTCTTGGAGCCGCCGGCGGAAGAGCGTCATCCCTGCGCCGATCACCCCGACCTTCTTCATCGGCCGACCCCCAGGACGGCGACGGCGCCGGTCGCGCTCGGGACGAACCGCCAGGATTGGGCGACGCCGACGCGGGCGCCGTCGATCTGGTGCGTCCCGGCCTCTCCGCGGAGTTGGAGGGCGACCTCGGCCGCTCGGTGGAGGCCCGTCGCCTCGAAGACGTTCCCGCAGCCGAGCGAACCGCCGGACGGATTCACGGGGAAGCGGCCCTCCTGGGCGTAGTCGCCTTTCATGGCCTGGCGTCCGGCCTCCCCTTTCTTCGCGAGGCCCAATGCCTCGAGATGCTGGAGCTCCTTGAACGAGAATCGATCGTCCACTTCGGCGAATCCGATCTCCGATGTCGGCCGTCGGACCTTCGCGAGGCGATAGGCCATCTGCGCGGCCAGTTGCGCGTACGCCGCCTGAGTCCAGTCCCGGGTCTCGAGGCTCGGCGAATCCGTCGACCATCCGATGCCGCGGATCCAGACGGGATTGGCATGCATCCGTTTCGCGGCCCGCTCCGATGCAAGCACGAGGACGACACATCCGTCCGCGGGATTCGCGATGTCGAGAGCCCGGAGGGGCGAGAAGCGTTCCTCGGATTCGAGAGCCTGGTCAACGTCCACGTTCGCGGCGTAGGCCGCGAGGGGATTCTGAAGGGCGTTCCTCCGGTTCTTCGCGACGACAGCGGCGAGCGCCTTCGGGGCCGTTCGGGTCCCGCGGAGGAAGGCGTCCGCCTCGAGTCCGGCGACGACGAACGGATGAGCGCCGAGCGGCTTGTTCCAGATCGGATCGAGGCCGTGCTCCACGATGCCCTCGAGCGTGAGGACGTCGGAGGCCTTGCTATGCGCCTCGACAACCGCGACCTCGACGAGGCCCGTCTGAATCTGCATGAACGCGTTCGCGAGGCCTTGGAGTCCGTCCCCGGACACCGTGCACATCCGCCGGAGGGCGGCGCCGAGCTGGTCCGGGACGAACTCGTCGAAGATCCCGAAGCCTTCGTAGTAGTCCTCCGCGCAGGTGAGGAACGAATCCACGTCGGTGCGCGGATCGACGCCCGCGTCGGCATAGGCGCGGGACGCCGCCTCGAACATGAGTTCCTTCCAACTGTATTCGGGCGTGGACGGACGGAACGCCGTCATCCCGATCCCGACGATCCCGACGCGCATGTTCTCCCTTCTCCTGCGAGTCCGGTCGCGGGAAATCCGAGACCGCACAAAAGACTGTCGCACGCACTGGGTAGTCAAAGGGCTTAAGCCCGGTGCCGACGATGATTCCCGCGGAACGGGTTCCGTCTGCCTCTCTACTACTTCGACATCGAGACGACCGGGGACGATCCCCAACAGGACCGGATCGTGACGGTCCAGTACCAGCCCCTCGACGACGACCTCTCCGCGGTCGGTCCGTTCCAGGTGCTGGCGGAGTGGGAGTGGGGGGAGAAGCAGGTGATCCAGATGGCACTCGACAAGGGCGTCCTCGAGCCCACCTGGGATTTCGTCCCGGTCGGGAACCGGCTGCGTTTCGACCTCACGTTCCTCATCGAGCGCGCGACGAAGTGGAAGCTGATCGAGTGGGACCTCGCGAAGCTGAAGTACTACTGGTTCACCAAGCCTTACGTGGACCTCGGGCCGATCCTCGTGATGCTGAACCGCGGCTCCCTCTCGGGATCGAGCCTGCACAATTTCTCGGACAAGGAGAGCGGCGCCCGTGTGCCGCGGATGTACCTCGCGGGCCGCTATTCGGACATCATCGACTACGTGACGCGGGAGAGGAGCGCCGCGATCGACCTCCTGCGGGAAGGCCGGAACGTCCTCGGGGCGATGGGCGATCAACGACGCAGGACTCCCAGCCTCCCGGAACAGGCTCCCGGTCCCTGACCTGTCTCCCCGGAATTCGGAGAGCGAAATCCTAAGAGCGCGGCTGTGTTAGACCGGCAGAGACGCGATGGACTTCGAACTCGATTCCGAACACGAGATGATCCGGCAAACGGTCCGGGACTTCGCGGAGAAGGAAGTCCGCCCGGTCGCGGCGCACGTCGACAAGACCGGCGAGTTTCCGAAGGCGACCGTCGCGAAGATGGCGGGCCTCGGTTTCCTCGGGGTTGCGATCCCGACGGAGTACGAAGGCGCGGGACTCGATGCCCTCGCCCTCGCGATCGGCATCGAAGAGATCGCGCGGGTGTGCGGTTCCCACGCGCTGATCATGGCGGCCCACAATTCGCTGTGCACGGGCACAATCTGGCTCGCGGGCACGGATGCCCAGAAGCGGAAGTACATCCCGGATCTCGCGAGCGGACGGAAGATCGGGGCGTGGGCCCTCACGGAACCGACGAGCGGATCGGACGCAGCCGCGATGGTGACCACGGCGAAGCGCAAGAAAGACGGATGGATCTTGAACGGCACGAAGACCTTCTGCACCAATGCTCCGGTCGCGGGGACTTTCGTGATCCATGCTATTACGGATCCCGCGAAAGCGAACCGCGGAATCAGCGCGTTCATCGCGGAACGGGGGAACCCCGGTCTCTCGATCGGAAAGGTCGAGGACAAGCTCGGGGTCCGCGGCAGCGCTACATCCCAGGTCATCTTGACGAACTGTCAGGTCCCGAAGGACGCTCTCCTAGGGAACGAGAACGAGGGATTCGTCAATGCGCTGAGGATCCTCGACCGGGGTCGAATCGGCATCGGCTCCATGGCCGTCGGAATTGCCCAAGGCGCCTTCGAAGAATCGGTGAAGTACGCAAAGGAACGAATTCAGTTCTCGAAACCCATCGCGGAGCACCAAGCGATACAGTTCATGCTCGCGGACATGGCGACTCGAATCGACGCTGCTCGTATCTTGGTACGACGGGCCGCCTGGCTCCTGGACCGAGGCCTCCCCTTCAAAAAAGAAGCGGCGATGGCGAAGTTGTACGCGAGCGAGATGTCCTCCTTTGTGACGAACAAGGCCGTTCAGATCCATGGAGGCTATGGGTACATCGCGGACTATCCGGTGGAACGGATGCTCCGAGATGCAAAACTGACGGAAATTGGCGAAGGCACCAGCGAGATTCAGCGCATGGTGATCGCGCGCGAATTCCTCGGCGGCTGACCAGCCCTTTTGTAGAACCTTTCAAAACTGCCGGACCTAGAGCGGCGTCTTTTGTAGGATCCTACAAAATTCGGACGGTCTTGTAGATTATCCGAGAGCTGGTCCACCAGAGGCAGACTATGTTTTGAAGAACCCTTCAAAATCGAGGGACGCGTCGTAATTCGTTTTGAAGACGTCGACAAAACGAATACTTTCGGTCACCTCCCTGCGCGGCCTTCATCAAGAGGGAACACCTCGTGATGGCCATGCGAGGAATGCGCTCCCACCTGGTGAAGGATCGACTGCAATCGTTCGCGTCCGCGCAGCGCAACCGGGGACTCGAAATCGTCTCGTACGATATCGCCGGACACGACAAGCATACGTCGGTCGAGATTGCGCGTTTTGTGTTTGGAACAAGGACGAAGGCGCGAATCCGTGGCGGCATCAAGGAATATCGATATCCCGGGTTCATCGAGAGGGAGGGCGTCGTATGGCTCGGTCAATCCGTCTTCCTTCTCACGCCAAGAAGGTCGCGGGAGCTTCGGGACTTCCTCGGCACACGAAGCGTTGCGTACGGCCATTTGGGTGTTCGAATCGACTAGTTCTTCTTTTGAAGAATCCTACAAAATGGCTGCGAGGTCTCCCGCTCGTTGACCAGGAACACAGATCGCTCCCATCGTCTTGATACATCTTTATATCGCGCGCGTTCATCCAGACGCGGATGCCTGACAGTGAATACGAGGTCGAGCTTTTCAGGAAACAGGGATTCACGCGCCAAACGTGTGCGAAGTGCGGGAAGGCCTTCTGGTCCCTCGGGCATCACGAGACATGCGGGGAAGCACCTTGTCAGGAGTACGACTTCATCGGCAATCCGCCGTTCAAGAAGAAACTCACCTACCGCGCGATGCGCGAAGACTTCCTTTCTTTCCTCGAGCAACACGGCCATACGCGGGTGAAGCGCTACCCGATCGTCGCGCGGTGGCGGGACGACGTCTTCTTCGTCCAGGCGAGTGTGTATCCGTTCCAGCCGTGGGTGATCAGCCGGCAGGCGAGCCCCCCGGCGAACCCTCTCGCGATCAGCCAGCCGTGCGTCCGGTTCGTCGACATCGACAACGTTGGGAAAACGGGCCAACACTTCACGCTGTTCGAGATGATGGCGCATCATGCGTTCAACTTCCCCGAACATCCGATCTATTGGAAGGATCACACGGTCGAGTTGTGCCAGCTCTTCCTGACGGAGCGGCTCGGCGTCGATCCCACGCTCGTCCGATACAAGGAGGCCTGGTGGGAAGGCGGCGGGAACAGCGGACCGTGCCTCGAGGTCGTCTTCGGCGGGGCCGAAGCGGCGACCCTCGTGTTCATGCAGAACCGCGACGTGAACGGGCACCGCGTGCCGATGGACACGACCGTGGTCGATACCGGGTATGGGCTCGAACGGCTCACGTGGCTCTCCCAGGGCACGACATCCGCGTATGAGGCGGTCTTCGGAGACGCCCTCGCCTACCTGAAGCGGGCGACGGGCGCGAAGCGCGTGGACGACAAGGTCCTCCGGGAATATTCCAAAGTCGCCGGCATGCTGAAGGTGGAGGACCTGGCGGACATCCGCGAGATCCGACGCCAGACCGCGGAGCGAGTCGGGATTTCCGTCGAGGACCTGGTCGCGCAGGTGTCGCCCCTCGAGGCCTTGTACACGGTGTGCGACCACGCGCGCGCCTTGATCTTCCTCCTCGGGGACGGCGTCGTCCCGTCGAACGCGCGGGAAGGGTACTTCGCCCGCCTCCTGGTCCGGCGCGGGCTTCGAGCGCTGAAGGACCTGAACATCACGTACACCCTGGCCGACACGGTCAGCTTCATGGTCGACCAGATGCGCGAGGACTATCCGGAGTTCTGGTTCAACAAGGGCGACATCCTGAAGCTGCTGAAGGTCGAGGAGGCCCGGTACCGGGAGACCCTCGAGAAGGGCCGGGCGACCGTCGGCAAGATCGCGGAGGACCTCAAGGCCGCCGGCAAGGGATTCGACGTCGACACGCTGATCCAGCTATATGATAGCCATGGCCTCAATCCGGACGTCGTCCGCGAATTCACGGACGTGCCCGTCGAAATCCCGGATGACTTCTACGCGCGGGTGGCGGCCCGCCACGACCGACCGGCCGCCGCGGAGCCCACGAAGAAGATCGACGTGTCGCGGGACCTGCCTCCGACGAAGCTCCGCGTGTACGAGGACAAGCGGAAGCGGTCCTTCCGCGCGAAGGTCCTCGCCGTCGAGGGCGAGGCGGTCGTCCTGGACCAGACGTACTTCTATCCGGAGGGCGGAGGCCAGGAAGCTGACCACGGGACCATTGCCGACCACGAGGTCTACGACGTCCAGAGGGTCGGGCCTTCCGTGCTCCACTTCGTGCGCGGCGATGCCGCCCCGCTCCTGAAGACCCGCGTGGCCTGCGTGATCGACGGGGAACGCCGGGAGGCCCTGATGCGGAACCACACCGCGACGCACATCGTCCTCGGCGCGGCCCGCAAGGTCCTCGGCAACCACGTCTGGCAGGCCGGAGCCCACAAAGCGCCGGACCTGGCGCGGCTCGACATCACCCACTATGACGCCCTCACGGAAGCCGAGGTCGCGCGGATCGAGGATCTCGCGAACGCGGAGGTCCTCGGCCACCATCAGGTCCGGGCGAAGGTGATGGCCCGCGACGTGGCGGAGAAGAAGTTCGGGTTCCGTCTGTACCAAGGCGGCTCCGTCCCCGGGGGCGAGTTGCGGGTCGTCGAGATCCCGAAATGGGACGTGGAGGCCTGTGGCGGGACCCACGTGTCCCGGACGAGCGACGTGTCCCTGATCAAGATCCTCCGGTCGACGCGCATCCAGGACGGCGTCGTCCGACTGGAATATGCCGCGGGCAAGGGAGCGCTCGACGCGATGCGGAAGCAAAGCGACGATCTCCGGCGCGCCGCGGACATCCTCAGCGTGCCGCCGGACCAGGTCGTCTCCGCCGCGGAACGGCTCGTGGCGGAGTGGAAGGAGTTGCGCAAGCTCTCCCAGAAGACGACGAACGAACAGGCCGCGGCGAAGACGCGGGAGGAGATCGGGACTGCGAAGGGCGCCTGGCCGATCGTGAAGGACGAGGTCCCACAAGGAGTCGGCTTCATGATGTCCATGTCGAAGGCGACCGCGTCGGAGTCGCGAGCGACCGGCATCTACTGGGCGAAGGCGCCGAACGACGTGAAGCTCGTCGTGACGCGAGGAAAGGACGTCCCGATCGACGCCGCGGAGCTCGTCCGGACGGTGGCACCGGAATTCCACGGGAAGGGCGGCGGGAAGGAGGACTTCGCCGAGGCGAGCTTCCCGAATGTCGATCAGGCGAGGGCGGCGGCTACGAAACTCGAGGAACTCATCCGGACGAAGCTCGGGATCCAGAGCGGATGACATGGACCTCCGCGCCTGGCGCCGTCGACTCCGGGAGTACGACGAGATCACGAACGTCGGGCCGATCATCCGCCGCTACTTCGTGATCGGGGCGTTCGATGGCGCGCTGACCGTCCTCGGCATCATCATCGGAGCATCCGCGTTCGGGACCCTGGAGGAACACAAGGCGCTCGTCCTCTCCGCCTCCTTCGGTGCCGCGATCGCGCTCGCGGTGAGCAGCGCCGTCGGCGCGTACGAGGCGGAGCGGGTCGAGAAGAAGCTCGACATCCGCACGATCGAGCGGGCCATGCTGGCCCGACTGAGCGAGGAACACCGGGAGGCGTTCCAGTTCGCGGCGATCCTGAGCGCGATCGTCCACGGGATCGCGCCGTTGATCGCCGGACTCCTCCCGATCCTCCCGTTCGTCTTCCTCGACGCGCGGACCGCCACTGTCGTCGCGGTCGCGATTACCCTCGTGATCCTGTTCCTCCTCGGCGTGTACCTCGGGAACCTCGTGCGGGAACGGGTCCTCGTGACCGGATTGCGCTTCGCCGCCGCGGGCATCGGCACGGCCGCGATTTTGTGGCTCCTCGGTGCTCGTCCTGTGTAACCCGCGCACCTTTATCTAGACGGGAAGGTTGGCCCGCGCCGTGCTCTCCGCGGAGTCCGAGGTCGAGTCGATCCGGACCGTGGTGGCGAAGCATTTTGATGTGTACGGCGTCATCGTGACGCCGCTCGCGCTTACCTTCCAAGTGCGCGTCCCTCCGGCCGGGGTCGACGCGCCGTTCGACGGACTCCGCCAGGAACTGGTCCCGAAGGACTACATCCCGACCGTCACCCAGGAGAAGGGGGAGACGGTGGTGCACGTCCAACGGCGGCCGAAGGGGCGGTTCGCGGGAGTCCAAGTGAACCTCGCCTTGCTCCTCCTAACGGTCCTCACGATCGTGTTCTTCGGCGGCGCTTGGAACTGGGCCGACTACTCGGGCAAGCCGATCCTCTCGGCCGAATCGATCGGCTACGGGGCCGTGTTCTTCTCCCTCCCCCTGTTCGCGATCCTCGGATGCCACGAGATGGGCCATTACGTCGTGGCCAAGCGATACCACGTCCGGGCGTCGCTCCCGTTCTTCCTGCCGTCGGTCCCGCCCCTCGGCACGCTCGGAGCGTTCATCAGCATGCGGGATCCCATCCCGAACCGGCGAGCCCTCCTGGACATCGGGGTGTCGGGACCCCTCGTCGGATTCGCGATCGCGATCCCGGTCACGTTGGCCGGCCTCGCGTTGTCGACCGCGTCGACCGCCCTCCCGCCGAACGCGGTGGGCGAGGCGATCCGGCCTTCGATCCTGTTCTCCTTCCTCTCCCTCTTCTTCCCGCTCCCGAGTTCGTTCTCCCTGCATCCGCTCGCCTTCGCGGGCTGGGTCGGCCTCTTCGTGACGGCGATCAACCTGCTCCCCGCGGGCCAGCTCGACGGCGGGCATGTCGCCCGCGCGCTCCTCGGCCGACGGCAATTCTACGTGAGCTGGGCCGCCGTCCTCCTGCTGTTCGGGATGAGCATCTTCTATCCGGGCTGGTTCATCTTCGGTTTCCTCATCCTGATGCTAGGGGTCCGGCATCCGCCGCCCTTGAACGACCTGACGCGCCTCGACCCGGCGCGGAAGCTCGTCGGCATTGTGGCCGTCGCGATCCTGATCGTCACCTTCGTGCCCCAGCCCTTCGCTCCGGTCGGGACTCAACGGGACCTCGCATTCGAGGCCGTTCCCGGCTTCCCGTTCCCGATCAATGCGACGATTGTCCTGGCCTCGTCGATCCGCTTGGTCTTCGCACTCAACGATACCGGAGCGGCGCCCGAGAATGTCGTCGTGAACCTGAGAGAGAACAACCTCAACGAATTCGGTTTCGTGATCCGATTCACGGCGCTTCAGATCGGCACCGCCACGACCCCCGAGAACACGGACACGCTGACATTCCGGCTGAATGTCTCCCAGCGCGCGGTCCTTGATCTGAACGTGACCGCGCCGGCCTCGTGGGGCACCTCCTCCCTCCCGGCGACGGTGACCTTCGAGGTGCATGCGACGACACCGGACGGCGCGTTGCAAGAGGACTTGCACATCATGTTGCAGGTCACGAACTGACGAAGACGCAGAAGTGCCGCACTAGGGACCGGTGGACCCGGAGTGCGTGCGTCTCGATCAACTCGAGATGCTCGGACGCCAGGTCGATCATCGCGTCGTTCGGGAGGACGATCGCGACGTGCGCCGCGGAGGGCAGCAGGTCTCGGAACGCGCGGAACGCCCGACCGTAGAGGCTCTCGATCGATTCGCCCCGCGTCGAGGCGGCCCTCCCGTAGGGAGGATCCGTCGCGATCCCGTGGACGCTCCCCGATCGCAACGGGAGATGTCCCGCATCCGCCATCGCGAGTCGATCCTCGGCCTGCGCATCCCGCAGGGAGGAGCGGCAGCCGAGGACCATCCTCCGGTCGCGATCGAGTCCGATCGGACGGAGTCCGATCGCCGCTGCCTCGAGGAGGACGCCGCCGGTGCCGCAGAAGGGGTCCAGGACCGTGCCGGCCATCGGCACCCGCGCGAGGTTCACGAGCGCCCGCGCGAACTTCGGGTGGAGGGAGATCGGGAGGGAGAACGACCGATGGGCGACCTTCGTCGCCTCGAGGCGCGCGCGGTCCACCCGGTGGATCACGCGGCCCAGGAGGAACTCCTCGCCGATGAGGAGGCGGTAGTCGACGGCCGGTTGATCGAGGTCCACCCGGCCCGTGCGGCCGAAATCGGACCCGAGGGGACCTTCCACCGCGAGCGGATCGACGTCGATGCCGAGGCCTCGCGATCGGACGCGGAAGGTCCGACCGTGGAGGTCGACCTCCTGGGCGAACGCCCGGATCGCCTCGAAGTCGCCGGCGGCGAGTTCCTCGGAAACGAGGTGGGCCAGGCCCAGGCGATGGGTCGCCCGTTCGACGGGTCCGACCGCATCGATCCGAAGGACCTGGTTATCGAACGAGGCCGTCCGGACCTCGACCCGCTCGGAGGCGAGGGCCGCCAGGGCCTCGGCCCGCGGAAGGGTCGGATGCTCTCCGGACAATTCGATGAACGCCCGCACGTCCGTCCAACGGTGCTGCAACAGAAGAGTCTGCCGACGACCGGCATTTTGAAATCGAACGGACCCTTCGGCCGCGCCGTGCGCATCCGCCCGTTCGTCCCGAACGACATCCCTTCGGTCGCATCGATCGTGCGCGAGGCGCTGCGGGAGAACTACCCGACCTCCCTGTACCTGGACATCCACCGCTGGTGGCGGGACGGCTTCCTCATCGCGGACCTGGACGGGCATCCGGTCGGATTCCTCGCCGCGGTGATCAGTTCGGACGGCCAGGCGCGGATCCTGATGTTCGCGGTCTCCGCCGGATGGCGGCGTCGCGGGTTCGGGCGCCAGATCATGGACGCCTTCGTCCAGAGGTGCGCGATGCGCGGCTTGCGGCGGATCGAACTCGAGGTCCGGATCTCGAACGAGGAAGCGATCCGGTTCTACAAACGCTACGGGTTCGACGTCGCCGCGGTCCTTCCTAAATTCTACACGGACGGGGAGGACGGCTTCAAGATGGTGAAGCACTTCTGAGCCGCGGCTCACTGGTATCCCTGCACGTCGTCCGCCTTGTGCTCGTTCCAGTAGTGGTACGGCGAGGCCTCCCGCTGGGAGGAGGACATGTCCGTCCCGACGCCGGCGGAGTACGATCCGTACCGCTCGCGGATCTGGTCCTCGATCGTCCGCGAGACCTTCACCGCGCGACGGACATGCTCGGCGTCGATGACCTTCGCCTGCTCCGTGACCGCGATGTCGCCCGCGGAGCGGATGAGGCCGCCGAGTTCCCGGAGCCGCAGGCTCAGCCCCTTCTCCTGGTTGTCGAGGGTCTTCGCGCGACGGTGGGCTTCCTCGATGACGACGCCGACCGCGTCGCGGGACGCCGGCGGAATCCGCTTGTCGACCGCGATCTCCTGCGCCACGAACTGGGCGAGCTTCACCCGGTTCGCATCCGTGTCGGGCATCGTCGTCTCGACGAGCACCTCGTAACCGGCTCCCGTGATCCGAGACCGCAAGGGAGACAGGAGATGGGGCAGGTCCTGGATGTTGCACGCCCCGACGAAGATGAAATCGCACGGCACGTTCTCCACTTTCACGCTCGCCCCCGCGCTCTGCGGGTTCCGGCCGGAGATCGGGAAGCGCTTCTCCTGCATCGCCGTCAGGATGAAGCGTTGCATGTGCCCGAGTTGCGGGAGTTCGTCGATGAACAGGACGCCCTGGTGGGCTTCGTGGATCGCCCCCGCGACGACGCGGTCGTAGGGCTGCGTCCCGAGCTGGGGATGGCCTCCGTACGGATCATGCCGGACGTCCCCGAGGAGCTCCGTCTCGCTCGCCCCCGTGGCGAGGACGAACGGCCGCCGGGTGATCGGGACGAGGACCTTCCGCGGGCTCTCCTTCTCCACCTCGCGGCGCTTCTCTAGCGCCTTCTGATCGAGCACGCGGATCATGTCCCCAGCGCGCTCGTAGACGACGACCTCTTCCTTCCCGAACTGCTGGCGCGTCGTCGTCACGCGATCGCGGCCGCCGAGCTGGGCGAAGGTGACCTCGAAGATGCCGCCTAGGAGATCGCCGAACGGATTCCCGGCGTTTCCCTGAGACGCCGCCTTGGGCCGCCCGCACTTCGGGCACATCCGGTCCGTTGGCGAGGAATAGGTCCCGCAATGGACGCACTTGTATCCGAGACGCTCCGCCACGTTGATCGGCGCCTCCTTCGGGTCGATCAGGTCTCCCTCGGCGCCAGCGAGGCGGCTCTGGTCCGTCAGCACCTCGTCTCGCTGCTTCACCTCGACGAGGGGGCGCTCCGGGTTCTCGGGGTTGTGGACGATCCGGATCTCTTCCGTGACCGACGGCAGATGGAGGGACAGGGCCTGGGCGATCATGGACTTCCCCGTGCCGGGCGGTCCGACGAGGAGGAAGTGGCGCCGCTGGTTCGCGGCGATCCGGGCGAGCTTCACCGCCTCATCCTGGCCGACCACGCGTTTCAACGGGTCGTCCGGGATCGCGATCTCCGCCGTCGTCTCGAAGTCGTCGAGGGCGAATCCCTCGTCCGCCGCGAGCAGCTTCGTCCGCGCGATGAACGCCACCTCGACTATGGAGCCAGGTCGCTCCGGGTCCAGACGACGACGCCGGTGGGCTGCTTCGTGATCGTGCCCATCTTGGTCCCGACGACGGAGTGCATGTTCATTTCCGCGGCGATGTCGAGGATCCGCTGCGTGATGATGCCGTCGAAGACGACCGCACGGGTCTGCTTCGCGGTTTTCAGGGTCTCCACGAGGTCCCGGACGGGGACTTCGGTGACGACGCCGTCCCCCTCATCGAGGAGGCGCGCCGTGGAAGAACCTCCGAGCTGGAGGAGCATCTCGCGATACTTCTCCAACTTCGGGTTGAGGACCTTCGTGGTCGGCGTGAGTGGCGCGGGTGCGACCTCTCGGAACTCCCGTGGCTCGCCACGGGGCTCGGGCCGTGGTTCCGGGCGGGGCTCCGAGCCTCGCTCGGCACGGCCGGGCGGCGCCGCGGCGGGGCGAGCCTCCGGAAATTCGGACTCCGGCTTGTACAGTTGGCCCGAGAGCCCGTACATCTCGACGTACTGGTCCGCGGGGATCTTGTTCCGCAGCGCCTTCATGATCTGCTTCTGCGTGAGCTCTTCGACCTCCTTCCCCCGCGGCGCGCGGGCGATGAAGTCGACCTCGGCCACTTGGAGGAGTTCCTTCAGGATCAGGTCGCCACCGCGGTCGCCGTCGACGAACGCGGTCAGGGCCCGTTCCTTCGACAGCTCCTGGACCGTCTTCGGGACGTTCGTCCCCTCCACGGCAATCGCATTCTTGATGCCGGATCGCAGGAGCGTGAGCACATCCTGCCGTCCTTCCACGATGATGATCGCGTCGCTGTCCGCGATGTTCGGTCCCGCGGGAAGCCGCTCGGATCCGAAGGACACGATCTCGGACACCTGGACGCTCTGTCGCACTTCGTCCAGGAGGTCGGAGCCGGAGGTCTTCGAGTCCTCGACCATGGACGCCAGGAGGGCGCGGGCCCGCTCGATGATCTTGTTCCGTTTCGTCACACGGACGTCCTCGACCTTCTCGACCTTGATCGTCGCCTTGCACGGGCCGACGCGGTCGATCGTCTCGAGGGCCGCAGCCAAGATGGAGGTCTCCACCTGGTCCAGCGAGGACGGGATGAGGATCAAGCCCTCGCTCCGCCCCTTCTTGCTCTGCACGTCGACTTCGATGCGTCCGATGCGGCCGCCTTTCTGCAGGTCGCGCAAGTCGAGTTCTTCACCCAGGAGCCCTTCCGTCTGGCCGAACACGGCGCCGACGACGTCGGGCTTCTCCACGATCCCTTCGGCCTCCATTCGGGCCTGGATCATGTATTTAGTCGTACTTGGATCGATGTTCATGTTCACACGTTGTCCGGGTTCGGCCCTCCGC
>Ga0209154_1000981_pt1 | contig 17365 bp, 15 predicted proteins | sample GraSoiAngelo_121_FD_185878 | JGI IMG/M metagenome (GOLD analysis project Ga0209154, IMG submission 185878) | Grasslands soil microbial communities from the Angelo Coastal Reserve, California, USA - 14_0919_12_20cm (SPAdes) (version 2) | ecosystem: Environmental > Terrestrial > Soil > Grasslands ... | reverse complement strand
GTGCCGACCCCGCAGCCGTCGAGGACGCCGCCAAGGCGCTGGAAACGCGCGTCAAGCTGGAAGCGAAGACCATCCGGGAGAAATACCTGGAGCCTCCCGCCACGACGGACTTCGCAATTCTGTTCGTGCCGACCGAAGGCTTGTATGCGGAGCTGGCCCGCCGGCCCGGCCTGGCCGAGTTCGTGCAACGCGAACACCGGGTCACCATTGCCGGCCCGATGAATCTCAGCATGATCGTCAACAGCCTGCAGATGGGGTTCCGCACCCTGGCGATCGAGGCGCGGGCGAGCGAGGTCTGGCTGCTATTGAGCGGGGTGAAGGCGGAGTTCGGCAAGTTTGCCGATGTCCTTGCCCGCACCAAGGTGCAGCTGCAATCGGTGGCGAACTCGATCGATCAGGCCGAGACGCGCACGCGCCAGATCGAGCGCAAGCTCAAGGACGTCGAGGCGCTGCCGGAACCCGAGGAGCAGCCCGCCCCGAACGTCGTGCGTCTGCCGCAGGAATAGGGCTTGAAAAGAATCGCAGTGCTCACCAGCGGCGGCGACGCGCCCGGCATGAACGCCGCGGTGCGCGCCGTGACGCGCGCCGCGCTCGCCCGGGGTGCGGAGGTATTCGGCGTGCGCAACGGCTACGCCGGGCTCCTCGCCGACACCGTGGCGCCGCTGCGGGCGCGCGACGTCGGCGGCATCGTGCAGCACGGCGGCACCGTGCTCGGCAGCGCGCGCTGCCCCGAGTTCGCCGAGCCCTCCGGGCGCAGCGCGGCGCTGCGCAACCTCGCCGCCCGCGGCATCGACGGCCTGGTGGTGATCGGCGGCAACGGCTCGCAGACCGGCTCGGCCACGCTGGCCCGCGAAGGCTTCGCCGTCGTCGGCGTGCCCTCCACCATCGACAACGACGTCTACGGGACCGATGTCAGCATCGGCGCCGACACCGCGGTCAACATCACGCTCGAGGCGATCGACCGGCTGCGCACCACCGCCTCGTCGCACCAGCGCGCCTTCGCCGTCGAAACCATGGGGCGCGATTGCGGCTACATCGCGCTGATGGCGGGCATCGCGGGCGGCGCGGAGGTGATCGCGCTGCCCGAGAGCGAGATTACTCCCGCGGAGGTCGCGAAGCGGCTGCGCGCCGCCTACCAGCGCGGCAAGACGCACGCTCTCGTCGTCATCGCCGAGGGCGCGCGCTGCGGCGTGAAGGAGCTGATGCGCCATTACGCCGAGAGCCGCGAATCGATCGGCTTCGAGCTGCGCGTCACTCGGCTTGGCCATGTCGTTCGCGGAGGCGCTCCTACTGCCGCCGACCGGATCCTGGCGACGCGGCTCGGCTCGGCGGCGGTAGACTGCCTGACCTCCGGGCAGCAGGGCGTCCTCGTCGGCGCGTCGTGCAACGAGATCGTCACCACGCCGCTTGCCAAGATCGCCGGGCGCACGCGACCTGCCGACGCCACGCTGCTCGAGCTCGCGCGCGTCATGGCGATCTAGGGCGATGATCGGAGCAAACCGCGGCGCAATGTGGTCTAATTAACCGGTCCGCAGCGCTGTGGCAGGTCAAACGTTATGCGGCTATCCCTTCGCTTCATCGTTCCACTCGGAATCGCGCTCGCGGCGATCGCCTACGCGGTCGTGCCGCTGGTCGATCGCCTGACGTTGCAGTGGTTCGTGCGCGACCTTGAGATCCGCTCGACCACCATCGCCAATGCGGCGCAGGAACCGCTCACCGCGCTGGTGCGCGAGCCGCGCGCACGCCAGAAGGTGCTGCGCTATTTCGAGCGCATCATCCAGGACGAGCGCATTTTCGCGATCGGATTCTGCGACTTGGCCGGCAAGATGCTCTATGCGACCAACACGTTTCCCGAGAGCGTGCGCTGCCCGCAGGCGGGCAAGGCGGCGTCGCGAAGCCGGCTGGTGCAGCTTGAGCGCGGGCCGCTGCACGTGTCGGTCAACCCGGTCAGCGCCGAGGGCGAGGCGCTGGGGGAGCTGGTGATCGTGCACGACATGAGCTTCGTGCAGCGGCGCAGCGCGGACACGAAGAAGTACATCTTCTACCTGTTCGCGGCAATCGCCGCCGTGGTGGCGCTGATCACGGTGGTGATCGCCGAAATCAGCTGGCGCGGCTGGGTGGCGGGAATCAAGGGCCTGATCTCGGGCGAGATGCTGCTCGGCGCGCCCGACGGCCTCGGGGTCACGGCGCCCGAGCTGCGGCCGATCGCCAAGGACTTGCAGGCGCTGGTTCGCGACCTCGAGGCCGAGCGCCACGCGCGCGACGAAAGCCAGATCCTCTGGGGTCCGAACGCGCTGCGCCGCATCCTGCGCGAGGACCTGAAGGGCGACGAGGTGCTGATCGTGTCCAACCGCGAGCCTTACATCCACGTGCGGCGCAAAGACAACGTGATCGAGATCCAGCGGCCGGCGAGCGGCCTGGTGACCGCGCTCGAGCCGGTCATGCGCGCCTGCTCCGGGACCTGGATCGCGCACGGCGGGGGCTCGGCCGATCGCGACACGGTCGACCGGCAGGACCACGTGATGGTGCCGCCCGAGAAACCCTCCTATCGCATCCGGCGCGTGTGGCTGTCGAAGGAGGAGGAGCAGGGCTACTATTACGGCCTCGCCAACGAGGGCCTGTGGCCGCTGTGTCACATCGCGCACACGCGGCCCGTGTTCCGCGCCGAGGACTGGGCGCACTACCAGTCGGTGAACCGCCGCTTCGCCGACACCGTCGTGCAGGAGTCGCGCACCGAGGACCCGATCGTCCTCGTGCAGGACTACCACTTTACCTTGCTGCCGCGCATGGTTCACGAGCGGCTGCCGCGAGCCACGATCATCACCTTCTGGCACATCCCCTGGCCCAATCCCGAGGCCTTCGGCATCCTGCCGTGGCGCGAGGAGGTGCTTTCGGGCCTGCTCGGCTCCTCGATCATCGGCTTCCACACGCAGTTCCACTGCAACAATTTCTTCGATACCGTGGACCGATTCCTCGAGGCGCGCGTCGACCGCGAAACGTTCAGCATCTCGCACGGCGGCGAGCTCACCGAGGTGCGGCGCTATCCGATCTCGATCGAGTGGCCGCCATCGCCCCTCGCCAAGCTGCCGCCGGTCGGGGAGTGCCGCGCCCGCGTGCGCGAGCAGCTCGGCCTCGGCGCGGAGATGCGCCTCGGCGTCGGCGTCGACCGGCTCGACTACACCAAGGGCATCCTCGAGCGCTTCATGGCGGTCGAGCGCCTGCTCGAACTCGAGCCGAGCTGGGTCGGGCGCTTCTGCTTCATGCAGCTCGCGGCGCCGTCACGCTCCTCGATCGACGAATACCAGAACCTCGACGCCAGGGTGCGCGCGCTCGCCGAGCGCATCAACCGGCGCTTCGGCCGTCCCGGCTACGAGCCGATCCTGCTTCGAATCGAGCACTACGACGCGAGCAAGGTGTACGAGCTGTACCGGGCCGCCGACCTGTGCTACGTCTCGAGCCTGCACGACGGCATGAACCTGGTGGCGAAGGAATTCGTCGCCTCGCGCGACGACGAGCAGGGCGTGCTGATCCTGTCGCAGTTCACCGGCGCGGCGCGCGAGCTGCCTGAGGCGCTGATCGTCAACCCCTACGACATCGAGCAGAGCGCGGTGGCGATCCACGTCGCGCTCACCATGCAGCCGGGCGAGCGCGGCGCGCGCATGCGCACCATGCGCCACCTGGTGCAGGAGTTCAATGTGTACCGCTGGGCGGGCAGGATGCTTCTCGACGCCGCGCGCATGCGGCACCGCAGGCGCGTCATGGCGGGAACCCGCGCAGCGCGTCGCGAGGCGCAGGCGCTTTGATGGACTTGCCAGAGCTTGCCGCCGACTGGGTGTTCTTCCTGGACATCGACGGCACGCTGCTCGAGCACGCTGAGCGGCCCGACGCGGTGCGTCCCAGCGAGCCGCTGTTTCGGCTGTTGGCCGAGCTGCACCGGGCAACGGGCGGGGCGCTCGCGCTGATCAGCGGCCGCTCGGTGTCGGACATCGACGTGCTGTTCTCGCCGCTTAGGCTGCCTGCAGCCGGGCAGCATGGCGTCGAGCGTCGCAATGCGAGCGGGGCCGTGCAGCGCCAGGCGTTCCCGGTAGCGGCGCTGCGCGGCGCAGCGGCGCGCATCGGAGAGTTCGCCGCGCGTCACCCCGGGATGCTCTTCGAGGACAAGGGCCACAGCCTCGCGCTGCATTACCGCATGGCGCCGCAGCTCTGCGGCGCCGCGCAGGCGGCGCTACGCGAGGCGGCGGAGCGGCTGGGCGAAGATTTCGAGGTGCTCGACGGCAAGATGGTGGTGGAGCTGAAGCCCTCCGGCCGCGACAAGGGCAGCGCGATCGAGGAATTCATGCGCGAGCCGCCGTTCGTCGGGCGCACGCCCGTCTTCCTCGGCGACGACCAGACCGACGAATACGGCTTCGGCGTGGTGAACCGGCTCGGCGGGCAGTCGGTGAAGGTCGGCCCGGGGTCCTCCGCGGCGCGCTGGCGCATCGTCGACGCCTTAGCGGTGCGCGCCTGGCTGCACGAATGGGTGGCGCGCTTTGGCGCCGGGCGCACCCCGTGAGCCAGTCGCTCGAGCTGGCGATCATCGGCAACGCCAACATCGCGGCGCTGCTCGATGGCCGCGGCGAGGTGGTGTGGGCCTGCTTGCCGCGCATGGACGGCGATCCCGCCGCCTGCTCGCTGCTGCGCGAGCGCCACGGCGACGGCGATTTCGGCTTTTTCGCGGTCGAGCTGGTCGATTTTGAGCGCAGCGAGCAGGAATACCTGACCAACACCACCATCGTGGTCACGCGTCTCTACGATCGGCGCGGCGGCGCCGTCGAAATTACCGATTTCGCACCGCGCTTCCGCCACCACGGCCGGCTGTTCTGCCCGATGACCCTGGTGCGCAAGCTGCGTCCGATCGCTGGCAGCCCGCGCGTGCGTGTCCTTCTGCGCCCCGCCTCGCAGTACGGCGCGAGGCGGCCTGCTCTCACCTATGGCAGCAACCACGTGCGCTTTGTCGCCGAGACCTACGTGATGCGCGTGACCACCGACTGCTCGATCACGGCGCTGGTGGACGAGCTGCCTTTCGTGCTTCAGGGTCCGCTTTCGTTTCTGCTCGGCCCCGACGAGACGCTGCAGGGCGCGGTGGCCGAGACCGCGCGCAGCTTCCTCGAGGAGACCGCCGAGTACTGGCGCGACTGGGTGCGCGACCTGCAGATTCCTTTCGAGTGGCAGGACGAAATCATCCGCGCCGCACTCACTCTCAAGCTCTCGGCAGTGGACGACACCGGCGCATTGGTCGCGGCGGTCACCAGCTCGATTCCCGAGGCGCCCGGCAGCGGGCGCAACTGGGACTATCGCTACTGCTGGCTGCGCGACGCCTACTTCACCATCAGCGCGCTCAACCGGCTGAACGCCACGCGCACCATGGAGCGCTACCTTGGCTACATCATCAACCTCGCGGCGGGCACGGACGGGGCGCGGCTGCAGCCCGTCTATCGCATCAACGGCACGGCGCAGATGGAGGAGCGCGAGATCGTCTCGCTTCCGGGGTACCGCGGCATGGGCCCGGTGCGCGTCGGCAACCAGGCCTTCGCGCAGGTGCAGAACGACGTCTACGGCTCGGCGGTGCTCGCGGCGACGCACGTGTTCTACGACCGGCGCCTGATGCGCTCGGGCCACGAGGCGCTGTTCGCCCAGCTCGAGGCGCTCGGCACGCGCGCCGCCGCGGTGTGGAACGAGCCCGACGCGGGGCCGTGGGAGCTGCGCGGTGCCGGGCGCGTGCATACTTTCTCCAGCGTGATGTGCTGGGCGGCCTGCGATCGCCTGGCCAAGATCGCCGCCCGGCTCGGCCTCACCCAGCGCGCACTGCACTGGCGCGGGCTGGCGGAGCGCCTGCACCGGGGTATCTGCGAGCGGGCGTGGAGCGAGCGACGCAACAGCTTCACCGCCGCGTTCGGCGGCGAGGGGCTGGACGCGAGCCTGCTGCTCCTCGTCGAGCTGGGATTCGTCCCCGCGAACGATCCGCGCTTCGTGTCCACCGTCGCGGCCGTCGAGCGCGAGCTGAAAAAAGGCGACTTCGTGTTCCGCTACACGGAACCCGACGACTTCGGCGCGCCGCAGAACGCCTTCCTGGTGTGCAGCTTCTGGTTCGTCGATGCGCTCGCTGCGACCGGGCGACGCGAGGAGGCGAGGGCGCTGTTCCAGGGCTTGCTCGAATGCCGCAACCGCCACGGGCTGCTCGCAGAGCACGTCGATCCGTCCACGCGCGAGCTGTGGGGTAATTTTCCGCAGACCTACAGCATGGTCGGGCTGATCAATTCGGCCACGCGGCTTTCCCTGCCGTGGGACCAGGCGTTCTGATGCGCCTGGGCGTCGATGTCGGCGGCAGCAAGGTCGAAGTAGCATTGCTGGACCGGCAAGGTCGCGTAGCGCTGCGGCAACGCGCGGCTACGCCGCAGGGCTCCTACGAAGCGGCGCTGCATGCGCTGTGCGCGACGATCCTGGCTGTCGAGCGCGATGCGGGCGAGCCGTGCACGGTGGGCGTCGGCATTCCCGGCGCGCTGTCGCCGCGCTCGGGGCTGGTGCAGAACGCCTACAACACGCCGCTCAACGGCCGGCCTCTCAAGAGCGACCTCGAGGCTGCGCTTGCGCGCGGGGTGCGGCTCGCCAACGACGCCAATTGCTTCGCTCTCTCGGAGGCGCTGGACGGCGCCGCGCGCGGCGCGCGGGTGGTGTTCGGCGCGATCCTCGGCACCGGCGCGGGCGGCGGCATCGCCGTGGACCGGCGCATCCTCGAAGGCCGCAATGCGATCGGCGGCGAGTGGGGGCATAACCCGCTTCCCTGGATGACGCGCGAGGAGCATCCCGGGCCGGCGTGCTATTGCGGGCGCTCGGGCTGTATCGAGCAGTTCGTATCCGGGCCGGCGCTCGCGCGCGACAAGACTGCGGTGGGCGAGGCCGCCGCGCTCGCGCGCTACCAGGACCGGCTGGCGCGCGCCCTCGCCCACGTCGTTAACCTGCTTGATCCGGACGTCATCGTGCTCGGCGGCGGAGTGTCCAATCTCGAGCACCTGTACGCCGAGGTGCCGGCGCTACTGGCGCGCTACGTGTACACGCACAGCTTTGATACTCCGCTGCTGCGGGCGGCGCACGGCGATGCGAGCGGCGTACGCGGAGCGGCGATGCTCTGGGATCAGACGTAGACACGGCTGCATCGGGCTCACGCCACGCCTTCGAACAGCTGGACCTGCACCAGCTCGCCGGCCTCGACCTTGCCGCGCTCGTGCTCGAGCACGATGAAACAGTTCGCCTCCGACATCGAGCGCAGCACGCCGGAGCCCTGCTGCCCGGTGGTGCGCACTTTCCACGCGCCGCCTTCGCGGAACACGACGCCTCTCTGGAATTCCGTGCGGCCGGGCACCTTTCTCAGGGTTTCCGACGCAATGGCTGCCAGGGCCGGAACGGCGTAGTCATCTGTCCTTCCGGACAAGTGCAGCAGCGCGTCGCGCACGAACGCGTAGAACGTCACCATCACCGCCACCGGGTTGCCCGGCAAGCCGAACAGAAACGCATCGCCTATTTTTCCGAACGCCATCGGCCGGCCCGGACGCATTGCGATCTTCCAGAACAGCACCTCGCCGACCTTCGCCATCAGCTGCTTCACAAAATCAGCTTCGCCGACCGAGACGCCGCCGGTCGTGACGACGGCGTCGGCGGCGGCGGCGGACCTGGCAAACGCGACCTCGAGCTTTTCCGGATCGTCGCGCACTACGCCGAAGTCGGTGATCTCGACGCCCAGGCGGGCGAGCATCCCATGCAGGGTGTAGCGGTTGGAGTCATAGACCTCGCCTTCCTTCAGCGCGGCTCCGACCGAGGCGAGCTCGTCGCCGGTCGAGAAGAACGCGACGCGCAGCCTGCGCCTGACGCGTACTTCGGCGAGGCCGAGCGATGCGATGAGCCCGAGCTCCGCCGGCCGCAGCAGTTTTCCCGGCGCAAGCACCGGCACGCCGACCTTGAGGTCCTCCCCGGCCGAGCGCACGTTCTGCCCGGCCTTCTGCCCTTTCGGGATGAGGATCTTGCCGTCTTGCACACGCACCACTTCCTGGATGACCACTGTGTCGGTGCCTGCCGGCATCACTGCGCCGGTCATCACGCGCACGCATTCCCCCGGGCCTACCTTGGCGCCGAACGGCCGGCCGGCGAGCGCAGTTCCGACTTCGGACAAGACCCTCTCCCTGCCCTTCAGGTCGGAAGAGCGAACCGCGTAGCCATCCATGGCCGAGTTGTCGTGCGCCGGGACGTTGATCCTGGGCACGATGTCTTCGGCGAGCACCCGGCCGAGGGCTTCGCGGACCTTGACGGTCTCGGACTCGGCGATGGGGACGAGGCAGCTGCGGATCGCCTCGCGCGCCTTGTCGATATGCAGCGCGTTCGGGTCGTAACCGTCGAGGCAGCTGAGCGTTTCGGCGAGGCCGCTCATGACTTGTTCAGCTCCTCGACGGTGTTGATGTTGCGGAAAGCGTCGGGTTCGTCGTCGAAGCTGACCTCGACCACCTCGAGCGAGGCGTACCACGCATCGATTTTTCTGCCTCCGCCGGCCAGGAACGCCGCCAGGTTCTCGAGCACATTTGCTCTCACCAGCGCAAAAACAGGATGCGGCTGGTTGCCGGTTTTCGCCACCGCAAGGTCCTTGTCGCCCACGGCGGCCTTGAGCCGCTTCACGAGATCCTCCGGCAGGAACGGGGAGTCGCACGGCACGGTCGCCACCAGCGGATGCATTGCCGCCTTCAATCCGGCGTGCAAGCCTGCAAGCGGCCCGGCAAAGCCGCCGATTTCATCGGTGACGACTTGATGACCGAAGGCCCGGTATTTCTCTACGTTTTGGTTCGCATTGATCAGCACCTCATCCACTTGGGGAGCGAAGCGCTCGATTACCCACTGCGCCATCGGTTTGCCGCGCAGCGGCTGCAGGCCCTTGTCGACGCTGCCCATGCGGCGGCCCTGGCCGCCCGCGAGAACGATGCCGCTCACCCGGCTCATGAAAACGGATTTTACGAGTAAGCTTCACGCCATGAACAAGAACCGTTTTCTAGTCCCGTTTCTCAACCTCGGCCATTTCCTCGATCACCTGGTGATGCTGGTGTTTCCGACCGTGGTGATCGCGCTGGCGCGCGAATGGGACCGTCCCTACGCCGAGCTGCTGCCGCTGGCGCTCGGCGGCTTCCTTGCCTTCGGCGCCTTTGCGCTGCCGGCGGGCTGGCTCGCCGATCACTGGAGCCGCTACCGGATGATGGCGCTTTTCTTCCTGGGAATCGGCGCAGCGCTCTTCCTCACCGGATTCGCGAGCTCGCCCTGGCACATCGGCCTCGGCCTCGCGCTCACCGGGATGTTCGCCGCGATCTATCACCCGGTGGGCATCGCCATGCTGGTCGCGGCGCCGGTGAAGCTGGGGAGCGCGCTCGGCTGGAACGGCCTGTGGGGCAATCTCGGCCTCGCCGCGGCGGCAATCGTCTCGGGCGCGCTGATGGACCTGTGGAGCTGGCGCGCCGCGTTCTTCGTGCCGGGCATCGTGTCGATCGCTGCCGGCGTCGCCTATCTCGCGCTGGTGCCCGACCCGGGACCGGTGCAGAAGAAATCGAAGTCGATCGGCCTGCACATCGACCGGCGCACGATGGCGCGCATCTTCGTCATTCTGCTTGTCGCGACCAGCTGCAGCGGCGTGATCTTCAATTCCACCACCATCGCGATGCCCAAGCTGTTCGAGGAGCGCCTGCAGGCGCTCACGCAGACCAACCTCGGCATCGGCGCGCTGGTGGCCTTGGTCTACACCCTGGCGGCGTTCGCGCAGCTGGCGATGGGCGCGCTCATCGACCGCTTCGAGCTGCGGCGCCTGATGGTCGGCATCGCGCTCGTCCAGATCCCGCTGCTCGCGCTCGCCGCCAACCTGCAGGGCTGGGCGATGCTCGCCGGGGCGCTCCTCATGATGCTCGCGGTGTTCGGGCAGATTCCGCTCAACGATGCAATCGTCGGCAGGTATTGCGCCGACGAGTACCGCGGGCGCGTCTTCGCCGTGCGCTATGTCGTGACGCTGAGCGTCGCCGCAGTCGCCGTGCCGATGATCGCGCTGCTTCACCGCGCCGAGGGTGGCTTCAGGAACGTGTTCCTCGTGCTGGCGGCGCTGGCCGCCGGAATGTTCATCGCGTCGCTGTTCTTCCCTTCGCGCCGCGCGGTTACGCAACCTCGGTCGGCTGCGATGCCGTCTTGACCAGCCGTTCCTTCCCGGTAAACGCGAGATAGTGCTTGCCGCTCGCGCGACCGAGCATGGTGATGCCGACCTGGCTTGCGATCGCGTGGCCCATCTGCGTGAGTCCCGAGCGCGATACCAGGAACGGGATGCGCATCTGCGCGCACTTGATCACCATCTCCGAGGTGAGCCGCCCGGTGGTGTAGAACAGCTTGTCGGAGCCGTCGATGCCATCGAGCCACATGAAGCCGGCGATGGCGTCGACCGCGTTGTGGCGGCCGACGTCCTCGACGAACATCAGGATCTCGCCTACGGTCGTGGCGAGCGCGCAGCCGTGCACCGCGCCGGCCTGCTTGTAGATGGTCTCGTGCTTGCGCACCTTCTCGAGCAGCACGAAAAGGTTCGTGTCGGTGAGGGTGACGTCATTTCTCAGCTTGACGCTTTCGATTTCCTCCATCAGGTCGCCGAACACCGTCCCCTGGCCGCAGCCGGTGGTGACCGTGCGCTTTTGCATTTTCTTCTCGAGATTTTGTTTCCGGTGAGTCGTCACTGCCACCGAATTCGTTTCCCAGTCGACTTGTACGGCGGTTATTTCCTCAATTGAAGAAGCGAGCCGTTGGTTGCGCAAATAGCCGATGGCGAGCGCTTCGGGAGCATGCCCGAGCGTCATGAGCGTGACGATCTCGCGCTTGTCGACGTAGAGCGTGAGCGGATGCTCGCCGGCGATCGCGGTCGGCACCATCTCGCCGCGCTCGTTGTAGGCCTCGACCTCGAAGGTGGCGGGCCGCGCCGCGTTGGTGAGCTGCAGTCGGTGCCTAGCCACCGATGTAGGACATCTCTACTTTTTGGGTTTTCGAGGTGGCCTCGGTTCGAATTTCCGAATAGCGATCCGCCCGTCGCTGCCAGACCGCGGCGATCTGGTCTCGAATTTCCTCGTCCGAAGCGCCGCCGCGCACGAGCGACTTCAGGTCGTGGCCCGACTGCGCGAACAGGCACGTGAAAAGCGCGCCCTCGGTCGACAGCCGCATCCGCGTGCAGCTGCGGCAGAAAGCCTGCGTGACCGACGAGATGACGCCGATCTCGCCGGCGCCGTCTGCATAGCGCCAGCGCTCGGCGACTTCGCCCGCGTAGTTGGCGTCTACCGGCTCGAGTGGCCAGCGCTCGGCAACGCGCCGCACGACCTCGGCCGAGGGCACCACATCGTCCATGCGCCAGCCGTTCGAGCTGCCGACGTCCATGTACTCGATGAAGCGCACGATGTGCCCGCTGGAGCGCCAGCGCTCGGCCATCGGCAGGATGTCGCGGTCGTTGACGCCGCGCTTCACCACCATGTTGATCTTCACCGGCGAGAGGCCAGCCGCGGCCGCGGCGTCGATGCTCTCGAGCACTTTGGCCACGGGGAAATCGACGTCGTTCATGGCGCGGAAGGTGGCCTCGTCGAGCGAGTCCAGGCTGACCGTGACGCGGTCGAGCCCTGCCCGCGCCAGGGCGTGCGCGTTTCTGGCGAGAAGCGAGCCGTTGGTCGTCAAGGTGAGTTCTACCTCGAGCTCTTTGAGCATCGCCACCAGGCGGAACAGGTCGCGGCGCACCAGCGGCTCGCCCCCGGTCAGGCGGATCTTCTCCACGCCGAGGCCGACAAAGATGCGCGCAAGCCGCGCGATTTCCTCGAAGCTGAGGATGGCGCTGTGCGGCAGGAAGTCGTAATGGGCGTCGAATACCTCGCGCGGCATGCAGTACACGCAGCGGAAGTTGCAGCGATCGGTGACCGAGATGCGCAGGTCGTGCATCGAACGCCCCAGGCTGTCGCGCAGCGTCCCGCCCTCGAAGGAAGGTGCCGGAGAACGCCCGGAACTGATTGGAATGACCTTCATCGCCATGGTGCCATCGCCTGAAAAATCATAGCAGACCGGGGTATAGTTCGCGGCATGGAAAGTGGCGAAATGAGGCCTTCAAAGCGCGTCGCGGTGATCATGCAGCGCCGCGCCGTGGAGAACCGCTGGCAAAGCGTGGTCTGGGAAGCGCTCGGGGTGCTCGCCGACTACGATGCCCCCGGCGAAGCGCGCGTCATCGTCGAGGAAGCCGGGGCCACGCAGTGGCTCTATCCCGGGTTCGAGATGGTCCTGCATCGCTCGGAGTCCGAGGGCTATTACCACAACGTGTCGACGCAGGAGCCGCGCGTGTTCGTGATGTGGCGCATGGTGGAGGGGCGCGCGGTGCCGCAGTTCGTCACCGTGAGCTACGACGAGGCGAGCCGCTGGATGGATGGCGGCGAGCAGGTGGATTCGGTGGCGATGCCGGCCGGGGTGTTCGCTTGGGTGGGGGAGTTCGTCGAGAAGAACTACCGCCCCGAGCCGAGGAAGCGCATCAAGCCGCAATCGTTCCGCTCGCCGAAAGACCGGGCGCGCAGCTGATGGGCGACGAAAGGCGGGACTTTCTCCGGCGCTGGTCGCGCTTGAAGCGCGAGTCGGCCGCGCAAAAGCCCGTTGCCCAGGAACTGCCGCCTCAGCTCCCGCCGCTCGACAGCCTCACGTTCGAATCCGATTTCAAGGCGTTCATGCACTCGAAGGTCGAGGAAAGCGTGAAGCGCGCGGCGCTGAAGAAGCTGTTTTCCGATCCGCGCTTCAACGTGATGGACGGCCTCGACACCTATATCGACGATTACACCAAGGCGGAGCCGATTGCCGAGGAGCTGCTGGCGCGGCTGGAGCACGCCCGGCAGACGCTGTTCGTGCCTGGGCCGGAGCAGAAGGAGGAGACGGCGCAGAAGGAAAAGCCGCAAGACGATGTCGATAAAAGACAAGACGCTTAAGCTCTGCAGCTGCAACAAGACGATTTCGCTCGACGCTGCGGCGCTCGGATCGGCATTGAAGTCGGGCAGTGCGCTCCACGTGCACACCGAGCTGTGCCGAAAGGAAGCCGGGCAGTTCCAGGCGGCGCTCGGCGAGCAGACGCTGCTGGTGGGCTGCACGCAGGAGGCGCCGCTCTTCGGCGAGCTCGCCGAGGCGGCGGGGTCCAAGGCCGAACTGCGCTTCGTCAACATCCGGGAGGCGGCGGGCTGGTCAGCCGAAGGCGGGCAGGCGACGCCGAAAATCGCCGCGCTGCTGGCCGCGGCGGCGCTGCCCGAGCCCGAGCCGGTGCCCAACGTGGAATACAAATCCGGCGGCCAGGTGCTCGTCATCGGCCCCTCGACGGCGGCTCTGCAATGGGCAAAGAGGTTTTCCGCCAATCTTCAGCCCAGCGCCCTCATTACACGGCTGGACGGCGGCGAGCTTCCCGCCGAGCGCAGCTTCCCGGTGTGGTCCGGCAAGCCGGTGCGCGTGTCGGGGTGGCTCGGCGCCTTCGAGCTCGAGTGGCTGCAGGAAAACCCGATCGACCTCGACGTGTGCACGCGCTGCAACAAGTGCATCGACGTCTGCCCCGAGAACGCGATCGACTTCAGCTACCAGATCGACCTTGAGAAATGCAAGGCCCATCGCCAATGCGTGGCGGCTTGCGGCGAGATTGGCGCCGTCGATTTCTCGCGCGCAGAACGCGCTCGCAAAGAGAGCTTCGACCTGGTGCTCGATCTTTCGAACGAGCCGCTGCTGCGCATGAGCGAGCTGCCGCAGGGCTACCTCGCGCCCGGGGCCGATCCGCTCGAGCAGGCGCTCGCCGCGGCGAAACTCGCGCAGCTGGTGGGCGAGTTTGAGAAGCCGCGCTTTTTCCTCTACAAGGAAAAGATCTGCGCCCATGCCCGCTCGGGTATCGAGGGCTGCAACCGCTGCCTCGAGCTGTGCTCCACCGGCGCGATCCGCGCCGACGGCGATCACGTCAAGGTCGAGCCGCACCTCTGCGCCGGCTGCGGCGGCTGCGCGACGGTCTGCCCGTCGGGCGCGATGACCTACGCCTATCCCAAAATGAGCGATCTTGGAGTGCGCCTCAAGACGCTGCTCTCGACCTATCGCGAGGCCGGCGGCGCCGAGGCCTGCCTCGTGTTCCACAACACCGAGAGCGGCCGCGAGCGCGTACAGGCTGTCGGCCGCAAGGCGGTGCGCGGCGGCAAGGGCCTTCCGGCGCGCGCCATCCCCTTTGAAGTGTTCCACATCGCTTCGATCGGCCTCGACACGCTGCTGGGCGCCATCTGCTATGGCGCAAGCCAGGTCGTGGTGGTATCGACGAAGGAATCAGAACACTACGTGGCGGCGCTGCGCGAGCAGATGGCGCTGGGCGAGGTCATCCTCAATGCCCTGGGTTTTGAGGGTTCGCATTTCTTCCTTTTCGAGGCAGACGCGCTTGAGAAAGAGCTTTGGGCGCTCAAGCCTGCGATGGGGGTGGCGAAGACCGCCACCTTCAACCTTTCGCCCGAAAAGCGCACCACGCTCGATTTCGAGCTCGATCATCTCGCGAGAAATGCTCCTCGGAAGGTTGAGGAAATCCCGCTGCCTGCAGGCGCGCCGTTCGGCGCGCTGCTGGTCAACAAGCAGACCTGCACGCTGTGCAAGGCCTGCATCGGCGCCTGCCCTGAAAGCGCGCTGCTCGACGCCGCCGACGCGCCGCGGCTGCGCTTCATCGAGCGCAACTGCGTGCAGTGCGGCCTGTGCGCCGAGACCTGCCCGGAGGACGCGATCGAGCTGGTTCCGCGGCTCCTGTTCGGCCCTCAGGCGAGGGAAGCCGTGACGCTGAACGAAGCCGAGCCGTTCCATTGCGTGCGCTGCGGCAAGCCCTTCGGCACTCGGCAGATGGTCGACAACATGCTCGGCAAGCTCGGTGCGCACTCGATGTTCGCCGGCGAGGGCGCTCTCAAGCGCCTGCAGATGTGCGGCGATTGCCGCGTCGTCGACATGATGAGCAACCGCAGCGAAACGACGATCTTCGACGTCAGGAAATGAGCCGGCCTGCCGATGAAGTCGGGCTTAAGCCGCCCTTAATGTGCGCCGGTTTATGCTGCCGGAGGAGATAGCACGGGCGAATTTCTATGGCTTGCTGGGGCGGCTGTTCTACGCGCCGCCGGACGCGGCGCTCCTGCAAGCGATCGCCCGGGCGGACCAGATCGATGCGCAGGAGGGCGGTGTCGCGCTCGCGTGGCGCGATCTCGCCCGCGCGGCGGCCGGCGCCGACCCCGACGCAGTACGCGAAGAGTACGAAACGGCCTTCGTCGGCACCGGCAAGGCGCCGATCACACTGTATGCCTGTGCCTATTCCATCCGTTACACGAATGAAGCACCGCTCGCCGAGCTGCGCGCCGACCTGGCCGCGCGCGGCCTCGCGCGCCGCAGCGGCACGAGCGAGCCCGAAGACCACATTGCGGCGCTGTGCGAGACGATGCGGCACCTTATTGCGGAGCAAAAGGCAGAACTTGCCGACCAGCAGCGGTTTTTCAGTCGGTGGATCCAGCCGACTATGGGACCATTGTGCAATGCAATAGTGGATTCGGAGATAACGCATTTCTACGGGTCGGTCGCCCGCTTCGCGAAAACGTTTTTCGAGCTTGAACTGGCGGCATTTGAAATGCTCTAGAATCGTCGCGGATGCGGTAGTCAGAACTATTAGATCTAGGAGGTAGTCATGACCGAGCGCACCAGACGCCTGTCCCGGCGCAACTTCCTGTTGAGCGTAGGCGCCGGCGGCGCGGCGGCCGCGGCCGCCATCGTGGCCAAGAAATCCGGTTCTGATGTGGTGGAAAAAGATCAAGGCAAACGCGCCACGCGCGGCTACCAGGCCAGCGAGCACGTCAGCAACTACTACCGCACCACGAAGGTCTGAGGAGCTCGCCATGCTGCTGACCAGAAAATCCGCGAGCGCAGCGGCCGAGCCGCGCCTCGCGAGGGGATTGCGGGCCGGTCTTGCAAAAACCATGGATCGGCGCACCTTCCTCAAGCGCTCGGGCGTGAGCGCAGGCGCAGCGGCCGTGGCCGCGCAGCTGCCCTATAGCATGATCGGCATCGCCGAGGCGAAGGACGAGGCCGCCGGCGCCATCGAGATCAAGCGCACGGTCTGCACGCACTGCTCGGTGGGTTGCGCGATCGATGCGGTGGTCGAGAACGGCGTCTGGACGAGGCAGGAGCCGGTGTTCGATTCGCCGATCAATCTCGGCGCGCACTGCGCCAAGGGCGCCTCGATCCGCGAGCACGGCATGACCCACGACTCGCACCGCCTCAAGTACCCGATGAAGCTCGAGGACGGCAAGTGGAAGCGCGTCTCCTGGGACCAGGCCTACGACGAGATCTCGCAGAAGCTGCTGCAGATCAGGAAGGAATCGGGCCCCGACGCCACGTTCTGGATCGGCTCCTCGAAGCACAACAACGAGCAGTCCTACCTGCTGTGCAAGTGGGTGCGCCTCTTCGGCACCAACAACACCGACCACCAGGCGCGCATCTGCCATTCGACCACCGTCGCCGGCATCGCCAATACCTGGGGCTACGGCGCGATGACCAACTCGTACAACGACGAGCAGAACTCGAAGTGCCTGCTGTTCTTCGGCTCGAACGCGGCCGAGGCGCACCCGGTCTCGATGCTGCACACGCTGCACGCCAAGGAGAACGGCTGCAAGGTGATTGTCGCCGATCCGCGCTTCACCCGCACCGCCGCCAAGGCGGACAAGTACGTGCGCGTACGCTCGGGCAGCGACGTGGCGTTCCTCTTCGGCCTGCTGCACCACATCTTCAAGAACGGCTGGGAGGACAAGGAGTACATCCGCACTCGCGTCTACGGCATGGACAAGGTCAGGGAAGAGGTGATGGCCAAGTACACGCCGCAGGCAGTGGAGGAAGTGACCGGCGTGCCCGAAGCCGAGATGCACGAGGTGGCGAAGATCCTCGCCGAGAACCGCCCTGGCTTCATCATCTGGGCGATGGGCCAGACGCAGCACACCAACGGCAACGCCATCGTGCGCGCGAGCGCCGTGCTGATGCTCGCGCTGGGCAACGTCGGGCGCTCCGGCGGCGGCACCAACATCTACCGCGGCCACGACAACGTGCAGGGCGCGACCGACATCGGCCCGAACCCGGACTCGCTGCCTGGCTACTACGGCCTGGCGCCCGGCTCGTTCGCGCACTGGGCACGGGTGTGGAACGTCGACCTCAACTGGCTGAAGAAGCAGTACGCGTCCGAAGCCATGATGGGCAAGCCGGGCATCACGGTGTCGCGCTGGATCGACGCGGTCAC
>Ga0209154_1000976_pt1 | contig 17439 bp, 9 predicted proteins | sample GraSoiAngelo_121_FD_185878 | JGI IMG/M metagenome (GOLD analysis project Ga0209154, IMG submission 185878) | Grasslands soil microbial communities from the Angelo Coastal Reserve, California, USA - 14_0919_12_20cm (SPAdes) (version 2) | ecosystem: Environmental > Terrestrial > Soil > Grasslands ... | reverse complement strand
GCCTCGATAGAGCGGTGCAGAGTTACCGCGACTTCCTGCAACAGGCCCCGGACAGCACGCTGGCGCCTGAGGCCATGCGGCGCCTGGCCGACCTGAAGATCGAGAAGGAATTCGGCATCCACGGCGATGGCAAGCCCGTGGGGCTGCCTGCGTCGGGGATCCCGCCCCCGAACGCGGCGCCGCAGTTGGCGTTGCCGCGTGGAATGGATGGAGATCGCGCGCGCGCCGGCCCGCTAGAGGCGATCAAGCTGTACGACCAGCTGCTCGCGAAGTATCCGCAGTACGCCTCTCGTGACCAGGTGCTCTACCAGAAGGCGCGCGCCTACGACGAGCTGGGGCAGCCCGAGGAGGCGATGAGGGTCATGGAGCAGCTGGTCAGTGAAAATCCGCGCTCACGGTTCACGGACGAGCTGCAGTTCAGGCGCGCGGAGCGCTTGTTCGTCGCAAAGAAATATCGTGAGGCGGAGAGTTCGTACGCGGCAATTGCTGACGGCGGGAGTGGCTCGGGGTACTACGAGCTCGCGCTCTACAAGCTGGGATGGACGTTGTACAAGCAGCAACTCTACGACGAGGCTCTGCACCGCTACTTCGCCCTCCTCGACTACAAGGTCAAGAGCGGCTACGACTTCGATGCGAAGCACTCCGAGGCCGAGCAGCGGCGCATCGAGGACACCTTCCAGGTCGTCAGCCTGAGCTTCTCGAATCTCGGCGGTCCCGACGTGATCGGCTCGTACTTCGGCGCCAGCGGACATCGAGCCTACGAGGACCGTGTCTACCGCTGCCTCGCGGAATTCTACCTGGCGAAGCTCCGGTATCAGGACGCCGCCACGGTCTACAAGTCATTCGTGGCGTCGTACCCGTTCCACCTGGCGTCGCCTCGCTTCAGCGTGCGGGTGAGCGAAATCTACGAGCAGGGCGGATTCCCGCAGCTCGTGCTCGCGGCGAAGAAGGACTTCGCGGGCACATACGGCCTGCAGGGCGAGTACTGGCATCACTTCGATGTGAACAAGTCGCCCGAAGTGCTGAGTTACCTGAAGAGCAACCTGAAGGATCTGGCGAACCACTATCACGCCCAGTACCAGGACCCGAAGCAGCATGAACAACGAGCGGCCAACTACGTCGAGGCCACGCGCTGGTACCGGGAGTTTCTCACCTCGTTCCACACCGATCCGCAAGCGCCGCAAACGGACTATCAGCTCGCGGATCTCATGCTCGAGAATCATGACTATGCGGCGGCCGCGCACGAATATGAGATCACGGCTTATGATTACCCGCCGCACGCGAAGTCGGCGGCTGCGGGCTACGCGGCGATCTACGCACATCGCGAGTATCTGAAGGTCGCCGGCAGCGATGTGAAGGACGCGGCCCGCCGCGACACGATCGACAGCTCAATCAAGTTCGCGGACGCATTCCCGCAGCACGAGCAGGCGGCGGTCGTGCTGGCCGCGGCGGCTGAAGACGCGTACGAGATGAAGGACCTCGTGTTCGCACGCGACTCCGGCCGGCATCTCTTCGAGAAGTTCCCGAATGCTGCCGCGGGCGTACGCCGCGATGCGTGGCTGGTCGTCGCACACTCCACCTTCGGCCTCGCGGAGTATGCGGACGCGGAGCAGGCCTACGGGCAGGTACTTGAAGCCACGCCGGAGGGAGATGCATCACGTGCCGGGCTGGTGGAGAACCTGGCGGCCTCCATCTACAAGCAGGGCGAGCAGGCAAACCAGGCGGGGGATTACCGCACCGCGGCCAATCACTTCGTGCGCGTCAAGCAGGTTGCTCCGACGTCGAAGATCTGCGCGGCGGCGGAGTACGACGCCGGCGCGGCCTTGCTGCGCTTGAAAGACTGGACGGCCGCGGCTCAGGTTCTGGACGAGTTCCGGCGCAGCTTCCCCGAGCATGAGCTGCAGAAGGAGGCGACCAAGCAGATCGCCTACGCCTACCAGCAGGCCGGGCAGGTGGCGCAATCCGCCGGTGAGTACGAGCGGGTCGCGAAGGAGTCCCCGAATCCGCAGCTGCGCGCCGAAGCACTGCTGCAGGCGGGCGACCTGTATGCGCAGGCTGACAACGCCGATCGTGCCCGGGAGGCGTACTCGAGGTATCTCGCGGAGTTCCCCAAGCCGGTCGAGACGGCGGTGGAGACGCGCTCCAAGGTTGCCGAGATCTGCAAGTCGAAGGGAGAGCAGGCCCAGTACCGCCATCAGCTCGAGGAAATCGTGCGTGCCGACGGTGCGGCGGGGAGCGAGCGGACGGATCGCACGCGTAATGTCGCCGCGCGCGCGGCACTGGAACTGTCCAAGCCGATCTACGAGCAGTTTGCGTCGCTCAAGCTCGTGCAGCCCTTCGAGCGTAGCCTGCAGGAGAAGCAACGCAGCATGGACACGGCGACCAAAGCCTTCGGCGCTCTGGTCGACTACCAGGTCGGAGAGGTCACCGCGGCGGCCACCTTCTACACCGCCGAGATCTACGCGAATTTCGGCCAGGCCCTGCGCGAGTCAGAGCGCCCGGCCAATCTCGGCGTGGACGCTCTCAAGGACTACGAACAGCAGCTCGCCGACGCCGCGCACCCGCTCGAGGCGAAGGCGATCGCGGTCCACGAGAAGAACCTCGAGCTCATGAGGCGGGGGCTCAACAACGCGTGGACGCAGAAGAGCGTGGAGCGTCTCGCGGCGCTCGAGCCGGACAGGTACGCGCGGGCCGAGATCAGCAGCGGATTCCTCGGATCGCTCGAGCGGTATGTCTATCAGCCGCCGCCGCGTGCAGTTGCAGCAGCCTTCGGCAATCCGACGGCGCCGGCAACAGCCTCCGGGGCGGCCGACAGCGCGAGCGGACAGGCCCTCGCAGCGGGAGCAGGCAATGCAAACTCGCACTGATCTCGAGCGGACAGCGGGCGCGCGGCGAGTTGCGGCCGGACTCGTGCTGGCCGTGGCGCTCCTCGGCTGCGGGACCACTGCGTCGGCGGGCAAGCCGCGCGTGGCGGGATCGACGCTGCAGCCGGAGGCGGGTGGCTTCCAGCTCACTGAAAAAGTGCGCATCCCCGCAGACGTTCGTGCCGATTACGACCACGCGATGCGCCTTCTCGACGCGCAGCAATACGAGCAGGGAATCGCGCTGCTGCTCAAGGTCACCCAGAAAGCACCCAATGCCGCCGCGGCCTACGTCGATCTCGGAATCGCGTACGGCAAGTCGGGCGATCTCGACAAGGCGCTGGCGAGCCTCGAGCGCGCAGTCGACCTCAACCCCCGCCAGCTCGTGGCGTACAACGAGCTCGGCATCGTGTATCGCAGGAAAGGTGAGTTCGCCGCCGCTCGCGACAGCTACGAGCGGGCGCTGCGAGTCTTCCCCGGATTCCATTACGCAAGGCTGAATCTGGCGATTCTCTGCGATTTGTACCTGGGTGACCTCACGTGCGCCCGCGACAACTACGTTGCCTATCAGCAGCTGGCCCCGGACGACAGGCAGGTGGCGAAGTGGATCGCCGATCTGAACGCCAGGACGAAGCCCTAGGAGGACTCATGGTACGGACGCTCATCCTCGGCCTTTTGCTGCTCGCTGCCGCGCGCGGCGCGGCGGCCGACGAGGCGGCGACGGCGCCGAGCACGCCCGCGGCGGCGGCGAGTGCGCCGGCAACGACCCGGTCCGTCGACGCAACCAAGCAAGGCAAGGCGGCCCCGGCTGCGGCGGCCAGCCAGGCAGCGCAGCCTGGCGGCGACGTGAAGATGTCGGGTATTTCGATCCTGGGAAACGAGGACGCCCCGAAGTCGCTCGTGCTCGTGCCCTGGAAGAGCTCTCAGCTCGCAGACATGCCGGGCGTGTCGAGGCTCCTCGACTCGGCGACGCAGCCGGTGGACAAGGACGTCTTCATGCGCGAGCTGGCGTACTACGAATTCAAGTCGAGCTCGAAGTGAGCCGAAGCGGCTCGCGCGAGCATCAGGTTGAGAGTGAATCGTTCAGTGGTTTGACAGATCTGTAACGTTCAAGAGGTTCGCATATGGAAGTCTTCTATCCAATCGTCAAGTTCTTCACGGCAGGCGGGCTCTTCATGCTTCCCATCCTGCTCGTGGGGGCGATCGCGACCGCGATCACGATCGAGCGCTACATCACGCTCGCGAAGATGAGCGCCCGCAATCGACGCACGTGGAGCCGGGTCGAGCCGGTGCTCGTGAGCGGGGCCTTCGACAAGGTGCGCGAGCTCACCAGCCAGGACGATTCTCCGATAGCGCGAGTGCTGAACATGGGGCTGGCGCTGGAGGGGGCGGTGCGGCGCCGCGATGACGTGGAGAAAGCGATGCAGGAGAGCATGATGGAAATAGTGCCGCAGCTCGAGAAGCGCACCCACTATCTCGCGACGCTGGCCAATGTCGCGACGCTGCTCGGCCTGTTGGGCACGGTGAGCGGCCTGATCCACGCCTTCAGCGCCGTGGCGACCGTCAACCCGGCGGAAAAGGCCAACCTGCTGTCGGCGAGCATCTCTGAGGCCATGAACTGCACGGCCTTCGGGCTCGTGACCGCAGTTCCGATCCTGGTGGTGCACGCCTTTCTGCAGTCGAAGACCATGGGGCTGAGCGATGGCCTGGAGACCGCCGCCATCCGCTTCCTGAACGCGCTGGCCGCTCGGCAGGCCGCCCGGGCTCAGAGCCGCCTGGAGCTCGTGCAGCAGGCGGCGTCGGCGGCCTGAGGATCACCCCATGCGTACTCTCCTGATGCGTCGCGAGCCCAAACCCGGCGAGCTGCTGCTCGTGCCCATGATCGACATCTTCACCGTCCTGGTCACCTTTCTGCTGATGACGGCAGTGTTCTCGCGCATCGCCGTCATGCAGATCGACCTGCCGAGCTCCGTATCCGTGAAGCCTGCAGAGCCGAAGTTCCGACTCGAGGTCATCGTCCGCCAGGACGGCTTCGACCTCAGCGACGGCAAGCAAGCGATCGGCACGATACCGAAGGTCAACGGCGCATACGACCTGAACGCGTTGAGCGAACGCGCGCTGGCGGTGAAGCGTGAGCATCCGACCTCGGAGGATGCGTCGGTGCTCTCGGAGCCGAAGGTTCCCTACGACGAGCTGATCCAGGCGATGGACGCGATCCGCAGCGCGGAGCTGCCGGCTGCGGATGCGCTCGTCGCCGCAGCGGCCGTACCGGGGGCGCGGGCCATCGCACCGGGCGTGGGTGCGCCGCAGACCGTGACGGTCGCGCTGTTCACGAACATTGCGCTCGGAGATGCGCCATGAAAGCGATGAATCTCGGGCTGATGCCGCACAAGCGACGCGAGCGCGTCGATGCACATCTGAATCTGATACCCCTCATCGACATTCTCTCGGTGATGGTGGCATTCCTGCTGGTGTACTCGACGGATGTGGAGGTGCTGCAGAACTCCAAGGGGGTGAGCATTCCGCAGTCGCGTACCGATGTGCACCCGAAGCAGTCGGTCGTCGTGATGGTCACGAAGGAGGCGCTCCTGGTGCAGGGTGAGACAGTCGCGAGCCTCGCGGAAGTCAGCGACCCGCGCACGCAGCTGATCGAGCCTTTGCGCAAGGTGCTGCAGCGCCCGATCGCCGGGCTCGACGCGGCGGCGCGTGACGCGGCGCTCACCTCGCAGGAGGTCACTGTCATGGCCGACAAGGAGCTGCCGTACGAAGTGCTGCGCAAGGTTCTGGCGACGTGCACGGCGGCCTCGTACGGCAAGATCTCGCTCGCGGTGCTGCAGAGGGAAAAGCCGGTGAGCGGTGTCAAGGGCCGCTAGCGGCCTTCTCAGGGGGACACGGTGACCGTCATTTCACCTCAAGGTAAGGCCATGGATTCGGAAACAGCGCAGGATCAGCCGACGCTGCAGCAGCAGCGGACGCCTCAAGATCAGCAGGCGCCGAACGATCAGGCCCTGAAGGATCAGCAGGCGCTCATCGCGCAGCTCGGCACGTCGCAGGAGTCGGTCGATGCCCTGGTCGGCGAGCTGCGGGTACTCGATGCGCAGCTGGAGGCTCTCGCGAGCGAGCGCAACCAGCACCGCCTGCTGCACCAGGTCTGCGACGCCCTGGGCGAGCTCGGCAAGCTCGGGGGCGCGCAGTTGTTCTGGGGTACTGCGGAGGCAGTCACGACCGGTGAGGATCAGCTGGGTCGGGTGCGCGGACGTGTCACCGCCTTCGAGAGCCGCGTGGGCGAGCTGGAAGCGCGCCGACAGAGCACCCGCGAACAGATCGACAAGGAACAGCATCGTGCGGGACTGATCGAGGACGAGCTCTTCGAAGCGCAGGAAGAGGAGGAGCGGCTCCGGCACGAGTGGATCGTCGAGCGGGAAATCAGCGGGCTTCACTCCCGTCCGCTCATCATGCCCTGGACCTGGGGAGGAGAGGATGACCGGCGCTTTCAGAAGTCGCTCCTGGGCGCGCTCGCGGTCTGCCTCATTCTGACACTGATCTTTCCCCTGATCCGTCTGCCGCTCCAGCGAGCGCCCGAGGAGACGCCTCCCGAGCTGGTGCTCCACATCACCATGGCGCAGCTGCCGAGGCCGCCTCCGCCGCCGCGCCGCTTGCCGCCGCCACCGAAGCCGACACCGCAGCAGGCGCGCCAGCCCCCAACGGAGGAGCCGGTCAAGCCGGCCGTCGAGGCGCCGCCGGAGCCGAAGCCCGCCGGGCTGATGGTGTTCAAGCAGCGGCTTGCCGCGCTCGCGGACACGCAGATCAATCCGGCGCTCGGCGCTCAGGCACGCATCAACAACGCCGACAACTCGGTTGGCACGCCGGAGCGCGCGATGCTGACCAGCAGCGCGCCAGGCTCGAGCGGTGGAATCAACCTGGCGGCCGTGAGTCGCGGCCTCGGCCCGGGCGGCGGTACCGAGCGCAACGCCATTCGCGGCGGCACCCTCACGCAGGCCGCGAGCGGCATCGGAACGGCGGCTGCGGCGAGCCGCCCGGTGAGCGGCGGGCCAGGTCCCGGACGTACCGATGAGGAGATACAGATCGTCTTCGACCGTCACAAGGCCGAGCTCTATCGGTTGTACAACCTCGAGCTGCGCCGCGATCCGACGCTGCAGGGGAAGCTGATCCTGCGCCTGACGATCGAGCCCGACGGCAGCGTGTCGCTGTGTCGGCTGCACGCCTCCGACATGAATGCACCGGACCTCGCGGCGCAGGTGGTCGGGCGGGTGAAGACGTTCAACTTCGGCGCCAAGCTCGTACCGCCGGTGACCATCATCTATCCGATCGATTTCCTGCCCGCTGCCTGAGGACGCGCAATTTGACCTGAGCGATCAGCACTCCCTGGACACGACAAGGGCAAACCCACCGAAAGGTGGGGACGCAAAGTCACCGGTCTAAAGAGCCTCCAGAGCTCCACGACAGCGGGACCGCCGCAACTCCAGTCCGAAACTCGGGCTGCTTCGGCCCTTGTCGATGAGATCTATCGGCAAGAGGTATGCGATTGAGCACGAGTGGGACCACTACCAACGTCAGAGCGCGCCGCGGCTGGATGGCACTCCCGCTGCTCGGCCTCGCATTGCTCATTGTGGGCGCCCGCCCGGCGCACGCGCAGAGCAGCTCGCTCTGCGACGCCACTTACGGCGGCGTCCTCGACGGCAACGTCACTCCGGTGCCTGCGAATCTGCAGATCGACGGCCCCTGCACCATCAGGAACTACCCGGCCTCCAACCCGTATGGGGGCAACATCAGTCTGTTGAGCACGACCAACACGCTGCTCATCTTCGACAACGTCGACTTCATCGGCAACATCTCCTGCGACAACGTACACAATAACGTCGTCTGGTTCGTCAACGGCTCGATCACCCGCCAGCATGTCCTGCAGTGCACGAACCTCTTCGCACCGGTCGACAAGATCGACAAGCAGAACCCGCCGGGGCCGCCCCTGGTCGCGATCGGGGTGCCCTTTACCTACACGCTCACCTTCCCGTTGCTGGTCAGCGCAACGACGGGCCGCGTCGTCAATCCCAACGGGTCGAACCAGGACGTCAGCCAGGTCACGGTCACTGACAACCTCGATGCGACCGGGGTGTCGCTCAGCTACCTGAGCAGTAGCGCCGCCTGGAAGGGCAGTGGCGCTGCGGTGCCCATCACGGTCGCGAACGCGGGGGGACTGCTCACCTTCAGCGGCTTCCCCACGATCCCGGCCGGGCAGCAGATCGTGCTCAAGGTCACGGTGGTGCTCAACGACGCCGTGCCGCCGAACTCGCCCGGTACGCGCTTCACCAACACCGCCAACTGGACGTTGGGAACTGTCGTGAACGGGACCTTCCATTACCCGCTGCCGGGGCAGCAGGGAGTCTCGTCGCCGCCGCTGACCATCGCGGCGCCCAACCTGGCGATGACCAAGGGCGGCCCGACGACGATGAACCTCGGGCAGCTGGGGCGGTTCTCGCTCAACGTGCAGAACACCGGGACGACTGAGGCCTGGAACGCGACCATCGTGGACAAGCTGCCAGCGGGTGCGACGGGCGGCATGTGCACGGCGAGCCCGCAGATCCTCTCCGCGCAGGTGTTGCAGGCCGATGGCGTGACGCCGGTACCGGGCAAGGGACCGCTCATGGCCGGCACGGACTACACGGTGAGTTATGCCGCTGCGCCCACCTGCACGCTGACGCTCAACCTGCTGAGCGCCGCGGCGGTGATCGGTCCGTCGCAGCGCCTCATCGTCACCTACCAGACGCAGCTCGATGCCAACAGCCGGAACGGCGCGCAGCTGACGAACGTCGCTGGCGCTGTGCAATGGTACAGCGGCCCGAGCGGCAACCCCGGCCGCCAGAGCTTCACCTGCACGCTGACCAACGGCACGCCGGGCGTTCTCGATTGCCAGGACGCCCACACGGTCACGGTGGCGCTCTCCGCGCTGACGATCACGAAACAGGTCTCAGTCGTGGGAGGCGGTCCGCCGCTGCCGGGCGCAACGCTCGACTACCTGCTGCACGTGACCAACACCTCGGCGAACCCGGCGAACCCGGTGGTGATCACGGACAACCTGAACGCGGCGGGGCCGGGGGCGCTCACGTACGTGAACGGCACGGCGACCCTGAACGGCTCGGCGACGGGCGTGACGGTCACCGGCAACCTCATCACCGCGAACTACTCGGCGACCTACGGACCGCTCGCGCCCGCAGCGACGATCGACCTGCGCTTCCGCGCCACGCTCGGCGGCACGCTTGCCGCCGGCACGACGGTCACCAACACCGGCGTCGTCACCTGGAACAACCCGCCGCAAAGCGCCTCGGGGAGCGTCTCGATCCAGGTGGTCGCCCCGACACCGCCCGCTCTCACCCTCACCAAGGGCGGCCCGACGACGATGAACCTCGGGCAGCTGGGGCGGTTCTCGCTCAACGTGCAGAACACCGGGACGACTGAGGCCTGGAACGCGACCATCGTGGACAAGCTGCCAGCGGGTGCGACGGGCGGCATGTGCACGGCGAGCCCGCAGATCCTCTCCGCGCAGGTGTTGCAGGCCGATGGCGTGACGCCGGTACCGGGCAAGGGACCGCTCATGGCCGGCACGGACTACACGGTGAGTTATGCCGCTGCGCCCACCTGCACGCTGACGCTCAACCTGCTGAGCGCCGCGGCGGTGATCGGTCCGTCGCAGCGCCTCATCGTCACCTACCAGACGCAGCTCGATGCCAACAGCCGGAACGGCGCGCAGCTGACGAACGTCGCTGGCGCTGTGCAATGGTACAGCGGCCCGAGCGGCAACCCCGGCCGCCAGAGCTTCACCTGCACGCTGACCAACGGCACGCCGGGCGTTCTCGATTGCCAGGACGCCCACACGGTCACGGTGGCGCTCTCCGCGCTGACGATCACGAAACAGGTCTCAGTCGTGGGAGGCGGTCCGCCGCTGCCGGGCGCAACGCTCGACTACCTGCTGCACGTGACCAACACCTCGGCGAACCCGGCGAACCCGGTGGTGATCACGGACAACCTGAACGCGGCGGGGCCGGGGGCGCTCACGTACGTGAACGGCACGGCGACCCTGAACGGCTCGGCGACGGGCGTGACGGTCACCGGCAACCTCATCACCGCGAACTACTCGGCGACCTACGGACCGCTCGCGCCCGCAGCGACGATCGACCTGCGCTTCCGCGCCACGCTCGGCGGCACGCTTGCCGCCGGCACGACGGTCACCAACACCGGCGTCGTCACCTGGAACAACCCGCCGCAAAGCGCCTCGGGGAGCGTCTCGATCCAGGTGGACACTCCGCCCGGGGCATTGACCGTCACCAAGACGACTCCGCTGCTCGAGGTGACGCGCGGGCAGCTCGTGCCCTACACCATCACCCTCACCAACGTGCTGAGCGGCGCGATCCAGGGGGCGGCTCTCGTGGATCGTTTCCCCGCAGGCTTCCGCTACATCAAGGGCTCCGCGCGCCTCGACGGCACACCGGCCGAGCCCACGGTGGCCGGGTTCACGCTCACCTGGAGCAATCTCAGCTTCGCGGGCGGTGCGCACCACACCATCGTGCTGCTGCTCGCCGTGGGCGCGGGGGTGGGCGAAGGCGAGTTCGTGAACCGCGCCCAGGCCTTGGCCGCGGTAGGCGGCACTCCGGTATCGAAAGAGGCCACCGCGACGGTCCGCGTGGTGCCGGATCTCACCTTCGATTGCACGGACGTGATCGGCAAGGTCTTCGACGACGCGAACGGTAACGGCCACCAGGATGCCGGAGAGAAGGGTCTGCCCGGGGTGCGGCTCGTGACCACCAGGGGTCTGGCCGCCATCACGGACGAGTTCGGGCGATTCCACATCACGTGCGCGATCACGCCGCTCGAGGGCCGGGGCAGCAACTTCGCCCTCAAGCTCGATGACCGGACGCTGCCGAGCGGCTATCGACTGACGACGCCGCAGGTGCTCGTGGAACGAGCCACGCGCGGCAAGGCCGTGCGCTTCGAGTTCGGCGCGTCCATCCACCGCGTCGTCAGTCTGGATCTCGCGGATGCGGTGTTCGAGCCGGGAACCGCCGACATGCGCCCGCAATGGCGCCCGAGACTGGACCTGCTGCTCGCGGAGCTGCGCAAGTCACGATCGGTCCTGCGTCTGTCCTATCTCGCCGACGTCGAGGACACACCACTGGTCGACCGGCGCCTCGAAGCGGTCGCTCGGGCAATCAGGGACGCCTGGCGCGCGATGAACTGCTGCTACGAGCTCACGATCGAGCGCGAGGTCTTCTGGCTGCGCGGCAGCCCACCCAAGGAACCAGCCGAGCGACTGCGAGGCGCCAAGTGAGCGGCATGCGCAAGCGTAGCTGCCGGCTCCTCACCTGTCTGACGCTCGTCGCCGCGAGCGCACAGGCGCAGAGCGTCGGCGAGTCGCCACTCGGCAGCGCAGTCGAGCGGCAATTGCCCATGGAACAGCCGTTCGCGCCATGGGCGCGGGACCCCGAGCAGATCAGGACCGAGGCGGGCGACAGGCTCGAGCCGCGTCAGGTGCTGACCGAGAGCTTCGAGACCGTGAAGCTCAAGAACGTCATTCCGCCCATTCATTTCGAATCCGGAGTGGCGAAGATTCCCGACAATTACGTGGAGACGCTGCGCAAGGCTCTCGAGGGCTTGCGCGATCGCCGCAATGTGCGCCTGCACCTGGTCGGCCATGCCGACAACCAAGGGCTGTCCCCGGCGCTCGCCAGAACCTTCGGGGACAACGCTGGACTGTCGCGCGAGCGCGCGGGCGAGGTGGCGGAATTCCTCAAGCGGGCACTGCAACTGAAGCCCGAGGCCCTCGCGTACGAGTGGGCCGGCGATACGCACGCCATTGCATCGAACGACACCGCCGAGGGCCGGGCACTCAATCGCCGCGTGGAGGTGGAAGTCTGGTACGACCAGCCGAAAGCGCGCGCAGCGGACCAGGAAGTGCTCGTGCGACAGCAGATCAAGCAGGTCAAGATCTGCCGGATGCAGACGCTCTGCAAGCTGCGCTTCAAGGAAGGCGCGGCGCGGCGGGCACGCGTGAGCAATGTCGTTCCGCCACTGCACTACGACCAGGAGAACGTGCAGGTCTCGCCGGAGTTCGTCGAGCAGATCAAGAAGGCACTGAACAACCTGCGGGACAAGTCGAACGTCGTGGTCAAGTTCATCGGCTACACGGACGAGGTGGCGCTGACGGGGCGCGATGAGCGCATTTACGGCGATCTCGTCGCGCTCTCGAAGGCGCGCGCACACCGCGTGGCGCTCGCCGTGCAGGAAGCGCTCAAGCTGCCGGGCACCGCGTTCGCGAGCGACGGCCGGGGTGCCGTGGCGCCGCTCGCCGCGAACGACACCGCTCAGGGACGCGCCCAGAACCGCCGCATCGAGGTGCAGTTCTGGTACGACGACCCGCTGCAGGAGCTGCCCGACGGGCCCCAGCTCTGCCCGAATCCGGGCGCCGAAGTGGTCACGAAGGTTTATGACCCACCGTGGGGCAGCATCGCGCCTCTGCAGCTTACGAACGGGCGCGCGATCATTCCGCCCGGCTACACGGAGAGCCTGCGGAGCGCCATGGCGGATCTGCACGATAAGTCTCACGTGCGGTTGCGCTTCGTAGGCTACACGGGCAACGAGCGGCTCGATCGCCGCACCGCCGCGGTGTACGGCGACGACGTCGGTCTTTCCGCCGCCCGGGCGCGTCGGGCGATGGAGATCGTCACGGACCAGATGCATCTGCCAGCCTCGCAGGCCGAGCACGAAGGCCGGGGCTACGTGCAGTCGAGCGACGTGGTCAATACGGGCTTCACCCAGGGAGAGTCCTCCTACGTCGTGGTGCAGGTCGTCTACGATGAGCCCGCCGTACTCGATGACTACGAGGGCGTGAACGTCACGCGCCTGACGCACGAGCTCACACCGCAGAGCCCCTTCGGCGTCAACACGATGCACATCACCGTGGACGGCGTGCCGATCGACGACCCGGGCAGAAGCTCCGCAGACGTGCAGCGCTGCACGGACGTCGCCCTGGACAAGGCGGACATTCAGTTCCAGTTCGACAATCTCAGGGCGCGGCGCCGGCTGAGTGTGGCGGTAGCCCCGAGCGTCGTCGTGTTCCAGCAGACCCCGGACGAGGGTTTGATTGCAGCGCCCGTGCGCTTTCACATGTACACCAATTACGGAGCTTTCATCGAGCGCGCGGAGGTGCGGATATTCGAGGCGGGACTGTCGACGCAGAGCACGCCGCTTGCTGTAGTCGCGATCGATCCGAACGGCTCGGCGGAGTGGCAGCCTGGCGCGAAGCAGCTCTCCGCTGCGGGGCGGGAGTTGCAGTACCGGGTCCGCGCCTATGGCAGGGATGGCAAATTCGACGACACGAGGCCGCTATCCCTGTGGATGGTTCATGATGGATCCCGCGCGGCCGCGACGACCGTTGCGGCGCCGGAGACGGCGGGTGAGACAGCCGCCGCCGCCGACCCACCCGGCGGTGGCAGCACCGCGGCGCAGGAGGCTGCGGAGCCGGGGTCGCAGGGTGCGGCCGTCAAGCACGCGGAGCTGAAGGAACCTGAGCTGCTCGCCGCCTACGGTGAGAGCACGCTCTCGGAGCAGAACATCCGGGTGAGCGGGGGCACGGTCACCGTACGCGGTGGGGGCATTCCGCCCAGACACACGGTGTGGGTGGCGGGCCACGAGGTGCCGGTCGATGCCAGGGGCAACTTCGTCGCCCAGGACGTGCTGCCTTCAGGCGCGCATACGGTCGAAGTGGCGGTGCTCGATGAGGAAGGCAACGGCACGCTCTACCTGCGCGACCTGGAGTTCAAGCCCAACGATCGCTTCTATGTCGGCATGGCGGACCTCACCGTCTCGAAGAGCCACACGGGCACTGCCGAGCGGCTGATGCAGGGGGCGAACGCACCGTACGACTACAATGCGTCGGTCGCAGGCAGCCTGTCGTTCTTCGTCACGCGGAAATTCGGCGACGATTGGCGGGTGACGGCGAGCGCGGACACCCGCGAGGAGCCCGTCAAGAACCTGTTCAGTAACTTCCTGAACAAGGCGCCCGACTCGCTGTTCCGGCGCATCGATCCCGCTTACTACTACCCCACCTACGGCGATGACAGCATCGTGCAGGAGCTCGCGCCGACGCTCGGCAAGTTCTACGTGCAAGCGGAGCACCACGACGACTACGGCCTGTGGGGCAATTTCAGGATCAACTACCTCGACAACGAGCTCGCGCAGGTCGACCGCGGGCTCTACGGCGGAAATGTCCGCTGGCTGTCCGACACCACGACGAGTTTCGGTGAGAAGCGCTTCGCCATCGATGGGTTTGCGGCCCAGCCGGGGACGATCGCGGGCCGCGGCGAGTTCCGGGGAACGGGTGGCTCGCTGTACTTCCTGCACAGCCAGGACATCCTCACCGGCTCGGAGCGCGTCCGCATCGAGCTGCGCGACAAGGACTCCGGCCTCGTTACCGGAACTGTGGACCTGCGGCCCTCGATCGACTACGAGATTGATTATATGCAGGGTCGGATTGTCCTCGCCGAGCCGCTGTCCTCGACCGCGAACGATAACCTGCTGGTTCGCACCAGCGGGCTCAGCGGGCAGGAGGCGTACCTGGTGGCTCGCTACGAGTACACGCCCGGCTTTCAGGACATCCGCACCTGGACGACGGGCGGGCAGGGGGCTGCGTGGCTCAACGACTACATCCGGTTCGGTGTCACTACCAGCTCCAACGACGCCGGCGTCGGCGGCAGCAGCCTGCGCGGTGCGGATGTGACGCTGCGCAAGAGCACGGACTCCTGGGTGAAGCTGCAGACCGGGAAGAGCGATGGGCTCGTGTCCGGGTCGTTCTATTCGGCCGACGGTGGCTTCGGCTTCACGAGCTACAACCCGAGCTCGTTCGCAAACGCGAGCGCCGAAGCATACCGTGCCGATGTCAGCCTCGGGCTCGGTGACCTGCTGTCGGGGAACAAGGGTCGCCTGACCTGCTATACCCAACACCTCGACGCCGGCTATTCCGCGCCGGGACTCAACGCGCTGACCGCCACCGAGTACTACGGCGGCACTTTCAAGCTACCGATCGGCGATCGCTGGAGCCTGAACGCCAAGGCGGACAGGAAGGCCCAGGACCAGGGGCTCGAGACCACGGCCGAGGAGCTCGACGTCGCCTACAAGCTGAGCAAGAACTGGAGCGTGAGCACCGGTGTCCGGAGGGACGACCGCCAGGACAACTCTCCGGCCGTGCCGGCGACACAGCAGCAAGGCGAGCGAACCGATGTGGTGGCGCAGCTGGGGTACGGCTCGCTGGCCACATGGCGCGCGTACACCTTCATTCAGGACACCGTCTCGAAGAGTGGTGACCGGGACGACAACGGGCGTGCTGGTGTCGGCGGGTCGTATCGTGTCACGAACAAGCTGCAAATCGAGGCGGAAGGGTCCGAGGGCAGTCTCGGGCCGGGCGGCAAGCTCGGCACCAGCTATCTGGCCTCGGATCACACCACTCTGTACCTCAATTACTCGCTGGAGAACGAGCGCGCGGACAGCGGCGTGTTCCAGCGCCAGGGGACGCTGGTTTCGGGGATGAAGCAGCGCCTGTCGGACAGCAGCAATGTCTATGTCGAGGAGCGCTACCAGGACATCGACTCGGCGTCGGGCCTGACGCATGCGACCGGCGTGACGCTCGCGCCCGACGATCGCTGGAACATCGGCGCCAACGCGGAGGTCGGCACGCTGGTCGACAGTCAGACCGACGCCCAGACGAAGCGCAAGGCGGGCGGCATCCGCGTCGGCTACGGCCGCGGCAGGATCCAGGTCTCGAGCGGAATCGAGTATCGGGACGATGAGATGCAGCAACCCAACGCAACGACCTCGAAGCTGAAGACCCGGCTGTTCAGGAACAATTTCAAGTTTCAGATCACGCCGGACTGGAGGCTGGTCGGCAAGCTCGACCACTCGATGAGCGATAACTCACAGGGACAGTTCTACGACGGCGGCTACACCGAGGCGGTCCTCGGCTACGGATATCGACCGGTGCAGAGCGATCGGCTCGACGTGCTGGCGAAGTACACCTACTTCTACAACGTTCCCACGGCCGGGCAGGTGACCCCGCAGGACACGGCGGCGCAGTTCATCCAAAAGAGTCACATCGCATCCTTCGACGTGAGCTATGACCTGACCCGGCAGTGGTCGGTCGGGGGAAAATACGCCTACCGCCTGGGACAGGCGAGCCTCGACCGGGTGAACCCCCAGTTCTTCGACAACACGGCAGAGCTCTACATCGTGCGCATCGACTGGCACTTCCACCAGGAGTGGGAGGGAATGATCGAGGGCCGCGTGCTCGACATGCCTGATCTCAACGAAAGCCGTTCCGGCGCGCTCGTCGCTGTCTACCGCCACCTCGGCAAGCACGTGAAAGCCGGACTGGGGTACAACTTCACGAATTTCTCGGAAGATCTGACCGACATGAGCTTCAAGAGCCACGGCATCTTCATGAACGTGGTCGGAGCGATGTGATCTGCGCAGCGCTGGTCCGACGCCACCTGCGGCCGCCGCCTGGCCACTGGTCCTTCAAGAACGTATCCGGTTTTTAAAACCGAAGTTTCAGAGTACTCTTTCGCAGCATGACGAACGAATCGCCCGCGTCCGCTTCCGACGATGGCGGCTTCGAGCTCTACGACCTCCGGGTGGAGGTCGTCGGTCCGACGGATCGGCCGATCTACTGCGGTGCGCGCGTGGGCGACTACTTCGAGCTCCAAGGCGAAATGCTCAAGCTCCCTCCCGGGCAGGGATTCTCCATCTACTCGCTCGCGGCACTCCTGCCGCTGCTGCCAGCCAAGCAGCGGATGACCGATCCACATGACTGGATGTCGACGGACGCGGAAGTTGCCTGCCCGGACCCTAACTGCCCGACTCGGTTCCGGATCACGCGCACCGGGCGGCGGCGTTTTCGCCGTTCCGACGTGACGGCGGTCACGCCGCCTGACCGCCGCACCAAGTGATTCCCAGGTATTCCTTCCCCGACGGCTACTCGGTGTCCCGTCTCATCAAGGGCGGCTGGCATCTGGCCGGCGGCCACGGCGCGATCGATTCCGGGCAGGCGGTGAAAGACATGGCGCGGTTCGTCGAGGCCGGCATCACGACCTTCGACTGCGCCGACATCTACACCGGCGTCGAAGCGCTGATTGGTTCCTTCCGTAGCGCCTACCCCTCGCTCGCCAGGGGTGTCCAGGTGCATACCAAGTTCGTACCCGATGTGTCCGAGTTGAAGACACTGGACCGCCGCTACGTCGAAGCCATCGTCGATCGATCCCTGAGACGGCTCGGCATGGAGTGTCTCGACCTCGTGCAGTTTCACTGGTGGGACTTCGCCCTGCCGCGCTACGTGGAGACGGCTCTCGAGCTGGAACGGCTGCGGCGCGCGGGCAAGATCGCGCGTCTCGGTGTGACCAATTTCGATACGCGGCATCTCGAAGAGCTGCTCGCCGCGGGCGTGCCCGTCGTCGCACACCAGCTCCAGTATTCACTCCTCGACGACCGGCCACGGGCGACCATGGTGGCTTGCTGCCGC
>Ga0209154_1000970_pt1 | contig 17485 bp, 10 predicted proteins | sample GraSoiAngelo_121_FD_185878 | JGI IMG/M metagenome (GOLD analysis project Ga0209154, IMG submission 185878) | Grasslands soil microbial communities from the Angelo Coastal Reserve, California, USA - 14_0919_12_20cm (SPAdes) (version 2) | ecosystem: Environmental > Terrestrial > Soil > Grasslands ... | reverse complement strand
TTTCTATGAAGATGCGATTCGAGACACCGTTGAGCGGTTTGAGGCCACAGGCTCTCCGGTCATAACGGACGGCGACCAGAGGAAGTATCACAATTTCGCGACGTACTGTGTGCATGGGCTTCCGAAACACCGTCCCGGACGGTTTCACAATCCCGTTCTCAGACGGTCATACGCGCCGCCTGTCGCAGCTCACAAGTGAACCCGGCAAGAATTGGCGCTGGTGCGGGGGAAGACGGTTAATTCTTAATTGAAGCGCGGCGCGAGCGTTGCGCGTGGCAACCGGATGGAGTCAAATGGCTGCCGTGAACTTGATTGGCTCGTACAACTACGCGCTTGTGGCGCTTTCGGTGTTGATCGCCATGTTTGCGTCGTACGCTGCTTTGGATCTCGCAGGTCGTGTAACGGCCGCGGGCGGTTGGACTCGCGCGGTTTGGCTGCTGGGCGGGGCTGGTGCGATGGGGACTGGCATTTGGTCCATGCACTACATTGGGATGCTGGCGTTCATCCTACCGATTCCCGTGGCCTACCATTGGCCGACCGTTCTGCTGTCACTGTTTGCGGCCATTCTCGCGTCGGTCATTGCGCTGTACGTGGTGAGCCGACAGAAAATGGGTGCGTCCCGAGCGGTCGCCGGAAGTGTCCTGATGGGTGCGGGTATTGCGAGTATGCATTACATCGGCATGGCCGCCATGCGTTTACCGGCTATATGCCAGTTTAATTCCTTTCTCGTCGTCCTGTCCGTCGTGTTCGCGGTTCTGATTTCTCTCGCCGCGCTTTGGATTACCTTTCACTTCCGAGATGAGAAAAATGGGATCGGCCGGGAAAAGTTAGCCGGCGCTGTCGTGATGGGTGCTGCGATCCCCGTCATGCATTACACCGGCATGGCCGCCGCCAGTTTCACGCCCACCGGCATGCCAGCGGACCTGTCTCACGCCGTAGGCATCTCCACACTTGGCACCGCCGGAATTGCCGCCGTCACCTTTATCGTCCTCGGGCTGGCTCTGCTGACGTCCTGGGTGGATAGGCGATTCGCTGTCCAGACCTTGGAACTGCAGGAAAAGAAGCTGCAGCGAAGCGAGGCGTACTTGGCTGAAGCTCAAGGGCTCAGTCATACCGGGAGCTTCGGCTGGAGGGTTTCCACCGGCGAGATCATCTGGTCAGAGGAAACCTTTCGAATCTTCCAATACGACCGAACAACGAAACCGACTGTGGAACTTCTTCTCCAACGGGTTCATCCGGAAGACGCGGCCCTCGTGAAACAGACCATCGAGCGCGCGTCGCAGGATGGAAAGAATTTTGAACATGAATATCGCTTGCTGATGCCGGATGGTTCCGTCAAACATGTCCACGTTGTGGCTCATGCCTTAAGCGATGAATCGGGCAGCGTCGAGTTTGTTGGAGCGGTGATGGACGTCACCGTAGCAAAGCAGGCCGAAGAGGCTTTGCGCCAAGCGCAGGCGGATCTCGCACATGGCAACCGGGTGACCACCATGGGAGAGTTGACTGCCTCCCTGGCGCACGAAGTGAATCAGCCGATTGCCGCGGCCGTCACCGACGCCAACACTTGCTTGCGCTGGCTTACGCGCGATCATCCCGATGTGGAAGAGGCCCGCCATGCTGCATCGAGAATCGTCAAAGATGCAACCCGTGCTGGGGAAATCATCAGCCGAACCCGCCTGCTCTTCAAGAAGGGTACTCCGCAATGGGAGTTGGTTGATATAAACGAAGTCATTCGAGAGATGATCGTCCTCTTGCGCAGCGAGGCAACGCGGTACTCCATATCAGTCCAGACGGAACTGGCAGATCTTCCGCAAGTCATGGGAGATCGCGTGCAATTGCAGCAGGTGCTGATGAACCTCATGACCAACGGCATCGATGCGATGAAAGATGTAGATGGGACGCGCGAACTCGCGATCAAGTCGCAGAGAGCGGAAGACCGTCAGCTGTTGATCTCGGTCAGCGATACCGGTGTCGGGCTGCCCCCGCAGCAGGCGGACCAAATCTTTAATGCCTTCTTTACCACCAAACTTCAGGGCACCGGCATGGGACTTCGGATCAGCCGCTCCATCGTGGAGTCGCATGGCGGCCGCTTGTGGGCTGCCGACAACTCTCAGCGTGGGGCGAGCTTTTACATCGCTTTACCCACTCAAAGTCGAGGCGCGTGAATGACGTCGGCAGCCGTTCCCACTGTGTTCGTGATTGACGATGATGACTTGGTGCGGACGGCGATCCAGGGCATGCTGAAATCGGTTGGCTTGCGTTCCGAGACCTTCGGGACGCCGCAAGAGTTCTTGCGCAGCAAGCGTCCGGACGGGCCAAGTTGCCTGGTTCTGGACGTGAGACTTCCTGGCGTCAACGGCCTGGACTTTCAGCGCGAGTTGGCGGATGCGGGCATCCGGATTCCCGTCATCTTCATCACCGGGCATGGAGATATTCCGATGTCGGTGAAGGCCATGAAATCCGGCGCGGTGGAGTTCCTTACCAAGCCCTTCCGGGACCAGGACTTGTTGGATGCGATCCACCAGGCTTTGGACCGCGACCGTGTGACGCGCCAACAACAGAGTGAGCTTGGCGAGTTGCGAAACCGCTACGCGTCGCTGACCGCACGCGAGCGCGAGGTCATGGGACTGGTAGTTTCGGGCATGCTCAATAAGCAAATCGCTTATGACCTTGGGACCAGTGAAATCACCGTGAAGATCCATCGCGGTCACGTGATGCACAAGATGCAGGCTGACTCCTTGGCAGAATTGGTCAGAATGGCGGGGAAGCTTGAGCTTCCCGCTGGCAAGAAATAGCAGTCCGCCGCTCTCGCGCAACGGGGATCCTCAGCTCGTGGCGCGCAGGCATCGTTCATTCCCGACCGCTTCTCGGGAAATTTCCCGGAGACACAAGAAGGACTTTCGACGATGACTTATAGGGTTACAGGAAAATGGATTGCACGGCCAGCAGCCTCTGCTGCTCTGCGCTATGGATTGGCCTTCGCATCGATCGCAGCGGCTCTGGGCCTGGCGCATACTTTTCTATATTTTCATTTGCCTCAGCCGTTTGCCGCATTTGCGCTATCCGCAATCGCGATTACGTTTTGGTACGGCGGCACTAAGCCTGGCATTGTGGCAGCGGCACTCGCCTCGATTATCCGTTACACCCATTGGTCTGAAGTCAGCGCCGTGTCTCGCGTTCTTTATGATGTTGTGTTTGTGATTTTTGCGCTGCTAATGGTGGGCGTGAACCGAGCACGAAGCGAGCTTGAAGTCAGAGTCGCACAGCGAACAGCAGAGCTGACTCGGGCCAATGAGGACCTAAGCCTTGAGATTGCGGAGCGCAAGCGAGCTGAAGAGAAGCTGCGGCAGAGCGAGGCCTATTTAGCGGAGGCGCAGAAGCTCACGCATACGGGGAGTTGGGTCTGGGAGGTAGCTGGAAGATGCGCCTTGCATCTATCCGAGGAATGGTATCGCATATATGGCTTCGATCCAGAAGAGGGCATGCCGGCTTGGGACAAACGGCTACAGCGCATTCATCCGGACGATCGAGCCAAGTGGCAACAGGCAATCGATCAAGCAATAAGTGAAAAATCGGATTACGAAGTTGAGTTCCGACTTCTTCTTCCAGATGGCAAGGTAAGACACCTCCACACTGTCGGACATCCTGTTTTGGACGCGTCCGGGAATCTGGTGCAATTCGTGGGTAGTTCTACCGACATCACCGAGCGCAAGCAGGCCGAAGAGGCTTTGCGTCAGGCGCAGTCGGACCTCGCGCACGTTAGCCGTGTCACCACCATGGGAGAGCTGACGGCCTCCCTGGCGCACGAAGTGAATCAACCGATTGCCGCGGCGATCACCGACGCCAACACCTGCTTGCGCTGGCTCAACCGCGATCATCCCGATGTGGAAGAGGCGCGCGAAGCGGCGTCGAGAATGGTCAAAGACGCAACCCGTGCCGCGGAAATTGTCAGCCGAACCCGCCTGCTGTTCAAGAAGGGTACTCCGCAATGGGAGTTGGTTGATATAAACGAGATCATTCGAGAGATGGTAGCCCTGATGCGCAGCGAGGTAACGCGACATTCCATCTCAGTCCGAACGGAGCTCGCGGAAGATGTCCCCCAGCTCACAGGAGATCGCGTGCAATTGCAGCAGGTGCTCATGAACCTTATGATCAATGCCATCGATGCTATGAAAGATGGAGACGGGACGCGCGAACTCGCCGTCAAATCGCAGAGGGCGGAGAATGAGCAACTCATGGTGTCGATCAGCGATACCGGCGTAGGCCTGCCTCCGCAGCAGGCGGACCAAATCTTTAATGCGTTCTTTACCACGAAACCTCATGGGACCGGCATGGGACTTCGGATCAGCCGCTCCATCATTGAATCTCATGGTGGCCGCTTGTGGGCTGCCGACAACTCTCCGCGCGGCGCAAGCTTCCACCTCACCCTGCCTGTCGAAGCCGAGGCGCACGAATGACGCACGCAGCGCGGTATTAGAGCCCTCATACCAAAGCATAATTGCGCGGTCCCTGCCGGAGCGTTACCTTGCAACTATGGCTACTCAGGCGAAGGCGAAATTGGTCGCGATTGTCGATGACGATGAGTTGATGCGCGGGGCATTGCAGGGCCTGCTGAAGGCGGTTGGATTGCCGTCGCGAGCGTTTGCGTCGGCGGAGGAGTTCCTGAAGTCCGGCCAACAGCACCAGACTGCATGCCTGATCGCGGATATTCGCATGCCGGGAATGTCCGGTCTGGAATTGCAGGCCCAGCTCAACGCTGAGCACTGCAGGATTCCGACCATCTTCATCACGGCACACGGCGACACAAAAATGCGCCTGCAGGCGTTGAGAGCGGGCGCAGTAGAGTTCATGGCAAAACCGTTCGACGATGAAGTCCTGCTCGAGAATGTTCGAGCCGCTCTGGACAGTTGAACCCCTTAACCAGTGCGCACGCGTACCCAGGAGGTCCTCTGTGGGAGCTTTCCAAAGAGTCGAGAGTGGTGAGCAACTTTCTTATGAGCGCAGATTCGAGCAGGTCATAGGCAACAGTCCTGCTCTGGAAGAGGTGCTCGAACAAGTCGAACGTGTGGCACCTACGGATTCCACCGTTCTTATCCAGGGAGAAACAGGCACCGGCAAGGAGCTGATCGCGCACGCGATTCACAACATCAGCTCGCGCTGCGGACGTCCCTTCGTAAGGTTGAATTGCGCTGCTATTCCGCTGGATCTGCTGGAAAGTGAGCTTTTTGGCCATGAGAAAGGCGCGTTCACCGGAGCGATAGCGCAAAAGATTGGTCGTTTCGAGCTGGCCGACAAAGGCACGCTCTTCCTGGATGAAGTGGGAGACATTCCGCCCGCATTACAGCCCAAACTGCTGCGCGTACTGCAGGAACAGGAGTTTGAGCGCCTGGGTAGCACTCGCACCCACAAGGTGGACGTTCGGCTGGTTGCCGCCACACACCGTGATCTGACGGATATGGTGAAGCGGGGCGAGTTTCGCAGCGACCTCTACTACCGTCTGAATGTGTTTCCGATCCTGCTGCCAGCGTTGCGGGAGCGCCGCGAAGACATTCCGGCTCTGGTAGCCCATTTTGTGGAGATTTGTGGCCACCGGATGGGTAAGCAAATCGAACACATTCCCGCGACGACGATGTCTGCATTCAGCTCGTATACGTGGCCTGGGAATGTCCGCGAGCTACAGAACATGATCGAACGTGCCGTGATCCTTTCAAATGATGGCGTGCTTCCCAATCCCCTGCCGGCGGCAGGAACTCAGGGTGTCATCATCTCTCAGGCTGCAACTACTCTGAGGGACTCGGAACGCACTCTGATTCTGCACACGCTTCAAAGAGTCGGTTGGGTGATCGGCGGCCCGAAAGGCGCAGCCGCGAAACTTGGCTTGAAGCGAACTACGCTGATCCACAAGATGCAGAAGCTCGGGATTTCTCGGCCTTCTCCGCAAAGCAGCCCGAATGTGGTGGGCAGCGCAGACGCAGGATGACGCGCCGACGCAAGTCTAATTCATGGCGATCTGGATCCGTGACGCGACTCCGGAAAAGGTCGTCGAGGGACTATTCATCTGATGTTTTCACCGGCACTGATCCCCCGCTAAAGGATTCGGAAAAGCATCCACATCGTCGTTCGAGCTCGTCTCATCGCGGTGGAGACACTGAAAATCCTTTTCGATCAACAGAGAGGGGCCTCTATCATCGGCGCGGTCAACGGAGAGCGAGATTTCGTCTGATCCCGCCCATTCCTGCGCCACGTCGAGCGGCAGTAGAACGCGTATGCAGTCCTGGTAATAGTGGGCCTCCATCACTGTGCAGCGCGAAGAGGCTTCCAGTGTGTAGGTCAGCTGTGAACCCGATCCGAATCGCAAGCATTCCGCGCAGATACCTGTCTTTCGGAATTGCTCGACGTCTGAACGATTGAGTCGCAAACGCAGGGAGTTCTGGTGGATGCGAAGTTTCACTGAATTCTCCAATTTCCGGAATAGATGTTGAAACGCTCGCCGCGAAGGAAGCCTACCAGCGTCATGCCAAAACGTTGTGCCACCTTTACGGCCAGGCTGGATGGCGCGCCTACTGCCGCCAGGACCGGGATCGCGGCCATTACGGATTTCTGCACCAGTTCGAATCCTGCGCGCCCGCTGACCAGAATGAGTGAATCCCCGAGAGGTACCGTGCCGTCGCGCAGAGCGAAACCAATCAGTTTATCGACGGCGTTGTGCCGGCCGACATCTTCACGCAGGCCGAGCAGGCTGCCCTCGGGCGAGAAAAGCCCCGCCGCATGAAGCCCACCCGTCCGGTCAAATGTGTCTTGCGCGGAGCGCAGCAGGTCGGGCAAGCAATAGATGAGATCCGCATGGAATTGTGGGCCAGACTGCCGCATGAGACGTGACGGAGAAACTTCTATCGCGCCTATCGCGAGCTTCCCACAGACTCCGCAGCTCGAGCTTGTGTAGAAATTGCGCCGGATGCGGGCGGGGTCGATGGCGACTTCGGGTCTCAACCTGATTGTCACCCTATCGCCCGAGTTTTCAGAATCATCTTCCCCCGATTCGGCGCGCATCAACAAAATCTGACCAACATCGTCGATAATCCCCTCGGTGAAGAGGAACCCGGTCGCGAGATCCAGATCGGAGCCGGGTGTGCGCATGGTAATCGAGAGCGGGAAGCCGTTTAGACAAAGCTGCAGAGGCTCCTCGATGGCAAGCAAATCGGAGCGAGAAGAGGACAAACCCTTCTCCACGGTGTGAATCGGGGCAGTGATCGTATCAAGGTTCATAGCGCAGGCTCATAAGATCCACGTCGTCGAATCTGCGGAGATGCACCCCTTCGTTAGGGATTGGAATTGCTGCTCACCAGCTTACCGCAGCATTCGGGCCGCTCGGGCAAACTTGAGCGGTCCCATCCCCCGCCCAAGGCCTGAATCAGCAACACCGCGCCCGCCATACGACGCCCCAAGATATTGACCGCTGTCACTTCATCCGCGAGCGCGGCATTTTGCGCGGTGATCACTTCGAGATAGCTGGTTACGCCGCCCGTATAGCGAGTGGTGGAAAGGTCGAGCGACTTCTGAGCCGCTTGCACTGCTGTAGCCTGGACGCCAGCCTCTTGCTCAAGAATCCGCAAGGCTGCGAGACTGTCCTCAACTTGTTGGAACCCAGTCAGTACGGTTTCTCGATAAGAAGCGACCGCAAGGTCGTAACCCGCCCTCGCCTCATCGGAGGCTGCACGCCGCCGGCCTACATCAAAGAGTGTTACTACAGCCGACGGGCCCGCTGACCACAGAATGCTTGGACCTTGCAGTAACGTGCCAATCCGGCCGCTCTCAAACCCTCCCGCTGCTGCCAGCGTAAGCAGAGGATAGTAGGCGGCCTTGGCCAGCCCGACCTGAGCGTTCGCGGATGCTACCCTGCGTTCGGCGGCGGCGATGTCGGGCCGCCTTTCCAGCAGCTCGGAGGGTAGACCGACAGGAATCGATGGCGGAGGAGTTGTCAGCGGCAAAGGCGGAAGGGTGAACTCGGCCGGAGGTTTACCCACCAGCACGGCCACCGCATGCTCATACTGGGCGCGGGCTACGCCGACATCGATCGCCTGAGCACGGGTCGTTTCCAGTATGGTCCTGGCTTGCTCGACCTCTACCTCAGAGGCAATTCCCCCCCGGAACCGCTCCTCATTCAATTGCAGTGCCTTTTCGTACTGAACGACCGTATATTGCAGCAGCTGTTCTTCGGCATCCAAGGTGCGCGCTGCGAAGTAATCTATGGCCAGATCAGCGTGCATGCTCAGGTTGACTACCGCAAGATCCGCGGCGCTTGCCTGTGCTTGTTCCCGATAAGACTCAACATTGCGGCGTACCCGACCCCACACGTCGGCCTGATACGACAGATCAAGCGGCAGCACGAAATCATTGATAGTTTTGCCATTGCTGATAGTCGTGGTGCCGCGGTTCGAAGAAAACTTCTCACGAATCGCCGATGGACTCGCGGTGATAGTCGGATAATAATCTGCGCGGTTATAGCGTAGAGCGGCTCGGGCCTGCTGATACTGGGCCACTGCCACTTTCAGGTTCTGGTTGGAAACATTGATCTGCTGTTCTAAAGTGTTGAGCTGGGAATCCTGAAAAATTTCCCACCAGTTTCCGCCGAGCTTCTGCTCGCTGGGTTGGGCAGGCTTCCAGTTTCCTACCTCTTTATAGGCGGGAGGAGCCTGCATCGCCGGAGGGTGATACTTTGGTCCAACCGTGCATCCACTCAACTGGAGCACGGCTATCGTGAGCGCAATCGCCAGCCAAGTTACTTGCCCCCGGTTCTCAAACAAAATCGTCCTTCCAGCGGATTTCACTTGGAATCCCCCGGCAGGGTTGCCTGAACAATTTGGACTTGCTGCCCGGAAACCAGTGAGTCAGGTGGGTTGACAATAACCTGATCGCCCGTCTTCAGGCCAGCGACGATTTCAATCTGATTGCCGAAATCATGCCCAGGAGTTACGGCAGCGAGCACAACCTTCCCATCTTGCACTACGCCGACTCGTAATCCCTCCGAACGGAACAGCAGAGTGTTCACTGGAAGCAGGAAAGTAGACTTTTGGGTCGGGACTTTCAAGTGGACCTCAGCGTAAGAGCCTGTGAGAAGTGTGCTCTTAGGATTGTCCACCTCAATCTCGATCAGCAAGGTGCGAGTTGTCATATTGATGGCTTCCGCTGTTCGCACCAGCGTTCCCTGGAACTTGCGCCCGGGAAACTCAGATAGATTGAGATCTGCTGTCATCCCGACTTTGATCCCTTGCGAGTATTCCTCGGGGACGTTTACGTAAACGCGCAACTTTTCCGGTTGAGCAATGTGAAAGAGATCGGTTTTGGGCGTGCTACTGCTGCCAGAATTAATAAGGTCGCCGATGTCGGTGTTGCGCGCCGTAATCACACCATCGAATGGAGCGTAGATCTTCTCGAAAGATACCAGTGCCGTGTACTGCTGTACGGTTGCCTTGTCTGCTTCGACAATTGCCTTATTTGCGTTATAGGTACCGACCGCGTTGTCGACGTCCTGTTGGGACACAGCGTTCTTTGTCAGCAGGCTCTGATACCGTGTCTTAGTGATGGCGGCAAGCTCGAGATTTGCCTGCGCGGTTAACAGGTTGCTGCGGGCTTGCTGCAGCTGCTGATCAACTTCCGGAGTCTCGATGACGGCAAGCAGTTGGCCCTTCTTGACGTGCGCCCCAATATCGAAGTACCACTTCCTCAGATAGCCGTTTGTTCGTGCATAGATCGGTGAAGAGATAAATGGTTGCACATTTCCAGGAAGAATGATTTCTTCAGCGGGCGCAGTTTGTTTTGGCGAAACAACCGATACTGGGGGGAGGGCTGTCTGGGCTGTCTCCGCGTTCAGAGTGGTGCGCGCCCTGACACGGGACCAGATGCCAGATATCAAAAGGGCGGCAACCGCGAGCAGCGCAATCGCCAGGGCAAGCCATCGTCTGCGTGGAGAATTCCCTACTGCCACATTATTCAACGGGACAGTTTGCCCGCCGATTGTATCTTCGGTTCGTATCTCTTCAGTTTGAGGCAACATAAATAATCGCTCCACACCTCTAGGTGCTCAATGCTCTTGTTCCTGTTTTGGTCGAATGCCAGCGCGCCCCTGCAGCACGCTGAAAAAAGCTGGGACAAAGAACAGCGTCGAAACCGTCGCGAAAAGCAGTCCACCTATGACCGCCCGGCCAAGGGGAGCATTTTGTTCACCACCGTCCCCGAGTCCGAGAGCCATGGGCACCATGCCGATAATCATGGCCAGAGCGGTCATCAGCACTGGGCGGAAGCGCGTGAAGCCTGCTTCCAATGCAGCGCTGACGGAATCACTACCTTCTATCATTTTTTCCGTAGCAAAGCTCACCACCAGAATACTGTTTGAGGTTGCGACGCCCATGCACATGATGGCCCCCATGAGTGCGGGCACGCTCAGAGTCGTGTGCGTTATGAACAAGAACCAGGCAATTCCGGCGAGTGCTGCCGGCAGCGCGGAAATCATGATGAAGGGATCGAGCCAGGACTGAAAATTGACTACGATCAACAGGTATACCAGCACGATCGAGAAGACCAGGCCGCTCAGTAGGCCGATGTAGGAGGCTCGCATGGTCTGGACCTGCCCGCGCACAACGACGCGAGAACCGCGCGGTAATTGTTGGCGGGTAGCGTCGATGATCTTGTTGATATCGCCGGCCACCCCGCCCAGGTCGCGTCCCGAGGCAGCGCCAAAAATGTCAATCACTGGCGCTACATTGTAATGAGAAACCACTCCCATTCCCGCGCCCCGCTGCGTTGATACCAGACTGGCCATTAGTGACGGAGGCGCCGTCGGGTCCGTGCCCGTGATCGGAATATTCTCTAGGTCCTGCAATGTGTCCGTGCGATATTGCGGTGTCTGAGTCGCAATCTGATAGCTGACATGATTCTTGGGGTCCACCCAAAAAGTCGGTGAAGTCTGAAAACTTCCGCTGAGTGACACCAGCAGGTTTTGCGCGATGTCATGAGCCGAAAAACCAACCTGTTCTGCTTTCGTACGTTCGACCCTGAGGCGCAGATAGGGTTGGTCGAAGGGTTGCTGAATCCGAAGATCTGCTGTTCCTGAGACGTACTTCAATTTACTCAGCAGGGTGTCGGCATAGCGCCTGTTTCCTTCCATGTCATTCCCCACAACTTGAACATCGATTGGAGCTGGTAGACCAAAATTCAGGATCTGGCTCACCATGTCGGCCGGCAAAAACGCGAACGTAACGCCCGGGAATTGCTTCGGGAGTGTCAGGCGAAGCTGGTGAATGTAGTTGTCGGTTGGGTGGTGGTTGGCTGACAGGGTCACGAGAACGTCGGCGTCGGCCGTGCCAACCGGGGCGGAATTACTGTAGGAGAGATTGATGCCGCTATAGGGTAGGCCTATGTTGTCGATGACGCTCTGGACTTCGCCGGCCGGAATCTGCCGCCGAATCGACTGCTCTACCAGATCACAAAGGTTGGCAGTTTCTTCGATGCGCATTCCGGTGGGAGCACGCACATGAAGTTTGAATGTGCCGCTGTCTACGCCGGGGAAGAAATCCTGGCCCAGCCACGGAGTCAGAATCGCCAAGGAGCCGAGGCAAGCCGCAAAGAACGCAATCAGGAAAGCCCTCCGGTGGTGGAGACAAATTTCCAGCAGGCTGCGATAGCTTCGACGAAATGTTTCGAAGGCCTCCTCAAAACGCTTCTGAAGCCGCACCAGCGGATTGCGGCTAGGCGCATTTCCCGCCTCGTTTTTCTCTCCCCGCAACAAGTACTTGGCCATGGTCGGAACGATGGTCCGCGACAGAAAATACGAGGCCAACATGGCGAAAACCACTGCTTCTGCGAGCGGTACAAAGAGGTACCGAGCCACGCCGGAGAGCAAGAACATCGGAGCAAAGACAATGCAGATCGAAAGTGTGGACACGAAAGCAGGAGTGGCAATCTGCGAGGCACTGTCCAGAACAACTGTGTCCATGTCCTTGTCTGGTTCCCTCTCCCGATTTCGGTTTATGTTCTCGACCTCCACAGTGGCATCGTCAACCAGGATCCCAACCGCCAGTGCGAGTCCACCTAGCGTCATGATGTTGATGGTTTCGCCGATCGCACTTAGCACGATGATGGAGGTCAGGATGGCAAGGGGGATTGAGGTCGCAATGATGACGGTGCTGCGCCAACTGCCCAGAAACGTGAGAATCATGAAAGCGGTTAGGCAGGCGGCAATCAGCGTTTCCCTGACCACTCCGCTGATCGCGCCACGAACAAAAATCGACTGATCAGCCAGGGGTGCTATGTCTAGTTGGGGTGGTACCGTTGTCTTAATTTGAGGCAGAAGGGCCTTGATGCCCGAGATCACGCTCAGCGTTGACGCATCCCCAGCCTTTTGGATAGTCAGCAAAACCGAGCGCTGCCCGTTGACGCGCACGATATTGGTCTGCGGGGGAAAGCCATCGCGCACCCAGGCAACATCTTTGATGTAGATAGTGGTGCTGCCAATCGTTTTAATTGGGACGCGGTTCAGGTCCGCAACCGTCTGCGGTGCGGCATTGGGAATGGAAACATCGTATTCCTTGGGCCCTATCTTCGAGGTTCCTGTGGGCAGGATCAGATTTTGTAGGCTGATCGCGTTGACTACATCCAGCGCCGACAAGCCCTTCGACTGCAATGCCGTCGTATTCAGATCCACTTGCACCTGGCGTTGTTTGCCACCATAGGGATAGGGCACCGATGCCCCCGGTACGGTGATGAGCTGCGTCCGAATGAAATTCAGGCCATAGTCGTTTAGTTCCTGCTCTGACATATTTTGGCCTGAGAGGGCCAACTGAATGACCGGCACACTCGATGCGCTGTAGGCAAGAATCAAAGGCGGCGTTGTTCCTGTAGGCAACTGCCTTAGTTGGGTCTGAGACACCGCGGTAATCTGCGCAATGCCCCGTTGAATATTCGCAGTGGGCTGCAAGAACACCTTGACCACAGCAGTTCCATACAGCGACTGCGATTCAATGTGCTCGATATTGTCAACGGTTGTAGTAAGCGCGCGCTCCGTTATGCTAACGATGCGGTCGGCCATGTCCTCAGGAACCATGCCGTTAAAATTCCAGATAATGCTGACGACCGGAATGTTGATGTTGGGGAAAATATCCGTGGGAGTACGCACGATTGCGAGCCCACCCATGATCAAGATGAGTATGGACACGACTACAAACGTGTAGGGCCGCCGTAATGCGAGTCGAACGATCCACATAGAATCTGTTCCTAGTTTGAGCTTACTTGCTTGCCGTACTTGGCAACGCAGTGCAGGTCAGAGCCGCACGACGTTGTGGCTCGAGGCCCCGGCGCATGAGCTGCCTGAGCTTCGCGCGTGCCCGTGCCACCTGGGCCTTCACTGTTCCGTCTGCTACTCCTAGAAGGTTCGCTGCCTCGCTCGTGGTCAGACCATCCAAGTCCCGCAACTGGAATGCCTTCCGCAATGGAGGCGAGAGCTGCGCCGCCAACTGTCTCAGACGCGCATTTAGTTCGGAATATCGGCACTCGTCTTCAGGATCTGGTCCGCGGTGCGCCAATCGGTCTGACATGGAATACTCCTGCTCCTCCCCGATCCGCTCGTCTAGCGACACGTGGACCTGGCTTGGCCGCCTGCGCAATTGCATCCGCGCACAATTGCTGACAATGGCGGTTAACCATGTCGACATCTGCGACTGCCCCCTGAACTGGTCCAAGTGCTTGTAAGCGGAAAGAAGTGCCTCCTGAACCGCATCCTCCGCGTCGGCTGGATTGCCCAGAAATCGATAAGCACTTCTGTAGAACGACGGTAGGCGGCGCGAGAGAACGTCCTCCATTTCCCGAGCTGCGCTTTCGCTGTTGGCAATGTCGAGACACTGTTCGCCTCCGCTGTATGCCGCTGCCTCTTGCATGTCGTTCCTCCTGGAACTACAGCAAGAGGCACGCTACGTTCCAATCGAGCGCCATATGACTTAACTGCATATTTTCAGCGGCATGAGCCGACTGCGTGGTTGGGGATCGCGCTATGAGAGTCAGGCAAGCGTCCTGCGGTTGACAGGATGTCCGCATTTCGACTGGCTTCAGACTTCAACGAGGCAGGCCGCATTCCAGAGCGACAGATTGGATCTTGCTTCCCCGCGTTATGTACGGCAACGCCACCCGAGCCTTGCTTCTACTACATAGACAAAGGAGCGAGCCGCCATCGCAGTGGAGGTGATGATTCCAAGGAGGCAGGACTGCGAAGGCGACCGTCGCTCTTGGCGAATTGCCATATGGCGCTGTGATGCCGTGGCTCACAACTTTGTTGCGTTTTCACGCAAACCACTTCTGCGCCCACTTGAATCGAGTTCCAACTTTTCCCCGCATTTTGGAACTGGAAATGCACTCAGCAGTTTTGCGATTCACGTTCTGTGACGATGCGGAATGCGTCAAAGTCTCGCGGTACTTCGCCGCCTGAACAGGATTAGCGATCGCTGGTAATTCGGCGTTATGTGAGGTGTGCATGGTGTTGATGAGGTGGAGCACCGTCAAAGCGACTGCAGATGTGGTCTCCGGCATTCTGAATTGGGTGTGCCCGGAATGTGGCGGAAGAATGGGAGGCCGGGGTAAAGAGTTCAAGTGCCAGGGCGTATGTCAGACAGACTGGCGTCAGGTTTGGGAGCGAGTCCTTTCAGTTAGGCACTGACTATATATAGACGCTAGTGTCCATGGGCTGCCACTACTCGCCTCGGTCGCATAGGAACAACGAGAGGCGCGCGTCCCTCATACGCGGAAATCCCCAATTATTATGCGTTCACTTGGCGCTCGCTGCTTCCTACAACTGGACCCGCACTTGCTATGAATTATAGAGAGGAAAAAACTGTGCTCAAGGTTGCGATTGACGGGGTTGTGCAAGAAGCCCAACCCGGCGAGCTTCTCATCGATCTGATCAACCGGACTGGCGGGTCGGTCCCCCACGTCTGCTACCACCCTCAACTCGGTCCGGTTCAGACGTGTGACACATGCATGGTTGAAGAGAACGGTCGCCTAGTTCGGGCCTGCGCGATTAGCGTTGCCGATGGAATGTCAATCTCCACAAAATCGGCAACGGCCTCTGCCGCCCAGGTGGAAGCGTTTGATCGCATCCTCAGTAATCACCTTCTTTATTGCACAGTCTGCGATAACAACAATGGCAATTGCACGGTTCATAACACGACGAAGTTGCTGGCCATTGAGCACCAAAGAATCCCTTTTCGATCGAAGCCCTACGAAGTCGACAACACGAATCCGTTCTATCGATACGATCCCGATCAATGCATTCTCTGCGGCCGCTGCGTTGAAGCCTGTCAGAACGTCGAGGTCAACGAAACTCTTTCTATCAACTGGGAAGATCCCAATCCGCGCGTGCTTTGGGATGGCGGTTCGACGATCGGAGAGTCCAGTTGCGTTTCCTGCGGGCATTGCGTAACTGTTTGTCCGTGCAATGCACTGATGGAAAAATCGATGCTCGGCCATGCAGGCTTTTTGACCTCTCTGAGGAAGTCCGCTCTAAACGGCATGATCGACGTCGTCAAAGGAGTGGAACCGGAAACTGGCTACGGAGCCATTCTTCAGGTCTCCGAGGCGGAATCAGCCATGCGGGCGCACCGCGTCCGCAAGACGAAAACAGTTTGCACCTACTGCGGCGTGGGATGCAGCTTCGACGTCTGGACGAAAGATCGCCACATTCTCAAAGTGGCTCCGGAACACGGTCCGGCCAATGGCATTTCCACTTGCGTGAAGGGAAAGTTCGGTTGGGGTCACATCAATAGCGCGGATCGTCTGACCACGCCACTGATTCGCGAAGGGAACGAGTTTCGTTCCGCCACCTGGGACGAGGCGCTCAGCTTGATTGCTCGCCGATTTTCCGAGCTCAAAGCGGCAAGCGGGCCCGATTGCATGGCTTTCATCTCTTCCTCCAAGTGCACGAATGAAGAGAGTTACCTCATGCAGAAGCTGGCGCGGGCGGTGATTGGCACAAACAACGTCGACAATTGCTCTCGTTACTGCCAGGCGCCGGCGACTGCAGGATTGTTCCGAACCGTCGGCTATGGTGGCGATTCTGGATCTATCTCCGATATCGAGGCGGCGGATCTAGTCGTGATCATCGGTAGCAACACCGCGGAAAGCCACCCCGTCATCGCGACGCGCGTTAAAAGTTCGCACAAACTCAATGGACAAAAACTAATCGTCTCCGACCTGCGTGAGAATGAGATGGCCAGGCGCGCCGATCTCTTCATACACCCGAAACCAGGTACAGATCTGGTGTGGTTAAACGCGATCAGCCGCTACCTGCTCGACAACGGCCTCGCGCACTCCAAGTTTCTTGAGCAGTGGGTGAATGGCTTGGATGCTTACCGAAAGAGTCTGGAGCCCTTCACAATGGAAGCCGCTTCGCGTATCTCGGGCTTGTCGGAAGAGACCCTCCAGACCGTGGCGCACATGATCGTCGAAGCCAAGAGTGTTTGCATTCTCTGGGCGATGGGAGTCACGCAGCACAGCCAGGGTTCTGATACTTCGACCGCGATTTCCAACCTGCTTCTCATCACGGGGAACTATATGCGACCGGGAACCGGGGCTTATCCCATGCGTGGTCACAACAATGTGCAGGGAGCGAGCGACCACGGCTCGATGCCGAATGATCTTCCGGGATACCAGTCGGTCGATGATCCCGAAGTTCGGGCACGGTTTGAAAAGGCGTGGAAAGTGCCCCTTCCTTCCACCAAGGGTCTTGATAACCACGAGATGGTGGAAGCCATTCATGCCGGCAAGCTCAAAGCCATGTACGTGATCGGCGAAGAGATGAGCATCGTCGATTCGAACGCGAACTATGTAAGCGCTGCATTTGAAAAACTTGATTTTTTCGTTGTACAAGACATTTTCTTCAGCAACACATGTCGATACGCCGATGTTGTGCTGCCCGGAGCGCCCAGCCTCGAAAAGGAAGGGACTTTCACCAGCACGGAGCGGCGCATCCAGAGGCTCTACCAAGTTCTCGATCCACTCGAGGGTTGCCGGCCGGATTGGAAGATCATTCAGGACGTCGCCAGTTCCCTGGGAGCGAGGTGGAATTATCAGCACCCTTCTGAGGTGATGGATGAAATTGCGTCCCTGACGCCGCTGTTTGCCGGGGTGAACTACGAGAGGCTGGAGGGTTACAAATCGCTGCAGTGGCCGGTGACCGCGGACGGGACTGACGAACCGCTGCTTTACACCAAGCGCTTCGCGTTTCCTGATGGGAAAGCCAGGTTGTTTCCAGTTTCATGGATTGGCGTGACCGATGAGCCCAACGCTGAATTTGACTTGCACTTGAACAATGGTCGGTTGCTCGAACACTTCCACGAAGGAAACCTCACCTATCGCACGGAGGGTATTCGCGAGAAGGTCCCCGACACGTTTGTGGAGGTCTCGCCTGAACTGGCCGAAGAGCGCGGTATCCAAAGCGGACTTG
>Ga0209154_1000969_pt1 | contig 17497 bp, 13 predicted proteins | sample GraSoiAngelo_121_FD_185878 | JGI IMG/M metagenome (GOLD analysis project Ga0209154, IMG submission 185878) | Grasslands soil microbial communities from the Angelo Coastal Reserve, California, USA - 14_0919_12_20cm (SPAdes) (version 2) | ecosystem: Environmental > Terrestrial > Soil > Grasslands ... | reverse complement strand
CCAGCGCCGCATCGTTGGCGCGAAGAGTAAGTCCGGCAATGACCCAATCCGTCCAGGGCTTGCCTACCACGTCTGGTGCAAGGATTGCGCGCTGTGGAGTTGCATCCGAGCCAAGCGTCACGGACGCACCCGGGTAGGCAACAATCGCCTTGGGCAAGCCCGGAGCCCCGCTACTACGGAGGTTGAGGGCAGCGCTAAAGTCGTCGATGGCCGAGGTGTTGATGCCGTCCATGAGGTAGAGGGTATCGCCCGGAGTCAGGGCGTTTTTGCCTTTTGCCGGGGTTTTAAATGGCGCGGCGAAGGTTCCGGGATTGGTGTCGCTGCCCACCGGTGAGACGAAATAGATATTGCCCGGGCGCACGGTGAAGGGCACGCCGTTGGAAGCCTGTCCGCCCACGCTGATCACAATGTTGCCGGTCTGTGCAGCAGGACCTAACTGGCAGGCCACCTTGGTGTCGGTCCACAACGGGCAGTTGTCCACCGCGCCGCCTCCAACCGTCGCGGTCGAAGTGCCCCGTGTCGCGCCGAAGTTCCGGCCGTAGATGGTGACGAACGCTCCCTTGCCGTTTTGTCCGCCAGTGTTCGGCCCGCTTTCCAGATCCGAGAAGAAGATCCGCGGTGGTAGGCTTTGCGCCCAGCTCGCGGGTGCGCCCAGCAAGGTGCCCAACAGGAAGAGCAAGAAACATTTATGGCGATTTTGCATAATGCCTAGTTTCTCCTGGGGAGTTTGGTCCTTCCAATTCGTTTTATCTTCTGCTTGCCCGGTTCGCCAACGCTAAGGGGAAGGCACCGTGACGCTAATTTTATTCGAGAAGAGGCTTTCGATCTGAGTGTCGGTGATTGCTGTGACCACGTAAGAGTAGGTTTGCCCGCCCGCGGCGGTTGAGTCGGTGAAGGAGGCAGCCGCGACTGGAGCAGTAGTCAGGGGCGTATAGGGTCCACCGGACACGTTGGCCCGGTAAACAAGATATCCTGAAATCGCTTGGTTGCTGGCATCCCAGGAAAGGGTGACGGAGTGTGGCGGCGGGGCAAGCCCGTTGCCGCCCAGCACGACGCTGGTGGGCGAGTTCGCGGCATCGCCGGCCAGCGAGAGAATGTCGCTGGCCAGTCCCGCGCCGTTCGGGGCGAACTGAACGGCGAATGAGGCGCTGCGCCCCTGAGCTAGAGAAAGCGGTAGAGACAGCCCGCTCACGCTGAACGCAGTGCTGGTTAGATTGTTTTGGGAGATGGTCAGGTCGAGGACGCCCGTGTTGGTCAGCGTGACCGTTCGTGTGCTGTGGACGCCGAGGGAGACTCCTCCGAATGCTATGCTGGACGGATCGACGGTTAGAACACCGCTGGACCGCTGAACCCCTGTGCCAGAGAGTGAGATCAAAGTGGGTGAAGTGACAGTGTTGCTTGCCACCGAGAGAATCCCACTGTCACTGGCGAAGATTTGCGGAGTGAAGATCACGCTGAAGGACGTGCTCTGTCCCGGCGCGAGGGTGAGCGGCAAAGTCAAACCTCTGGTGCTGAAGCCAAAGCCGCCGCTCACGTCGGCCTGGGAGAGTGCCAGGCTCCGGCTGCCTGTGTTGGTTATGACGATGGTTTGCGAACCGCTGCTGCCGACGCTTACGTTCCCGAAAGCAACGCTAACTGCATTTACGTTGATCTGCGGCACCCCGGAAGATCCGCCCTGCGGCGCAGAAGTTCCTCCGCCACAGCCGGCCATCAACAAAGCTGCGGAAAGCAGCAGAGGAAGTCTTGGTGAGAAGCCTTTGGAGCGGAGAAGCAGGCACGCTGCCATCGAGGTTTTCATGAAAGCCGCGGATAGCTCAGGGTCTTCGCCGCCAGAGTGAACGGCCCGCACGGTCATTACTTTCGCGGGCCACGTGCAGATTAAAAGGCTGCTTGGCGCAAGGAGCAGCGAGGCTCAAAGAGCGGCTGGGACTCTCCCGCAGCACAACACTGTTTGCCCTCTGTTTCTCCCGAGGGATCTGAGCGCAGGGTGAGCTTGGCCAGCTTGAGGACAGTTTAGGGAATCCCTTCGCTATCCCCTCCTTTCAGCAGATTTCAATTGGTTGAATGGAGAAGTTCTATTTTCCTTGGCAGCTGCACCCTGTTTTGCGTCCGCTCCCCGAGTGCGGACGGGGAGGGTGTTCTTGGTGCGATAGGCCTTCCAGAAGACGGCATATTCGAAGGCCTTCCGGGAAAAACGGCCGGACGGCCCCACCAGATGGCCTTCCCAAATATTGATCCGCGGGATCACAAATGGATCGGAGTCGCGCGTCCAGACTCCCGGTCCGTAGGCGAAGGCCATCTCGTAACCCGCCTGTGCCACCTGCTCGCGAACCCGGAGTGACCATTCCGAATTGGGATAAGCAAACAGCCCACATTCTCGCCGCAACTTCCGCTCGATGACGCGTTTCGACTCGGTGATTTCGCGCTGAGCCTCGAACGGGGAAATGCGTGTCAGGATGGGATGCGACAGCGTGTGGGAGCCGATCGTCACGCCACAGCACGCCATTCCCTCAATCTCCTGCCAAGTCATCGTGACATCGACCGTGTCGGCGGTGTCCAGCCCGGGGCTGATATATTCCGCCATGCGGCTCATCACTGCGTTCCGCTGCTCAGCCGAGAATGTCTTGAGTCGCTCGATGAACGACTTGAGCGTCTTCTCTCGACCCAACCGGCCAGCATCGGAAGCGCCCGGCTCGACCTCTTCGGATAGCATCTGCAGAAGCTGGCGGGTCATGCCCCTGCATTCGGCAATCCGCCAGAGCGCGACCACGCGTTCTGGCCAGAAGGGGAAAGGCCGGCCCACGCGCTCCGGGCAGACGAAAATTGTCCAGGGTAGCCCCTGTCTGCGCGCGATGGGGAAGGCGGTGGTGGCATTGTCGGCCCAGCCGTCGTCAAAGGTGATGGCGATGCGCGGCTGGCTTCCGCCCCGGGTCCATTCCGGCGCGCCCACTCCCAAGTCCACGGTCTCGTATTCGCGGGCGAGATGTTCGGCAAGTTGCTCGAAGGTGCGTTCGCGCACGGCCATTCCCAGAGGCGAGTTCGTCAAAGCGAAATCGGCATCGGACAAGACGCGGTGGAAGGTCAACACCACGATGCCACCTCGGGCGGCGAGCCGCCACTTCGCCCAGCGCAGCAAGCCGCTGCAAAACAGAAAGGCGATCCAAATCCGCCGCAGCAGCGCGCGAGCCTTCATTAGTCCCGGCCAAAACATGGGTTTCCTTCTCTAGATCCTTTCGGTTCTTCCGTTGTCGGCCGCGCTGGCGGCCTTTTCCTTTTCCCGGCGCAGCGAACTGGCTGTTCCGGGCTTCACTTGCTGACGATCAAATCGCGCGAAGCCCGCGCTGGTGGAATTCGCGAATCTCGTTGGTAGAGGGGAAGGTGAAATAGCTTCCCTCACACTGGCTCAGGGTCATGGTTTGCTGTGTTCCCACCTCGATCTGCTTCAGCACGCGAGCCATGCAGTGCGCTCCGTGGCGTTTGGATCGGCCGATCAGGTGATGGAGCGATTCTCCCGGTTTGATTTCGAGCTGCTCCTGCAGCAGTGCCGCGCCCTGGTCCACCTTGGCGGCCATATAGTGAACCGTTAACCCCACTTGTTTTTCGCCATGATACATCTGCCAGAACGTGGGCATCATGCCTCTGTATCGGGGCAGTGGCGCATGGTGAATGTTGATGCAGCCGCGCGGCGGTAGATTCAGCAGTTGCTCCTTCAAGATGTAAGGGCAGGCCACCGACACAATCAAGTCGGCCTGGCGTTCCCGAGCTTCCTGCAGAAATTCCTTGTCGTTCGGGCTTCCGATGATGTGATAGGGCACCCTGTAGGCGCGGCAGAGTTGCGCCAGGGTGTGAAAGGTTCCTGCATCCCGGCCGCGTGGTATCAGGCCCAGCACTCGGGAGGAGAGAATCTCGGCAGCAACCTTCGCCATGCCCAGCGGGCCATAGAGATACGTCAGCTCGCGGAGCAACTGGAAGCGGGGACGCTTACCCATCGCCCGCGAAGACGACACCTGCAGAATCTGAAATTCCGAGGCGTAGTACTGAAAGAACTCCTCGAAAAAGGGCAGTATATAGAGCGGGTCATCTTGAGTTAAAAGCTCAATCTTCATCGCGACTTATTCCTCACCGGTTGCCAGATGGCGTATTTTCTTCCTCGCAGCAGCTCAATCAGGCTGAGCAGAGCCGCCGCGTTCAGGGTGCAGAAGTAGAGCGGAATACCGAGGAGCTTCCACCGCCGGTGCAGCGGAAACCGTACGGAGAGCAGCGCGGCCTGATAGAAGGCGACCTGGAGCAGGAACGCATAGAAGTAAAACGGCCGGTCAGCTTGCGCGGTGCTCGCGGCCAGCAGGACAAAGAGGAACACCGGCACCAGCCAGCGCAGCACCTTGTGAGACACCAACTGGAAGCAGACCCAGGGGTGCTTCCAGGGTTGGAACAGGTCGGGCACGCTCAGCAGCCCGCGCATCCCGCGCGTGACCACGCGCACCCGCATGGAAAACTCCTCGGCCGTTGATTGCGTGGTTTGTTCGTAGGCCAGGGCGCGGTCTTCGAACACCACGCGATAGCCCTTCTGAATCACCCACAGCGGCTGCACCAGGTCGCTGATGATTTCCGGCGCGAGCTCGGTGTAGAGCGAGCGGCGCACCGAGTAGATGCAGCCGCAACAGCCGCTGATGGTCTGGATGCGCGACTGCAGCGTCTTGATCCAGTTCTCATAATTCCAGAAGGCTACCGTGCCCAAGCCGGTTGGCGAGTCGCCCTCCGGGTCGAAGTACTGGTAGCGGCCGCTGACCGCTCCCACACGCGGTTCCTGGTAGTTGCACGCGAGGTAGCGCAGGGCTTGCGGGTGATAGACGGTGGTGGCGTCGGAGAACACCAGGATCTCCCCGCGGGCCCGCCGCGCGCCGAAGTTCTGCGCGTGGGTCTTCCCGAGCCGGGGCTCGACGCGCACCAGGCGCACGCGCGGATCGGTGAAGGATTCCACAATCGCGTCGGTGCGATCGGTCGAGCCGTCCGAGAGAACCAGGATTTCCATCTTGTCGGGGGGATAGTCCAGCGTGAGAGTCTGCTCAAGCTTCTTTTCGATGCCGGCTTCCTCGTTGTGCGCCGCAATCAGTAGGGACAGCGTGGGCAGACAACCGGGTTCGGGCCGGCGCCGCCGGGAAAACAACGCGAGAGCGGCCAGAAGCAGCGGGTAGCCGGCGTAGACATAAAGAAGAAGCGCCACAGCAACCCACCACGCGACCGCGGCAAAGTGCAGCAGATTAGCGTTGTTTGGCAGCCAGGAGGCGCTCATAAACTCCCACCAGATTCTTCATCATCGCTTCTTGCGTGAATTTTTCTTCGACGGCCTGCCGGGCGGCGTGGCCCATCCGCCGCGCCCACTCGGGCTGGCGCAGCAGGGTGAGGATGCGGTCCGCGGTCGCGCTGGCGTCCTCGGGCTCGACCAGAAAACCGTTTTGGCCGTCTTGGAGCGCCTCGGCGTTTCCACCGACCCGGGTGGCCACGCAGGGCAAGCTGCAGGCCATCGCTTCCACCAGGGCGTTGGAGAAACCCTCGCTGCGCGAGGGCAGGCAGAAGACGTCGCTCATCTTCAGCAACGGGAACACCTCTTCCCGGCGGCCGAGAAATCGGATGTTGTCGTTGAGTCCGAGCGACTCGGTCAGCCGTTGTAGTTCCCGGAAATACTCCGGCTCATGGTTGCCGCCGACCACCACAAAGACGGCGTGCGGGAACTCGCGGCAGACCTTGGCCGCCGCCTGGACGAAAATGTCTAGACCTTTGACCCGTCGGATATGCGCCACAGCGCAGATGATATGTGAAGCTCCGCTCAGTTTGAGCTGGGCGCGCAGCGCCGCGGAGTCCGTGGCCGTCGCCGCTTTGTCGATCTCGATGCCGTTATGCAACGTGGCGACTTTTTCCGGGGCCAGGTGATCTTGCCGCATGCAGAACGTGCGTACCTCTTCCGAGACCGTCAGCACTAGGTCAAACATCGGATTCAGCAGTCGGTAGGCCCGGTCGTGTATCGGCCGGCGCAGGATGCCCATGTCGCGGCGGCTCGAGACCAGCACCGGCTGGCCGCTCAACTTGGCGACCAGGCCGCCCCACAGGTCGGAGGTCTCAAAGAACGTATGCACGATGCGGACGCGCTGGGAGCGGATCAGCCGCCGGATCTGGTTCGCCACGCGGAGCGCATTCCAGTCATAGGTGCGCCGCATCGGAAACAGATGCCAGGGGCAGGGGAAATTCTCGAAGATACGGAGGCTCGGTTCGATCTTGAAGGTCACCAGAGAGCATCGGAAGCGTTCGCGCGGCAGCAAGCGAATCATGTTCAGCAGGACACGTTCCGCGCCGCCCATCTCGCATAGTTCATCAATCACATACAGGATGTGCGGACGGTCGGCGCGATCCGGCTGAGCGCTAGGCCGCGCGGAAGCGTCCCCGAGCGGCCGAACGGTCGGGGTTTGGCCCCGAGCCTCCGAGGCAGAATCAGCAAGTTCTGCGGTGTTCTTCATAGCTGCAGCTCGCTCCCCGGCAAATCAAGCCAGCCCTGGATGCCCCTCTGGAATGGCAGCACTGCCCACGGCTACCACGGCCTCAGATCCGCGCCGGGTGCTGTCCGCGATGAGTTGACCTCGGACAACACAGCCCAGTAGGGCCCAGAGAAAGCAATTGACCTGCAAGAACGTCCAGCGATCGCCAAACAGATTCACCGCCACGGCGCACACCATCATCACCGCGAAGCCCAAGCCGAGAGAACGGAGGAACGGATCCTCCGCGGTCTGGAAGAGCCGGAAGCCAAGATGGAACATCCGCCACAGAAGCCACAGAAACACCAACAGGCCAACGATCCCCGTTTCCACCAGCACTTTCAGGTAGTAGTTGTGGGTGTCGCGATACTTTTCGGTGCGGCCTAGATAACTGTAGGTATTGAAACCGGTTCCCAAAATCGGGTTCTGACGAAACAGCTGCATGGCGTCTTCCCACAATTGCACGCGTGTCTGGGCGGACGATTCCAGCTCGCCTTCTTCGGTGTAGGTCATCGTGATTCTCTCCTGCACGGAATTGGGGAGAAAGACCTGCCATCCGATCAGCCCGACCAGCATAACCAGCAACCACTTTCGTTGCTTCACCACACCGAGGAAGCCCAGCCCGACTAGAAACGCGATATAGGCCCCGCGAGAAAACGTGTACATCAGGCAGTAGCCACCGAAGGCACACATCGCCAGGATCGCCAGCTTGCTCAGTTTCTTCTTGTCAAAGGCATAGAGGCCGAGCAAGAACACCAAGAACTCTGCCTCAAAGGCGCCCAGGCCGTTGTCCCCGGCATAGCCCAGGGGGCCGGCGTCTCGGACGTCGTAAGTGAAGTGGGTGAGATTGCGATCCTTGATGGTGTTGTAGAAGCTGCGATTGACGAGTAGAAACGACGCCACCATCAGTAGAACCAGGATTTTGATGTGCCGGACCTCGCGGATGGCGCTGGCCACCACAAAGAACACCAGGGGCATTACCAGGTAGTTCTTCCAGTCGGAGAAGCGCGGATCTTGGAGGTTGAGCGGCGCCGGTTCGCCAAGATAAAAGGAGCCGTGCCAGAGCGAAATGTACAGGAACGCGGCCAGGATTGCGATGAAACGGTTCAGCGGGGTTTTCAGGAAGCTCGTGCCGTCCCGGCGGAAGATCATCCCGAGGATCACGCCCAACAGCATAATGTCCACAAACTTCTCGCCGAGCGGCAGTTCATGCAAGCGGTAGCGCACGGTCTGCAGCGGAAGCAGCGGGATCAAAAAGTAGAGGCCATAACGCGGGCGCCAGAATGCCGCCACCAGAAAGGCCATCAAGCCTCCCCAGTAAAGAAGCGCCGGTACCACGCCATGCAATCCCAGAATCATCGCGATCGGCATATTCGTTTCCATCCTTCGCAAACTTCGATCGTTCGCCCGGCAGGTCTTCCTCGCAGGGAATCAGCCCGGCGTTAGGTTAATTCCGGCGTCGTTCTAAACCCGAACAACGTGCGGAAGAATACGTCCGCTAGATCTCGCACTTTCTGATCCACCAGCCAGAGTGTGCCGAAATACAGCGTGAGGCTCATGGCTCCTTTGATCGCCAAATCCACATAAACCTTCTCCAGCGTCAGCTGGGAGACAATGGTCCAGCTCGCTGCGCCGACCACCACGTATCGCGTCCAGGCCGCCCATCTCATCTTCAGGGGCAGCAGCCGCTGCGATTCCCACGTAAACAGCAGGGTGCTGAACATGTAGGCGCCGAGGGTGCCGATGGCCGCGCCGAGCAGCCCCAGGCGGGGGAGCAGGAAAATGTCGAGCAGAATGTTCAGCAGGCCGCCGAGGAAAACCGCTCGCGCCATGGCAAGCGTGCGTTTGTGAATCAACAGGCTGATGCGTGGAAACATGGAGACAGCGCTGATTACTTGCCCGATCAGCAAGTAGGGAAGCAGGCGGTGCGATTCGAGGAATTTTGGGGAAGCCAGAATGTGGATTGCGTCGCGCGCGACCACGCTGACCGCACAGACCAGGCCCACCCCGGCCAGGATGAAATGATCCATCAGCCGGCTGAGGAACTCTTGCGTTGCTTGCTTCCCTTTGATGATCCACAACTCCATGCAAATCGGGAACAGGGCCAGGTACACGGGGGCCGAAAGCGCTTCTCGGATGTAGGACGAAATGTTGTAGGCCGCTGCGTAATAGCCAAGCGCGCGCGCGCCCAGGAAACCCTGTACCAGGAAACGATCGCCGGAATCCAGGATCAGCCAGCAAATCTCCGTGGCCATCATGGGAAGCCCAAACGCCATCGCGACACGGAGTAGGTGGCGGTCGAATCCTCCGGCTGCCAGAATGCGGCGCCGCCGCAGGTACGGCAGCATCAATAGGACGGTGCTCGCCTCGACCAGGATCATGCCCACAAAAAAGACGGTTGGCGCAGTCTGCCAAGTGACCAGCAGCAGAACGGTGAGAGCGATAGTGGCAGCTTTGATGCCGAGTTGCAGCACGGTGAACGCCTTGGCCTTGCCTTCGACCTGCAAGAGATTGCTGATCATTGACTGCACCGAGCGGATGAAGATCAGCGCGGAGGCGTAGCCCAGCAGCCGTTGCAGAGGGGGGCTGACCAGATTGTGCGGCAGCAGCCAGAGGGAAAGCAGAAAGATCAGGGTAATCGCCAGGCCCGCCCCAGCGGCGCCGAAGAACAGGCTGGAATAGTAACGGCGCAGAGCGCCCGGCGCCTTGGAGACGGCGTTTTCCTTGTAGAACCGTTGCACTGCATGCTGCAGGCCGGATTTGGAGAAAACGACTGCGACCGCAATGGTGTTCTGGACTAAGGCGATCAGGCCGAACTCAGCCACCGAGAACATGCGGGCGAGGATCGGAAAGGAGACTAAGCCCAGCAAGAACAAGGCAATTTGACCACCCAGGAATTGTGAGGAGCGCCGATAGAGTTTGCTGACCTCGTTCATGGAGGGCTGCACCGCGCCGTCTGCAGGAGCCGCGGACGCTGGCTCCTGCCCGGCGCGCTGTGGCTGGGGCGCTATGATTTCTGACATCGGTTCGGCCATTGGTGGTCATCTTCTGGGCGAGGCGCGGAGAAGCGGCCAGGCCGGGCTGCTGGGCCCGCGACGTCTCGCCGGAATCTGCCGCCCTCGGTCGGGGCGCGCTTCCCGGCTCGAATCAATTCGGGCCTTTGGAGGCGCGCCCTCACCGGGCTACTTAGTTTGTGGACCGTAATAGGGGGCCAGGTGTCGGTGGTATGAATCCCAACACAGGGTGGCCTCGTTGAGGATGATCCCGCGCAACCGGCTACCCAGGAGTTTGAACGATTTTTCCAGTAGCGCGCGGGGCGTGACACGAACGCGCGCAACCAACAGAGCGGCGTCGGTCAGTGAGCACAGTTCCAGGGCGTCGGCGGCCGGGAGCACCGGGGGCGCATCAACCACCACCCAGCGGAAATGGGCGCGCGCCCAGTCCAGGAACCGCCGCGTGCCGATCCCCTTGATGAGCTGGCCCGGATCGCGAACGGGCTTGGCCACTGCGGCCAGGTGCAGGGGAAAATTCTCCGCCGCGGTGACGACTGCCTTCGGTTCCACTTCTCCCCGCAAGGCGGATTCGACGCCCGCCTGCACTGAGCACCCCAGGAGCCGGGCGACGGCGGGGCGGCGCAGGTCAGCTTCGAACAGCAGCGTCGGGGCGCCGCCTTCCGCCAGGCACCAGGCCAGATTGGTGGCGCTTAGGGTCTTGCCTTCCGCCTGGGCAGCGCTGGTCACTAACAGCGTGCCCCCCTCCGGAAATTGCTCGGTCAAGTTCCGGCGGAACTGGCGAAACTGCTCGGCCGCCAAGCCATTCGGGTGTGTAGGGAAGACCAGCGCACTCTCAGGATTCAGCTTCATGAGGAGCGGCCGGTAGTTGTTCCGAGTGGCGCCAGCGAGCAACCTCTCGTCGGCTCCAAACTGCTCGGCGAGCGAAGGGTTCTTGGTCCCGTATCCGTTCGGTTTGACATCAGACATAGGGTTCATAGAATTGGGTGCACCTTCCATAGAAATGCGGCCACCGCGAGCACCGCAACCAATGAGGTGGCCAAAGCTAAGACGGTAAATGTCCGGCGGCGTCGGACGTCTGCGGGGGTAGTAATTGTGGGGATCGAAGCCATGAGCACAACCGAATCCGGCACTAAACCGGTCAAGTGCCGCTCGGCCTTGATGGTGGTGTCGAGCATCTCTTTCACCAGCACCAATCCGAACGAGAACACCAGAGCTGCCAAGAATGCGACACCCATGAACGCCCTGCGGTTGGGCTTAATCGGCTTCTCCGGAGGCCGCGCCGGATCCAATACCGTGAATCGCTCTCCCCGTTGCTTGCGCTCCAGATCCGCGGCCATGTCCGCGGAGAATTTCTTGCTCAACAGGGACTTGTATTTTTCTTTGGAGATATCGTAATCGCGCGTTATGTCTGCGAACTGCTGCTCGCGCAGCGGCACGGCATCCAGCTTGGTCTGGTAGGCGGCGATCTGCGACTGGACTTGTTTCTGTTCCTCCTCGAGCCGCTTCATTTGCCGGGCAATGATCTCCAGGCGCACGGCTGCGGGAGAGTTATCGGCCTCCAGCTTGCTCGCTTCTGCATCGAGTCGGGGGAGACTGCGCAACTGCTGGTTGACTCGCTCGAGCCGCGTCTGCGCCTGGGTCAACTCAGGGTGGGCCGACGTATACCGCTTGCGCAACTCGAACAGCTGGCCTTCCAGCCGCATCTTTTCTTCTTCCAGCCGGGCGCGCTCGGAGGTCGGAGTCATTGGCGCCAGGCGCCCGTACCGGGCGGCGGAATCAGGCAGGCGTTGCAGTTCGATTCGCTCCTGCTCGAGCCGGTTCAGCTGGTCGTTGACGTTGGTTTGATGGGCGCGCAGCTGCGCCACGTTTCCCAGGTTGGCCTGAACGTGCTCGGGCATTTCGCCCAGGTGCTGCATTTTGAAGGCGCGGACCTGGCCTTCCTGGTGTTCCAGATTGCGCTTGACATCGACCAGCTGATCGCCGAGGAATTCTGTGGTACTCACGGCCAACTGCTGGCGGGTCTGCAGGTTCCACTCAATGAACCGGGAGGCCAATTCGTTGGCCACCTGTGCGACGACGACGGGATTTTCCCCTTCGTAGGTGATGCTGAAGGCCGCCGGGCCGGCTCCGGAAGCGCGCTTGACTTCGATCTTGATCTTACCGCGCATGTATTCGATGAGCTGATCGGAAGACATCGAGCGGTGCATCTTGGGATAGAGATTCCATTTGTCGATGACTTCCTGCAACCGCGTCGCGCTCAGTACTTCCTGCGTAATGGTTTGCAGGCGCTCGGTGAGCGGCGACTTGATCGTCGCCGGGATGTATTCATCGGGAACTTTCTGTGGGTCCACCAAGATGGTGGTGGTGGCCTGGTACTGGTCCGGCAGAAGCGAAATCCCGACAATAGCCGCCAGTGTCAGCGCCAAGGTGGTGAAGTAAACTTGCCACTTGTGCTGGAGCAGCGTTTGCCAGTATTCCCGGACTTGCTCTGCCGGTTGATTGAAAATGTCATTGCTCGTCATTATTCTGCCGTCCTCTTTCTTTGACCTTCGAAAGACTGAAATCTTGTACGGGCCGCACGATGCCTGCCTTGCTGCGGCCCGATTCGCTGCCTAATGAATGGGGCCTGACTTCTCCGGGGCGTCGGGTCGCCAATCCAGGGTGACAAAGAATTGGTTCCGATTCCCGTTAATCGCGTTATTGAGTTGGTAGATGCGTCGATAGGTGGCCGAGGTTCCCAGAGTGCGCGTCAGCCGCCATCCCACCTGTGGCGCGATGAATTTCCCTTGCGTGTTGAACGGTCGGATGCGCGTTCCGCCTTCTGTGCTGATATAACCGCCATCGAGTCGCATTTCCAAATGACCGCCGATGGCGTCGCGCATCACTCCCGCAGCGGCCGTGTGAGTTAACTGGTCCAGAGAAGACCCCGCGGGAGCAGCGGGGAGAAAGATGGGAGCACTGGTCGAGCGCTCGGCCGCCACGTAGACGCTCCAGTGGCGCGTCAGGTGCACGGTTCCAAAGCCTTGGTAGGTAACCAGGCGTGACTGAACGCACCCTGTATCGCCGAGTTCCGGCCCGACGGACACGGACAGGTCAGTGCGCGAGTTCGGATGCACCGCAACGCCGAACAACGCTCCATAGTGAGTACAGGAGACCGTGGCCCCGTAGCGATGGATGCCATTCGCCGCGGCCGTCAGAGCCCACCGCCGCGAAACCGCGTGTTGCATTCCCAGCGTGAAGTTGCTTCGGTTGACGTGGATCTTCGAGCCGGGCAGACCGGTGCCGAATGAATTCGTGTAGTTGTGGCCTCCGGTGAAGTACATTTCATCGCGGACGCCTAACCGCCAGTGCAGTCCCAGAGTCGCATTCGAGTCCAGCCGATCGGCGGTCGTACCGAGCAGGAGGGTCTGTGGATTCACGGCCGAGAAGCTGCCTACCGCGCTGAAGTGATACGGCGAAAGCAGGCTCGCGGCAAAAGAACCGTAGCGGCTGGCCAAGTGAAAATCCCAGCTCCATCGGTGGCTGAAATCGCCGCGGGCGAAGATCTCGCCCTGATGGCCGACGAGCCGCCCCACGGCGGGATCGTTGAAATACCCTACTGTCGGAGCGTATTGGATGAGAAATTCGCCCCGGGGCTTGCGAGCGATTAGACCCACGTGCGGATTCCACAGCGTGTACCCCACGCGGGTGGGTTGCGCCGAAGGAACAATCCCGTCATCGTAGCCCCCGGTCAGGCTCATTCCGTATAGAAAACGATAGCGCGCCTCTCCGTTCAGCGCGATCACTTGGTTGGTGTTCAACAGCTGCACATAGCGAGGCGGCTGGCTGGCGGCGGTCGCCGCCTCCGCCGCACTGGAGCTCTCTCCGGCCGAAGGTCCCGGCGTGCCGGTCTGCTCCTGCCCGCGAGCCACGGTGCCCGCAGCAAGCAACGCGCCCAACCCCAGCAACAGTCCAAACCGATGTAGCATTGTTTTCATGGGGGCTCCTTAAGGGACTACCACTGTGTCGCCCGGGCGCAGCTCAATATTCGAGTCTTCCTTCTTGCCTCGGAGGACATCCTTATAAGGAAACCGCAGGCGCACGGACTTCCCGTTGACATCCCGCAGGACAAAAATCCCACCTCGATTGGCATACGGGGACAATCCGCCGGCCTTCGCGATCAGTTGCACGACGGTGGTCGGCATCAACAGCGAATACGCGCCGGGGTGGGCTACCTCACCGGTGATGAAAGCGTTCTTGCTCCGCACATCGCTCACCGTCACCGTCACCTGGGGATCTACAATGAAAGCCTTCAATCGGGTGGTCAGCAGCGTCTGGATTTGCGTCGGGGTCATGCCGCTGACTTTCACCTCGTTCATCAGGGGGATCGAAATCTTGCCGTCGGGCCGCACCACCACTATTTGGGAGAGCTCGGGCTCTTTCCAAACGCTGATGTGCACCAGGTCGGATTCGCCGACGATATATTCATCGGGATTGACTAACGGCACACTCGCCGCGGCTGGCGCCGGACCGGTCTCCTTGGCCAGCATCATCCCGCTGTCCTTAGCCTTGCCCTTCTTGGAGGAAGACTCCCAGGACGAACCTTGAGCGCGCGTCGGGAGGGCCTGTGTCAACCCGGCCATCAGGACGAGCATCACTGCCACCGCGAATCTCTTTTCTTGCGTCATAACTGGTTTTTCCTTGTGTCCCCGGCGGAGTCCCTAACTCGCGCCTCGACTTTCTGCCGTCTGGGGACGCTTAAATCTGCTCGGGAATGTGAAAGCAAGTTGCCTGCCAAGTTGATCCGGCATCATGTCTGCAACTCTTTGCACTGCAACTGGTTGCAGTATTGCCTTTCGATTCCGGGTCGTGAACCAAGAAATGTGCAAAGTTTTGCCCTTTGCTGAGTACCGTGCTTCCCTCTGGAGAAACGACAACCAATCGACACCTCATCCTGAACCACTGTTGGGCGAGAACCATTACTTGGCGCCTCGGCCAAGCAGCATCACCTTGACCGTTTCAAAAATGATGGCTAGGTCCAACAGAGTGGAAAGATGCTTGATATAAAACAGGTCGAGTTCCAACTTCACCTTGGACTCTTCCAGGCTAGCCCCATACTGGTACTTGATCTGCGCCCACCCGGTAATACCAGGCCGCACCGTGTGCCGCTGATCATAGAAGGGGATGCTCTGTTGGAGCAGGGCCACGAAGTGAGGCTGCTCGGGGCGCGGTCCGACTAAGCTCATGTCGCCACGCAGAACGTTGAACAACTGCGGAAGCTCGTCGAGGCGAGACTTGCGGATGAAGGCGCCTACCCGGGTGATCCGTCGATCGTCTTGGGCCGCCCAGGCAGGCCCGCTGGCCTCGGCGTTTTGATACATGGAGCGAAACTTAAGAATTTGGAAGTGACGCCCAAACAGCCCGGTGCGGGTCTGCCGGAACAAAATCGGCGAGCCGGTCTCCAACCAGATTGCGACGGCCACTGCGGCCATCACCGGCGCGCTCAGGACCAATCCGAACAGCGCCGCGATGATATCCGCCACCCGTTTGCACGCCAGCACGAATGCGGATTTGCGGAAGCCGCTGGAGAGAATCAGCCAGCTTGGCGAAAGACGCTCGAGCAGGATGCGCCCGCTGATCCGCTCGTAGCAACTGTGGGCATCCTCGACGGGGACGCCGGCAAATTTCAGGTGCAGCAACTGCTGCGAGGGCGTGCAGCCGCGACGCTCGGCCAGCGAAAGAACGATCCGATCCACCTTCTGCATGTCGGCAATAGAGGAGACTTCGCTCACGGCCCCGATGATCCCGGGGTTCACCAACGATTTGCCGATGTTCTCGCCCTTTTCATCCAGGAAACCCACTACCTTCAGATTCAGCTCCGGGCGGGAGATAATCTCTCGCGTCAGTGAAATCCCAGCGGGACCGGTCCCCACGATCAACACGCGCTCGGGGCGATGCAGCAACGCGTCTGCCTTGTCCAGTAGTAGGCGCCAGCCGAGCGAGAATGCCAAGATCGTCGGCGCGGCTAGCGCGGCGATGCCCCGCCCGAGACTTAGCGGCGGGTGAACGTAATAGCAGAGCGCCAGCACCGCGCAGGAGATGCCGAAGGCCTGCAGCAGCCGGGCAAACATTTCGCTGTGTCGCTTCAGGATTTGGAAATCATATAGATCGTGGTAATAGAGCGAGAGCTCACAGACCAAGACCACCACGCCGAACCGCAGCACGGTTCGCATTCCCTCGAAACCACCCGAGAACAGTCCGCTCTGATACAGCCGCAGGCCACTGGCCAGCAGCAAACCGATCACGATGAGCACGCTGTCGGAGAGCACCAGAAGAACAGTTTTGTGGGGTACCCTTTGGCCGCCTATTTTCAGCATTGAGTGGTCCGTTACCCGGAGTGCGTTTTTCCTCTCTCGTGGGCCGAGTGGCAGGAAACCAATCGGCCTTCGTACTAAACCCGGCCTGTTATCCGGCCGGTGCGCAGACAACCGCAGGCTGCTCGCCGTGGCTGCTCGGATTGCATCAAGCAACCTTACTGCCAGTGGCCAGGTTGCTAAGCCCCTCTTTTTCAGTGGCCGGGATTCATTTCCAGTAGAAAATTCCCGTTCAGTGAAAACTGTTTCACTTTCCCGCCCATGTGGTTCCTAGTAGTCCTGATAGTAGCCTCCCTACCATGACGGATCGGGTCCCGATGCTGGTTGAAGCGGAAAGTCGGATCGGCATGAGTAGTGGCGAAGGAAAGTTCTCTACTCTTTATGAGAATTGGACCTGTAAACTACTTGGCAGGGCTCGTGGATTTCTGCCGAGGGCTCATTCGGTCGGGATCACAACATCGTTGCCCCCAGCCAGGTCGGGCGGGTTGGGCGCCTTTTTTTCTGCGCTCTGGGCGCGCTTCCGGGGTAGTCCCGCTTCACGAATCTTATAGAGCAGGGCGCGGTAGCTGATCTTCAGCACTGCCGCGGCCTTGCGGCGGTTCCAGTGGTTGGCCTGTAGGACGCGGAGAATGAGGCTTCGTTCCATCTCGCGTACGGCTTGCTTGGCGATGCGTTTGAGTGGGATCGAACCGTCTTCGGCGACTTCAATGGGGATTGGGCCGACTCGCTTTTGTGAAAGCTCGTTGTAGATGGCTTCTTCCGAACCGAGGATGAGGTACCGCGCCACACAGTTTTCCAGTTCGCGGATGTTTCCCGGCCAGGTGTGCTGGCACAGCAACTGGAGAACTTCACGCGAGAAAGGACGCGCGGGCCGGTTGTGCCGCTGGCTGTAAGCCTGCAAAAAGTGGTTGGCCAGCTGGGGAATATCCACGCTGCGCTCGCGCAAGGCGGGCAAGTTGATAGTGACCACGTTGATGCGGTAGAAAAGGTCCCGGCGGAAATGGCCCGCGGCGATTTCGGCTTCCAGCTTCCGGTTTGTTGCGCAGATGATCCGGACGTCCACCTGGCAATCCTGCTGTCCGCCGATCCGGCTGAACTGTCCGTCCTGCAATAACTGCAGCAGCTTGGCCTGCAGCGACATCTCCATCTCACCGATTTCGTCCAGGAACAGCGTTCCGCAGTGTGCCATCTCGACCCGCCCGGGCTTGGTACTCCAGGCCCCAGTGAAAGCTCCCTTCTCATATCCGAACAGTTCGCTCTCCAGCAGCGTGCCCGGAATGGCGGGACAACTGACCTTGACGAATGGACCTTGGGACCAGGGGGAACGGCGGTGAATTTCCTTGGAAATGATTTCTTTGCCCGTGCCGCTCTCTCCCAAGATCAAGACAGGCACGCTGGCCGTCGATGTCCGCTCCACAGTGCGGCGAACCGCCTGCATAGCCTCCGATTGCCCGAAGATGATTTCTTCGGGGAGGGTTAGCCGGTCGGCAAAGAAGGAAGCAAGTTTACCGTTCTGCTTAGCCATTCCTCTCCTTCTCCTCCCGGGGACAACGCTGGGCGGCTCCGCCCAACACGAACATCGGTGCTCTACTTTGCACCTGTA
>Ga0209154_1000966_pt1 | contig 17525 bp, 15 predicted proteins | sample GraSoiAngelo_121_FD_185878 | JGI IMG/M metagenome (GOLD analysis project Ga0209154, IMG submission 185878) | Grasslands soil microbial communities from the Angelo Coastal Reserve, California, USA - 14_0919_12_20cm (SPAdes) (version 2) | ecosystem: Environmental > Terrestrial > Soil > Grasslands ... | reverse complement strand
TAATATGAATAAATCTAGAAAAATATAAAATAAATATTAATATATTTTATCTATAGATATTTATTATATACTATAAAAGATAAGAACTTCTAAATTAAAGATAAAAACGTATTCGGGTCTCTATTTTTATTATTATCTGTTCTTACTTTGTATTCCGAAACAGGTTCTACCGATTACGCTGTTCTATTTAAAGTTTGTTTATCACCAGAAATACAGGTGTTCTTATTTGTAGGAATTTTTATAGCTATAGCCGTAAAAACACCTTTATATTTTGTTAATATATGATTACTAAAAGCTCATGTAGAATCACCGTTATCCGGTTCTATAATTCTGGCAGCTGTAGTTTTAAAATTAAGTGTATATGCTATATTTAGATTACTTTTACCAATACTCCCAGATGCTTCTTTAGAATTTGCTCCTATTGTTTATACTTTAAGTGCCATTACTGTTATTTATGCTAGCTTAAGTACTTTAAGAACTATTGACATTAAAGAATTAATTGCTTATTCTTCTGTTTCCCATGCCGGAATATACTTAATGGGGGCTTTTAGTAATACTGTTAATGGTATTGAAGGTGCTATAGTTTTAGGTTTAGGACATGGATTTGTTAGCTCCGGTCTTTTCATATGCGTTGGTGGAATACTGTATGATAGAACTCATACCCGTTTAATTACATATTACAGAGGACTTGCTCAGGTGATGCCTCTTTTCTCTTTACTATTCTTCATTCTTTGCCTTGCCAACTCCGGTACTCCGCTAACAGTTAACTTTGTAGGTGAATTCTTATCTCTATACGGAGCTTTCGAGAGACTTCCAATCTTAGGTGCTTTAGCTTGTTCTTCAATTGTTTTTTCAGCCGCTTTCACTATCTTCTTATACAATAGAATAGCCTTTGGAGGATCACTGTCAGATTACTTTAAAGTAAACATCCCCGACTTAACTAAACGGGAGTTTGTTATATTAATATCCTTGGTTGTACCTACAATCCTTTTTGGAATCTATCCAAAACCTATCCTAGATGGGCTACATTATTCAGTTTCAACCTTAATTTTTAATTCTGATATTCAAAGTTTAGCATTCCCAGCTGCTTTATCTAGTGTTAACTTTAGTAGACAACATGTTTCTCTCATTTGAACAAAGAATCATAGAATAGTTCCTATTTTATTCCCACGTACTCACTCTACTCTTGCTAATCGTGCCAAAAAACTAGATCCTTATTTTATTACTGGTTTTACGGACGCTGAAGGATGTTTTTATATTGATTTTGTTAAACGAAAGCAGATGAAATTAGGTTGGACAATTCATGGAGTTTTTGGGATTGTTTTACACAAACAAGATATAGCCTTATTAGAGTTAATTCAACTATATTTTAATGGCATGGGTAATATTACAAAACAGGGAAAGGATAAAGTTCAATATCGCGTATCTTCTCTATCAGATTTACAGAAGTATATTATTCCTCATTTTAATTCTTATCCTTTGATCACGCAAAAAAAAGTTGACTTTGATTTGTTTAAACAAATTATAGAAATGCAAAGTCGCAAAGAGCATTTAACGATTGAGGGATTAAGAAAAATAGTAAGTATTAAAGCCTCTTCTAATTTAGGATTATCTGAGCAGCACAAAATTGCCTTTCCCAACATTATTCCCATAGAAAAACCCAAAGTAGAACTTCCTGAGCAAATTAATCCTCAATGGTTAGCAGGATTTGTTTCTGGTGATGGCCACTTTTGTGTTAATGTTTTTAAGTCTTCGGGGCATAGATTGAATTATAGCGTAATATTAAATTTCAGTATTTCTCAACATTCGCGAGATGCTGAGTTAATGAAAAGTTTAGCTAAGCACTTTGGTTGTGGAATTTATTATCCAAGGTATAACAGAAATGTAGGAGAATTTCAGGTTAGAACCTTTTCGGATATTCTTGAATATATTATTCCATTCTTTGAAAAATATCCTATTGTGGGTGTTAAATATTTAGATTATTTAGATTTTTGTAGAATAGCTAAGCTAATGAAAGAGTCTAAACATTTAACGAAAGACGGGTTAGAGGAGATTAGAATAATAAAAGCAGGGATGAACACAGGAAGATATTCTTAGCTTGTCCAGATTTTATAAGGGCAAATTAGCCTTAGATTATTCTTTACAGGGATGTTCTTTGTCTTACTACCTTAATGGTCATATTTATCTTAGTTTCCTATCCTACCTTGGTGCTCTTGCTTGTTCTTCTATTGTATTCTCAGCTGCGTATACCTTTTTTCATGTACAACAGAATAGTATTCGGTGGTTCACTTTCTCAAAACTTTTCAATTAATATTCCTGACCTAAATAAGCGAGAATTTATAATGTTAGGAACGCTTGTTGCATTTACTATTTTCTTTGGAGTCTCCCCGTATCCCGCAGTAATATTAGATGGTTTACATTATTCGGTTTCTACTTTAATTTATAATTATAGTGAATCTTCTGTTGCTTTATTGCTCTCTCTCCCTGTTTTCAGCACATCGGGTTTAAGTAAAATTAAACCTTTTCTCGTAACCGGATTTGCATTTTTAACGTCCCTCCAGGGGAAGGTTCCTCAGGGGTAGATCCTCTATGGGAAAAAGGTTGAATTATTCAACCGCTTCGCAAACAAGTCAAATTTTAACTATTTCTTCAGGATTAGATCCTAAGTTTGTAACGGGTTTCTCAGATGGAGACGTGGGTTTTCAATTAATTTTGTGAAAGACTTGGGTAAATATTATTCAAACCTTTCTTTTAAAATAGGTGTACACGCAAAAGACATTATTATCCTACAAAGAATACATAAATTTTTTGGAGTTGGAAAAATATACGTTCATGAAGATTCTATGGTTTCTTATAACTATTATCTATTAAAGATTTAGTTATAATAATTAATCATTTTACAAAATATCCCTTGTTGTCTTTTAAATCTGCGGACTTTAATCTTTTCAAATAGGCTTATAACTTAATATTAAAAAAACAACATTTATCGGAGGTAGGATTTAATAAGCTTTTGTTCATTAAAGCTGCTATAAATAAAGGATTTTCTTCAGAATTATCGAGGTATAGTCCTAGCCGAAGCAGTTTTTACTTTTAATCCTTTAAAGTTAATGAGTCATCAATGATTTGCAGGATTTATAAACGCGGAAGGTTTTTACGTGGCTGTTAACAAAGTTAAATCTAAATTAGGGATAAAACTTACACTTAGGTTTATGATAGGCTTATCAGATCGTGAAATTTTTCTATTGAAAGAGAGAATCGCCTATTTAGGTTGTGGTACATTATATATTAATAAAAAGAAAACCAGGACAACTTACTGTGACCGTATTATCCGATATTATTATTCCTTTAATTAATAATTGTCCTATTGAAGGGGTAAAGTAAGAGCTAGTTTATATTGATTTTTATATACATTCTTAGGATCTTTGTTCTTATTATTGGCTATATTAACAATATCTTCTTTAATGGAAACTACTGATTTTGATGCGCTCTTCAAGGCAAACTTTAACAGTACAACACAATATTACTTATTTGCTGGAATATTATTTACATTCGCTGTAAAAACACCTACTATTTTTTTTTAATAGTTGATTACTAAAAGCTCATGTAGAGTCACCTGTAGGGGTAGTGTAATCCTTGCAGTGATTATTCTAAAATTGAGTTTATATGGAATATTTAGATTAATTTTACCTATACTTCCTGTAGCATCTTTATACTTAACTCCATTAACATATGTAATCTGCGTAATAACTATTATTTATGCTAGTCTTAACACTTTTCGTACCGTAGATATAAAAGAGTTAATAGCTTATTCATCAGTTGCACATGCAGCAGTATATATATTAGAAGTTTTCAGTACCACAATCCAAGGAATCGAAGGAGCTATATTTCTAGGTCTAGGTCACGGATTTGTGAGTTTAGGACTTTTCATATGTGTAGGAGCAGTACTTTACGATCGTACTCATTCTCGTTTAATCACATATTATAGAGGTGTAGCACAGCGCGCCTGCGGCCTGCGGCCTGCGGTTTTAAAAAGAAGTTTTTGGGCTCCGTATTCATTAAAAAAACTGATTTTTTAATTCTATAAGTAAGTACAAAAAAACAATTTAGAAAGGAAAGCCTTAAACCTAAATTAGGCTAGATCTGTAATAGATTTAGTTGATTGATAAAGGCACTTAATCAAATCAATATTTTTATTCATTATTTAAACCTTCGGAATAGGTACTAGGAAATATCATTTATAAATTAAATCTTAAGTGAATTTCTTCTGGTTCTGGTTCGACTCCAGACGAATGTTATTTTTTAATGCGGCCACTTTTAGGTGAGATTATAATTTATTTAGCTGGGTAGCTTTTCTTACGCTGTTATATTCTGTATTTATATATTATAATAATTTAGAGATTATCTCATCAAGTACAAGAATAGATACTATGACGGTTTATTTCTATTCTCCCAAATATTTAGTTTTGACCATGATCTAAATAATCATGGAGCTATGATATTATCATTAACTGTATATTACCCTAGACGTTTACAAGAACCAGTGGGAGCTACAGGAAAGAAAAAGTTATTCTTTTTAACCAATTATGCAAATAGTTCTTTAGAAAAATCTAAGAATAATATGGGATAATAATTTACAATTTTATAATACTTATTAATTAATAGGGGTAATATTTTTAATGTCTAGTTTAACTTAAGTTAATGAGCTAAAGCTATATTTTATTTTTATATGCTTTTTAGGTGTATAATTCAAATGTCGCTGATTTACATTCTCGGCTTTTGTTTTTTTTTGTAAGTTTCGCATTCTTGGTATATTTAACAAAAACCGACTTAATCAAAAAGATAGAAGCTGGGCGAATGATATCACTAAACTTATATTAGGTATGTAAAAAAATTATTTCAATGCCGGGGTAGTTCAAATAGGTTAGAACGTTAATTTCATGCATTAATAATGGGAATTCAAATTTCTCTCCCGGCTTTCTGACCATTTTGCTTTACTTTACTGGTACTTCTCTGCGTCAATAAGACGCTCCTCAACTCTTCTATGACTGTTTATCCCATCCTGATTGGATTAGAATTTCAGGTTTATCCGATACAATAAGAATTTAAATATTTCGGATTGTAAAAAGTTTTCTTAAAAAAAAGCATAATATGGGCCAAAACAGCCGGTGACCCCTGTAGTAACAGACCTATAAAGTAGCGATGCAAAAGATCTATCCTCTGATGAGGCCCATCATGATCATAAGTAAGACTTGAATATGTTGTCAATTAGCTAGCGAAAAGGATAAAATATGTCCGCAGGTTGCAAGGATATGAAATCTCCCAGACATAGTCTAAAATGGCAGGTATGGTAGCCAATAATAACATTAATAAAATAAATAAATATAAAAATGAACAAAAAAAATAGTTCAATTGGTTCTGTGGTTTCTGGAACTTTTGGTATAGTGAAATTTGGTACAAATTTAACATCTACAGTTGGGATCAAATTTACTCTAAAACAATTAGCAATGGTGCAACTTGCTCCTTATCAATATAGTGTTATAATAGGATTGCTTTTGTCTGATGGGTGCCTAATTTTTTCTACTCGGAGTAAGAATGCTAGATTAGAATTTAAACAATCGTTATCCCATTTTGCTTATGTTTGATTTGTATTTAATATATTGTCTCACTATTGTAGTAGTAGTCCTCGTTATTATACTAGTATTAGAGCAGGAACTCGGCTTTATGCTTTACATTTATCTACTAGATCGATACCTTGTTTAACTAAACTTCATTCTCTGTTCTATCCTAATGGTATTAAAATTATACCACAGAATATTTTTGAACTTTTATCTCCTATTGCTTTAGCTCATCTTATAATGGGGGATGGTTCAGTAAAGAAATATGGTCTTATTCTCTGTACTAATTCATATTCAATCCAAGATGTTGTACTATTAATGAATGTTCTTATAATTCGATATATATTAGACAACATTCTATGCCTTCACTCCTTAATATTGTTTTTCCTTACATGCATTCCTCTATGCTATATAAACTCAAATCTTCGCTTTCGTCAGCCTTCTAAGCCCTCTCAACAAATAGAAGTATTTGATTTAAAAGAAAATACTACGACTTCTTATAATTCAATGAGTGAAACAGCAAGAGCCTTAAATATCAACCAAGCTCGTATTGTTATGTATTTTTCTTGTAATCAACAGAAGCCTTATAAAGGTAGATATACTTTTAAAAAAGTAGATTAATTCTTTTTTATCGAAGGGCCAGGCCCTTTGCATCCTGGTTCCACAAGGACGCTCCTCAATAATCCTCACTTTGGTCAAATTTATATATAAAACATACAACATAAATACTCGTCGTATAAGTGATTATCCTGATGCTTTTGCCGGCTAAACCAAAAACTTAAAATCAGTACAAAGTCTAAATATTAATCCTTATTGACTTTCTTCGATATTGTCTCTGTCCGTTCTTTTATATGTTTATACTTTTAATAAACCAAAAAAAGTAAAGTAATATAAAAAAAAATCTAAAGTATACTATTAGATATAAAGTCGTTTTAAAATAGTTAGCTATCTTTACGTTTTTTTAAGATTAGTATTATTCGATAAAATTAGGTGAATTGTAAAATATACGTCTCCTTAGCTCCGCTACGAAGGGTTTTATCAAAAAAAAAATCACATTATAATATGAAATTTAACAAAACATTGTAAGTCCTTTCCTTTCGGGGGGCATATTTAAGCGCCACCATTTATGTATGGGGTGACATGTGGTCTTCTGAATTTTAATTATTTTATTAGCGCAGTCTTATTAAAATTCGTCTGTCTTTTTCCTCCTTCTAATAACGGGGTCTTAGTTTATTTGTATTACAAATAAAATTAAGTATTGAGCCAGGATCTTTTAAAATACAGATTATTTACTTTTCTACAGTTAATATATATAAACATATTAAATACCTTTGGAAGGGCGGTACTACTAACAGTAAATAATAAATAAAAATAATTTATAATTTTTTTTTTAGTTTTTTTTTTAGTTGTTTTTGTACTTATTCCCGGGGGGCGTTTATTTAAGTCCGCCATAATAAATAAAGTTTAATTTAAATGGGAATACTAAGGAAATAGGAAATACAAAAAGGCCAAAATTCAACAAATAAATTATTACTAAAGAGTAAAACAACAAACCTATTCGTGAGGAATATTTCTATGTGAACAGAACGATGGTTTTTATCTTGTAATGCCAAAGATATAGGAACATTATATCTTATTTTTGCCTTATTTTCAGGTTTAATAGGAACAGCCTACTCGGTGTTAATTAGATTAGAACTATCTGGCCCTGGTGTTCAGTTTATAGCTGACAATCAGCTATACAATTCTATAATTACTTCACACGCTATATTAATGATCTTCTTTATGGTCAACAATATGCTTATGTTAAATATATCTCCAGTGTTATCAGTAAAAACCCACAATACTGCTGCTGCCAAAATAGGTTTCGTTAATAACAAAAAAGATCCAAAAAACTCTAAACATAGCTATACTAAAATTGAGGTAAAAGATCCATCTAATAATAGGGATATAATATTAAAAATAGCTAAAAAACAAAAAGGTGTCTACATTTGGGAAACATTAGATGAAAAAAATATCTTACATCCTTATTTTGTAACAGGTTTTTCAGATGGAGAAAGTTCATTTATCGCTTCAATATCTCATAACCCTAAAAATCTTTTAAATTGGGTTGTTAGTTCTAAATTTGTAATTAGCTTGCATTTAGCAGAACTACCTTTATTATTAAGTATTCAAGAATTCTTTGGTGGTATTGGTTTTATTACCAAAGATTTTAAAAATAATAAAGTTTCTTATACTGTTACTAAGTTAGATGATTTAGTTAATGTTATTATTCCTCATTTTAACTCATTTCCTCTATTTACTCAAAAACGATTAGACTTTATTTTATGGTCTAAAATAGTTAATTTAATGTACAATAAAGAGCATTTAAATGAAAAAGGATTACAAGAAATTATTAGCCTTAAAGCTAGTTTAAATAATAAATTACCTTCTTCTTTACAAACTGCTTTCCCTAATGTTATTCCAGCGGAACGTGGTGAAATGGAAATTATAACCAATATAACTGAACCTCAATGGTTAGTTGGATTTATAGCAGGGGATGGTTCATTATCAGCTTCTTCTAAAAATACTAAACGTAATGCTTTTAGAGTAAGATTTCTTATTACTCAACATGCTAGAGATTTAGAATTATTAAAAGTAATAAAATCCTATTTTGGTGAAATAGGTGGTATATACAAAAATGGAGGTAGTTATAATTATGAAGTTGGTTCTTACAAAGATTGTTATAATTTTATTTTACCTTTTTTACTTAATAACCCTATTCCTTATGTATCTTTAAAATATAAAAATTTTAAAATATGGGAAGAAATACTTAATATTCTTATTTCAGGAGAACATAATTCTGAAATAGGGGTAACTAAAATAAATGCTTTATTATCTACTTTAAATAAGTATGATAAAACTCCCCTCTAGAACTATCTAATAGTTTAAAAATAAAAGGTAAATACTTCTTTAAAAAATATTTATCATAAAACCTTAAGTGATTGTTTTGTGGACAATTGTTAGTAATAGGATCTGTTTATTTGTTGGTTTCTTATTATCTTTAACCTATATAAGTCATATGACTTTTCGGAGACCAAAACCTGAATATTTAACATATAATTAAATTCAATACTAAATGATTTTAATAACAAGGCATGGCCGGGTAATATTTAAAGATATTACTTTTTGTTTTTTTTCACTATATGCTGGAACATCTTTAGAGCTTTTGGAACTAGTGCTGCATGCTTTCGGACTCTAGAGCAAACGAAAAGCGGTAGAACACAGTAACATTTCAAAAGATTAGACAACCAGCGGGATCAAATTACTTTTTTTGGGGCCAATACCAATGCATGCTCTGCTTTTATAGGTAATTTATGGTTAAATTTATACTAACGCTTCGTCAAAAAGTTATTCTTTTATGCCTTCTAAATTATGTACAATTCAGCTAGTTTAGAACAAGTAGTAGAGTAAAAATCTTCGCTCCTGACTCCTTGGCTCCGCCAACAGATTAATTTATATAATCGTATAAGTTCTTATTTTATGCCTTCTATACTTAAAACTAAAGCACGTAGGGTTCTTAGATATTTTAATAAGTACGGTTTTACTAATATAAAATTAACTATCTATATAATGGATAATTCTGTTAGTTTAGAACAAGTAGTAGAGTTAGAACAACACTTTATAGATAGCTTAAAGCCAAACTTAAATGTTGACTTAGTAGCTAGTAGCTCTGGATATCATGAGCCTATGAGAGGAACACCAATTTTTGTCTATGATGTTAATGATTTTACTTTGTTGTTTATTTTTGACTCTAAACAATCTATGTATAGTACAATAAACATTCATCATAAAACATTAAGTGATTGTTTAGACTCGGGATCAATTTATTTAGATACTTTTTTCTTAACTTTAGATCAAATTGAAGAAAGTAGTAATATTAACTTATTAACTTTAGATGAAATTAAGGTTCTTGTTAAAGAAAAACGAGACATTTATCAGGTTAAACATCCAGCAGCAAAAGCCATATTAGCTGAATTTAAAGATAATTCTAGTCTTAATAGAGAATTTAGTTCATTAAACTCTTTAGCTAAGGAGCTTAAAGGAGATCGTCAGGTAATTAGAGAGTATTTAAATGGTACTAAATCTGGTTATTATAGAGGTAAGTGAAAGTTTACTTATCTGAACTCTAACACTTAATGATACAAACTGACGTAATAGTTAGACACTATTTAACATATATTATTGGATTCATTACAAAATGAATCTATAAATAGGCATGGCCGGGTAGTATAGTGATATGTTACTTTCTTTTCACTATTTGCTGGAATATCTTTATAGCTTTTGAAACTAGTACTGCATGTTTTCTTAAATGAAAAGCGGCAGAATACAGTAACATTTAAAAGATTAGGCAATCAGCAGGAAACCAAAGGTAAAAGGGCTTGAATTAAGCAATAAACACTTTTATTAAGTAGGTTCCTCAGAGACTATACGTGAAATATACCTCCTCCACTCTCCTGGAGAGGTTGGAGACATTAAGAGGATAAAGATATAGTCCGGACGTTAACGAAAGTTAACGATAAGAAAATTGCATGCCGGCATTAATAGGTGGATTTGGTAACTTTTTATTACCACTATTGGTCGGCGGGCCCGACATGGCAAATAAGTATTTAAATTTTAAATCCCATATCTTATCAAAATATTATTCAACAAATAAAAACATAAATAATAAACATAAAGATCAAATTTTAGGTCACTATTTAGCTGGTCTAATCGAAGGAGATGGTTATATTAGTTTAACTAAAAGAAACCAAATTGAGATAGGTATTACTTTTAATAGTAAAGATAGACCCTCAGCCGAAAAACTACTAAGTTATTTAGGGCAAGGTTCACTTCTAAAAAGAAAAGGTAATTGTGTAGTATTGAAATTTGGAGCAGTAAAAACTATAAAAAGAATTGCTCTCTTAATAAATGGAAAATTTAGAACTCCTAAAATAGATCAATTACACATGCTAATTGATTGATTAAATAAAAAGCATTCTATGAATTTGGATAAATTGCCTCTGGATAATTCTCCATTATATAATAATAGTTGGTTAGCTGGTTTCATAGACGCTGATGGCCATTTTTACATAAGAAATTCTGTAAACCAAACTATTATTTGTAAATTTAGTTTAGAACAACGAATGATATACCCTAAAACCAAAGAGAGTTTTGAATCAATTCTAGGTCAAATATGTTTATTTTTAAATGTAAAATTATTTACTAGAGCTCGTCCAGATAAAGATAATTCTTCTTATTATGTAATTAGAGTTGAAAATCAAAATTCCACCAAAATATTAATAGATTATTTGGATAGTAATAGTTTATTAAGTAGTAAATACCTGGATTATTTAAATTGAAAACGAGCTTTTAATGAAATTATTAATAAAACTCATAAAACAGATGAGGGAAAGAAAATAATTACTAGTCTAAAAAATAATATGAATGATAAGAGAACTTTTTTTAATTGGGATCATTTAAAATTTATTTAGAATGCCGTTTACTTTAGAAATAAAGTTTATTATTACTTAGCTGTATGCATGGAATTCCTCGAAGGATTTGTTTTTAACGAAAAGGAAAGATATAAAATACACTTAATAAAAATCAAGGAACTAGATTTTCAGTTGTTTTTAACGACTTTTTAATTGTAAAAATTTTTATATACATTAGGGGAGAATATGCCGAAAACCAAAGGGAAAAATTATTTTTTCCTGAGTAGGATTCTCAGAGACTTTAATAAATTACCTAGCTAGTTAAGAATATTTATTAGGAATGTATATATAATAATATACATTAATACGCTAAGCTCCAACTTTACTAACTAAACTAGATAGATAGTCTTTTATTAAAAAAGAACAAAAGTTGGATGAAGACATAGTCCAAGTAGGTAAGAAATTACTTACATAAAATTGATTCCCAAGACTTAATAATATAAGCTTTTGGTTACTTCCTCCTAGTTTACTTCTGTTTGCATTTGCTAGCGCTATTGAAGGGGGGGCTGGTAAAACGTGTGCTAGAATAATATGAAAATATTACGGAGAATATCACTATATGCTGAAAACCTTAAAAACTTTGAGTACTTACTATATTGGTAATGTGAAAATCTTTAAAGAATAATGGGCAATTAGCAGGAAATCTAATATAGACATGTAAATTTTTCATGTTTTTAATAAGAATCCTCAGAGACTACACGTGGTACATCCTAACAATAGGTATTGGATGAAAATATAGTCCTAATTAACATAAAAATGTTAATCAAAAATCAATAGTTTTATCTGGATTGAAGACACGTCCAGATATAACTTGATTGTTTCCTTTTTTCTGCTGTGGGTCACAATTTCGTCTTCTTCATCAAAAAACAAATAATGAAAATAATAAATCAAATTATTTAGGTAGTTATTTAGCAGGATTGATTGAGGGTGATGGTTCAATAATTGTTCCTAAATTACATAGAAATGAAAAAGGAAAATTATTTTTTAATAAAAAGACACTATCAAGAGTTCAAAAATTATCCACTATGAAATATAATTCTAATAAATTAAATCCACATTGAGTAACCGGCTTCTGCGATGGGGAGAGTTGCTTTTTTGTGGATATTTTTAAATCTAAAACTCATAGTTTAGGCTTTCAAGTTAGGTCAAAATTTATTATAAGTCAAAATGTTAAAGATGTAATATTAATAAATGGATTGAAAGATTATTTTGACTGTGGAGATGTTATATTGGACTCTCGAGATATGTCTCACTATGTTATTAGAAAAATATCAAGTATATCGGACGTATTACTACCCTTTTTTGCTAAATATCCTTTACAGAGTTCTAAATTAGCCGATTTTGCCGATTTTTTGGAAGTGGCAAATATAATAAACAGTAAGGCTCATTTAACTCAAGAAGGATTGGACCGCATTAACCTAATAAAATCGGGAATGAATAGGGGTAGAAATTCAGATTAATAAAACAGTTTTTTAATTATTATATCCCAAAGTCTTTTGTAGAAAAGGATAAACCTCTTGCTAATAAAATAAAAGAAATACTACAAAGTGGTACAATTGAGTGTCCTCGTGGTACAAAATATATAAATTATTTAATTCAAGATGTATCAACACTACAGATGATAGCTGTACTTCTTAATGGGAAAATGAGAACTCCTAAAATTGAGGCTCTTCACAGACTTATAGATTGGTTAAATAATAAAAATTCAAAATATTTATTAGATACTCATAAAATACCTAAGTTAGGGTTAAATGAGAGTAGTTTAAATTCTGATGCATGATTATCAGGGTTTATTGAGGCTGATGGTAACTTTTATTGTGCTTTTAATTTGAATTCAGAAGGTATAGCAACACAAGTTAAACATTATATGAGAATTTCTCAAAAAACAACATATGGGAAAAATACGGTGTTACCTCTGGAAATTAATTCTAATTTTCATATAATGGATAAAATCAAAGAATTTTTGGATGTTAAAAACGTTGTTAAAACACAAAGAATTAAAGAAAAGTATGAAGTAAGAACATCAAAAAAAGCTTCTTGCGAAATATTAATAAATTATTTATCTATCTATCCTTTATTTAGTTCTAAACATCAGGATTTTTTATCTTGATGTAACGTCCATAAAATAAGGGTGTCTAAAGAGTACCAAACTATAAAAGGAACAAAAAAACTAATTTCCTTAAAAAACGGCATGAATACTTTAAGAACTCAATTTAATTGAGATTCATTGAACAAATTTTACAATGTTCCATAAAATAGTGGGAATAATAGTGACGAAACTTTTAAATATTGGTTTTTAATAAAAAGACAGGTTGAACTCTTTATCCACCTTTATCAGGAATCCAAAGTCATAGTGGAGCTAGTGTAGATTTAGCTATATTTGGATTACATTTATCTGGTATAAGTTCACTTTTGGGTGCTATTAACTTTAGGAACATTATATGTGACATATTTGTTTTAATGAGTTTAAAAAACTCAATAAGCGGGCCGGCCTGTATCGCCCCAGGGTCTCGTCGCTTTAAACTGACCTTAAATAACAAAAAATGTTATTTGAGCTCTAACAGTAGCTCAGATAATAATAATAAACCACCTAAAAAGGATAAAAATTTTTGAAAAGAAGTTTTAGGTCGAAAGGGTTCTTCTAATAGAATATCTCATAGATTAGCACATGAGCAAATTAAAAGTGGTCAACGTGTTACAGTGAAGATAATTAATGACATTTTAGCTTATTGTGGTATTAGAATTACTGAAGATATATTCAAATCTTTATTAGCTGCACCTAGATTTGTTTTTGATAATTTAAATAAGGATGAAACAATAAAAATTATTAAAGATAAGATTGGGGGACCTTGAGATAAAATACAGGTGTCTGGAATCTACATATTTAAACACAAAGAGACAGGTGCTAAATATGTCGGATCTTCTTCACAATTAGGTCTACGGGTGTATGGCTATCTTAAAAGAAGACATAGAGCCATAGGTTTATTAATACCTCTTTTAACTAAGGATAAATTGTCAAGTTTTACCTTAGAGATAGTACCTTTGTACGATAATTACAATTTTAGATCAGAAATAGTATTAGAACAATATTATTTATTAGACCCATCTTTCTCTTTAAATACTGTAAAGGTTGCAAATAATCCTAGCGGGTCAAATGCAAAGCCATTGTTTATGTATAATAGGGATAAGAGTATATTGTATTATTCTTCAACACAACAAAAGGATTTCATTATTAATCTTAACATTGCTCATTTTACATTTAATAAACATTTAACAAATGGTACTTATTATTTAGGTAAATATCTTTTCACTAGAGAGCCTATATTAACGGCTAAAGTTAAAGATATTTCTCTTTTAGATTTAGCTTTAATGTTGGAGAAAGATAGAGAAAAATACAATAAAAATAAACCTCTGAATTCCTTAAGTAAATCGGTTTTATTAGTGGATATAAATAACAATAAAACACCAGCAGATACTAAATCTTCCTGCATATACATGTACAATAGGGATAAGACAATATTGTATTATTATTCAATGAAATGAAAAGATTATATAGATAGTCTTAAAATCCATTTTGTTACATTTGAAAAACACTTAGAAAACGGTACGTACTATCTAGGTAAATATTTATTCACTAGAGAACTTGAACCAGCAGCTAAATTTAAGGAAATGACTATATCCGAATTATTTTTAATGCTAAATAAAGATAGAGAAAGATTTAAACGAAAAAAAGATTAACGAATCTAAGTAATCTTTTTTGAACGGCCCAGTGGTCATGAATTTTAAACATTATTGCAACAGAAAAATTTAACTCTAGTAGCTCTGATCTTCTACCAAAAGATGAAGCTATTAATCCAAAAAAAACTAATTGATCCTAGTATTCTTCCCACCCCTCTGGGGATGGGAAGAAACGGTAGAGTAATTATATCTAAATATATTATTAATGTTCTATTTTTATGCATATAAATAATCAAATAATTTAAAAATGAAAAAAAACAATCAAAACAATAATTCAGTTCTAGAAAAATACTATCCTAATTCAGACATTTGTAAAGCTCAAATATTATCTGAAAATAAAAATAAATCCGGCGTTTATATGTGAACAAATTTTATTAATGGAAAAAAATATATAGGTAGTGCAATTAACTTATCCAATAGGCTATCATTTTATTATTCTGTTTCGGCTCTTGAAAATACATTAAAAAATAATCAAAGTTATATATATAATGCTCTGTTAAAGTATGATCATTCTAACTTTTCTCTTACAATTCTTGAGTACTGTGACAAAGAAAAATGTATTGAAAGAGAAGATTTTTATCTGTTCTCAGAAAAGCCAGAGTATAATATCTTACAAAAAGCTGGCTCTTCATTAGGTAGAAAATATTCTGATAAAACTAAACAAATAATGTCTGAGAAAAAAAAAGGAAAGAATAATCCTATGTATAATAAACCAAAACCAGTAGGAGCAGGAATTGGAAAGCTCTCTCAACAAATAGAAGTTGTAGATAAAAATACAAATGAAATTATTGTTTATAACTCTATTAGTGAAGCTGCAAGAGCCTTAAATATAAGCCATACTATAATTGTTATATATTTTAAAAATAATCAACAGAAGCCATATAAAGGTCGATATACTTTTAAAAAAGTATAGGAAAATGTATAGAGTATTTAAGAAACAAAGGTTTACCCGCTAATCACACATCCTTGGTGAAATATATAAATTTAGGTCAAGTTTATCACGGATATATCTGTAAATTCGTGTAAAACAAATATTTATAATGGGGTTAATATAAAGATATTAACGGTATACTGGGACAACTTAATGTCTATAGGTACTTATAATAGTAAAAATCCTTTAGGCTATGTTTAATCAGTAGGAAACCAAACATATGGGTTTCATTTTCGCTCTACGCCGAAGGAAAATATGGAGTAGGTTCCTCAGAGACTATGCGTTAAACACCGTTCCGATCAAATCGGTGCGCTGAAAATATAGTCCATACTAATAATAGTAGTTATGATCTTTAAAAGACTTAACTTTATTAAGTGTCATTTTCTGTGTACTTCCTGTTTTAATATACTCTAACGCGGACACACAAAAAAAAAATGACCATTCTTAAAGAGAATAAAAACAGATCCGGAATTTACCGTTTAATAAATAATGTAAATGGAAAATCCTATATTATTCAAGTACTAATATTGTAAGAAACAAGCTAAGGGTATTATAAACCATGAAAAAAAGATACATTATTCAAATTCTAGACGAAGGATAAACTCTTTAGGAATTTAGTAAGTCATTACAACAATATTAAATATGAGAAGTCCTGGTATTAGGTTGCATGAAGACGGTAGGTTTACCGTCAATTTGTGTATAAGAGTCAAACTCCGGGGACACCCTAAAGCTCTAGTAACCAAAGTTATATAGGAAACTAGATGACTGGCCTGACTAATCACCAGGGTATGGTAACATCACTAGAGATGAAGGAAACTGAAATGGGCGATCGCGGATCTAAATCAGACAATGGTCATTGTTTGTAAAAGAGCAACGAGTAGATGGTTCTTCAGTATTTATATTACTGTAAGGTGTACTCTAGTCGCCGGGAAACCGGTTCTGGGGGTGAAACTACATGCTAGTAATTTAGGTTTAAGTGATAAATACACTACTTAGTATAAAACCTTTAATTTACCTGTATGTAGATCTTCAAATCTCCGGATTTATATACATTTAGGTTAAAGTGATATAAATGAGTAAAACGAAATATACTACTCGTGCTAATAATTTAAACCCTCATTTTGTTACAGGTTTCTCTGACGCAGAATCGTGTTTTATTTTAATTATTAGCAAAAACCCTAGACAAACTTTAGGTTGAAGTGTGAAATTAGTTTTTAATATTCATTTGCATTCTAAAGATATAAATAGTTTATATATAATTCAACGTTTCTTTGGTGTAGGTAATGTAACTCTTCACGGAGATGCTGCTCACTACCAAGCTACAAAACTAAGTGATTTAGCTTGTATAATTGAACATTTTAATAACTATCCGCTGAAGACTAAAAAGTATGCAGATTTTTTATTATTTAAAAAAGCTTTTGACATAGTAAAGAATAAAGAACATCTAACTGAGGCAGGTCTTACCAAACTTATTAGTATAAGAGCAACTCTTAATAAAGGTTTATCTGAAAGATTGATGGCTGCTTTTACTAAAGTTATTCCTGAGCCAAAACCTCTAGTACCTAAAACTACTTTAAATTATAACACACCAGGGGTTAAATACTGATTAGCAGGATTTGTTTCTGGTTTCCCAAAACTACTTTGGAATCAAACACACTAGGTATTAAAAGCCATTGAATGGCTGTATTGTATGAGAAATATATTACGTTTTATTCTTTTTTATCACTTCCC
>Ga0209154_1000965_pt1 | contig 17549 bp, 19 predicted proteins | sample GraSoiAngelo_121_FD_185878 | JGI IMG/M metagenome (GOLD analysis project Ga0209154, IMG submission 185878) | Grasslands soil microbial communities from the Angelo Coastal Reserve, California, USA - 14_0919_12_20cm (SPAdes) (version 2) | ecosystem: Environmental > Terrestrial > Soil > Grasslands ... | reverse complement strand
CCGCCGCTGTTTATGTCGCGTCCGCTGGAGTGGGCCGAGTTGGGGTCGTCGACTCCGATTCTGTTGAGTTGTCTAACCTTCAGAGGCAGTTCATCTTCTCGAACGCCGACCTCGGACGAGGAAAAGTTGACGCCGCCGAAGAGAAGCTTAGCCTCCTCAATCCGGAGATCAGAGTTGTTCCTCATGCGGTTAGGCTTGACTCTGGCAACGCTATGGAAGTAATCCGGGAATATGACGTAGTTATCGACGCGACCGACAACCTGCCGAGCCGGTACCTCATCAACGACGCCTGCGTCCTTCAATCGAAGCCTGATGTCTTCGCGAGCGTTCTTGGCTTCGATGGCCAGGCCTCCGTGTTCAGCACTCCTCACGGGCCTTGCTACAGGTGTCTATACCCCGAACCTCCCGCACCGGATTCTGTCAAGTCGTGCGAGGAAGCCGGAGTACTGAATGTACTACCAGGCATCATGGGGACCCTTCAAGCGAATCAAGCACTAATGATCCTACTCGGAAAAGGCACACCCATAATGGGTCGACTCCTCGTTTTCAACGGCCTCGACAACTCCTTCAACGAGATTAAGTTCAGAAAGAACAGTTCGTGCGCGGTCTGCGGGCCTAACGCGACCATTACTCAACTCATTGACTATGAAGAATTCTGTGGACTGAAAGGAACAGAAACACTCGCCGAATTCGACATAACCGCTAGACAGCTGAGGGCAAATATCGATTCTGGGAAGCGTCCCGTCCTCCTCGACGTCCGGGAGCCTTACGAATACTCGTTGTGCCATCTAGAGTCTTCCACGTTGATCCCAGTAGAGGAACTTGACGCGCGCTTGGGCGAACTGAAGAGGGACGGCGAAATTGTAGTTTATTGCCACGTCGGAATCAGAAGCGCGAGCGCAGTCAAGCTGCTCAGGCAGGCAGGATTCGCAAACGTGCGGAACCTTCAGGGCGGGATCGATGAATGGGCCAGACAGGTAGACATCAAGATGCCGAGATACTAAGCGAGTCCCGCCCTTCACCGAACTTCCACCAATAGTCTGATGACAGTGTAAGCGAGCAGCAGAACGAAAGTGATCTCGATGTAGAGAGTCGCGAGACCCGCGACTAGAAGACCGGTCAGGGCAGCCCCGACAACTGAAGGTATGCCAAGAATCGCAGCGGTTATGAGACTAGGTCTTGTGAAGAAGCCGAGGCGTCTGTGTCTGTAGAGTGCAACAGCAATGGTTGGCAGGGATACAAGCTGGCTGGCAGTCCCGGCGATCTTCAAGGGTAAGCCGATCAGGTAGGTCAGGAGGGGAATTCTATATTCGCCCCCGGCGACGCCACAGGACCCACTTATGATTCCGATCCCGAGCCCGCCGAGTACGGAGAAGATCAGCTCAAGAGTCGTCACTCCACTCTGAACTGACGCTCCACTTTTGACGAGCAGCCCGTAGACCACTCTCGCAATTACGATTGAGAGTACTATCGATATGAATCCCTTGAGGGCTCGCTGGCTCACTCTGTGACTCAGTGAGGCCCCGACGTACGCGCCTGGAATCGAGCCGACTATCATCGCCAGCGCAGGATAGAGGGCGTCACCCGACCATACTCCCGCGCGTATTCTCACTGCGAAATTGAAGCCTGAGACTGCGAAGCTGATGAGAAGGTTGGCTGTGATCATGTCCTCTAGCGAGAGTCTCAGGTAGTAGAGGATGAAGGGCATCCGTTCTTCGGCGCCTCCCAGCCCGACAAGGCCGGCTAGTAGTCCGATGAGCGAGCCATATCCTACTGATGCTGCAACTCTCTTCCGAGTTACGAGATCTTCCACTGATGGGCGTTCGGCAGCCATGCTCAACGCTCGACTTGGCGCTTCGCGGAACTCGTATGACTCCGAGCCTCGCCAACGTCAAACCCTCCCGCGACCGACACAATATGAGGGAACTCAGACATGAAGCTCCGAAGAGCAGTCTCCACTCCACCCGGAGAGCCCGGCAGACAGACGATCAGTTTTCCCCGCGCTGTTCCGGCGGTCGCTCTTGTGAGCAGTGCCGCGCTCCCGATCGTCTGGTAGCTGACGTTTCTGAGCAGTTCTCCGAAGCCTGTTAGTTCTTTCTCGAAGAACGGGACCACTGTCTCAACTGTGACGTCGCTTGGCGATACTCCGGTCCCGCCGATCAGGACCTGTGTATGGGCACCACTTTCTAGAAAGTCTTTGACGGCGCGTCGAATCAGGCTCTTCTCATCAGGCACTAATGTCCTGGTATCTACCTTGTGCCCAGCCCCGAGAATCAATCGCGCCGCGAGATCGCCGGACTCGTCCGTGTACTCGGAACCGTCGCTCATCGTCTTGAACCTGCTCGAGCTTACCGTTACTAGGTTGAAAATCAGAGCATGTCTAGCATTGGCTCTGTGAGTCTCGTGCGGCTTCACTTGGCCTTCCTTACCACCCTAACCGACTGAATCTGTGTAGTTGGATACTGGCCCCGGCCGTCTTTCTCGTACGCTTTCACAACATCCCACACATTTAGCAACGCGACGGCCGTCGCGGTAAGCGCCTCCATCTCCACTCCCGTTTTTTCGTTAGCGGAGACGGTGACAGTCACCTCAATCCCGGATGGGACCACAGAGGTCTCAACTGTCGTACTTTCGATCTTCAGTGGATGACAGAGGGGCAGAAGTTCGGGGGTCCGTTTCGCGGCCATCATTCCCGCGATCTCTGCTAGAGACATGGGGTCTCCCTTCTCAGTGAGCCCTTTTCTTATCCGCGCTACCGTACTCGGTTTGAGCTTGATCTTCCCCGACGCGGTTGCTGTTCTGAAAGTGACGGGTTTCTTCGAGATGTCTGCTTGTCTGAAAATCACGACGCGTTCGCTCGAAGACCTTTGTTATCAGATTACTTAGATTTTCAATAGAGTCTTTTATAGCGACAAGGGCTGGTTTTGTCGAGCTTGCTTACTCAAGCCTCCGTCCCCCAACCCAAACTTCTCGTCGACACGAAGGGCAGGGTCGCGGCAAAGCTCAGAATTTCCGTGACCGACCGCTGCAACTTCGCGTGCTTGTTCTGTATGCCGGACAAATCGGCAATGCGCTGGCTTCCCTCTGCAGATCTTCTCTCTTTCGACGAAATCGAGCGCGTGACAAGGGTGTTTGTCGCGATGGGGATAACGAAGGTCCGCATCACTGGAGGCGAGCCTCTGCTCCGGAATGGTGTCGAAGGCCTCGTAAAACGACTCACAGGAATCCACGGCCTCGAGTCTGTGGATATGACGACCAACGGCTTTTTCCTAGGACCTAAGGCTCAAGCACTCAAGGCCGCGGGTCTTCGCGGTGTAACCGTCAGCCTTCACAGTCTCAGGGAGGATCGATTCGCAAAGATTTCTGGACTCGACGCGCTCCCGAGGGTCCTTGAATCAATATCCGAAGCCGTTCGCGTCGGACTGCACCCCATAAAAATCAACAGTGTGGCCATCCGGGGCTACAACGACGACGAAGTCTTGGACCTGGTCGAATATGCGAGGAAGATGAATGTCGCAATCCGGTTCATCGAGTTCATGCCCCTCGACGGGCTCGACATCTGGGACCAACACAAGATGGTGACTGGACATGAGATCCTTGAAACGGTTAGATCCAGATACTCGATACTCCCCGCGGGAAGAAGCAACGGAGAAACAGCCTCGATCTGGAAGTTCGCCGATGGGAGGAGCGAACTCGGAGTAATCACTCCTATGAGCGAACCCTTCTGCGACGACTGCGACAGGCTCCGGCTCACTTCGGACGGCAAACTCCTCTCATGCCTCTTCGACACAGAATATCATGACCTCAAACCGATCCTCCGGAACAGCGATGATGATGAGAAGCTTGCAACCTTCGTTAGAGAAGCAGTCTGGAAGAAACCTGAAGGTGTCGGGTACATGCCCTGGATCAAGCAAGGATGGAAGAATCCCCGAAACATGAACGCGATCGGCGGCTAAGCCATGGTTCGAATCAAGATGATCTATTTCGCCCAAGCGCGTGAGGCCGCAGGAACCAAGAGCGAGGAGTTCAAGCTCAACGGGCAATCAAGCGTCAGAACTGCATTATCGAAAGCATTCGAGGCGCATCCGAAACTGAGACCGCTGGAAAAGTCGATCAAGATTGCGCTAAACGAAGAAATCACCCAAGAAGACGCTCCGCTGAAGGAGGGAGACCGAGTCGCGCTCCTGCCCCCAGTCGTTGGCGGATGAGGAGCATTGAAATCTAGAATCACCCGGAAACCCATCGACCCGGCTAGGGCTCTCGAATCTGTAATGGGCGATGATGCGGGCGGCACTGTCCTCTTCGTCGGAACAATCAGAAACCAGACGAATGGTAAGGAGGTGAAGGGTCTCGAGTACGAGGTCTACCGCAGGATGGCTGAACGCCAAATTGCCAAACTGGAGAAAGAGATCAGAAGGCGCTGGCCAGTCAAATCGATCAGACTAGTCCACCGAGAAGGCAAACTGAAAGTTGGTGAAGTCAGCGTTGTCGTCGCAGTATCCGGGGTGCACCGAGAAGAAGCATTCGAGGCCGCCCGGTACGCGATTGACCGAATTAAGGAATCATTTCCAATTTGGAAGCGCGAAAAGTTCAGAGGCGGGCGTTATGCATGGGCGAAGGGAACTCCGATTGAGAATTACCCCGCGTCAGGCCCGGCTACAAGCGAGGCACAGACTAACCCGCGAGGAATTGTCCGCCCACGTACGAGAAGCCTGGTAGAAGCCTGACTGAAACCTCTTCGCCTTGCCGCAACTCTCTGATTTTTTCAGGGACTACTACGAATCCGTTTGAATGAGTCAAGACGCTGATCGACTCCGTATCCCCAACAATTGGTTGAGCGAGTAGCCCCTCGCCTTTCCTCTCCAAGCGAACGTAGAGGACCTTGGTGAAACCTAGAAACTTTTTCCTCGCCTTCCAACCCGTAGAAAGACGGGCCTTCACGAAAGCACCTGAATTTGATCTGGATGTCATTCTCAAGATCAGAGGAAGAGCCAGAAGCACGAACGCGTTCATCGCCCCTTGAACAGGACCCGGGAGCATGACAATTGGTTTTCCTCGAACCGCGGCGATGCCCGCTACTCTTCCACGATCCATCCTTATTCCATGAATGATGCGGCTCTTCTTCGAGATTCTGCGCAACGTCTGTTCGACAAGATCCGCTTCGCCTAGCGATGTGCCTCCGAGTGTTAGTACGACGTCTGAGTTTCCAAGGGCTCGCTCGACCGCGTCGCTCATGAGGTCCAGATCGTCTCTAACTATTTCCCTAGAACTCGTGACACCACCTATCTCTCGTATCAAATTCTCGAAAATGGGCGAGTGGCTCTCCCGCACTTTCCGGGGATGAGTAATGTCAAAGGAGTCTACCAGTTCGTTGCCGGTAGCAATTATCGTCACTCGAGGCTTTGCAAATACTCGAAGCTCTCTTATGCCCAAAAGCGCGAGCATCCCAATATCCTGCGCTCTGACCGCAGCTCCAGCACGAATTACCATCGCGCCTTTCTTGACATCAACCCCGATGGGAAAACAGAATTCCCCCTTCTGAACCTCTTTCAGAAAATAGATCTTGCTGCCGGCCTTCTTTGCATCCTCCACAGGCACTACGGCATCTGCTCCCATCGGGAGCTCTCCCCCGGTGACGACTCTAATCGTCTGTCCTGGTGACAACCTCGGTTTTCGACGGTGGGCGAAGTCCGAGTCTCCCATGAGAGGAAGAGCTTTGGGAGATTGGTAACTCGCGCCCGTCAGGCTGGATGCTGCAACAGCGTATCCGTCCATATGGGACCGCTCTCTGTCAGGGACGTTAATTCGCGACAGAATATTCTTTGAAGCAATGCGGCCATACGAGTTCTTGGTTTTGACCGTCTCAACCGGAAGTTTGGATCTCGTCAGTCGTGATATTGTTTCAAGAGCCAACCTGACTGAAGCATATTGAGTGAACCCGGTGACCAATTTCTCATCGCGTTCCAGTTGATTCGTTTTATCTCTTGTTCGAGTCGTTGACCATACTCTTAGGCGGAGAGACGTGGCCACCAATACCTTCATTACTGAATTTCCGGATCAGATGGGGATTATGTCTGAGGTCCGCCAGGCACACTTGCCTGGAAACTATGAGCTGTACGACGCCTCGTCAAACAAACTAGGACCAGTCGTCTGCAAGGAATGCTGGGAGGGTTTCAAAAAAGAGACTACGGCTCCTCTGGACACTGTCTGGGTTTCTTTCAAGAGCGAGCAGATGGTCTGGTGGCTCTGTCAGAATCACGCGGATAAGCTCAAGGCCCAGAAAAAATCTGGCGACATACAATTCCTCAAGCTTGCAAAAGGCGCGATAACGAGCCCCAGATTATGATCGGCTAGTTCTCTACGCCGTTCCGAACGCCCTGTGTCTCTGGTGGGTTCCAGAGTGTCCCTTGAATCGTTCTTCTTCCCAGACGTTGCCCCTTTCGTGGTATCTGTACTGCTCCCAGTACCCGTCGCGGTAGTCCTTCATGAGTTCGATTCTGTTTACCCATTTTGCGCTCTTCCAAGCATAGAGACTGGGCATGAACGGTCTCGCTGGAAATCCTTGTTCGGGACTGAGTGGTTTCCCGTTTAGCTTGAACGCCATCAGGGCATCCTCCTTGAGACCGTCCTCGATCGGCACCGCCGAAGAATAGCCCTCCACGGTGTGAAACATCACCCACTCGGCCTCAGGGCTGACCTTCGCTGGTTCAACCAGACCTTTGATCGGCAGACCTTCCCAGTCCACATCCTTAATCGACCACTGCGTCACGCAATGGAATGATTTGGTGTATCGGGTCTGCGGCATTGATGTGAGCTGCTCGTAGGTGTACTCGATCGGATTCTCTACGAGCCCATCGACTCGCAGTTTCCAGCTGCTAAGATCGACTTTCGGTATTCCCAACGCTCCGTAGATGATGAACTTCCGGCCCCACACTTGATGCGGAGGGAGCGCTTGTTCAGACAACTTGTTTCAGGGATAATCAAGTCCAGCTAAAACAATTTCCATTGTTCTTTCTAAGAACCGAGGCGACGTCTCAGCCGCTTCTCTTAACCATCTGCACCATCGAGGTAATAGTCTGTGAATTCTCGTTAACCTCGATCGTCTTTATCGGATCGCCAGCTTTGACCTTCCCTTCTCGCAGAACCTTGAGATAGTATCCGGACCTTTCGGAGTCGAGAAAAGTTTTGAGGATGGCTTGGGTTCCAAATCTCAGACCTAGCTTGTAGCAGGGAAAAGCGAGGCTGGGTCACCGCAAATTCTGCCGACCCGACACCGAGCCGGTCTCCAACGTGAACTTCGTTCTCAAGTAACCCTTCGGTTGTGAAGTTTTCTCCGAACGTTCCCCAGGGGATTTCCATTTTCGGATATTTCGCGACCCAGTGGGGGTAGTGTTCAGATGGATATGCGTAGACGGCCTTGTCTACGCCACCATGAACTGTTAGGTCGGCTTGGCGTCGCCTTCCAGATTGAGCTTTCCGACATTCACTACACCTGAGACCGGTTTCTTGACAAAACCCGAGTAGACTGGCTTGCCTCGGACCCGGCCCAACTGACGAACTGATCCTACGTTGACCGAGATTATTCGCAAATCTAAGCCTACGCTTTGCCTAAGCTTTCTAACATTTCACTGTATAGCTGGTCCCTTGACTTTTCCGAGTAGCTCTCATAGAGCAGGTCCCGAATTCTGAATTCTCTCTTCCTCGGCACTGGGTTTACGCAACTACCGGATTATTCGTGTCCGTATCGGTGAGAGTCCTTGTCGAAGGTGGTCTTACAGGATGCTGAGCAGAAGTAGAAGGTTTTGTCTCCGTGTTTCGACGTAAGCTTCGTGTTCTTCTCATCCACCATCATACCACACACTGGATCTTTTTGCAATTCTGTACCTCCTAGATTTTTCGCGTGAATCTTCGCAGCAGTAGCGTGTTCGAGTTTACAGGGACTGAGTTGAACGTCGTTGCTGCTCCACTAGTCATGCTTATGGCCGGGATCACTAGATAATCTGTCTTCTTAAGAAGCAAACGAGAAGTCAGCGAGAGCGGCTTCGAGAGTTGAAGTAGGATGACCGGGTCCGAGAAACACGATGATCAATCCAGTCATCACCACATGAAAGCTGACCCAACCGTCTACACTTGCCCTATGCATCCGGAGATCAGATCTGCTTCTCCTGGAACTTGCCCAAAATGTGGGATGAAACTAGTCCCTGTTGCAACGACAGAAGGAGGAATGGATCATCAAGAGCACGCGATGAAGCCTGCTTCCAAGATGTCGCGCTGGGAGAAGTTCAGGATGAGTATGACCATGGAGATGGGCATGGAGCATACGGGTGTTGCGGGCCGACAAATGGCCCGGTTGATGGAACTAGACATTCGCAACAAATTCTTCTTCGCACTAATACTATCGATCCCGATCGTCCTCTACTCGCCTCTTGGAAAATTCATCTTCGGCATTCAACCGCCATCCCCGATACCTGATCCCTGGCTTCTCTTCCTGCTAACAACTCCGGTATACTTCTACTCAGGCTGGATATTCCTCTACTCAAGCTTCAGAGCTCTCCAACAAAGAACGCTGAATATGTCAGTCCTCATCGCAACAGGCATAACCGCTGCGTACAGCTTCAGTGTTCTACTCACTATTCTGCAGAGCTCCGATTCCTATTACGAGGCCACCGCCCTCCTTGTCACCTTCGTTCTGTTCGGTCACTGGTTGGAGATGAGATCTCGACGTGGTACAACTGACGCTCTAGAGGCTCTGCTCAGGCTGGTTCCGCCTCAAGCCAGAGTTATGCGAGACGGAAGAGAGACTCTCGTCCCAACCTCAGAGGTCGAAGTTGGAGACGTCATAATCCTGAAACCTGGAGACCGAGTGCCTGTTGACGGGAGAATAGTCGAGGGCGAGACGGCAATTGACGAGTCTCTGGTAACCGGTGAATCTCTTCCCGTTGCGAAAGCGGTGGAGGATAATGTCATTGGTGGATCAATCAATCAATCTGGGTCTGTTAGGTTCGAGGCAACAAAAGTAGGCGATGAGACCGCCCTCGCACAGATAGTAAGGCTGGTCGAAGGGGCCCAGAATTCCAAGGCACCCGGTCAGAGACTCGCAGATCGGTTTGCTCAGTATCTCGTAGTGTTAGCCATTGGCGCGGGGCTGGTTACGTTCCTAGTCTGGTTTGGCTTTGCTCGGCAGCCAGTCCTTACCGCCTTAACTTTCGCTATCTCAGCGATAGTGATAGCCTGTCCCGATGCTCTGGGGCTAGCGACGCCAACGGCCGTCGCAGTTGGAACAGGTCTGGGCGCAAGACACAACATTCTGATCAAAGACGCTCCGACTCTAGAAGGAGTCTCTAAGATCCAAGCGGTGGTCTTCGATAAGACTGGGACGCTGACAGAGGGAAAACCGCGAATCTCGGAAATCGCAACGGTTCAAGGCTGGGATGAAGACGAGGCTCTCAGACTTGTTGGGGGGGCTGAGGCTGAATCCAACCACCCGTTGAGCAACGCCGTGCTGGAGGAGGTGAAGAGGAGACAGCTGCAACTTCCGATAAGGATTGAGCGCTTCGAAAACCTGTCGGGTCTTGGAGTTAGAGCTAGCATCGAAGGGAAGGAAGTGCTGGTCGGAACTGTGAAGTTGATGAATCAGAGCGGTATTGACACTGCTCCTCTGCAAGAAAAGATCGACCAGTTTTTTGAAAGGGGCGAGACGATTATGGTTTTGGCTGTTGATGGCAGAGTCATAGCTGCTATCGGCGCTGCTGATACTGTCAGGCCATCAGCTATGGTGGCGGTGTCGAGGCTGAACCAGCTCGGTATTGAGACAGCCATGATTACAGGCGATAATCAGGCAACGGCCGAATCTGTCGCGAAGACGGTTGGGATCAAGCGGGTGTTTGCGGATGTTCTGCCGAAGGACAAGGCATTATTCGTCAAGAAGTTGCATGATGAAGGAAAATTTGTCGCGATGGTTGGCGATGGTGTGAATGATGCGCCGGCTCTGGCTCAAGCAGACGTTGGGATTGCCATCGGTGCTGGGACGGACGTGGCGATAGAAACGGCAAAGGTTGTCCTGATGAAGTCGGATCCTTCAGATGTGTTGCGAGCGATAAGGCTCAGCAAGGCGACTGTTACGAAGATGAAGCAGAACCTCTTCTGGGCCTCGTTCTATAACATCCTCGCAATACCCGTCGCAGCTGGCATCCTCTATCCCAACTTTGGAATCATTCTTCGACCCGAGGTTTCTGCATTGGTCATGAGCGCTTCATCGATAATCGTTGCCACAAACGCTGTTCTGCTAAGAAGGGCAGAAAAAAGTCTAGTCGCCGTCTAGGCGTCGCCTGTTCTTCGAAGATAGGAATCACACAAGACTGTATCGTTTCAAGCCTTACAAGCACAGAACAAGCCCTGATCCGGAGTCTGGGCAGGCGATTTCTGATCCCGACTTTTTCACGCTGAGCCGTACGCTGGACCTCGCATCTGGAAAATCGGTCGACTGTTCTATTCTGCACCCTGAATCGCAAGACCTGCCCGGACCGGGTTCAGCTGGTGGGAGCCTTCTAGAAAAAAGGGGGTAGGAATTTTTTGCTCGCGAGGCGAGAGTGGTTCGACCTTGGCGTGTGAGTTCTAGCCGTTTGTTTTTCGGAAGTCTTCCGTTGTGGGTGAACGCTTGGCTGAAGCTTCTTTCCGGATTCTCCAGTTTCTAGGCTAGGCTTACAGTGTTGAGTTCTGTCAGATCGGATAGACTGTTCATCTTGACCGTGTTGTTGCTGATTGTGTAGAGTACGCTGCCGATGTAGAGAGCGCGGGTAATGAAGAAGCTGCTGTTGTTCCAGCTCGGAAGCTGGCCTGTTGCGAGGTGTGTTATTCCGCCGCGGAAGGCGATTCCGTTTTGAATGGTGATGTTGAACACGTAGGCTCCCTGCCAGACAGGAGGATTGTAGCACCATGTGCAAAATGCGCCCGGTTGAGCCTGCGCAATCGTCAGAGGTATTACCAGCAGGTTTAGGGATCTGTCGAAGAGCACCGACTTGTGATCCGTCAGAGCTGGAGAGTCACTCCCCCTATCTCCGACCGAATAGTCGCTCGTATCAATAGGATGACTCGGGTCTGTGACATCGAAGAGACTAAGCTTCAAGCCTTGGAAGAGTGCGGCGTTCTCCCAGGTAACGTTCGTCGAAGATTTTCCGAAACCAATCAAGTGAGTCTCATCGTAGGGCTGCAGATAGTCAGAAACTCCAGGGATGTTGAGCTGGCCTAGGACCTTGGGCTGGGTGGGGTCTTGTAGACCGATGACGAACAACGGGTCCATTCTCTGGAAAGTGACTAGGTATGCTCTGTCTCCCATGAACCTGGCTGCGTAGAACATCTCACCGGGCGAGAGTCCTTCGAGTCTTCCGATGATGTGAAGGCCGCTATCTAAGACGTACAAGTTGGTTTGCTGCACGTAGGTAGATGATACGCCTCCTGTCGAGGCTATTTGGTTGAAGCTGTAGCCGGTTGTGGCGATGCGGAAGTTGCCGTTGTACTCGTCCATGGAGAACTGGTTCAGAACATGACCGGACACAGTACCCGTGGCTTGATAGCTGATGCTTGTACCATCAATACTGATGCGGTGCACAGCGGTCTGTTCGACCTGACTCCAGATCGGCTGAGTAAGATAGATTTGGTGAGTTGAGACGTAGATGTTGCTGCTCGTCCCGATGAGGAAGATCTTAGCCGTCGGAGTAGGGCTGACTTGGGTTACGTTGATTCCAACAACCGTAGTGAAGCTGTTAGCTACATCGGCGATATCAGAATGATAGACCGTCGCAATCCCCGTTGTCAACGCGCGCCCGTCGACCACATTGACCGGAAGCAGAATCGGGCCGGTGCAGTAGACTGGTTGTGTCGCTACGAGGTAAGCGTAGTCTCCAATTAGCCGGGCTCCGGCGAGAGTTCCATTTACTACGAGAGTAGTTGTCAGCACTGGACTGGCATGGTTGGAAATGTCGAAGATCGATAGAGATGTGGTCTGGGGATAGTTGAGGAATATTGGATAGACGGCGATGGAAGCTCCCATTCCAGATTGTACGGTACCAGTGTATGGTAGAGGATACTGCTGGTACTGCTGACTGACAACAACTAGCCTGTTGCCGTCGACGAAAATTCCCTGTAGAGTACCGTTCACAGATACATGGGCCAGCAATTTTGCTTCGATAACTGGGTAGGCGAGGACGATCGCTACGGTGTTATTGGTTATCGTGTAGATGTATGTGCCGTCGTTCTTTACAGTGTCAAGCTCGTCAACGCCGGCCACCTGAGCGTTTGTCTCAGAGTGGCTGGGAGTTGCGCTTGTTGATATTGAAACCGTGGAGGTTCCACTTGTGGCAGTGGTCGAAACGGTGCCCGTGAACCCGCCAGGGTTGAGACCGTTCGTGTTCGTGTTCAGGATTACCGGAGCGGGCGTGGGGTTGTAGAGGTTACGAACTTCGGTGCTGTTGCAGCTCTTTGTGAGAATGAAGCTGTGCAACTCCTGATAGGATGTGAAGGGGACCATAAGATGCTGGTCAGCAGCGTTTGAAGTGGGTGGGTGAGTGCGCATGACTATTATTCCGGGAAGCAGTATTAGGGCTAGTCCGACGATGATTCCCAGCGTGAGCCCGAAGACAGCCCGGGTTTTGGAGCCAACCTTCACAGCCATATCCTCCTTTCGTCCCGGTTCGCTGAGACTCGGCTAGCCTGGCGAGGCTGGTGACCAGAATGTGGATTCTGATTCAGTCTCTGGTCTACTGGCGGCTCCATGAGCTTGGTGTACGAGGCGGAGGACCTTAAGGCCAGTGTTTAGAACGGAGTGTTCACGGATCAAAACACTTCTGCAAATGAGCAGACTTGTATTGATCTAATGCTATTCTTCCTCCCGGAGACCATTTTTGACGGAAGACCGGGACAGGATCATAGAGTCTGAGCTGAAGGAACTCACTCTCCGTGTCTACTGGGCACCTTCTAAAGACAAGAAATGAAACTATCGGAGTGAGGTCTGTTCAACGTGCTCTGGGAATGAGCAGCCCCAGCGTCGCGCTACATCATCTAGAGAAGCTGCGATCACTAGGGCTGATGGATAAGGATTCAACAGGTGAGTATCATCTCACTGAACAGGTGGAGTGGGTGTCTTACAGAACTTTGTTGGCGTCTTGGGCTTCCTACTGCCTAGGCACTTTTTCTACTCCGCAATGTTCACGGTAATGCTCGTTCTCTACCCTATTCTCTACCCTCCCGATTTTTCAACTCATAATATCGTAGCGTTCATCTTCGGAGGATTCACCGTGACGATATTCTGGTCTGAGACCTATCGAGCCTGGCGGCTAAGACCCTTGTGATAACTCTTAGAGACTTTCTTGACCCGACCGTCCCGCTTGCGCTTACTGCGAATCTCGTCGGGAGGTTCTCGTAGGTCTAGTAGCCACATTGCTCGTTGGCTTGTCAACAGTCTTGGCACGCCGTCCCGGACCCGACGGGTTCGAAGATTGTCTCGCCACAATTCTGGCAGACTAGTAGTCTGCCTACGAACTGGAAGTCGGAGCGGTATCGGAGCTCGCGGTAAGTGGGTTCTTGGCAGGTTTGGCAGAAGACCTTGCAATCGAGGCTCTGCATGGGACCCGGTATCATGGTCGATGTAGATGAGTAGGAGAGTGGGACAAATTCTGATTGAAAGTATTCAGAATTACTGTCTACCGAGCTTGTGGAGTTAAGCCCACAAGCAGAAGCCAGATCCCGTAGAGGATTGGTTCGCGACATCGGATATAGCCAGGCCGACTCCACTAACCAATATCAGCGGCAACTACGTCTTCACGAGTGGGCAGAACCGCAATCTGGCGAGAGATAGTGTAAGATGATGACTGAATCCAGGATAGACAAGTCATTACTGAAAGAGGTGATTCAGGAGCAATTTGGAATTAGGGTAGTCAACTTCACCCTTGTCCCAAAATGGGAGGCTGCAAGAGGGTGCATGATTGAGAGCTCAAACCACAAGAGCTTCTTCCTCAAGATTTACTGGGATGATAAAGTACCTGACTCTGCATTCAGGTTTGCCGACGATCTCTTCGCCAGAGCGGGTATTGTGAATATCGCGCATCCTATTCCAACTACCCATGGTCAGATGCGGATACAAATTCGTGACTTTCAGATTGCCCTCTTTGATTGGATATCTGGAAGAACGGCACAGGAACGTAAGCTAACTGATGAGCAATTAGGAAGACTCGGCGCGTTGCTGGCTCGGATACATGGATCAAAGACAACAATTGGAGAATACCCAGTAAAAGAGAATTTTGAAATTCCATTCAAGAATAGACTTCTGGCTATTTTTGATGCGATATCAAAGATAACTGGGGACTCAACCAAATACAGGGCAAAACTCAAGCTTTTCCTCGAACCCCACAGACAAGAGTTCGCGCAAGAGTTAGAGACACTGGAAAAACTCCAGCGCAAGGTAAGAAGCATGAACCTCGAATTTGTCAACTGTCATGGCGAGCCATCACCCGGCAACGTATTGTCTTCTGATAACGGTGACATTCATCTTCTCGATTGGGATGACCCAATTTTCGCCCCAAAAGAAAAGGATCTTCTGTTCTTCAACGAAAATATTGAACCAGTTATGAAAGGTTATAGTGTATTTTCCAACGATAATATTATCGACCAAGATGTACTGGAATTTTATGGGCACATGTGGAATTTGGGTGAGATCGCCGACTATAGCGGTAAATTACTCTTTGAGAATCATACTGATGAGCAGAATCAAATGTGGTTGGACAATCTGAAGGGCGGTTGGGATTTTACTTTCTAAGTCACCTCACTCGTTCGTCGCGACGATCGTGGAGAAGAGTAGTCGTGGAAGAGTCTCTCGATATCCTTAAGTTTGCAAATCGGGAGTGAGGTTCTAGCATGGTAGCCCAGCCCGTCATTCCGTTGCGAGTGTACGAGGACATGGAGGCCGCCCAGCGGTTCCTCGTGGACGTCTTCGGATTCAAACAAGGCCGACTGATTCGAGATCCCAGTGGTCGGCCATTCCACGCCGAGGTACACACTGGCGACTCTGTAATCTGGATCCACCGCGTCGACCCCGAACACGGTCTGGTCTCGGCCCGGTCCCTCCCGGCACAACCAGGCGGTCTCGTTGTCTTCGTCGACGACGTAGACGTTCACTATCATCATGCCAAGAGTGCCGGAGCCACTATAGATTCTCCGCCCTTGGACCAGCCGTACGGCCAGCGAGAGTATGCGGCTCGGGACCCGGAGGGAAATCTTTGGTACTTCGCGACACGACGACCCTAAGACCCCCTCGGACCCGAAGTGCATAATTGAGCACTTTCTCATCCAGATCATCCTAACTATCGGGTAAGCAAGTTACCGTACAGGAACTTCATTGTTTATGTATTTTAGAAAGCAACCGATCATCTGAAGTAAAATGAACGCCTTTTCTTGCAACCTCTCAGCCCTAGACCCAGAACAGAGAAAACAGCACGACCTCTTGGCCAAAGACCTGTTCCCGAAACATCTAGAGATTAAGGAACTGCCCGACGGGTACGGATTTCGCTTCCCGAACAATCGCTCGCTTTTTACGGCGTTATCGGATTGGGCTACTCTGGAACAGCTCTGCTGTCCCTTCCTTACACTAACCCTAGAATTGCAGCGTGATCAAGGGCCTATCTGGCTTAGGGCAACGGGAAGGGATGGCGTGAAAGATTTTCTCCAAGTAGAACTGGGAATAGAGGATCAGTCAAAGAGTTAACAGAACCCGCTACGCTGTGTTAGCGCCGTAGTGGGGCCGGATGGTTCCGCTCGTTGTCTCATCGGTTCTTGCTTCGTACTTCTTAGAGAACGAGTTTGTCCGCTTTGCCTTCCGGCCTGCTCCACTGGGGCAGTCGGCCTGCCAGCTTCCTCTGAACCCTTTCAAGGCTCGGGATTTTCCTTACCAGGATGACTCCTTCCTCTTCGAACTTGACTTCTACCTGGTCTCCTTTGCCTAATTAGGATGCGCCAGTCTCACGACGCAGAAGAGCCTAAGCACGGTTTCGGCGTTGTCACTCTGGAATCCGCGATAGAGTTACACGGATCCTAAACACGGACCGGCTCCGATTCAGCGAGCATGTTAGAGGCAGAGGGAGATTCTGAGGCTGAGGCTTCGGAGGTTATCGTAAAGCGGAGAGCCATCCTGTGGGACATGGCAGTCGGCGAACAGATACGGTACGAAGTTGGGACGATTAGAAAGTGCATGGTTATTCTCGGCAGGCTAAGCTCATTCTTCGGCGAGGAAGACCCAGAGACGGGGAAACGGCTTGGCGAGTTGGGCGCTCATCTGGCCGATGTTGTGGAGCTGGTTGAGAACACTTGGAAAGGTTCAGCGGCAGAGATCAACAACAAGAACCATAGCTCTATCGTTTAGCGGACCGAGAGTCTCAGCAGAGTCCCCCGGGGCAGCACGGGTGCTCGGAATTATCGTCTACCGAGCCTCTAGAGTTTCCAGGCTACGAGATGGAGCCCAGATTGCGTTGAGTCAGATCATGACTGCCTCGGGGACGTCTTTGAAGTGAGGATCTCCGGTCAGTACCTTAGAGGATCTGCTCCTAGCGGTGGCTAGGACGAAGGCGTCTGCTAGGCCAAAGTCTTGTTTGCGCTTCTTCTCTTCAGCGTGCACTTCCCCTGCTAGCGTCGCTAGCCCGGGAGTGATCGTGTGCAAGGTTGAGTTGCTCTCGACTGCCGTGATCCCAACTTTAGGGTCCCGCTTCGTTCTGAGAGACCTGCTAACAAGCTCCGCCAGCGTGACTGCTGAAGTGAGTATCGTATTCGCTGGATTCTCGATATGGTCTCTGACTCTGGCTCCTCTAGGGCTACCGTCGAGATACTCTATCCAAGCATAAGCGTCCACGACATATCTAGTCGTGGTCTTTCATCTCATCCTCGACGGTGAAGGGTCCGATTCCCCTAGCCGCTCCGAAGAAGCTTTTCCGGGTTTTACGAATCTCTACATTGACAAGCTCTCCGGCCTTGACTCCCTCTTCCTCGGCGACCTCTCGGGGGATTGTTACTACGAGGCTTCCGCCGACTTTTCTGACTCTCGCCAGGGCCAATAGTATCACACCTAGTGTTATTTTGTGTGCTACTCGATATTTCAACATTCCCGTCCCGAGCAAGGACCATTTTTCGGAAGATTCTGAGCTGCCAGGCGGTTGTTCTATCCCAAGCTGGGGAGCAGCCACGGCGAGACCAGTAGGGTCCTGAGGGTGCCAAGGAAGTTGCCTAGAAAACGGCTGAGGGGTCCGAGTCGATGATAAAATCCGTATGACGCTTGAGAAGATGCGAACGGGGTTCTTGCTCGGTCCCTGTTAAGATCCGGCTACAATAGACTAGCTAGAAAAATAAGGTATGAAGGCCAGTCTCGCGACGCAGAAACCGGATTATTCTATATCCCGTTCTAGGCTAATGTTGTTCCTTTCTGAAGGTTCGGAGCCAACCGAGCGTCCGCCCATTTCGGTCAAGCTTCCGCCAGGCATCATGAAGAAACATTTCTTGCTCATCAGACCTAG
>Ga0209154_1000964_pt1 | contig 17557 bp, 15 predicted proteins | sample GraSoiAngelo_121_FD_185878 | JGI IMG/M metagenome (GOLD analysis project Ga0209154, IMG submission 185878) | Grasslands soil microbial communities from the Angelo Coastal Reserve, California, USA - 14_0919_12_20cm (SPAdes) (version 2) | ecosystem: Environmental > Terrestrial > Soil > Grasslands ... | reverse complement strand
GAGCATCCGCATCTCCCGGAGTAATCAGCATGGCCTTGCTAGCGCGAATGCGGCGCACAGCCTCTCGCGTGTCGGCCAGAGTGGGAATCTGTTGCCAACCCGAAAAATGTCTCTTCAGGTCAGCATACTCGATTCGCGGCTGGCCCCCAGGCGTCAACCCATACGTTACACGTAAGATGATGTAACGTCCGCTCTCGCCGGTATTGAAAATGCTCGTCCGGTAACTGAACCCGCAGGCTTCGCCACATAATTCCCGTATCTGATCATCTTGCAGATCGAGCGTGAGCACCGACTCGATTGATTCGGCAACTTCCTGTCCATACGCGCCGACGTTCTGTACCGGGGTTCCACCCACGCTCCCCGGGATACCGCTCAGGCATTCCACCCCCGCGCAGTTTCGTGCCACAGCGCGAGTGGCGAACGTGTCCCATTCTTCTCCGGCGCCGACGTCGAAAATCGCTTTGCCGTTTTCATTTCGCTCGTCGATCCCTGCAATTCCAATTTTCAGGACAAGGCCTGGCCAACCCGAATCGGAAATCACCAGATTGCTGCCACCGCCCAGTACAAAAAGCGGCAGATCTCGCGAGCGTGCGAACGCAACCGCTTCTTGCACCTCGGTAATGGTCTTGCTGTCGATGAAAAACCGCGCTGGCCCGCCAACCTTCATCGTTGTCAGCGGCGCCAGAGCCACGTTTTCCTGCACGTTCATGGGAGCTGTTCCAACTATATAGGACGGGGCAAAAAGGGCAGGGCTGCGATCTCAGCTACGAAACGACGAGGATCACGAGTGTTACTTGGAAGCAGCTAGAGCGATTGCCCGCCTCACGTGGCCGTTGGCGTGTTTCAGCGCTCTTTTTGCCGCGCGACGGTTTACGTTCGCAGCCAGCATGACCAGCGCTACAGGAACCCGGTTGCCGGCTGAGTTCAAAGCTTTCCGTGCCCGGCTGCTGTTTACGCCGGCGGCTTGCTCGAGGATGTCGACCCCGCGACGCACCAGCTTTTCGTTCTTCAGATGGACATTGACCATTAGGTTTCCGTACACGTATCCGAGGCGCGTCATGGCGCCACTAGAAAGCATGTTCAGGATCATTTTCTGGGCGGTTCCGGCTTTCATTCGGGTGGAACCAGAGATTACCTCCGGGCCGACTTCAGCGACAATCGCGAGATCGGCGGCTTTCTCCAGAGGTGAATTGCGTTTGCAGGTGACGGCAATTGTTTTGGCTCCCCGGCGTCGAGCGTATTCGAGCGCAGCTACAGTGAACGGGGTGCGGCCACTGGCCGCAATTCCTACAACCACGTCATGTTTTTGGAGCTTTCGTTTAGTGATTTCCCGCTCACCCAACCTCCGGGAGTCTTCGTTGGCTTCGACCGCTGTGGCAAGAGCCTTGGGTCCACCAGCCATTACAAACTGAACTGTTTCAGGGGCCACGTTGAAAGTGGGCGGGCACTCTGCGGCGTCGAGCGCAGCGATTCTTCCGCTAGTGCCTGCGCCGACGTAGATTAGACGGCCTCCTTGCGCGATGGCATCGGCGATCAGATCGATTGCTTTGCCGATTTGCGGAAGAGCAGTTTTCACTGCGGCCGCAACCTTTGCGTCCTCAGCATTGATAATGTGGGCGATTTCGAACGAAGATTTCAGGTCAAGGTCTGACGCGTCGGCATTTGTCTGCTTAGCGCCGAGTTGGCTCGATCGGGATTGGCTTTTGCGTTTCTTCAAGAGTTTGTCGCCGGAAATTGCATTAGCGACTCAAATGCCTTTAACAGCTTCTAACCGCCGAGCTCGCAGAGAACTTCGTAAGTAGTTGGGGATCCAAACCAGCAATTTTCTTTGTGTCCTTTGCGACTGCTTTGCGTGGTCTGCGGTTAAAAGCTTTCCGCGGGGAACTGCTCTCACTCAGATTTCTCCAAAGCCTCAATTATCGTGTCATGTATCTGTGGACGTACTTGCTTGATCGCTTCATTCTTGCAGTCCGGCCAGGTGCGGTTTGTGAGAAAAGTTACCGAAAGCTGACGCTCCGGGTCGATCCACAAGGATGTTCCTGTGTAACCGAGATGCCCAAACGAATACGAAGAGAAATATTTCCCCGACTGTGAGGGTGTCGAAGGAGTATCCCATCCCAAAGCGCGTGAAGTGCCCACCGGGGAGGATTCACGCCGGGTGAATTGCGCTAGGGTTTCGCGACGGACGATCGGCGCACCTCCGTTCAACATGGCCTGAGCAAAGATAGCGATGTCTTGGACCGTAGAAAACACGCCGGCATGTCCGGCAACACCGCCAAGCACGCTGGCGTTCTCATCCTGCACCTCGCCCTGGATCACTCGCCGACGGAACGTGCGGTCGTCAGCGGTGGGGACGAAGGAAGCCCGCCAATTCGCCGGAGGGTTGAATGTGGTGCGGCTCATGCCCAACGGACCGAAAACTTCCCGCTGGCAAAAGCGGTCGAGTGGCTCGTCCGCAATGCGCTCGAGAGCGGCCCCGAGAATAATGAAGCCGATGTCGCTGTATTCCGCTCGTGTGCCAGGATCAGCAGTGACCGGAGTTGTGAATGCCGCGGCGAGCAATTCCTGACGATTCTTAACCCGGAGAAAAAGCTTTTCATAAGCGGGCAGCCCGGAAGAGTGCGCTAGCAGCATGCGAACCGTAACTTCCGCTTTGCGGGAATCCGCCGCGCCAAACTCCGGAATGAGAGCCGCGACAGGCGCTTCCAGATCCAGAAGCCCGCGCTCGTAGAGAATCATGGCCATACTAGTAGTGGCCACGACCTTTGAAGCTGAAGCAAGATCGAAGATGCTATCGGTCGTGACTTGAGGAGAGTTCGGCTCATAGCTAAAACGGCCCATGCTTTTTAAAATAATTAGCTTTTCGCGATGAGTTACCGCCAGCGACGCCGCCGGGAAGGCGCGTTCTGCTATGGCATGGTGTAGCAATTCGAATGCTTGGCTAAACACCGCATCCTGATTTTGAAAATCTGGGTCGGGCAATTGCGTGTAGGATTTGGCGGCAGTGTCCAGCGGAAAGGAGCCTTCGGACAATATTCTTTGCTCGATATTGGTTTATAGCAGAAGTCCTTGCGGCGGGTAAATAATAGGTTTGGACCGGCGTGTGGTTTTGGCAAACTTAGCAGCGTCCCAATTTCATAAATCACGAAGGACGCAAAGTTGCACAAAGGATTTAATCCTAAAGCGCTCCCTTCGTGTGCCTTCGTGCCCTTCGTGGTCGAATCCGGACACCGCCGGCAACTTAATCTCCTGGCTGAAGAGCAGCCTAACCTTGCTTCGCCCGATTATCAGCCAGTCGCAAATTCTTGACGAACGGATAATAAATCTCCAAGTCCGTGAGGCTACCAGGTTCGGAAGGAACCGCCAGCTGTTGACTAGAGATTAGATCCGGCAACCGCTCCGTCGGGTCATCAAGGAGGGGAACGACGATTTGTAATGCCTCAACTTCTCTTCGGACCCTGGCCAATTCCATCTCTTTCTGGCGCATAACCACTATCGGGTCTTTCACATTTCCTCCCGGGCGTGCGGCGGTAAGTATGCCCCAGATTCTGATCGGCCGGCCCTGTGGAAATTGTGGATAAACAGTTATTTTCGTGCCGTTTGCGATTACTGGCGTAGGCGGTACTCCTGATCTTTCGTTTCTTGAGTGACCCGCGCGGCTTATGTAAATTCAGAATATCCACGTCAATTCCACAAATCGACGGGGGCTCCAGCTCATGCTGACGCTCCTTCTACTGCTTCCTTCGGCCCTCTCGGCAGCCGCAGCAAAGCCAGCCCGTGCTCCGAACCGGCTTGCGGTGGTCGACAGCATCGTACAAGAGGCCATTCACGCCGGCCAGATTCCCGGGGCAGTGGTACTGGTGTGGCACAACGGTCAGGTCCTCTATCGAAAGGCGTTTGGATATCGCGCGCTGGAGCCGCGCCGGGAACTGATGACCGTCGATACCGTCTTCGATCTGGCTTCACTTACGAAAGTGGTTGCCACGACTACGGCGGTGATGCAGCTTGTGGAAAAAGGCGAAGTCCGGCTCAACGATCCCGTGGCGAAGTACATTCCGGAATTCGCGCAGAACGGGAAGGAAGATATCACTGTACGTGGGCTGCTGACGCATTATTCTGGATTGGAGCCGGACCTTGATCTCACTCACCCGTGGCAGGGCCGGGACACTGCCTTCAGCATGGCTTTTGCAGAAAAACCAGTGAACCCTCCCGGATCACGGTTCGTCTACAGTGACATCAATTTCATTACCCTGGGTGCGCTGGTCGAGCGTGTATCAAAAGTCGAGCTGGACAAATACTGTGCTCAAAATATTTTTACGCCGCTGAAGATGGCCCGCACGCGATTCCTTCCACCGGCGACCTGGGTGCCGAAGATTGCTCCGACAGAATACGACGAGCAGAACCGGATGCTGCGTGGAGTTGTGCACGATCCCTCGGCGCGTCGCATGGGTGGTGTTGCCGGACAGGCCGGTCTGTTTTCCACCGCGGACGACCTTTCAAAGTTTGCCCGTGCTCTAATCGCGGGTAGCTCGGTGCTGCCATCGCTCCTGGTTGAGAAGATGAGCACGCCGCAGCAGCCGCCGGCAGCGCATGAATTGCGCGGCTTTGGTTGGGATATCGATTCGCCGTTCTCCACCAATCGAGGTGAATTGCTCCCGGTGGGATCCTTCGGGCACACCGGATTCACGGGAACTTCGCTGTGGATTGACCCCACGACACGGACGTACATCATTCTGCTTACCAATGCTGTGCATCCTCGCGGGAAGGGAAGTGCGGTGGCGCTCCGGACCAAACTTGCGACAGCAGTTACAGCAGCTCTCGCCCTGACTCCGTCTGAAAAAGACCAGGCTCGTTTGAAGAGCATCACCGGATACAACGAAGCGCAGACCGCAGTGCGTCGGGTGGCGGCCCGTAACGGATCAGTCCAAACTGGAATTGACGTCCTCGAGAGGAATAACTTCGATCCAGTTCGTGGAGTTTCTGGCAAAAAGAAGATTGGGCTGCTAACGAATCAGACCGGGCTCGATTCTCAAGGGCGTCGCACGATTGACGTGCTTGCTCATGCTGATGGCATTTCGTTGGACGCGATTTTCAGCCCTGAGCACGGCGTGACGGGAACGCTCGACACGACCGATGTCGGGAACATGAAAGATGCCGCAACCGGAATTCCCGTGTACAGCGTTTATGGCGCAACTGATGCGGCACGCCGGCCATCACCCGATGTTCTTAAACAATTCGATGCGATTGTTGTGGACATCCAGGATGCGGGAGTGCGCTTCTACACTTACGAGACCACCTTAGGATACTTCCTTGAGGGGGCAGCTAAAGCTGGGGTTGAGGTCTTTGTGCTCGACCGTCCCGATCCGGTCACCGGTTCGTTTGTGCAGGGTCCAATGCCGGATCCTGGCCGCGAAAGCTTTGTCAGCTATGGCGCTGTTCCTGTTCGTCACGGGATGACCATGGGCGAGCTGGCGAAAATGTATAACTCGGAACGCAATATCAACGCGAAGCTCACCATCATTCCAATCGAAGGTTGGATGCGCGGCGACTGGTTTGATTCAACCGCGCTTGGGTGGGTGAACCCATCACCGAACCTGCGCAGCCTTACGGAGGCAACCCTGTATCCTGGGGTGGCCCTAGTCGAAGGAACCAACGTGTCGGTCGGCAGAGGTACTGAGACCCCGTTCGAACTGCTCGGCGCTCCTTGGATCCACGGGCGCGAGCTGGCGCAGTACCTCAACGCGCGCGAAATTTCTGGCGTGAGATTCGTTCCGGTCAGCTTCACTCCCAATGCCAGCAACTATGCTGGACAGAAGTGTGAGGGCGTGAACATCGTGGTGGTCGAGCGCAATGCTTTTGACGCTCCGGAGTTGGGAATCGAGCTGGCTTCCGCCCTGCATAAGCTGTACCCAGAGCAATTCCACATGGAGCGAATGATCGAATTACTATTGAACCAGAGGGTGTACGACGCCCTTACACAAGGAGTAGACCCGCGCCGCATCGCGGAAGACTGGCGCGAGCCGCTTGAGAGATTCCAGGAAATTCGGCAGAAGTATCTGATTTATAAGTAGGCTGCACTATTCTTCGAGTACAATGTTCTGCCCGTGGGAGGTGTTTCCGCCTGCCCGATAACCTTTTGACATTCTGGTTGCATCCTACGGAGCACTTGGGCCCATCTTTGAGGAGAATGTTTATGCGCACCATGTTCACGGTGATCCTCCTGGCAACCCTTGCGGCGGCTCAGCAAACTACGACGCTGCGGCCGAACGCTCCTGATCTGACTCCTGCAACTTCCAGCAAGCTGATCATTCCGTCCGGGACCAAGGTTCCCCTTGTGCTGAAGCAAGCGCTCTCCACCAAGAATGCCCGCGACGGCGATCCGGTGTATGCGCAAACGACCTTTCCAGTGGTGATGAATGATCGCATTGTGATTCCGGCTGGAACGTATGTGCAGGGCAAAATCAGCAACGTCAAGCGCGCTGGAAGGCTCAAGGGACGCGCCGAAGTGCTCATGCATTTCACCACGCTGATCTACCCGAGCGGCTATACGGTAATGTTGCCGGGTGCCCTCGAGAACGTACCTGGGGCGGAGAAGACCTCAATGAAAGATGAGGAAGGCACTGTTCGCCAGGATAGTCAAGCTGGAGAGAAGGCCGGGAAAGCGGCAGATAGAGGAATAAAGGGAGCAGGAGGAGGCGCGCTGGTTGGGGTTCTCGCCTCAGGAACTAGGGCCGGAGCGGGAATTGGCGCGGGCATTGGTGGTGCGGTGGGAATCGCGAGCGCGCTGGCGACCCGAGGTAACGATGTAAGGCTCGATGCTGGGACTACGCTTGAGATGGTCATACAGCGTGAAGTGCCGCTGGATCCGAATCGGATTCCAGGTCAGCGAGACAGATTTCGGTCAGCCACCGAGTATTAGAGGCCGAGATTCCAGCGAATTTCTCGGTCATGCATCCTCCTTGCACATTCGCTCGACTCTGAGCCCCTATCTCAAGGTGAACATAGCGTTCACGTGCGCGGTCACAACCACACTTTGGGGCGTGAATTCCTCCGTGGGAGCTGGCGCGGCCGCTTCCATGCGCATGGTCGACATGGCTCTAGCCTGAAGCGGATTTACCACTCGGATGTTTTCAAACGTGTCCACTGAAGCATAGGAAAGCTCACCCAGTGTGCGTCCGCTGGCGCGAGCCACGGCAGTTGCTGATTCACGCGCGCGCCGATAGGCGTCTTCGACGGCTCTGGTCTTCGCGGCCTCCATATCCTCCAGAGTGTAGTTGAGCGACTGATTCTCAGTTACATCGCTTTCCGAAAGCTGCTGCACGATCGGCGCGATTTTCGAGAAATCTTTCAGCTTCAAGGACACATTCGCGTTCACGCGGTATGCGACCAACTTGCGTTTGGCAGTCTTGTAGTCATACACCGGCTGCAGGGAGAAATAGCCTATCTCCGCAGCTTTAGGTTCGATGCCGTTGGCGCGCAGAATCTGACGGACCTGCTCGGCCGCTTTGGATGCGCGCTCGTAGGCAGCACGGGAAGTGTCTTCCTGGGCGGAGATATTGAATTGCACCAGAGCAGTATCGGGATTGGCTTCAAAGCGGCCGTCAGCGCCGACGAAAACAGTGTTCGGTTGGGCCGTGATGGCAGGGTGCTCCTGGGCAGTTGCTAATGTAGTGAGCACAACAAGTATCAGCAGAGCGGCAGGGAATTTCATGGCGTCTCTCCGTGGGAATTTATACGCCTCACCAGCTGGCTGTGCCAGCAGGGTTCTATGGAATCGGATTCTCGGCCAGGTGCAGTCCCGGTCACCGTCGAGCTTTGCTCGATCTGGACAGCCGAAGGCGGCTGTCCCTACGTACTTCTTTGATAAGCCGCGTGCGTGATGAGAGAAAAATGAAAAGAAGCTCAGCGCCAGGGCACTTGCAGAGGGTGATCGAGCCTGACCTCGAGCGCGGTGCCTTTGTCGAGCCGCAGATTGCGATCCATAAAGAATCCAGAGACTGCGCCGGCGGCTGCTCCAATACTAGCGCCAATGGCAGCACCGCGCCCGCCTCCGGCCACTGCGCCGCCAATTGCGCCTACACCCGCACCTGCGCCAGCTCTTTCTACCTCGTGCCGTTTGTTCATGCCTCGGCGCTCAATCTCGCCTTCCTCATCGGGCGGCTTCACGCCGTGCTCGCCAGGCACACCAGTTACGGTGGCGATCAGAGGAACCCAGCCGTGATTGGTTTCAATCTCATCGAAACTGAGCAGCAGGCGGGCGTGGAAGCCGTTCTCCACCGCGCTCACATGGCCTTTGACTTTCTTGCCGCGCGGAATCAGCGTGCCATCGGGAGCCGTGAGGTCCTCCGCCAGCTTGGCTTTGAAATGCTTGCCTTGTTGCAGCCGGTTGGTATCGAGTCTGTCTTCCAGACGCATCAGGAAAGTTGTGCCCTCTGGAATGGTGTGCGGTGGGATGGGAGCATTGGAAGACTCTTCTGCGGCGAGCGGCAGAGCCGCGAGCAGAAAAGCAAAACACCAAAGCCGGGAAAGGAGCGTGATCATAGGAGTAACCTCAGGATTTCCGATACCTGAGATTGGATGTGCGCGGCAGCGTGAAATGCTGCCCGTATCTTGCCGCACCGAAGAACATGTGCGCGAAGCTTAAGGGAAGCTTAAGGATTGTCTTCTTTGCGTGGAAGAGAGCGTCTGGCGCGCCCGGAGAGATTCGAACTCCCGACCTATTGCTCCGGAGGCAATCGCTCTATCCAGCTGAGCTACGGGCGCGATATCTGTAGTTTACATGCAGGAGATGAGGGCAGCAATTGGCGCACGCAGGCCGGCATAAATAGACACAGGGATTTCTTGTGAGCAGGTTAAAGAAATGCAAATCGCCGCTTACCAGCGGTTGCGCCCACCGCCGCCGCCGCGCCCACCCCGGTCTCTGCCACCACCGCTGCCTGCCCGTTCTGCTTTGGGGCGTGCTTCGTTGACGTTCAGTGTGCGGCCTCCTACCTGACTGCCATTAAGAGCAGCGATGGCCTTTTCTCCGTCTTCGGAGCTGGACATTTCTACAAAGCCGAAGCCGCGGGAGCGGCCGGTTTCACGATCCGTCAGAATGCTTACGCGGTCCACTTGTCCATACGGTTCGAAAAGCTGGCGCAGCTCCTCTTCCGACGTATTGAAGTCGAGATTCCCAACAAAGATATTCTTCAAGCGAATTGCCTCTGATTGAGCTATCTGAGTTTGCTGACTTCGGCGCAAGCAAAGGCGGATTGGCCGTCTTAACAGCCGGAGTTGGCGAACAGTCAAACGCGGGGGAAGTATAGCAAATTTGTTAATCAAGGGAAGAAATTCCAGCGGAGGGACGAAGCTGGCCAGGAGTAGACATTTGCTGCACCGCTAACACTCATCTACTTGCCAATAGCCCCGGCGATCATAGCCAAGCTGTAAGAGCCGGTTCTTGGGATCGTGGCGCTTGCCACAGTTAGGGCACTTCAAATAGCGAGTCCAAGCCGTGCCCTGGCGGTCGTAATTTTCGCAAACAACGAAGCTGACGCCGCAACTGCAAGGGACGAGAAACATTCTTATGGAAGGGGTCGGGATCTTTTCCGGCTTGCTGTGCGGCATCAATTAACCCTCTTCTACCGTGGCCATTGCGCTCCTCTTCCTCTTGTTTGCCTGCAAGACTTTCTTCCTCAGGCGCAGCGATTTGGGCGTGACTTCAACAAATTCGTCGTCGGCAATAAACTCGATTGCCTGCTCTAAGTTTAGCTGGCGGAAGGGAACCAGGCGGATGGCTTCATCGGCGGTGGAAGCGCGCATGTTGGTGAGCTTCTTTTCACGCACAACGTTTACATCGAGGTCGGTATCTTTGGCATTCTCGCCAATTATCATGCCTTCATAGACATCGACACCTGGACCGACGAACAGTTCGCCGCGCTCTTGCAAGTTCCACAGTGCATATGCCGTTGACACTCCGGGACGGTCAGCAATCAGCGCGCCCGTGATGCGGTGCGGGATTTCGCCTTGCCATTCGGTGTAGCCGTCGAAGAGAGAATTCATCACGATTGTGCCGCGCGTGTCTGTAAGCAATTGGCTGCGCAAGCCGATCAGACCTCGGCTGGGAACGCGGAATTCAATGCGCACGCGTCCGTAGCCGTGATTGTGCATGTTGACGACTTCGCTCTTGCGTGCTCCGAGTTGCTCCATGACCACGCCTACAAATTCATCCGGAATATCTACGGTGAGGCGCTCAACCGGCTCCATCAGTCTTCCATTGATGCGTTTGGTTACAATCTCGGGTTTGCCGACCATCAGCTCGTAACCTTCGCGGCGCATCATCTCGATCAAGATTGAGAGTTGCAATTCGCCGCGGCCCATGACTTTGAAAACATCGGTGCTTTCCGCGTCTTCAATGCGGAGAGATACGTTGGTGAGCAGTTCCTTTTGCAGGCGCTCACGCAAATTTCGCGATGTGACGTATGCGCCGTCGCGTCCGGCAAAGGGCGATGTATTCACCGTGAACTGCATGGCGACGGTGGGCTCGTCGATGGTGATCGGAGCAAGCGGAGCGGGATTTTCCGCATCGGTGATGGTCTCGCCGATCGTAATACCCTCCACTCCAGCAACCGCGATGATGTCCCCGAGTGTTGTTTCCGTGATGTCGGTCCGCTTCAATCCGGAGAAGGAGAACAGCTTGGTGATTTTTGTTTTCTGGATAGAGCCGTCAAGTTTAGCGATACCGACTTCTTCCCCGGTGCGCATGGTTCCGTTGAATACGCGGGCGATGGCAAGCCGGCCGAGGTAATCGCTGTAATCGAGATTGGCTACCAAGATTTGCAGCGGGCCGTAAGCATCGCCTTTGGATTCAGGAATAGTGTTCAGAATGGCATCGAACAACGGCTGCAGGTCTTTACCACCACCCTTGATATCTTTTGACGCGGTACCCGTTTTCGCATTGGTGTAAAGAACAGGGAAATCGAGTTGCTCCTCTTTTGCATCGAGATCGATAAATAGATCGTAGACTTCGTTCAATACTTCCTGGGGACGTGCGTCCGAGCGGTCGATTTTGTTGATGACCAGAATCGGCGGCAGCCCTGCTTCAAGGGCCTTACCGAGCACATAGCGAGTCTGCGGGAGAGGGCCTTCGCTGGCATCGACCAGCAGCATTACTCCATCGACCATCTTCAACGCGCGCTCGACTTCGCCGCCAAAGTCGCTGTGGCCGGGAGTGTCGACAATATTTATCTTTACGCCTTCGTAAAGGACTGCGGTGTTCTTCGCCAAAATAGTGATGCCACGCTCGCGCTCGAGCTCGTTAGAGTCCATTACGCGTTCGATGAGATTCTCATTGGCTCGGAACGTACCGCTTTGTCTCAGCATGGCGTCGACCAACGTAGTTTTGCCGTGGTCGACATGGGCGATGATGGCGATATTGCGAATACCTGAATTCAAATGGTTTCCCTTCCGGCGAAGCTCTCCTTAACTTTACTACGCGAATGAGCCGGGGAAGCAAGAGCGAGATGCGCTTGCTGCTCTCATGGTCATTAATGGCGTAGGACGTACAATAATTCCGCACTGCGGGTGGACTATATGTTCGAGCGCTACACCGAAAAGGCTAACCCCGCGACGCTGCCGGAGGTTCAACACCAGTCTCCCGAACTGCTCGCTGCTGCCGATCCCAGCCTCGGCGAAGATCGCGCTCTCGCTCTGTTGAAACGTGCCGATTTGCGGGCCGAAGTTCTGGCCAGACTCAGCAAGAATGCCGGCGCCATGAAGAGCCGCAAAGTGAAACTGGCTCTGGTCCAGCACCCGAATACGCCGCGTCATGTTTCGATTTCCATGCTCAGGCACTTGTTCACATTCGAACTGATGCAAGTGGCGCTTACTCCGGCATTGGCCGCCGACATCAAGAGAACTGCCGAAGACGCTCTTATGAACCGCCTGGAAACCATTTCTTCAGGAGAGCGCCTGTCGCTTGCCCATCGCGCTTCTGGCCGGATCGCAGCGGAGTTGCTGTGCGATACTGAGCCGCGCGTCATTCACGGAGCACTGGACAACTCGCAGCTCACAGAGGCAGAAGTCATCCGCGCTCTCATGCGTGCCGATGCGCCTGTGCTGTTGGTAGAATCTGTTTGCGCACACGCCAAGTGGTCGTTGCGGCGCGATATCCGCATTGCTCTGCTGCGTAATGAGAACACCCCGCTCGTCCGAATGATCGAGTTTGGACGATCATTGCCCATTAGGCTGTTGCGGGAAATCCTGCGATCCAGTCGTCTCCCTGCGCGCACAAGGGAATACCTGCTCAAGGAAATTGATCAAAGGGATGCAGACTCGTAGTTGAGGCGCTAAACTAAATGCAATCTATGACCACTCCCGATCGCACACTTGATCAAATCCTGGACTTGGCGGCAGCACATTTCAAAGTGCCGAGGCAGAAGCTCACGCCCGACGATGACTTCTTCAAAACTCTTAAGATCGACAGCTTGCAGGCGCTCGATCTGCTTACCCGGCTCGAGCACCATTTCAATATCGAGTTGCCGGATTATGAGTTGCAGGGGGTGTCCGACTTCCGAACGTTGGCCAGCCGCATTCAATCGCGGCTGTGAAACACGGATCGATGGATACGCAAGCCGATGCCCTGATGCAAATCGCGACTTTTTCAGGATTCTAGGACAAGCGATGAATTAGTTAACTAGCTTCTCTCCGCGCCTGTGCGCTCTGTGGTCAAATAATTCTTTGATGTTGAATCTCGATCAATATTCCTCTCTGGGAGCGGCGCTGCGCGATGCTCTGGATCGCTGGGCGAATGAAACTTGTCTGATCGAAGCCGATCGCGACCGCGAAAAGACGCGGCTTACTTACTCTGATTTTAAGGATCTAGCACTGCCGCTGGCGCGCGCATTTGAGGATGCGGAGTTCAACCCAGGCGATCGCGTTGCGATTATCATGACCAATCAGTCGAAGTGGCTGATCTCGGCGTATGCGGTTTTCTATTGCGGCGGGGTGCTGGTTCCCCTGGACTACAAACTCACTGCAGCCGAACACCTGCAGTTGCTGAAGCACTCGAAAGCGAAGTTTCTAGTCGTCGAGTACTACCTTTGGCGCGCCATCATTCAATCGCCCGAATTCAAGGAGTTGAAGGCAGTTGCTATTGTGACAGAAGCCCCGTTGGGAGCGGACTTGGCGGGGGCGCATCGCTGGGAGGAATTTCGCCGCAAGGGTGATCCTGTATTTGGCCCACGTGGCCGCAACGACGTCGCGTGCATCGTTTATTCATCGGGGACGGGCGGGCGGCCCAAGGGATGCGTTCTTACCCACGAAAACTATCTCGAACAATGCAAATCGCTGACGGCATGGTTTCCCTTCTGGCCCGGAGTGCGGTACCTGAGCATTCTCCCGACGAATCACGCCATTGATTTTATGGTCGGCTTCATCGGTCCGTTTGTATGCGGGGCTTGCGTTGTCCACCTGCGTACGCTGCGTCCGGAATATGTGCGTGACGCGTTTGTCCGCTACAAGATTACCTATATGAGCCTCGTGCCAATGGTGCTGAAGAATCTGGAGCGAGGTCTCAAGGCCAAGTTCGACGAACTATCCGCGCCCAAGCGGTTTCTCCTGAACCGCGCGATTGCCATTAACAAATTCTTCACGCAATGGAAGCCCGATTTGCGTTTGAGCCGCACGCTGCTTCCGCAAGTACACAAGGCATTCGGCGGAGAGCTGCGAGCCTTGTTCACCGGCGGAGCGTTCATGGAGCCTTCGACTCTGCAGTTCTTTTACGACCTCGGGATTCCCGTGGCAAATGGATACGGACTCACAGAAACCGGTACGGCGCTTACCCTCAACGACTTCAAGCCATTTCGCCCGGATACCGTTGGCAAACCGCTGCCCGGAGTTGAATTGAGAATCTTGAAGCCCGATTCCGAGGGAATCGGCGAGGTCGCTGTTCACAGTAAGACTGTGATGTCGCATTATCTCGACGACCCGGAGCTTACGGCCGAGACGATCGTGAACGGCTGGCTGCTCACGGGTGACTTGGGCCGCTTTGACGGCAGCGGGCATTTGCAGCTCTTCGGGCGCAAAAAAAATATGATCGTCACAGAAGGCGGCAAGAATATCTATCCGGAGGATATTGAAAACGCGTTCGATGGACTGTCCGTGAAGGAATACTGCATTTTTGCCGCGAACTATCTTTGGCCGCAGAAAATGCTTGGCCGGGAGACGCTGATTCTTGTCCTTCGTTTAGAGGCGGGCCACGAGTTCTCTGAATCACTGAAAAGCGAAATCATCGCACGCAACCGGCGGTTGCCAGATTTCAAACGTGTTGGCGGATACTTGCTCTGGGATAATGACTTCCCTCGTACCGCATCCATGAAAATCAAACGAGCAATTCTAGCCGAAGAGATCGGCAAGAACCGCGACCGCGAGAGCGCCGTGATTGAATTGTGAACAACAGCTTTTTGGCTGTGATCAATCCGGCTGCGGGTGGCGGGCGCTGTGGCAAGCTGGTCGGAACAGCCCTGGAGCGCCTGCGAGCAGGCAGGATCGAAGTTGAGCCGGTCGGGACATCAGCCCCGGGGCATGCGACCGAACTGGTTCGTGCCGCCTACGCACGGGGTTGCCGAAAATTCATTGCTGTCGGTGGCGATGGCACATCCTACGAGATCGTAAACGGATTATTTCCCGAAGCGCACAGTGCCGAGTGCCCCACGCTGGCGTTCTTGCCATTGGGAACTGGCAATTCATTCTTGCGCGAGTTCAGCGATCAAGGCGTGGAATTTGCCATCGAAGCAATCCTGGCCCGGCGCTCGCGGCCTTGTGACGTATTGCGGCTCACACACAAGAACGGCGTCCTGCACTACATTAATTTGTTAAGCATGGGATTTTCGGCAGACGTGGCCACCATGCGCGCACGGCGATTCAGCGGATGGGGGGAGCTCGGTTATCAATTCGCTATTTTCCTTTCTCTCCTGCGTTTTCGCCGACGCCCGTTTCCTCTTCGCGTCGATGGAGAAGAAAACATGGATCGCCGCCCCTGCTTGTTTCTGACGTTCAGCAACAGCAAATTCACCGGTGGCACTATGATGATCGCTCCGAAGGCCGAGATCGATGACGGTCTCATCGAATACGTGCGCTGGGGACCGATTGGCCGCCTCGGGCTGATTCGCAATCTGCCGACGCTCTACGACGGAACGCACGTCAATCATCCTTTAGCCGAGCGTCGAGCCGCAAAGCGGATCGATTTCCAGCTTGACGCGCCGGTTGATGTGATGGTGGATGGTGAGGTGCTCACACTGCATTGCGAGGGTCTAGACGTGCTGCCCTCCGCGCTCAACGTCGTGGTATAAGAAATATTTCCATGCCTGAGCAAAAAGGCTCCAAAGTGCGCCAGGAGCCGAAAGCATCAGTTCGGCGCAGAGTTATCACCGTTTTGCTGGTTGTGGCGGCGTTCGCTTTGGCGGCATATTTAGGATTCCGCAAGCGCGCCAGCCGGCTGGATGCGTTCGCACAGTGCCTATCGGCTAAGCAAGCCAAAATGTATGGCGCGTATTGGTGCCCGCATTGTGCAGATCAGAAGGAAATCTTCGGTCGTTCCTTTCGATACATTTCGTACGTCGAATGCGGCGTGCCAGGCTCGCGTGATGAAGCGAAACTCTGCGTCGATGCCGGCGTAAAGCACTTCCCAACATGGCAATTTGGCGATGGAGAGCGCCGGGAGGGAACGCAGCCGCTTCAGGCTCTGGGCGAGAAAACCGGATGCGGGTTGCCATGAGCGTCTGCTCGCGGCGGCTTCTGCTGGCGATTTCTCTTCTCGCGATTGCCGGCATAGCAGTTTCCTCGGTTTCTCTCTATCACCACTACGGTAGCTCGAGAACTTCTTACTGTGACATCGGAGAAAATTTCAACTGCGATATTGTGAACCGCAGCACCTACTCGACCGTGCTTCGGATTCCGGTAGCATTAATCGGAATTATTGGCTACCTTGGGTTGCTGGCACTCTCGACGGTTTATCGCAGCAAGGCGGAAACGCCAATTCTCTTGCTGATCGCGTCAGTCGCGGGGCTGGGATTCGCGATCTATCTCACCTACATCGAAGGATTTGTTCTGGCGGCCTGGTGCGTCCTTTGCTTGTCCTCGCTGGCGTTGATATTTTCCATCTGCGTACTCTCATCGCTGTTGGTGGCAAGAACCGCGCGTAATGCCTGAAGATTCTCTGTTGCTATTGCTTGTTCTTTAGATATTTGTCAAACCAATCCACGCTGCGGCGAATGGCATCAATGCGATTCTCGCGTTTCGCAAACCCGTGCCCTTCGTTAGAGTAGTAATGCGCATCAACAACCTTTCCGTCTTTCTTAAGCGAATCCACCACCTGCTCTGCCTCTTCTTTCGGAACGCGTGGATCGTTTTCCCCCTGCAAGACCAATAGAGGCGCTTTAACGTTGCGTATATATGTGATTGGTGAATCCTGCTCATAAATTTTTCGATCCTTCTCCGGATCTCCAAGCAGGCTTTTTTCGTATTCCTGAAGCTGAGCATCCTCGTGCTGCAGCATGGTGAACCAGTTGATGATGCCGTACTGCTCAACCCCGGCGGCCCAAACATCAGGTGTTTTGCCGACTGCCATCAATGTCATGTAACCGCCGTAAGAGCCCCCGGTAATGCCAATTTTCTTAGGATCAGCGTAGCCGGTTGCTTCCATGAACTTGGCCGCATAGACTTCATCCTGCAAATCACCCCCGCCCAAATCTTTATAGTTTGCCTTCTGGAACTCGGTGCCATAGCCGGTCGATCCACGGACGTTGGGAGCAATACAGATGTAGCCGCGCGAAACGAACGCAGCGACTTGCGGGCTCCAGTAATCCACATGCTGGCCGGTTGGCCCGCCGTGCGGCAATGCCAGGGCAGGATTGCTGCTGTCTCTTTTCAGATTAAACGGGATCCACATTAGCGCGCTGATCGTCTTACCGTCGAAGCTCTTGTAATGCACGATCTGCGCGGCTGGGAGAGGCGTAGTTTCGAGACTGGCGATGGCAGAAAACGTGAGCTGGGCCGCGCTGCGCTTCGCGATGTCGTAAACCCAAATGTCGGCCGGATTCACTGAGCTCTCATGCGACATGAGCAGCCGGTTTCCATCCGGCGAAAATGCGGTTGGCGCGCTAACGAACGAGTTCAGCCCGGGCGGCAGTTCAATCTTCTCCGCTCTCATGCTGGCCCGGTCAGCCAGATAAGAATCAATTCGCCCGTCTTCGTTCAACGTGTAAGTGAACGATTTGCCATCGCGCGAGAAATCTGCCGAGCTCGCCTCCCATTTTGTGTCAGTAACCCATGTCAGTTTTTTGCTGGCCACGTCGAGCAACGCAACATTCTGAAAACCATTTTTCTGAGTGGAAGTGATCAGGAGCGTCTTGCTGTCCGGCGAAGCCGAAGACGCGGCATAGAGAATTTTTCCCTGGTGGGGTGTCAAATTCTCCCGCTTGCCGGTTGCGACATCGATAGAGTACACGTCCGACTCCGGCACACCACTGGTCTCGCTGCGATTGGCAAACAGAGTCTTGCCATTGGCACTCCACGCCAC
>Ga0209154_1000962_pt1 | contig 17570 bp, 18 predicted proteins | sample GraSoiAngelo_121_FD_185878 | JGI IMG/M metagenome (GOLD analysis project Ga0209154, IMG submission 185878) | Grasslands soil microbial communities from the Angelo Coastal Reserve, California, USA - 14_0919_12_20cm (SPAdes) (version 2) | ecosystem: Environmental > Terrestrial > Soil > Grasslands ... | reverse complement strand
TGACCGCCGAAGAGCAAGGACTCGAGAAATACGTCCGCCGCGTCGGCGGAAACGTTGCCCTCCACGCGCATCGCCATCTGCCCTATTCGTTCACCATCCTGCCCGACCACAACATGCTCAACGCGTTCTCGCTTCCCGGCGGCCCGGTGTACATCGGCGAAGGCATGCTCGATTTGATGACCGCCGAAGACGAACTTGCCAACGTGCTGGCTCACGAAGTCGAACACATCGATCATTATCATTGCGTCGAGCGCGTGCAGGTGGAGGCTCAACTAAAAAAACTCCATCTCGACGTCGTCGGCGCGCTGCTTCAGATTCCTCTCGATTTCTGGGAAGCCGGTTACCACAAGGACGAGGAGTTCGAAGCCGACCGCGAAGGCATGTACCTCGCGGTGCAGTCGGGGTACTCGCCGTACGGTGCCGTCGATTTATTCGAACGCTTTGCAAAACTCCACGAAGAGTATGTCATCCACGCGCAAAGCCCGGACGAGGAGCTCTCGCAACTCGCGATCCAGAGCCTTACCGGGTATTTCCGTTCACACCCGCTGCCTTCCGAGCGCCTTGCGCAAGCAACCCGCATCATCGCGCAAGAACATTGGGAATTCCGCACCGAACGAAAACCGTTTCGCGTCGAATACGAGGTCCACAGCGGCGAGTTCGTCAAATAGAGCACAAGCGCCGGACGTCGAGGGGCGCCGGCGGCACAAAAAGTCAAGCCACACAGGGAAAGGAAAGCGCAATTCTGACGGAAACTCGCGCCGCTCACCGCCGGTAGTTTCCGTCAGAATACTCGCCAACAACTCCACACGCGCACACGCGCAGCTCGCCCTTGCTCCGATGACTGGTCGCACCGGAAAGCGCCGCATTCCTTATCGGCGTGTCTGATTCTCCAGAGGGAAGCGAAGGCTGCTCCAGGTCTCTCGATTTCCGTGAGGTTGACAAAGAGGAACTTCAGAATAGCCCTGGAATCTTCAGTCCTGCGATTCCCGGGATGCCTCCGGCGAGGCTCTTTATCTGATTGGCGAGTTCTTCATCCACGCGGCGCGAAGCTTCATTGACCGCGGCGCGAATTAAATCCTGCAGCATCTCCTGATCTTTGCCCGCGAAAATCTCCGGCTCGATCTTCACGTCCACGATCTGCTTCTGGCCGTTCATTTTCACTGCGACCATTCCGCCGCCCGCTGAAGCTTCCACGGTGACGGAATTCACCTGCCGCTGGTAGTCTTCCTGGAGTTTGCCGAGCCTCGAAAGCATTTGTTGGATGGCGCCGACTTCCATTCCGAGCCCCTTTTGCTGCACTTCACTTTTCTTCTGGCCGCGCTCGCACTTCTGTAATTCTACCACCGAATCGCTGCAGCATCGACCGCACCAGCGGATCGCGCTCGAACTGCGCCCGCAATTCTTGCGAACCGGACGCGGCTGCTGCCGCGGCGGCGGCAGATTCAAGTCTAGCACAGACTCGCACCGCGCGGCCCAGCACGGTGCTCGAAACGGCACGGATCTTTTCCAGCGGTTCCCGCCCTTCGATCATTTCCGCGAACGCCCGTTTGTCCGGCGAAAAATAAATGCGCAGCTCCGCGCCTTCGAGTTCCCATCCGATGCTTTGTTCGACGAGTTCTCCAAGAAATTTTTGCTGCGCCTGAATCGCGGTCTTGATCTCGGCGACTTGCTCGGGTGAAATTCCGCTGACTCGCACCGGCTCCTTATTCCCATTCGGCGCTTTCACTTCGGAAGAAGCCGAAGTTGCAGCGGGAGAAACCGCAGTCTGAGAAGGGAATTGCTGATTCATTTCTGGCCGCGTGGGTATTGTGCTTGCCGCGGCGGGAGTGGGTGGGGCAGTCCTTGACGGACTCGTGAAAGCAGGAATTGCCGGCGAAGAAATCTCTTGACGCACCGGCGGCAAACCGCTGGAACTCACGCGCGCGGTTCCTGCGCTGGCGCTGCCCGGCGCCCCGCTCTTTAATTCTGCAAGCAACTCTTCCAGTGGCGCAAGCCGCGAAGCATTGATCAGACGAAGCAGGCCCATTTCCAGGTGTACGCGCGGATCGGGCTTCCTCCGCAAATCGTCATCCGTTTGCAGCAAAATCTGAAAGAACCGCGTCAGGTCCTCTTCGCTGAATAACGCGGCGGCTTTGGCAATGGCGGGCCGCTGGTCCGCCGTCGCGGCAATCAACTCCGAATCCGCGCCGCAAACGCGCGCAATCAGCAGGTTGCGCACGTGCCGAATGGCTTCGCGGCAGAAGTGCTGCAGGTTACGACCTTCTTTTTGAAACGCGTGCACCAGTCCCAGCGCGCGGTCTGCGGAGCCAGCCGCAATCGCTCCCACCAATTCTTCCAGCGCATCTTCCGGCACCACGCCCAGCAGCGCGCGCACTTGGTCATCGGGAATCGTGTCGCCGCAATACGCCCGGGCCTGCTCCAGAAGCGACAGCGCGTCGCGCAAGCTGCCTTCCGCCATGCGCGCGATCACCGCCGTCGCGCCCGGTTCGATCTTCAAGTTTTCTTTTTGCGCGATTTCTTCGAGGCGCTTCGTAATTTCCGCAAAGGTCAGCGCGCGAAAATGAAAGTGCTGCGAACGGGAACGAATCGTGTCTTCCAGGTTTTCCGGCTCCGTCGTGGCCATCACGAAGACTACGCGGTCCGGCGGCTCTTCCAAAGTTTTCAGCAGGGCATTGGAAGCCTCTCCCGTCAGCATGTGCGCTTCGTCGAGAATCACCACTTTCGTCCGCGAAGCCGCCGGCGCGTAGCGCACCATCTCGCGCAGCTCGCGGATCTGGTCGATGCCCCGGTTCGAAGCCGCATCGATTTCAATGACGTCAAGCGAAGTTCCCGCGGCAATTTCTTTGCAAGAGTCGCACACGCCGCAAGGTTCCGGGGTCGGCCCTTTCACGCAGTTCAGCGCTTTCGCCAGGATTCGGGCGGCGGTGGTTTTTCCCACGCCACGTGCGCCGGAAAAAATGTACGCGTGCGCCACGCGGTTGTTCACGATGGCGTTCTTCAGCGTCTCGGTGACGTGCTGCTGCCCGACAAGGTCCTGAAATGTCTGTGGCCGGTACTTCCTGGCGATGACCTGATAGCTCATTTTGAAGTTTTCAGCTCTCGGTATTCAGTCGTCAGTCTCAATCCGACGTTAGGTTCGATAAAAACTCAATCCCCGCTCCGTTGGTCTCTTTCACTGAAACGGATGACGGATGACTGAGAATCTTCTTCGGTGAGAGGAACTTCGGGTGAACTGCGGCACCCAAGGCATACCCGGTACCGTTGCTCCCTTCCGGGCCTGGCGGGGTTCGCGGGACCTCGTTGCACAGAGCCCGAAGTTCCACGCTCCGGCGCTCGCGCGCTTTCGCGCGTCTGCGTCAAAAGTCTAGCACACTCAGTTGCTGAAGAAGTGCGCAGCGAGTTCTTCGGCTTTCAGGTAGCGAAGGGCTTGCCGGTGAATTGCAGCAAGGTTCCTTGGTCCAGTTCGCGATGACTCGGAAGCGTCAGAGTTTGGCTGGCGCCATCTGTAAGAATCCATCTCAGCTTCATGTGGCTTCCTCGTTGCCTCACTACTTCAAAGCCAAACGAAGCAAGAAATTTCACTGCTTGAGCGCCGGATAGAACCCTGAGCTTAGGCATGCGCCTGTGGTTCGGGTTCCCGTTCGTCGCTCGCTAAAATGGGCGGGTCGGGCGCCAATCCGAAAGTCAGCCGGATTTTCGCCTTCTCATTGCGGGGCAATCGCTTCTTTTACATTGGACATCAATTCATCAAGCGTGGCCGCTTGGGTTACCGCTGACAGATCAAAACAATCTGCCACGTAGTACCTGTCTCCGCGGAAAACTCGCACTTGGATGTTATTTTTATTGCTCTCATCATAGCTGGATTGCTTTCGAACAGGCCATCTCCCAAATGAATGATACGGCGACCGTTAGGCGTGCAACTGCAATTGTTCGGCTTACCTTCCTCACGACTTCGGCTTTGCTGCGGCCGGCGCATCCGGCGGCTCCACTTCCGACGGGTTCACCCAATTGTTTTTGAATGGTCCCACACCGTGAACTTGCAGGATGAAATCCCCTTTTGCCAGTCCGAAGTGCCGCATTTCTTTCGGTATAACAGTGAAGTTCCCGACGTTCATGGTTTGCAGCTTCGTTTCGTCGAAGGTCTCTCCCGTGCCCAGCAGGAAAGTCCCCTTGAGCACGGTCACGCTTTCATCCCCTGGGTGCCAGTGGGCAGGAATTTTGGTCCCATCCGCGCACCGTATGCGCAGAACGAACGGCTGGCCTTCCGCGTTGAAGTCCCCTGACACAGGCGCAAGGTCGCAACCTTTCATGATCGGTGTCCACTTCAAATCGCCAAAGTGCACGATCTTGTGCGCCTCCATGCCTTCCTTCTTTTCTTGGCCGGGTGCAGCCATCGCCAGAACCGCAATCCCGAGCAATGCCGCGCAGATTTTCCCCGTTGGATTCTGCTTCATAGAGATTCCTCCATTGCAAGATTATAATAGCCGGTTGCGTTAGTTCTTCGGGAAGTTCGGGTCCGCCTTGACTTCATTGATCTGCTTGGTGTGTCGTTCGCTGTGCGCTGCGATGAACAGGACAAATTCGTAGCCATCCAGTTTGCCCAGCGGACTATCCATCACGTGGTCGCGCAGTCCCGCCGTGCTCTTCAGGAAATCCTCCGTCGCTAGGCGGCTCTCCACGAAATGCTTGAGCGACCCGTCCGGCGAGCCAAAGCGGTTGGTCGGCACCAGGGGTTCCGGCGCTTGCGCCTTGTGCGTGCGGTCGGGAACCATCATCAAGACCGCTTCGTCGGTTTTCTTAAAGTCCCGGCCGGGCTCTCCTGCCGAAGAAGTCATCACTTTTTCCTTCGTGATGCCGCGGATAAAATCTTCCGCCGCCGCAAGGTGTTCCATTACCTGCGCCACTGACCAGCGGTCTGACGCCGGCTTGAAATTCCACTGCGCCTCGGAAAGCCCTTTCGTAGCCTCCGTCAAATTCTTTTTTGTCGATTCCAGGTATTGCAGCGCGCGCTCTTTTTCCGCTTGCGTCACTTCTTGCGCGGAAACCGCTGCGGCTCCCGTAAGCAGAGGCACGGCTGTCCCTGTGATTAGAAGCAGCGGGGCGAGCGTCCCTCTCAGGAATTTCTTCCTCATGATTTGCATCTCCTTTTGCGTGGCTTCGGTCGGCGAAACGGGGAGCGACATCATACCACAGCGCAAGGATTCATCCCTTACGATTCGAATCGGGGGAATCGGGGGAATGAGCGCCGCGCGCGTCCGGGTGTGGGACTGCAACGCGGCGCTTCCAGCGGATTCTGGCAGGCCGGCGGTGGACCGCATGCGGAACAACCGGCGGTAGGTTTTCATCCTTGGCGCAGCTGCTTCCGCGGAACATCAGAAGCGGCTATCCGCTGCGCTGACTTCAACTCGTCGCAGACAGTAGCTGCAGAGCGTTTGCCAAAGTCCGAACAACACAATCCCCGTGTTTTCAGCACATTGGAAACAAGAGCAAAGCTTTGTCCTGCCTCAGCCCGGGAAACTGTCTGGGATTGAAACAGATCCGTATCAGGAATGAAACGACAGCGCGTGCTTCTTCGCCTTGGATTTCCCGCCGCACTGCTTCTTCCTCGTCCGCGACACGGCCATGTAGGAAATCCGATTGCTTCCACACCGCAGAATCCAGCCGCGGCGCCGTCAGGTTTGGCTTTGCCCCGTGTCATAGCCGTCCCGCTTCAAGTAGCGGTATAAACTCGTGCGTCCAATCCCCAGAATTTGTGCCGCCCGGAGCCGGTTTCCCCGGCACATTTCGAGCACCCGCTGAATGTGCATCCTGCGCACCTTCTTCGAGTGAAAGCGGCCTCCAATCGTCGCCTTGCGCGGAGCGCAGCCCGCGGTGCTGCAAGTGCTCCGGCAAATCCCCCACGTCCACGAAATCACCGGTCGTCGTGATGCACGCCCTCGAAATCACACTTTCCAGCTCGCGCACGTTTCCCGGCCAGGGATGCCGCAGCAACAGCGTTTGCGCGCGCCGCGTCAGCCCGGCGATATTTTTTCCGTACGCCGCTCCCCGTACTGTTCAAATTTGGCGCAGTTAGATGGGGGAGAAAAGTAATCCGTTCTTGAAGACTCCCGCTCTCCCTCATTCCGAGGAGCGGAGCCTGCCTGCGGCAGGCGAGCGACGAGGAATCTCTGTTTGGCTTGGTTTCGCCCGAAATGTCCATCGAGGCAGCAAGCAGCTGTAGCCTCAAAAATGGCTCCACAGCAGGATGTCCCTGGCAAAAGCTTCAATCGGCCCATAGACATACCGGAAAGCAAACATTGCCGCGACCAATCCCAAAATCCCGTAAGAATTCCCGTACAGCCAGTCCATGTAACGCTGCGCGCGGCGCTCGCTCATGAACAACATGATCGCGCTGCTGCCGTCGAGCGGCGTCACCGGGAGCAGGTTGAAGGTGCCCAGCAACAGATTCAGGGAGAACATGGCGCCGATCAGGCTTTCGGCGAAGCCGCCCGAACCGCGGTGCAGCCATCCCTGGTTCCATCCTACGCGCAAAGCAATCGCGGCGATGAGCATCAGCGTGTAGTTCGTTGCCGGACCGGCCAGGGCCATCCACGCGGCGCGGTGCGGGTGGCGCCGCGCCCAGTTGGGATCGTAAGGCGCGCTGGCCCAGCCAATGAGCGAGCCGGTCATGACAAGCATCAGAATGGGAATAATCACCATGCCCCAGGGCTCGCGCTGGATGTGCGGCACGGGGTTGAGCGTCACCTGCCCGCCCAGGAACGCGGTTTGGTCGCCGCCGATTTTCGCGGCGAGGGCGTGCGCCGCTTCGTGGCACGTGGTGGAAAAGAGAAACACCACGTACAAGATGAATCCCAGCGCGAGAAGTTCAGGTGTGATATTGGACATGAACTGTATCGTCCCTGTAATGGCGGTCTTCAGACCCGTGCTTTTTTCCCCTATCGGCGGCCTTCTGCTCTTGTCGGAGAGAGGAAACCGCATCTTGGCGTTTATTTCGTTTCCCTTTCAGTAGCGTAGATGTTGCGTCGCCGGTTTGCAAGCGCGGAGGGATCTAGGGGGCAGATCATGAGGGATAGCGGGCCTGCAAAAACCAGATTAAAACCCGCATCCCCTTCCGTGTCTGCGCGACCCGCCTGCATCCACCAGGCGTGGTTAGCGTAGACTGTCGGCTGTGAGCTTGCCCCGAGCTACGAAGTACGCGGTCGCGCGCAAGGACGGTGTCCTTCCACACCGGTCAATAGTCACGAATCACGACTCAGGACCACTACCTTGCGGAGGCACACCATGAGTCCAGCCATGCCAAGTCCGGCGATTCCTTACAGCGCGAGCCAGCAGGATCTTTTCTATCCGGCGAAGGACCTGAGCAGCTTTCCCACGGCACGGCCCAAATCGGACGCGGAGCTATGTGGCTGGATGTGTTTGCTGGCGTATCGCGACAATTACCCTGACAGCTTTGCCTTCGACCAGACCACGATGGCGAGCAAGCTGAACGACCTTGGTTTCTCGTCGGTGCAGTTTTTCGAGAGCCAGGGACACGAAAAGCAAGGCGGCACCCACTGCTTCCTGGCGATTCATGACGATCCCGACGCGGGCAAGAAGCTGGCGGTGGTGGCGTTCCGAGGAACGGACAAGGACGATCCCACGGATTTGCTCGACGACGTGGACGCGCCGCTGGTGGATTGGAATGGCCAGGGCAAAGTGTTTGACGGCTTTAGGGACGCGCTCGCGGAAGTGCAGAGTCCGTTGCTGGCGGCTCTGCAGAACGTCAACTGCAAGCTGCTGGTTACCGGCCACAGCCTGGGAGCGGCCACGGCCACGCTGCTTGCGAGCTTGAAAACGCCCGCGGCGCTTTACACCATCGGCTCGCCGAGAGTGGGCAACGCGAATTTTGTGCGTGCGCTCGGCGGAGTGCCGAGTTATCGCTATGTGGATTGCTGCGATGCGGTAACGGAACTTCCGCCGGCGGCTCTCGGTTACGCGCATCTTGGCAGCATGCTTTATATCGACCGAAACCGGAAAGTCATCAATGCGCCGAGCGACGATGCGGTCGCCGGGGACCGCTTGATTGCGCGCTCGGAGTATTTCATCAAGTACGCGTGGAAATCGGGAAACGTTGGCGTGCGCGATTTGGCGGACCACGCACCGATTAATTACGTCGCCGCGCAAGCGTGAGGATGATTTCCGTCATCCCGAACGCGGTCCCGCGCTTCTAGCGGGAACGGCGGTGAGGGATCTGCTTTCCCCCCATCGCACCTCGCCGCGGTCAGAGGACGATGACATTGAGGAGTGCCAGCGCGGGCAGTCTTCGTGGGACGCGCTAAGGCGCGCCCCTACAAAAGAAAACGAAGATGCCGGGCGGAAAGCCCGGCGCTACCTCGGAGCGTCCCGGCGCATGGAAAATGTGCCGGCCGGAAGCCGCCGGTACAAAAAGGGGCACGATATATCGTGCCCCTACGGCGTGATTTGTTTCGGGAAGACCTTTACGCCGTCGGGAGCAAACTCGAAGCGGACCAGCCATTCGCTGGGAACGCTATGACCGCCGACTTCCGGCGAGGTGAATTCCCAGCGACGAACAGCCTTCATGGCGACCTTGGCGAAGTACTCGCTCGGGCCGGGGTCCTCGAATTCGGCGTCCGCCACATTGCCGGCGGCATCCACACGGGCACGCACGGCGACGCGCACTTTACCCGTGATCGTCGAGAGCGCTTTTTCGGGGACGTCGGGCAAGACTTGGTCGAGCACTTCGCCGCCGCTCGAGGACGACCCTGAACTCGTTTCGGAAGCGGTCGCAGAGCTGTTCGACGAGTCTGCCGCCGACTTGGTTTCCGTGCGCAGAATGGCGGGAGAAGGAGAGGCGGCAGGCGGCTTAGAAATTTCTTTTATGGCTGGCTGCGCTGCGGAACTCTTCAGCGTGTCGCGGCTTGCCGAAGTGGAATTTGATTTTGCGCTCCGCGAAACTTCGGCACTAGAAGGCCGCTCTTCCCGTTCCGGTGCCACCGCGCGAGCCTTAGTGTTCTTGGGTGCTGGAGACGAGGACTCGACGCCTCGGCTGAGGAATTTGGGCAACGCGATGATGGAGACGACGACCAAGACTCCCACGGCGACCGGAATGACGTAGCTGGGAAGGACGATGTCGCGTTTCGCCCCGCCCACTTTCAAGAATTCTGGCCTTGGCGCCTTGGGCAAAGACGTCCCGAGTGGAGGCAGTGGCGGAATGGCCGACGCGGAGGGCGCCTGAGCTTTCGCCAGAGATGGCGCGAGCCGAGGCATTGCGGGAGCGGGTTTCGGAGGCGGCGAGAACAGCGGCCGCTTGGGCGCTGGCAACTTTGCCGCAGGAATGGCAGGGACCGTCGACAAGGGGACCGACAGCGGCGAGGCGCTTTGCGCGGCCGCGGCTGCGCGAGAATTCAGGCTGGCCGTGATGTTGTCGATGCTCCAGCGAAGCCGGGGATCGCGTTCGAGCGCGTGCTGCGCTATGTCGCGAAACGGTTGCGGAAGCGATTCCGGCCCGACGCTAGACAAACTTCCGGGCACCACCGGGCCTTTTTGTGTGAGAACCTCGATCAGCATCACGCCGAGGGACCACACGTCGCTGGCGGCAGTAAGCGGCTGACTTGCGGTTTCCGGTGCGTCATAAGGCGAACGCTTCGAGGCGGACTTGCGGACTTCACCGGCGGGAAAAAGCCGGTCGGTGGAGAGCTTGACCTGGTCGGCGGTCGCCAGGACGTTCGAGGGCTTTAAATGCGAATGAACCAAGCCCTGGCTGTGCAAATTGCTCAGCGCATCCAAAACCGGCCCGAGCATGTCGCGCGTTTCCGCGGGAGTCAGGCCGCGCTGCGGAAGAATCTGGGAAAGATCTTCTTCGGCGCACTCCATGACCACATAGAGAAGGTCCATGTCCGCCAGGCGGGAGCGGCCGCCCTGATACAACTGAAGCAAATTGGAATGCGTGAGTTTGGAAGCGCGGCGCCACAAAGAGAGTTGGAGATCAGGGGAGGGGCCTTCGGGAATCAACTTGACCACGGCTTTGGACGATTGCGGGCCGGCGAGTTGGGTGAGGAAAACGGCGGATTCGCTGGAGGCACCCAAGTATTTCACCAACGGAAACGTATTGTTGATGACCTGGCCTTCGTATTGTTTCCAGGAAAAGCTCATCATCACACCTCAAGCAGGAGAGTGCAAGCCGCCGGTAAATGCGGACACTGCATTCGGCCGGCCGGACTCGCGTGGGCGCGGTGGCGTCTTGGACGGGGCTGGATCGTAAAAACTTGAAATTCGCAGGCGCCGGGGCCAAGGCGCTCGCTGGAATCATTCTGGCACGAAACGGTTACTAATGCGAGCAGTAAAGGTTAAAGGATTTATTAGGAAGACGCGCGCAATCGAGGCTTGCGGCGCTTTGGCGGCGGTTGAAGGAGGCGTTTGGGGCCGCTCACAAAAGGATTGCCACGCTCGAAGAAGCGGAGAAGTTTGTCGGCGGCGCGGGTGATGCCGATTCGCACGCTTTTGCCGATAAGGCCAGCGGATTGGCCGGCGTCGCCAAGCCAAAGTTTTTCATCCTCGCAGAGATCAACGCCATCATGGCGGCGGTCGATTTGCAGTGCCTGCGCGAGGCGTCCCGGACCGCGAGTGAGGTCGAGAAGCTCGGCAGTCTTGCGATGCCGCTGCATGATTTCGATTCCTTCGAGCGGCTCGAGCGCGCGAATCAGAATGGCCGCCGCGGTGTCGGGGGCCTCGCTCACGACGTTGAGCATGAAATGCGCGCCATAATTGAAAAAAACGTAGACGTGGCCGGGAGCAAGATACATCGACTTGATGCGCGGGGTGGGCCCGCGAAAATGATGACCGGCGGGATCGCCGGGCGGGTAAGCTTCGGTCTCCACGATGCGGCCGCTGACGCGTCCGGCAGGCAAATCGTGAACCACGACTTTTCCGATGAGGAAGCGCGCGAGCGCGATGGTGTCCTCGGGAAGCTCGGAGCGGCGAATGCGGCGGATGGAAATTTTCGTCCGAGGTTCTTTGCAGGCGGTTATCAGTGAAGACATGGACGAGGACCTGGAAATCTATTTACTTACTTGGACAAAATCTTCTGAAGATCTTCGGCGGAAAGCAAGTCGTGATATTCGCGGTGCTTGCGGAGAAAGCTGGAAGCATAAGGACACCAGGGAACAACCCGCAGATGATAGGCGCGCGCGAAATCTAAAGCCGTGCGCGTGAGCTTCGCGGCCAGTCCCTTGCCTTCCAGCGGTGGGGGAACTTCGGTGTGCAGCAACACGATGCGGTCCGGAGAAAGCCGATACACGAGCATAGAGCGAAGCCCGTCCACAGTGGCTTCGAACCGATGGGCCTCTTCATTGTGGGTAACAGCTACGTCGTCGAGGTTTAATTCCACATTTTCTCTCGGCTGTGAAGAATCGCCGGGCTGCGAACGAAACTGAGGCGCGGCATGCGTAGCGGGCGACCCACGATTGTGAATTCTATCTGGAATTCAACTGTGGCTAACCCCCCGGGGAATCGCACGGCTCATTGTTAAAGAGCTTTGCGAGCTCAGCGTGTTCGATCACTACCGCGGGATCGTTCTGGATGGCTTCGAAGTATTTCTTTTGGAAGCCGTCGCCGGATTCCGCGGGAACAAACATTTTTCGCGCCAGAGAAAACGCAACGTTGGTGTACCTCGGAGTGATGGGCTCCTTGGCGGCGAGAGATTCGTCGATGCGCACCACGAATTCCGAAATATTGTGGAGCCAGGCGAATTGCGAGTGGTCCACGACCAAGCGGAAGAGCTCGCCGGAGTTGACGTGGCCGTGCTCCCGCTCGTAATTTCGGCGCTCCATTTCCAGCAACTTCTTATGCACGCGAAGAAGCGCCAGCCGCAGGGCGATAAGCTTTTCGCGCGCCGGGGAATCGTGGTTGGAGCCCTCTAATTTGGAGTTCGCGGAGTCCATGTTTGCCTATGCCTATTTTCCGCTAGCAGGATGCAATTTTCAAAGAGCCAGCGCGCAGTGATCACCCAGAGCAGAGACGGGAGCGAATCCAACTCGAAGGACGTGGAGCTAAGGACTCCGCGACTAGTTCAAGTCGTGATAGCGCTGCTCGCCGACGGGGAGGGGAATTGGCAAGCGGTTGCCGGGAGGCGGCAGCGGGCAGGTGGAATATGGCGTGTAGGCGCACGGCGGATTTTCCAAACGGTTGAAATCGAGCACGAGTTCGCCCGGCTTGTCGAGGCCATTGGTCGGGAAACCGGTGTAGAGAAACCGGCAAGCGCCGTAAGTCGTTGTGGTGCCGGTGGTATCGCGAAAGATGAAAAAGAGTTTGGCAACCGCGGGATCTTCGAGCACGGGCTCGATGCGCCAGGTCTTGCCAGCGAGGACAAATTCCGCGGCGCCCGGAACGGGCTGATCGTAGTTCGTGCCGACGAGAGTGGCGAGCGTGATGGTTTTGAAGGGAACATAGGGAATCCACTTGGCGATGACGCGGTAATTCTCATCGGGCGGATACCACTTGAGACCATGAAATCCGGTAATCGATGGGGATTGAGCATCCTTGATGCGCAGGGCGAAGCGGGACTCGCGGCGAATTACGTACATGTTGAGAGTGCCAATGGTCATGCGCGGCGCAAATTTATCTTTGTTGCCTTCAGCGCGAAGAGATTGCGGCTTTGCAGGCGCGCCAGCAACCAGAAAATCTGGGGGGAACCCGCCTGCAGGCGGATTTAACGTCACGTTTTCTCCTTCGAGATGCAGCACGGCGAGATGCGCGGATCCTTTGCTGAGATGAATCTTGTTATCGGGCGCCGTGCCGACTGAATTGTTGCCAGGTTGCAGCCATTCCAATCCAACCAGCGAGAGCCAGCCGTCCGGCTTCAATAGGTCGGCCGTATGCGCGGTGCGCCAAGCGGCCAGGTCCTTTAGAAAATTGCCGTCTTGTGCAAAAAGCGAGCCTGCCGGCAGCAGGACGGCAAGAATTGCAGCGAGTTGCCGCGAGTGTCTCTGCAACCGGGGCATACGCAAGTATACCGCGTGCGGTGCAAATCGCGGGAATGCCAATGGCTTCACAAAGAGCAGTGACGCACGCCACACGGCAAAAGACGGCAGGCCTTTAGAAAAGACGAAGGAAAAACGAGCGGTTAAGGTTCGCGCGAGCCAAGCGGGTTCAGCGGACTCACGGTTCGAGGCTCTTACCGAACGTTCGCGAACAGTGTATGCTTTGAAGTGGTTGGTTGGAGTGGGGTGGACCTCTGATAGAACGCGCTTGGGTGCGTCTCCTCGATAGTGTGCAACTCCCATAAGCTGAGGGCTTTGTCTTGGAGGAAACTTCATGATTGTGGGCGTCCCGCGAGAAACCTTCCCGGAAGAGCGCCGCGTGGCATTGGTGCCCGCGGCGGTTCCCAATCTCACCAAAGCAGGCTTTGAAGTTTTACTGGAAGCGGGCGCGGGAGTCGGGGCGGGTTATCCCGATGCGGAATACGGAGCCAAAGGCGCAAAAGTCGTGCCGAGCCGCGCCGAAGTTTTTCGCGCCGCCGACATCGTCGCGCAGGTTTTGTGTTATGGCTCCAATGATAAAACCGGGAAAGCCGACCTTCCGTTGTACCGCCAAGGCCAGGTGCTCGTTGGATTTTTGAGGCCGCTAGGCTCCATCGAAACCATTAAGGAAATTGCTTCCAAGGGAGTGGCTTCTTTTTCCGTGGAGCTGATACCGCGCACGACGCGCGCGCAAAGCATGGACGCGCTCTCCTCGATGGCCACGATTTGCGGCTACAAAGCGGTGATTCTTGCCGCAGATAAATTGCCGCGCATTTTTCCGATGCTTACGACAGCGGCAGGAACCATCACCCCCGCGCGAGTGTTCATCATCGGCGCGGGCGTGGCTGGCTTGCAGGCCATTTCCACGGCGCGGCGGCTGGGCGCAGTTGCGTCCGCATACGATTTGCGGCCCGCCGCCAAGGAGCAAGTGCAAAGCCTCGGCGGGCGCTTCGTCGAACTTCCCATCGAAGCAAAAGACGCGGAGGATTCGCGCGGCTATGCGCGCGCGCAGGACGAAACCTTCTATAAACGCCAGCGCGAACTTCTCGGAAAAGCGGTTGCCGAAAATGACGTGGTCATCACCGCTGCGGTCATTCCGGGAAAGCATCCTCCGCTTCTTGTTACCAAGGAAATGGTGGCGAGCATGGCGCCGGGCTCAGTGATTGTTGATTTGGCCAGCGAGCGCGGCGGGAATTGCGAGCTCACCAAGCCGGGTGAAATCATCATCGAGCACGGCGTCACGATTATCGGCACGTTCAATCTGGCCAGCAGCGTTCCTTATCACGCCAGCCAAATGTACGCGCGAAACCTTAGCGCGTTCCTGTTGCACTTGGTCAAAGACGGAAAGCTGCAACTGAATCTGGATGACGAAATTGTGCGCGAGACGCTGCTCACGCGGGAAGGAGAAGTCGTCAACGCACGCGTGCGGGAATTCTTTTCGCTTCCGCCGTTGGCGGCGGCAACCAAGGAGGTTGCAAAATCATGAAGCTGGATTTGCTGACCAGTCTGTACGTTTTCATGCTGGCCGCGTTCATCGGATTTGAAGTGATCCGGCGCGTTTCGCCTTTGCTGCACACGCCGCTGATGTCGCTGACCAACGCGCTGGACGCCATCGCCGTCGTCGGCGCCATCATCCTGGCGGGCGAATACCACGAGCACGGCGCGCTGCTCGCCAAGATTCTCGGCACCATCGCCATTGTCGCTGCCACCAGCAACATTGTCGGCGGCTTCCTCATCACGGACCGCATGCTGCGCATGTTCAAGGCCAGCGGGCCAAAGAAGCCCTGAGCGGGAGCGAACGACCAGCGTGCCGACGGAAAACCTCATCGAAATCACCTACCTGATCGCGACCGCGCTTTTTATTCTTTCGTTGAAGTGGCTGAGTACGCCGGCAACCGCACGCCGCGGCGTCTTCGCTGGCGAAATCGGCATGCTGCTGGCCGTTGCCGGCACGCTGTTGTATCACGGCATCGTCGAGTACAAATGGATCGTCATTGCGCTTGTTCTCGGCACCATCATCGGCGTACCGCTCGGCGAAGTCGCGATGACCGCCGTGCCGCAGCGGACGGCGCTCAGCCATGCGTTTGGCGCGCTCTGCGTGACGCTGGTCGGCACCGCCGAATTTTATCTGCGCGCGCCCAACGTACCGCCGTTCATGATGGCGGTTTTGTCGATGGAAGTGATTCTCGGTTCGCTGACGTTCACGGGCAGCTTGATGGCGGCGGGGAAGTTGCAAGAAATTTTGCCGCAGCGCCCGATCACCTACAAAGGCCAGAACTTCGTGAACCTTGGCCTGCTTGGTGTAGCGATTGCGGCGGCTGGGGTGCTCGTCGCGCATCCGGAAAAAATCCAGCTCTTTCCTGCGATTGTCGGGATCCCGCTCGTTTTCGGAGTGATGATGATTATTCCCATCGGCGGCGCGGACATGCCGACGGTCATTTCGCTGTTGAACTCTTACGCCGGTCTTTCCGCCGCGGCGATGGGCTTCGTCCTGCAGAGCAAACTGCTCATCATCGCGGGCGCGCTCGACGGCGCCTCCGGCTTCATTCTCTCCGTCAACATGTCAAAGGCGATGAACCGCTCGTTCACCAACGTGCTCTTCGGAGCGTTCGGGCAAGAGCAAGCTGGCGCGGCAGCCGGTGCGAAGGAAACGCGCAGCGTGCGAAGCGCCAGTCCCGAGGAGGCTGCCGGCATTCTCGCTGCCGCCAACAAAGTGGTCGTCGTTCCCGGCTACGGCATGGCGGTTGCGCAGGCGCAGCACAAAGTCCGCGAGCTCTACGACGCGCTCACCAAACGCGGCATCGACGTGAAATTCGGCATCCACCCTGTCGCGGGCCGCATGCCGGGCCACATGAACGTGCTGCTCGCCGAAGCGGACATTCCTTACGACAAGCTGCTCGACATGGACGAAATCAACGGCGAGTTCCCGCAGACGGACGTGGCTCTGGTCATCGGGGCGAACGACGTTACCAATCCTGCCGCGCGCAGCGACCCCTCCAGCCCGATTTACGGCATGCCGATTCTCGACGTGGACAAGGCACGCACCGTGATGGTCATCAAGCGCAGTATGGGCGCGGGTTTTGCGGGGATCGAGAATCCGCTTTATTACCTGGACAAAACGCTGATGCTCTTCGGCGACGCGAAGAATTTCGTGGGGGCCATTGTGCGAGAGCTCGCGGGCGGCCACGAATAGAGTCTGGAAAACGGTGCCAAAGCCGATCCCTCCGCCACAGGCTGCGGAAGACCGCACCTCGAGGGCGGGGATGTCAGCTTTGAGGGTTGTGGCACCCGGCGAAGAATTATTTCGCCTCGTGGAAGATGATCCCCAGCGTGCAGCGCGTGCCGCGATGCACGCGGCTCACGCCGTGTTTCATGTTGACGCGGTAGAAACCGCGAGCGCCACGAACGGGTCGGTAGCGCGTGGTGAAAATAATCGCTTGGCCCTGATCCGCGCCCACCACTTCGCCTTTCGACTGCGCACGCGGCTGTTGCTCCACGAGCAAGAACTCGCCGCCTTCCCAGTCGCGGCCTTGCTGCCCCAATAGAAAAACCATCTGCAGCGGAAAAGCGATTTCGCCGTAAATGTCCTGGTGCAAGCAGTTGTAGCCGCCTGCTTCATAATGCAGCAGCAGCGGCGTGGGCTTCGTTTGCCCGGCTTTGTGGCAGATTTTCAGAAACGCAGCATGTTCGACCGGGAATCGCGGAACCTTTTCCCCGAAAGTTTCCGCCCACTGATTCGCCACTTTGGCGAGATGCGGATACACGCTGGTTCTTAGCGAGACGACGATTTCCGGCAAGGGATTGTCAAAGTATTTGTAATCTCCCACGCCAAACCGATAGCGCTCCATCACGATGTGGCTGCGAAACCGGCTCGGGTCGCCGTACATCGCGGCAAGCGAGGCACATTCTTCCGGCCTAAGCACCGGCGCGGTCACCGCATAGCCGCGTTGTGAAAGCCAATCGGCCGCGGCGTTCCAATCCAAAGCGTCGATGCGCTCTTCTATCGACTGTGCCTCCCAAGTTTTTCCCGCCGCTACCGCCATGAGCTCCCTCAAGAATCCAGGATCAACAATCGAAAGGGCCAACAATGTTGAGTCCCGTCAAATCCAAAGCTTAGGCCAGACGAAGTTGTCAAATCTATCCGAATACGGCGGCCAAATTCGGTGCTATAGTGGTGGCCTAGCCAGAGTCCCGGTCGATTGCCGGTCCAGGAGTTTCGCATGAGCCAAGACATGAGCCAGAAAACGGCCCCCAGCAATGATTCCCGCAGAACGTTCTTGAAATTTTCCGCCGCCGCAGCTGCCGCCTCCGCGTTTCGCATTGTGAACGAGCCTTTCCTCGCCGCAGCGGCTATGGAGCGCAAGCGCAGCCAGTTTCCACCGGGAGCGGTGGTCATCAACGCCAATGAGAATCCGCTCGGGCCATGCGACATGGCGCGCGCCGCCGTTGTCGCGCAAGCCCCGCAAGGCGGGCGCTATTCGTACTGGCTCACCGACGAACTCATTGACACTTTTGCGGAGCAGCAAGGCCTGAAGCGCGAATACATCCACGTTT
>Ga0209154_1000957_pt1 | contig 17619 bp, 14 predicted proteins | sample GraSoiAngelo_121_FD_185878 | JGI IMG/M metagenome (GOLD analysis project Ga0209154, IMG submission 185878) | Grasslands soil microbial communities from the Angelo Coastal Reserve, California, USA - 14_0919_12_20cm (SPAdes) (version 2) | ecosystem: Environmental > Terrestrial > Soil > Grasslands ... | reverse complement strand
CGACCCGGAGTCGGGCTCGCGTGCTATTATCGGAAGGTTGGTGGAGGTTGGTGGAGGTTGGTGGAGGTTCTGAGGGAGGTCCCGTAGCGTGACGTTCCGGTTCACCACAGCGGGCGAGTCGCACGGGCGCGGCCTGGTGGCGGTCCTCGAGGGGATCCCCGCCGGGCTGTCCCTGTCCGCCGAGCGCATCAACGTCGAGTTGAAGCGGCGGATGGGCGGCTACGGCCGCGGCGCCCGCATGAAGATCGAAGCCGACCAGATCGAGTGGCTCGCGGGCGTGCGGGCCGGCGAGACCCTCGGCTCCCCCATCGCGATGCTCGTATGGAATCGCGATTGGGAGCACTGGCAGGACGTGATGGCCCCCGAAGCGGACGCCCCGGGGAGCGAGCGGCGCCGCCAGGTGACGCGTCCGCGGCCCGGCCACGCGGACCTCGCGGGCTCTCTCAAGTACGACCGGCAGGACGCGCGCGACATCCTGGAGCGCGCGAGCGCGCGGGAAACGGTGGCCCGGGTGGCCTGCGGCGCGGTGTGCAAGGTGCTCCTGGACGAGTTTGGGGTCGAGATCGGGTCGCATGTGGTCGAATTGGGCGGGGTCAGGGCCGGTGCAGGGGCGCACCCGGCTCAGGTAGGGGCGCAGCATGCTGCGCTACCGGCACGCCTGAATCAGGCTGCCGATGCCAGTCCGGTGCGCTGCCTGGACGCGGCCGCCGAGGCGGAGATGATCGCCCGCATCGACGCGGCCAAGGCGGCGGGCGACACGCTGGGCGGCGTGGTCGAGGTGATCGCGCTGGGCCTTCCCGTGGGCCTCGGCTCGCACGTCTCGTGGGACGTGAAGCTGGACGGGCGGCTGGCGCAAGCGCTCATGTCCATCCCGGCGGTGAAGGGGGTGGAGCTGGGGCTCGGCTTCGAGGCCGCGCGGCGCAAGGGCTCGGAGGTGCACGACGAGATCCTGCCCGGCCTGGCCCGCGCCACCAACCGCGCGGGTGGGACCGAAGGGGGCATGACCACGGGGGAGCCCCTGGTCGCGCGCGTCGCGATGAAGCCGATCTCCACGCTGATGGCGCCGCTCCGCACCGTGGACCTGAAGACGGGCGGGCCGGCCCAGGCACAGTCGGAGCGCTCGGATGTGACGGCGGTGCCCGCCATGGGGGTCATCGCCGAGGCGATGATGGCCCTGGTGCTCGCGCAGGCGCTGCTCGAGAAGTTCGGCGGCGACGCGCTGAGCGAGACCAAGCGGAATTTCGAGGGGTACCTGGCACAGGTGCGGGCCCGCACGCCGAAGGGCGCGGCGTCGTGAAGCGGCACATCGTGCTGATCGGCCTGCCGGGGTCGGGCAAGACGACGGTGGGTCGGCTCGTGGCGGAACGGCTGGGCGCGGGATTCGTGGACGTCGACGCGATCATCGAGCGGCGCGAGGGAAGGCCGATCACCCTGATCTTCGCGGAGAAGGGGGAAGCGGCGTTCCGCGAGATGGAGCGCAAAGAAATGGAGACGGCGCTCGCCGCCGAGCCCGCGGTGATCGCTCCGGGCGGCGGCTGGGCGGCGCAACCGGGCGCGATTGACTCCGCGAAATTGCACGCGCTCGTGATCTACCTGTACACGCGGCCCGAGACCGCGATACAGCGCGTGGGGACCGCGGGAACCCGTCCGTTGTTATCAGGTGAAGACCCGGTGGGGCGGATGCGCGAGCTGCACAAGGAGCGCGAGCCGTTCTACCGCAACGCGCACGCACACGTGGACACCGATCGTAACTCGGCACAGCAAGCGGTGATCGAGGTCGTGAGGCTTGCGCAATCGAGTGCGGGATGGTAAAGATGCGCACTCGTGTCGTTTGATGAAGGATTGACGCGTGGCTGCTAAGAAAGAAGCGGTGAAGAAGAAAGCCGAGGTCAGGCAGGCGACTGACCCCGGGCGCAAGCCCGGGGATGACGGAGGCACGGCAACCGCCGTGGCCGTGGCTCCCAAGCGGCGCCCGCGGAAGCCCAAGGCCCCCGCCGCGGAGAGCGGGGGCGGGAAAGGCGCGCTCGTCATCGTCGAGTCGCCCACCAAGGCCAAGACGATCGGCAAGTACCTGGGCTCGGGCTACACGGTCAAGGCGACCGTGGGGCATCTGCGCGATCTGCCGCAGCGCAAGCTGGGCGTGGACGTCGAGAACGGCTTCACGCCCGAGTACGTGACCATCAAGGAGAAGGCCAAGACCCTCGCCGAAATCAAGAAGGCCGCGAAAGCCTCGGAGCGCGTGCTCCTCGCCACCGACCCGGACCGCGAGGGCGAGGCCATCGCCTGGCACGTGGCGAGCCAGCTCTCGAACGGCGGCAAGGTGCAGCGCGTCCTGTTCCACGAGATCACCAAGGACGCGGTCGCCCACGCGCTGGCGCATCCCCTCGACATCGACCAGCGGAAAGTCGACGCGCAGCAGGCGCGCCGCGTGCTCGACCGCCTGGTCGGCTACAAGACGTCCCCGCTCCTCTGGAAGAGCATCAAGACCGGCTTGTCGGCGGGTCGGGTGCAGACCGTAGCGCTGCGGTTGATTTGCGAGCGCGAGGAGGAGATCCGCAAGTTCGTGCCGCAGGAATACTGGACCATCGAGGCCGACCTCGAGAAGGACGGCCAGGCGTTCCAGGCGCGGCTGCACAAGCTCGAGGGGAAAAAGCCGGAGATCAAAGACGAGGCGACCGCGCGGGCGATCGTGGTGGATGCGCTCAAGCTCCCCTTCAAGGTCAGCGAGGTCGAGAAGGGCGAGCGGCGGCGCCCGGCGCCCCCGCCGTTCCGCACCAGCACGCTGCAGCAGGAAGCCGCAAAGCAGCTGGGCTTTTCCGCGGCCGTCACGATGCGGATCGCGCAGCAGCTGTACGAAGGCATCGAGGTCGGCGCCGAGGGGCCGGTGGGGCTGATCACCTACATGCGCACCGACTCGGTGCGCGTGGCGGACTCGGCCATCGCCCAGGCACGCGACTACATCGCGAAGGAATTCGGGAAGGCCTATTTGCCGGCCGAGCCCGTGGTCCACAAGGGTGGCAAGAGCAGCACGCGGGTCCAGGACGCGCACGAGGCGATCCGGCCGACCGACGTGCCGCGGCGTCCGGACGATTTGAAGCAGCACCTCGACTCGCGACAGTTCAAGCTGTACCAGCTGATCTGGCGGCGCTTCGTGGCGTCGCAAATGACACCCGCGGTGTTCGAGACCACGAAGGTGGACTTCGATCTGGGCCGCTTCGTGTTCCGGGCCACCGGGTCGCGCGTGCTGTTCGACGGCTACCACAGGCTGTATCACGAGGCGCACGAGCCGGAGGAAGGGAAGACCCTGGACGACCTGCCCCCGATCCCGCCGCTCGCCCAGGGCGACGTCGTGACCGTGAAGCAGATCACGCCGAATCAGCACTTCACCGAGCCGCCGCCGCGCTTCAGCGAGGCCAGTCTGGTGAAGGAGCTCGAGCGCCTGGGGATCGGCCGCCCGTCGACCTACGCGAGCATCATCTCCACCCTCAAGACGCGGTGGTACGCCACGGCCAAGGATCGCCGCTTCGCGCCCACGCCGCTCGGGGAAACGGTGTGGCAGGTAATGAAGCGCTCGTTCCCCGATGTGTTCGAGGTGGGATTCACGGCGCTGATGGAAGATGAGCTCGACAAGGTGGAGGAAGGCGATCTCGCGTGGCAGCAGGTGCTGGGCGACTTCTGGGGGCCGTTCGCCAAGGCGCTCGATGCGGTGGACGTGCAGAAGCTGATCCACGACGTGCACGACCTCTCCAACCTGCACAAGGAGAAGTGCCCGACGTGCGGGAGCGGTCTGGTGGTGCGGAGCGGGCGGTTCGGTCCCTTCATCGCCTGCGCCCGCTACCCCGACGAGTGCCGGTTCACGCGGCCGCTGCGGCGCGACAAGGTGCCCGACCGGCCCACCGACGAGATTTGCCAGGAGTGCGGCGCGCCCATGGTGATCAAGACGGGGCGCTACGGCGAGTTCCTCGCTTGCACCAAGTTCCCCGCGTGCAAGCACACGCGGCCCGTGCCGCTGGGCGTGAAGTGCCCGAAGTGCGGTGTGGGTGACTTGGCGGAGCGCCGCACCAGAAAGGGACGGAACTTCTTCGGGTGCCTGCGCTACCCGGAGTGCGACTACTCCACGTGGAACCGCCCGGTCCCGGTCGCCTGCCCGAGCTGCGGGTTCGTCGGGATGGAAGAGAAGCAGACCAAGACCAAAGGGGTCTCTCGCAAGTGCCTCAAGTGCGGACACGAAGTCACGGTCGAGGAGCCGACGCCGGCGGAGTCGGTGGCGAGCTGAGCGGGAGGGCAGTGGTGGTGGGTGGCGGACTCGCGGGCAGCGAGGCCGCCTGGGCGCTGGCCGAGCGGGGGATCGCGGTCACGCTGCACGAAATGCGCCCCGCGAAGATGACCGCCGCGCACCAGACCGACCGGTTGGCCGAGCTCGTCTGCTCCAACTCCTTCAAATCGGTGGAGCTCACCAACGCCCACGGGCTGCTCAAGGCCGAGATGCGACGGCTCGGGAGCGTGGTGCTGGACGCGGCCGACCAGGCGCGCGTGCCCGGCGGCGCCGCGCTCGCCGTGGACCGCGTCGCGTTCGCGCAAGGCGTGCACGATCGGATCACCGGCCACCCCGGAATCACCGTGGCGCGCGGCGAAGTGACCGAGCTCGAGTCGCCCGGCATCGTGGCGACGGGCCCGCTCACCTCCGAGGCGCTCGCGACCGCGATCGCCCGTAAGCTCGACGCCAGCTCGCTCGCCTTTTTCGACGCCATCGCGCCCATCGTCTCGGCCGACTCGCTCGACACGACGCGGCTGTTCCGCGCGTCGCGCTACGGCAAAGGCTCGGGCGACGATTACTGGAACGCCCCGCTCACGGAGGCGGCGTACGACGCGCTGGTCGAGGCGCTCCGCACCGGCGAGCAGTACCAGCCGCATCACGAGTTCGACCGGACGCCTTACTTCGAGGGCTGCCTCCCCGTGGAAGAGATGGCGGCGCGGGGCCGGGACGTGCTGCGGTTCGGACCGATGAAGCCGGTGGGCCTGGGAACCGAGGCGTTCGCCGTGGTGCAGCTCCGGCAGGAAGACCGCGCGGGGCAGATGTGGAACCTCGTGGGGTTCCAGACCCGGCTCAAAGTGCCGGAGCAGCAGCGGGTGTTCCGGATGATTCCAGGATTGGAGCACGCGGAGTTCCTGCGCTTCGGAAGCATCCACCGGAACGCCTACATCAACTCGCCGCGCGCGCTCACGGCGTATCTGTCGGCCAAGGACGACGCCACGCTGCTGTTCGCCGGCCAGCTCACCGGTGTCGAGGGCTATACCGAATCCGCCGCCACGGGCATCCTCGCCGGGATCAATCTGGCGCGGCTGCTGCGCGGCGACGCCCCCGTCGTGCCCCCGTCCACCACGATGCTCGGCGCGCTGTACCGCTACGTGCACAGCGCCGATCCCGAGCACTTCCAGCCGATGAACGCGAACTTCGGGCTGCTCGACCCGCCGGAGCGGCCGGTGAAGGACAAGCAGAAAAAGCGGGAGCTGCTGGTGCAACGAGCCCTCCACGACATCGACATCTTCGCGCGGGGAGTCGGAGTGGAGGTGACGGCGTGAGGATCGCGAGTGAACTCGCGGCTCGGCGTTTGCCCGTAAACGGGCGTGGCGTTGCCGCTTCAGCGGTACGGCCGAGCCGCGACTCAAGGGCGCGGCCGTGACCACGCCTCTCGAGATCGCGGATTTCGTGGCCTTCCTCGAAAAGGAGCGCAACGACTCGCCCCATACCGTTAAGGCGTACGAGCGCGACGTAAAAGACTTCGCCGCGTTCTGTACCGACTATTACGGAGGCGGGTGGAGCTTCGCCGGGGTCGACCGCCTGGCGATCCGGGGCTGGCTGGGAACCATGCAGCAGCGTGGCCTCGCCAAGCGCTCCGCCGCGCGCGCTCTCTCGGCGCTGCGGACGTTCTACCGGTTCCTGAACACGACGCGCGGGCTGGAGCTGAACCCCGCGAAGGCGGCGCGCACGCCCCGGCTGGAGCGGACACTTCCCGAGCACCTGGACCGCGCGGAGATCGAGCAGCTGTTCGCCGAAGCGGAGCGGCGGGCGAAGGCGGGGGGGTTCAGGGAAGCACGCGACCTCGCCATGCTCGAGCTGTTCTACTCCACGGGCATCCGTCTGGCCGAGCTGGCGGGGCTGAACCAGCACGACGTGGACCTCGTCTCGGACCAGGTGAAAGTGCGCGGGAAGGGGAAGAAGGAGCGGCTCGTCCCGGTCGGCAGCCATGCGGGACGCGCGCTGCGCCGCTACTACCGCCAGCGAGACGCGGTGGGGCGCGTGGGAACGCGCGACGGCCGGGCGGTGTTTGTGGGGCGGCGCGGGCAGAGGCTCACGCCCCGGGGCGTGCAGCTCGCGATCAAGCGGTTACTGGGCACGCTGGCGCGTGGCCGCGACCTGCACGTGCACTCGCTGCGTCACTCGTTCGCTACGCACCTGCTCGACGCCGGCGCCGACCTGAGAGCGGTGCAGGAACTGCTGGGTCACGCCTCGCTCTCTACCACGCAGGTGTATACTCATACATCGGTGGAACGGCTGAAAAAGGTGTACCACCAGGCACATCCCCGCTCATGAGTCCTCACCCCCTGTCCCCCTCTCACTTCGGGAGAGGGGGGACGATGGACGGACCGAGTCTCAGCAAAGGGGAAAGGACGACTAATTGAGGGACGGAAAGAGGCTGGATTGCTAGCGCCACGAATTCATAGCACGACAATTCTTTGTGTACGCCGGGACGGCCACGTGGCCCTGGGCGGCGACGGCCAGGTCACCATCGGCGACACGGTGATGAAAGCCAACGCCAACAAGGTGCGCGCGCTCAAGGGTGGGAAGATCCTCGCCGGGTTCGCCGGTGCCGCGGCGGATGCGTTCACGCTGTTCGAGAAGTTCGAGGAAAAGCTCGAGCGCTACCCCGGCAACCTGCCGCGCGCTGCGGTCGAGCTGGCGAAAGACTGGCGGTCGGACCGCGTGCTGCGGCGGCTGGAGGCGCTGCTCGTGGTGTCGGACCGGGAGCACGGCTACATCATTTCGGGCTCGGGCGAGCTGATCGAGCCGGACGACGGCGTGCTCGCCATTGGGTCGGGGGGGAGCTACGCCCTCGCGTCCGCGCGCGCGCTGCTCACGTCGTCGGAGCTCCCCGCCAAGGACATCGTGCAGCGCTCGCTCGAGATCGCCGCGGAAATCTGCGTGTACACCAACACGCACATCACGATTCTGGAGCTTTGATGGCCGAGCCGACCCGCATGCCCGAAGGCAAGCTGCCCGCCGCACCGGTGGCGCCGGAGGAGACGCTGCCGTGGCTCGAGGAGCTGCCGCCCCGGAAGATCGTGGCCGAGCTGGACCGCTACATCGTGGGCCAGGAGGTGGCGAAGAAGGCGGTGGCGATCGCGGTGCGCAACCGCTGGCGCCGCTCGCAGGCGCCCGAAGACATCCGGGACGAGATCCTGCCGAACAACATCATCATGATCGGCCCTACCGGCGTGGGCAAGACCGAGATCGCGCGGCGCCTGGCGCGCCTCGCAGGAGCGCCGTTCCTGAAGGTCGAAGCGTCCAAGTTCACCGAGGTCGGCTACGTGGGCCGCGACGTCGAGTCCATGGTGCGCGAGCTCGTGGACGTGGCGATCAACATGGTGCGCACCGAGCGCGAGGACGACGTCTATCCCCAGGCCGAAGCGCGCGCGGAGGAACGCTTGCTGGACCTGCTCCTCCCCCCGACCCCGACACACCCGACGGCCGCCCCTCCCCACCCGCCCCAGGGAGCAGGGACCGGGGAGCAGGGAGCGGCAAGCCGGCCGCTGTTCGTCGTGTCGTCCAAGGGCGACGTCACTCCCGCCGCGTCCGAAGCCGACGTGGAGGCCCAGGAGCGCCGCCGCCGCACCCGCGAGAAGCTGCGCCAGCAGCTCAAGGAGGGGACGCTCGAGGAGCGCGAGGTCGAAATCGAGGTGCAGCAGCAGGGCTTCCCCGGGCTCGAGATGATGCAGCCGCCCCAGGGCATGGAGGGCACGGACGTCAACTTCACCGAGCTGCTGCAGGAGATGCTGCCCAAGAAGAAAAAGCGCCGCACCGTGCACCTGCACGAGGCGCGGCGCATTCTGGTCGACGAGGAGCTGAAGAAGCTCGTCGACATGGACGACGTGGTGAACGAGTCGCTGGACCGCGTCGAGAACCACGGCGTCATCTTCATCGACGAGATCGACAAGATCGCGGGGGAGCGGGGCACCGTCGGGCCGGACGTGTCGCGCGAAGGCGTGCAGCGCGACCTGCTGCCGATCGTCGAGGGCTCGACGGTCCAGACGCGGTACGGCTTCGTGCGCACCGACCACATCCTGTTCATCGCGGCCGGCGCGTTTCACGCGACCAAGCCCTCGGACCTGATCCCCGAGCTGCAGGGGCGCTTCCCGATCCGGGTCGAGCTGCAGCCGCTCACCGAGGCGGACTTCGTCCGCATCATGACGGAGCCCGAGAACGCCCTCACCAAGCAGTACGCCGCCCTGTGCGCCGCCGAGGGCGCGACGCTCGAGTTCACCCACGACGGCATCAAGGAGATCGCCCGCATCGCCGCCAAAGCTAACGAGCGCATGGAGAACATCGGCGCCCGGCGGCTCCACACCGTCATGACGACCCTGCTCGAGGACGTGTTGTTCGATCTCCCGGAGCTGGCCGAGAAGCGCATCAAGTTCGACGCGGACAAGGTGCGCGAGCGGCTCGGCAAGATCGTGGATGACGAGGATCTGCGGCGGTACATCCTGTAGCCGAATCGCTGGTGACACGCGTCACCGTCATGGTAGGGTGAGAGCCTCCATTAGCGGACGCCATGAGTGTAGTACGATTGCACCGTCCGCAAACCCGCGAATCGTAGGGGCGCAGCATGCTGCGCCCCTACTCGGCCCGAACACACTAGCGTGACGACCTCGTATCGGCTCCCAGCCCCCGGCGGCGCGCTGGCGGTTGCGATCCTCGGGCTTGCCTGCACACATCCTTCCGAGGCGCCGCGCTGGGCGCACGTGGGACAGTCCTGTCCCGCCGACGCACCCATCGTCGAGCTACCGGCCACCCTGCGGGACTCGGTTCGCCGGCTCTGGGCTGCTTTCCGAACGGACGACGATCGCTGGGCCGACCTCGCCCGCGAGGTGCCGGGCGGTTTCGCGGGCATGATGCTCGAAGGCGGCCTCGTTGTGTTCCTGGTTGACACGACCCAGCGGGACGCCGCGCTCGCGGCGCGCGGGGCCCTACAGGGCCGGGAGCCCAAGCGCGTGCGCGTCCGGAAGGCCCGCTGGGACTTTGCGCAGCTTATCGATTGGTACCACTACTTGAACCTCTCCGCCTGGAGCGATTCCGGGGAGGTCCAGAGCGACATCGACGAGGAGCACAACCGGATCTCCTACGGAGTGATGGGCGCGTCGGGACGTCGGCGGTTGGAGCGGGTCCTGGCCCAGTTGCGTCCTCCTCCTCCCTGCTTCCTCGTCGCCATCGAGGTCGTGGGGCCGCCTCCGGAGAAGGCCGTCTCACGCGTGCCGGCACGGCTCGGCAGTGACACGACGCGCATCATCCTGCCCGACACGGTGAGCCGGGGGAGGGAATTCCCTATGACGGTCCCCACGTTCGGCGGCGGTTGCATTCGAGAGCTTGCCCCCACCGACGTCTCCGTCCATGGCCTCCGCGCACGCGTCACCTTCTATCACGTGCGACGACAGGGTGCCTTCTGTCTCGGAGACCGCATAGAGTTTCGCCAGACTGTGCAGCTGCGCTTCGACAAGTCCGGCCTGGCGACCATCGAGCTGCGGGGAGTCACAAACGGGCTCGAGTTTGGTGACGCCAAACCCCAGTGGGTCATTGTCGAACGTCACGTCGTGGTTCGGTGATTATCGGCGACGGACACTTGGTGATTCGATAGCGTGCGACCTAAGATTCGCGGCAGAGCCGCGATTCCGTCCTTCATGGTGTGGACCCGCCCGGCCGCTTGTCTCGCCCTTCCGGCGTGCGTAGAATTAGCAGCCCTAGCCTGTCATTTTGACTTGCCTACCAGGGACTCCATGGCCAAGCGCGACTTCCTCGCCGTCACCGACCTCACCCGGGACGAGATCCTGCGGCTGTTCGACCTCGCCGGCCGTATGAAGGCCGGCAGCTACCGCGACACGCCGCTCGCCGGCAAGACGCTGGCGATGATCTTCGCGAAGTCGAGCACCCGGACCCGTGTGTCGTTCGAGGTAGGTACGTACCAGCTCGGCGGACAGGCGCTGTTCCTCTCGTCCCGCGACATCCAGATCGGGCGGGGCGAGCCGATCCCCGACACGGCGCGGGTGCTGTCGCGCTACGTCGACGGGATCATGATCCGGACGTTCGACCACGCCGAGGTCGAGGAGCTGGCGCGGCACGCCTCCATCCCGGTGATCAACGGCCTCACCGATCTGTCGCATCCCTGCCAGGTGCTCGCCGACCTGTTCACCGTGCGCGAGGCGCTCGGCACGTGGGAGGGGAAGCGGATCGCCTGGGTGGGTGACGGCAACAACATGGCGAACAGCTGGATCGAAGCGGCGCAGGTGCTGGGGTTCGAGCTGCGCCTCGCCTGCCCGGAGGGCTACGAGCCGAACCGCGCGATCTTCGAGCGGGCCAAGGCGGCGGGGGGGGCGGGGGGGGGCGCCTGCCTCTCCATCACGGAGGCCCCCGAAGACGCGGTGGAGGGCGCGCACGTGGTGAACACGGACGTGTGGGCGTCGATGGGGCAGGAGGAGGAGGCGGAGTCGCGGCGCAACGCGTTCCGGGGCTACACGGTGGACCCGGACCTGATGAAGCTCGCGGACCCGAAGGCCATTTTCCTGCACTGCCTCCCCGCCCACCGCGGTGAGGAGGTCTCGGCCGACGTGATCGAAGGCCCGCAGTCGCGCGTATGGGACCAGGCGGAGAACCGCCTGCACGTGCAGAAGGCCTTGTTGGCCACACTGATGGGCTAGAGATGGAGACCCCCAAGCGCACCCCGCTGCACCAGATCCACGTCACGCTCGGCGCCAAGCTGGTGCCGTTCGGCGGCTACGAGATGCCGGTCAGCTATCCGGGGGGGATCGCGGCCGAGCACCGCGCCGTACGCGAGCACGTGGGAGTGTTCGATGTATCCCACATGGGTGAGTTCGAGGTCACCGGGCCGGACCGGAACGCGTTCGTGCAACGTGTAACGTGCAACGACGTCGGGGCCCTGCGCCCCGGGCAGGCCCAGTATTCGGCGATCCTCACCGAGCAAGGCACGTTCGTCGACGATTGCCTCGTGTACCGCTTCGACGACCGGCTCATGCTGGTCGTGAACGCCGCCAACATCGCGGCCGACTGGGCGCACATCGTGGCGCAAAAGCGCGGCGCGAACGTGCGGCTGCGCGACATCTCGGACGCCACCGCGCTGCTCGCCGTGCAGGGACCGGAGGCCGAGGCGCTGCTCGCGCCGCTCACGCCCGTCGGCGTGGCCATGATCCCCTACTATCACTTCGCCGAGGGGAAGGTCGCCGGAGTGCAGTGCTTCATCTCGCGGACCGGGTATACGGGGGAGGACGGCTTCGAGCTGTACTGCCGCGCGGCGGACGCGGAAACGCTGTGGCATGCCCTGGTGGGAGCGGGGCGGGCGGAGCCGTGCGGGCTCGGGGCGCGCGACACACTGCGGCTCGAGGCGGGCTACCCCCTGTACGGGAGCGACATCGACGCCGCGGTGACGCCGTACGAGGCGGGACTGGGCTGGATCGTGAAGCTCGAGAAGGGCGCCGACTTCACGGGACTCGCCGCGTTGAAGCGGCAAAAGCTCGCGGGCGTGCAGCGCCGGCTCGTGGGCTTCAAGGTGACCGAGCCGAAGGTCGTCGCGCGGCACGGCTACGAAGTGTACCTGGACGGCCCGCCGGTGGACGTGGTGCGCAGCGGTACGGTGACGCCGACCGTGAACTGCGCGATCGGGATGACCTACCTTCCGGTGGCAGAGGCCAAGCCGGGCACCCGATTCACGATCGACGTGCGCGGCAAGCGGGCGCCGGCGGAGGTGGTGCCGATGCCATTTGTGGCGCGAAAGACCAAAGGGCGGTAATGGGCGGCAATGGGCGGTACAGGGCGGTATGCGTATCGGCATCCTGACAGTCTCCGATTTGGGAGCGATCGGCCAGCGGCCCGACACGTCGGGCGATGCGATTCTCGCGTGGGCGGGCGCGCACGGCTACGAAGTGGCGGTGCGGAGCGTGGTGCCCGACGAGACCGACCGCATCGCGGGGAAGCTGGTGCGCTGGGCGGACTCGGGTGAGGTGGACGTGATCCTCACCACCGGCGGGACCGGGCTCACCGCGCGGGACGTCACGCCGGAGGCGACGGAGGCGGTGGTGGACCGGCTCGCGCCCGGGATCGCCGAGGCGCTGCGCGGCGTCGCGGCGCCCAAGTTCCCGCGGGCCTGGCTCTCCCGCGGGCTGGCCGGCACGCGCGGTAAAACCCTCATCGTCAACCTCCCCGGGTCGCCTGGCGGCGTAGCGGATGGCTTGGCCGTGCTGGACCTGTTCCTGGATCACGCCGTGGACCTCGTGACCGGAGCGCAAACCGCCCATGAGTGACCCCTTGCGACTTACGCCTTGCGGCTTGCGACTGTTCAATGCCTGACCGGATCCTCATCACCACCGACGACCTGGAGCACGCGGTCCGCATCAACGCAGGCGTAGAGGCCGCGGGCTTCCACACCACGTTGGCGCACACGCTCGACGAAGCGCGCCAGGCGCTGCGCCGCGATCCACCGCCCGACTGCGTGGTGGTGACGGGCGGGTTGCACGAGTCCGGCGCCGCGCAGCTCCTCACCCTGGCGCGCGACCGCTCGGTCTCGACGCTCGGCCTGGTGGAAGAGACCGAGCCCGATGCCAAGGGCCTGGCCCGCCGGCTCGGGCTCACCGGCTATCTCGAAAAGCCCGCCGACCCGGCCGAGGTCGCCGCGACGGTGCGCCGCCTGATCGAGCGCCGCAAGCTGCAGCAGCGCACCGGGATCATCGGCGAATCCCCCGCCATCCAGGAAGTGCTCGTGAAAATCGAGCAGATGGCGCCCGTGAGCTCGACGGTACTGATCGAAGGAGAGTCGGGCACGGGGAAGGAGCTCGTGGCGCGGGCGATCCATGACCTCTCGCCGCGGCGCGCCAAGCCGTTCATCGCGGTGAACTGCGCCGCCATCCCCGACACCCTGCTCGAGAGCGAGCTGTTCGGCCACGAGAAGGGGGCGTTCACCGGCGCCGCCGAGCGGCGGCTGGGCCGGTTCGAGCTGGCCGACGGCGGCACCATTTTCCTCGATGAGGTCGGGGAGATGGCGCCCGCCACCCAGGTGAAAGTGCTGCGCGTGCTCGAGGACCGGACCTTCTTCCGGGTGGGCGGCACGCAGGCGATCAAGGTGGACGTGCGGGTCGTCGCCGCCACCAACAAGTCGCTCAAGGAAGAAGTCGCCCTGGGGCGGTTCCGCGACGACCTGTTCTACCGCTTGAACGTGCTCTACATCTATTTGCCGCCGCTGCGCGAGCGCAAGACCGACATCCCGCTCCTGGTGCGGCGCTTCACGCCCGAGTTCGCGCGGGAGCACTCCCGACCGGGTCATCTGTTTAAGGGCATGACGCCGGAGGCGCTGCAGATCCTGGTGGACGCCGAGTGGCCTGGCAACATCCGCCAGCTGCGCAATCTCATCGAGTCGATGGTGGTGCTCGCGCCCGAAGGAGAGATTCGCGCGAGCGACATTCCGAAAGACATCCGCGAGCACCGGAGCATGCTGCCGATGCGGCTGGTCGGTCCCGGTCGCGATGTGGGTGGGGCGGGGACGGGCGGGGGGGTGGGGGCTCAGGAGTTGGAGTTCATTTTCCGCAGTCTTGTGGAGCTTAAGTTACAGGTTGAAGAGCTGCGGCGACGCCTGGAGGAGAGGTCACCCCGCGTCGAGGTCATCGAGGTAGGCCCCGGCTCTGGAGTTAGCGCGGTCTCTCCGGGCGTGGCGGAGGCGGCGCGCGAGGCGGACGTGGTGTACCGCCCCGGCATGACAATGGCGGACGTGGAGCGGGCAGCGATCGAGGCGGCGTTGCGCGACACGCAGGGCAATCGTCGCAAGGCGGCCGAGGTCCTGGGCATCGGCGAGCGCACCCTGTACCGCAAATTGAAAGCGTACGCCCTCGCCTAAATCACGCTCCACCAAAGGGTTGTCGTCCGTGCGCCTATTGACAGGCAGTGCTCGGGCGTCCATGTTACGGCGCCCTTGCTGGACGTTTTTCGGAGAGCGGCAGCGCCCCGGCCGGCTGTCTCGTGGACTTTAAGATCAAACCTGACTCGTGCGTGGCCTGTATGGCCTGCGTACGGGTGTGTCCCGCCGACGCGGTGGCGGTCGAAGGCGCCATCGTCCGGATCGTGGACGAGGCGTGTACGCGCTGCGGGCTGTGCCTCCCGGCGTGCCCGCACGACGCGATCGAGGCGGTGGGCGACGTGTCACGCGCCCTGGAGCTGGCGCTCGCCGGCCGGGCCGTGCTGATCCTGTCGGTCGAGTGCGCCGTCTACTTTTATCCCGCGGCCCCCAATCAGGTCGTGAACGCCTGCTACGCGGCCGGGTTCCGCACCGTGCACCGCGGCGTGCTGGGCGACGAGCTGGTGGCGCGGGAGTATCTGGACCTCTGGGCCGACGGCGACTGGGGCACCATGATCCGCAGCACCTGCCCGGTGATCGTGGAGACGGTGCGGACGCAGTACCCCGAGCTGATCCCCTACCTGGCCCCGGTAGCGACGCCGATCGCGGCCGAGGCGCGCTACCTGAAGCAGCTGCACGGCGTAGGCACGCCGGTCGTGTACGCCGGGGTGTGCCTCACCGAGGGCGGGCCGGACGTGGACGCGGCGATCACGTTCGAGGAGCTGGCGGACCTGTTCCAGCGGCGCGGCATCGTGGTCTCGGAGCAGGCCGAGTACTTCACGCGCGTGCCGGAGGAGCGGCGGCGCCACCTGAGCATGGCGGGCGGGCTGCCGCTCGAGGTGCTGCTCGAGGAGACGCAGGCGAGCCGCCGGTTCCGTAAGGTCCGGGGCTTGAGCGGCCTGGGGGCGATCGCGCGCGCGGTGGCGGTGGATCGCCTGGACCTGGGCTTCGTGGACATCCTGCCGTGCGAGGGGTGTCTCGACCATCCGTTGCTGGGTCCGCGGGACGAGCTGTTCCGGCGGCGCCAGATCGTGGGGGCGACGGAGCCGGCGCGGTCGCGCGCCCCGGTGGTGGAGGAAGCGGTGGCGCGCGGGGTGAAGGTCGCCGAGTCGTTCCCGATCTCCCAGAACGGGCACCGGCCGCAGACGGAAGCGGTGGAAGCCGTTCTGAAGGACATCGGGCTCGCTCCTAACGGCAAGCCGTGGGACTGCGGCGCGTGCGGGTACGCGACGTGCCGGGCGTTCGCCAACGCCGCCGCGCTGGGACGCACGACGCTCAGGTCGTGCCCCCCCTATCTCGACAAGCAGGCCCGCGCGGCGCAGCTTCAAGCGGCAGTTGATGGGCTCACCGGGCTTGCCACCTACCGGGTGTTGCGCGACCGCCTCGCCTCCGAGGTCGCCCGGAGCGATCGTACGGGCGATCCATTCGCGGTGCTGTTCGTGGATCTGGACAACTTCAAGAAGGTGAACGACGAGTTCGGCCACGAGGCGGGGAACGAGGTGCTGCGCGGCGCGGCGCGGGAATGCGGCGCGCACATCCGCACCACCGACCTGGCAGCGCGCTACGGGGGCGACGAGTTCGTGCTGGTGCTGGTGCGCACCCGGGTGGAGGGGGCCTTGGGCGTAGCGGACAAGGTGCGGGCCACCGTCGAGGGCATGGGCCGGACCCTGGGCTACGCCGAGGGGCTGGTGACGGCGAGCGTGGGGGTGGCGGAGTTCGTACCGGGACGGGGCCCGGAGACGGAAGACGTGCTCGTGGCGGCCGACCGTGCGCTGTACCGCGCCAAGGCCTCGGGGCGAAACCAGGTGGCGACGGGGGAACGCTGAGCGTGACACCTTCCAATCCCGAGGGCGCGGAGAACCGCGATGCGCTGCCCTTGACGCCCCCGCCCCAGGCGCCCGATCCGTGGGGCGTGAAGCGCGCCGAGAACCTGATCACCAGCCTCACCGGCGTGCTCTCCGCCCGGGTGGTGGTGACGCCGCTGGGCGAGGTGAGCGAGATCCACGTGCTCACCACCAGCGACCAGCAGGCGAAGCAGGTGGTGCGCAACATCGAGTCGGCGCTGATGGCGCAGCTGGGCCTGAAGATCGACCACCGCAAGATCAGCGTGGCGCAGACCGCCGACGTGCGCCCGATCGAGGAGATGCAGGATGAGGCGGTGCGCACCCGCGCCAAGAAGCGGGTGGTCATCTTCCAGGGGCTCGAGGTACGGCCCTCGGAGCGGCCGCAGCGCGTGATCGTGCGCGTGAAGCTGTCGTTCGAGGGGCGGGAGGCGGAGGCGGAAGAGCAGGGGACCGACACGGTGCGGAACCGGGTGGAGGCGGCGGCGCGGGCGGCCTCGTCGTGCCTGGACCAGCTGATGCCGGACAACTCCATCGCGCTCGAGGGGGCTACGATCATCGAGGCGTTCGACCGCAAGTTCGTGCTGGTGGCGGTGCACGGGCTGGGCGGCCGCGAGGCGCAGCTGCTCACCGGGACGTGCGAGATCAGGGAAAGCACGGAGCGGAGCGCGGTGCTGGCGGTGTTGGATGCAACCAACAGATGGACCGACGCGCGGCGGTAAGACGTCGCTGACAGTGGCAGTGACACTCCTTCCAACGTGTTGTAATTCAATCGTTTAGAAAGCAGTACCATCGGCTGTTGCATTCAGTCCACAAACCCCCTTGCGCCCTTCCCATTTTCGCGTTATTTGGGGTTCTGTGAGTTTGCCAAAGCACAAGCGATACTGGGGTACGCAGCGCGTGGCGCGCGTCTGTCAGGTCTCTCCCGCGACGGTAGCGAACTGGATCGACCAGGGGCTGCTGAAGGGGCACAAGACCCCGACGGGGCGGCGGCGCGTGGAGGCGGAGGATCTCACGGCGTTTTTGCACGCGCACGAGATGGCGGTGCCCCCGGAGCTCGAGGGGGCGAACGGCCACGACATGGTGGTGGTGGTGGACGACGATCCGGGCTACCTGAAGGCGCTGGTGTTGACGATCGAGCGGTCGGATCTGGATCTGGAGGTGGTGGAGGCGGCGACGGGGGTGGACGCGCTGCTCGAGATCGGTCGGGTGCAGCCGTCGCTGATCGTGCTCGACTACAGTTTGCCGGATCTGAACGCGTCGCAGGTGATCCAGCGGCTGCTCGAGCCGGGGCGGCGGCTGGACGCCGAGGTGATGGTGGTGACGGGGGGGATGCCGGCGGAGGCGGCGGTGCAGCTGCGGCAGATGGGGGTGAAGGTGATTCTCAACAAGTCGGAGGGGATGCCGGCGGTGGTGGACGCGATGCGGGAAGCGTTGCGGCGGCGTAAGGCGGCGTAGGCTTCACAACGGATTCAAGGATTCTTCGGCTGCGTCGGGCCAGTGGGAAGCCGGCGAGCCACATAGGGACAAATCGAAAAAAGGGGCCCCTGGTCACCGCTGCCTAGAGCGGAGCTGAGCGAAAAGTTGACGAGCGGAGCGTCGGGTACGCCATA
>Ga0209154_1000955_pt1 | contig 17643 bp, 31 predicted proteins | sample GraSoiAngelo_121_FD_185878 | JGI IMG/M metagenome (GOLD analysis project Ga0209154, IMG submission 185878) | Grasslands soil microbial communities from the Angelo Coastal Reserve, California, USA - 14_0919_12_20cm (SPAdes) (version 2) | ecosystem: Environmental > Terrestrial > Soil > Grasslands ... | reverse complement strand
AACAGGCGGAAGGTATCGCGATACGAAATGATCGTATGCGGACTCGCCTGCCGCTGCTGCATGAGCCGCTGAGTGAAAAACCGTTCCAACAGGGGAGCGAGGCTGAGAGTAGTGGTTTTCATGACCGACCCTCCCAGCGACGCTCCAGGCGAGACATTGCCTCACGCATCAGCTCCGGCCAGGCATTTAAGTACCAATACGTATCCCCGATGTGGACATGGCCGAGGTAGGCGGACAAGTAAGGCAGTTTCTGCTCGACGTCTTTGCCGGAGCGGTACCAACGCAACAGGGCCATGGACGCAAATCGATGACGTAGGTCATGGATACGTGGCCCGTGGCTGTCCGATGGACCGCGCAGGCCGACCTGACGGGATAAGGCGCGGAATGTTCGTCGGATCTCGGCGCCGTCCAACCGAGTACCCCGGTTGGAGACAAACACGTAGGAGGAAACGGATTGCTGAGCCCACCGTCGATTCCGTCGCGCGAGGTAATCAGCCAGCACTCGACGGGTCGACGGGTGGAGAGGGATCAAACGAGTCTTGCCGAATTTCGCGTTCCGGATTGTCAGCAAACCCGTTTTGAGATCCACATCCTGAAGCTCTAGATTGAGCGCCTCACTGATCCGCAAGCCCGCGACGGTCAGTAATCCGAACAGGCAGTAGTGAGTCCAGGGTCGTAGACGATCGCGGGCGGGCAGCGAAAGTGCTGCACGCAATAAGCCCTTGATTTCCTCGGAGCTGTATAGATAGGGTTGGGCTCGCTTGACTCGATAGGGCAACAAACCTTCCGGCGGAATCTGTGTGCGTGGATCGGTCGCACTCCGATAGCGCGCGAAGTTCCGCACGACACTCAAGCGTTGCGCCCACATCACCGGTTGTACGGTCGATGGTTGCTGTGCCCAGGCGAGCGCCAACTTGGTTGTAATGTAGGAGGCACGGTGCTCTCCCATGAATTTTGCGAAGGCCGGCAACTGCTTGCGGGCCCTATCCAGCTTGAATCCCAAGCTGCAACGCAGGTTCAGATATTCCCGGACGGCCTGACGGAGCGTGGTCATCGCACACCTCTCGGCCACGGTAGGGCCAAAGCGCGCAAGGAATCGAGATCGACCTTCGTATAAATCTTCGTGGTTTCGGGGCTGTGATGCCTCAACACCTCGCCAATTTCAGTCAGTGAGGCGCCGTGACGCAGCATCTTGGTGGCCAGCGCGTGGCGAAACTGATGCGCGCCCTTAGTAGGTGCTTGGATGCCGGCGCGTGTGAGGTTATACCGAACGATTGCTGAAATAGCCGCAGAGCCGTGGAGGCCACGGAAGGGAGCTTGGGTTCGTAAAAAAACGTGACGACAGCTGCTCTGCGGTCGTCCGTGTCGCAGGTACGTAGCGATGGCGGAGCCAACGTCTGCAGGCAACGGAAGGACAGCGCGCTGGTCGCCTTTTCCTGGAACAGTTAACGATCCAGCATTCCAGTCAATGTCTTCCAGTTGGAGTCGCACCACTTCGACCGCCCGCAATCCCAGTCGAGCAAGCAACAGCAAAATGGCGTAATCGCGACAGCCGGTTGCGGTACGCCGATTGATGGAAGCCAACAGCTGACGCACGGCATCCGCCGGAATGGCTCGGGGGATCGACGGCATCGACCAGTTGGCGACCGTGGGAACAGCGGCGGCCAAATCACAGCCGATCTGTCCAAGATAGCGAGCGTAATGCAGGAACGATCGCAGCGCGGTCGTCAGGAGTTTGGCGGTTTTCAAATGCAGACATGGGGCTTGGCGTCGAACGAATCGCGCCACATCGCCTGCACACAAGCGTGACAACTTCACCGGTCCGTCACCGAACCGATCGGCAAGGAACTCGCGGACAAACGGTACGTAACGGACAACGCTCAGTTCCGACAGAACGCGCTCCTTACGCAAGTAACCCTCGAATGCTTGTACGATTTGCCCGATCGGGGTGAGACGAGGCCGTGGGATCTTCTTCCCGCGGAGCACATGCTGACGATTTAGAAAGTCAAGCAGCTGTCGCAGTGTGGCAGCGTCGCCTCGCCTGGTTTGCACCTGGCGTGGGTGAGACCGCTGATATCGAGCCGCGCGTTCCGGGCTGACGTGGCGCACGTTGACAGCTTGCTGCCCAAGCCAGCGACTAAAACACGCCGCCAGATAGACTTTTTTGTGTCGGGAGGAGAACGCGTATCCCTCCTCACGGGTCCACTGTGCAAATCCGGGAATGTAAGTCGACAAGGGACCCTCTAACGGCCGTGAAAGAACCACATCATCATTCACCATGCATTTCATAGCTGGCTCTTTCTTGCAAAGTAGGGGAACCAGATGGGGAAAAGCCATCGAATCTTGTGGAACTTACCGGAGGCTAACCGCCTTACTTTCCTGTAACCCTATGCAGTCTCAAGGGTTACGAAGATATCGCGGCTTGTGGAACTTACATGGGCAATACAGAGAGAAGTTTTTTCGGACTCGATAGTTACGTGCAGATCAGGGCTTGTGGAACTTACAGGGGCCGGTCTCAGCCGCTGGCGCCATTTGCGGACGAAAGCCGCGTTGCGCTGCACGTAGTCGGGATGTTGCTGACGGTAGCGGCGCCTGTAGTCGAAGCGCGTTCCGTAGATTTCTTTTTGATGCTCATAAGCTCCGCGGAAATAATCCGGGTGCTCGGTGCGCCATTGCTGATTGGATTTGCGCTTCTGCTTCTGGCGACAATCCGGCCGACCACAGGTCTTTTGCCGTTGTTTGAGCCGCGGGTGGGAACGAAACCAGCGACGACAGAAAGGACATCTCCGCCTCGAGAGCATGTGTTCCTCCTGAGCGAACATCTTGAGGAACACAAACCGAGGAGGCAGAAAAAAAAAGGAAAAAGCAAAAGGGAAAGGCTACAGAAACTGAACTGAGTGAGAAGGAAAGAGAATCAGAAGTTGGAAGAACAAGGTGGATTGAAAAGAGCCAAACTATGTCGACTTAAAATCGATTAGGAGCCAAAAATAAGGCAAGAAAGAAATTACCCGGTAATAGTCGGGAACACGGAATAGTGGCGACTACTTATCATGAACAATAGTCGCCACTCGTAAAATCCATCCGCAGGAATGAGGCAACGTTTGGTAAGGATCGAATCTCGAAATGCCGGTGTGGTTGTCACGGTCTCCGACCGAGCGTTGAGCGTCCGATTTCCGATGCTCATGTCCTTTGCCCAGGATGGAATCAATCCCCAACGCATGGTTGTGAAGTGGCGAATCTTTTTGCCTTGCTCTTTGAGGACAATCAGGACTGGCTGCGTTGGCGCAATGTTGTATCGCGGATGCTCTTCAACTTCGTCATCCGCCGCACACAGATTCCGAATTTCCGTCCAACTTCCGTCCAATTCAAGGGCAGGATAAACAGCGATGCGGCTCGTAAGCGACACCGAACGTGGCACTTGGAGTTTTATACCCCCCGGCTGTTAACCGAAGGGTTGCACCTGGTACTGATATGGGAGGTCGGACGGACAATTTCGTTGTCGAACATCGCGAACGTCGTCTCGAATTGTTGCTGTTCTATCGGGAGGAAAAATCACAGTAGAGCGTTCGTATACGTCGCTCATTCGGGCGCAACCCGCAGGAAGGGTTTCCTGACAAGTTCGCCACGAGATTTTAGCGAGAGTAATTGTGTATTCGGTACGTATCGGGCCTCTGCAACCAGAAACTATTCTGCAGCAATAAGTTCCGAAGACCCTGCAACCATCCGAATTTACAAGTCGCGCGCCGCAACATCTCGATGTCGCGACCCTAAAACACAGTCGGATGCAATCGATGGCTTCCCACAAGCCGATTTCCTGGAAGCGATCCGGTCACGCTGAGAATGTGGTCTGCTACCCATTCATAGAATTCTTGAGGCGGGGTCCTACTCGCACGCTCCACGGTGGATAGCCAGTTAGGATCGATGTGCGAATGCGGCAGACGGACCAGCGGTTAGATCGGCCTCATCCCCGAGGTCCATGGCTGCGATAAGACCGCTGTTCACAGTGAATACGTGGAGAACCTCGCTGTCTGAAAGAACATCCCCTTGAAGGCTCTTAAAGAGTTGGTGCACCCTGACGCGGGTCTTGCCTCCGGCTTCCTCGGTCATTGCGAGCGGTTCGACATGGGGATCGAACTGACCCCATTGTCGAGTCCAATAGGCGCGGATCTCTTCTTTTCCGACAACTTTGCCGCCCTCCGAAGCCTTGGGCCAGCTCACGTCTTGCGTCATTAGTGCTAATGCACCGTCGATGTCCCGCTTGTTGAATGCGGAGTACGCCTGCTCAATAATGGTCTTATTGTCTGCCATTCATCCGCCTATAACGCTTGCCATGCACTCGATTATCGTTATGCGGCCAGCCCACATCATCGCTGACGGATTTTAGCAAAAGGAAGGGCGAAGCCGCACCGTTTTTCATCCTCTTTTTGTCCTTCGATGCGGTAAGCCTGTAGGTAACGGGAAACGCCCTTGTGGCTATCTTGAGGGCTGGCCCCCGGATTTCCGGCTAAACGAAACCACGCGTGCAGTCGCTTAGTTCTGAGACTTACGCGGCGAAATGGATCAGTTCGCTGCGGAACGGTATGCTCAAAAATTGTGTTTTCGGTACGTATCGGGCCCTCGATTTGAACGCACGACAGCTCTTGACCGTTTATCATTCCACGACGGTCCAATTGACCGAATTTCAGTCCAACTTCAGTCCAAAACGGACCATTTCCTGGGCAGATCTTGGTAGGTTAGCGACGTAAGGACAGTTGAATCATCGTGATTTATGGAGCGGGCGATGGGAATCGAACCCACGTCCGAAGCATGGGATGGCAATAATTGGTCAGCGGTAGTGTAAGAAAAAATACACCAGGGCCCAGGCGACAAACACCAGAAGCACCAGAAGCAGAAAGCGGAAGACCTTGCCGCTACTGCTGGCTTCGGGCACGACTGGGGTGTTGCTGATCGTTCCGCCAAGCCTGCCAGAAATGCCGTCCGTCGGTTTGGCATTAGCAGCTTCAATTGTCGTCGTTGTGTTGGAAATGGAAGTCGGGGCGGTGCGCCTCTTTCGCGGGCGGCAGAGTCTCCTTCTCGAGAATCTCGCTTTGCGTCAACAACTCGTTGCGCTGAAGCGTCGACATCCTCGCCCTAGTCTCGGCCTCTTCGATAAGCTCTTCTGGGTGGCTGCTCGGCGGTTCCGGTCGGAATGGAAGGAGTCCCTCATCCTGGTCACGCGGGAAACCGTGGTCCGCTGGTCAACTCCTGTCCTTGGCTAAAATCAGGAAGCAGGTGCGCTGACCGTGCACGAACCGTGCATTTATGAATCAAATTGAGGCCCTTGGAGTTAGCTTTGAACGAGAAGCAGATTCCCCAATTTGTTGGAAACAATAGAAACTCAAGCAGGAAATGGAATGCTTAGAATGAATTCTCGTGCTTGCAAAGCAGGTGCTCTCCCCGCTGAGCTACACGCCCATCCTTAGTAACCATTTTATTCTAAAACACTTCGAACGCGCCGCACTCCAATTCACCAAAAACAGAGCACCTTCTGCCTAGATAGGTGCTCTCCCCGCTGAGCTACACGCTGACGCCGTATAACCGTTTCTGCCGGGCATTGAGTCGTTTCAAATTGACGTAACGGCACTACGCCCTCGTTGCTGAAATTGGAACATCAATTTCTCGACTGTCATCGACATCGCGATCACGACGATTCATCATTGAACGGGAGCAGTGTCTCGAACCGGGCGCCTCGGCTGAGGACACCCGAGAGACGCCGCTCGTGCAAGTCACGATTGAAGGGGAGCTGCGAAAGGCAAAACTCATCGAAGGCGTCCTGCCCAAATATCCAGAAGAGGCACTAAAAAGCAGGATTACAGGAACCGTCGAACTGCACGTAGTTTTTGAAAAGGGCGGGACAGTGAGGCTGGTTGAAGTTGTATCCGGACACCCTCTGTTCGCGCAAGCAGCTGTCGACGGAATGAGAGACTGGAAATACCCGCCGACGATGTTAAACGGTAAGCCGGTGGAAGTGGACACGCTAGCATTTGTCACGTTTGCGCTCGGCGGTGCGCTGACGACAAATCCTTCAGCTCGCACTTTCGATCGTGCTCGATTCCGCTAGCCGGGATACGGACACACGCGCTCTGCGCCGCAGATGATCTCCAGACGAAAATTCGTGTCCAGTTCAGCCGCCCTTGACGCAGGATGCGTTTGTGGTTATGGTATAAGAGTTATACCAGTCACATGCGATTTCAGTTTGACGCAAGGAAAAGTAAGAGGCTTCGGGCAAACCCGAAGCGTGGCATCGGATTCGAAGACGCGCAAGAAATCTTCTCGCATCCCTATTACCTCGATCAGCGCTCCGATTTTCCGGAGCAATACCCCGCGATCGGCTGGGTAGGCGGCCGACTTTACTCCCTGATTTTCGAGGTCAGGCACGATTCCGAGGGCGAATACCACCACTTGGTTACGCTCTGGAAGTCCACCAATGAAGAAAGGAAACTCTATGAAGAGCAGACGTAAAAAACCGAAACCCGTTTCAGCTGAGGCCATCGCACGTTTCGCCGATCGAGGAAAGGACATCTCGCGGTTCTTCACTAATGCCGGGCAGATGATGGAGCCTGTCCAGCGTGTCAATGTCGACTTGGCCGGTACGATGCTGAACCAACTCGACAGCGTCGCCCAAGAACTGAACATAAGCAGGCAAGCAGTCATCAAGACCATGCTTCGACAAGGCCTCGATCGTTACTATTTGGCCAAAAGCCGTGCACGCAAGCTTGCCTAGCTATAGCTAGGTGACCGCGGCTGAGATGTTACTGATGCAAACAGAGCACCTGAAAATCGATGGGCACGAATCGGGTTGTGGGTTCCGAAATTGGCGGCTTAGAATTTCCGGAACCCACATCAGAGTACCCTTATTTTGTGTAGCCCAGTTAGTAGCCCAATTTGCAGAGGGGTTTGCACTGTTAAGAGACGCCGATTCAACGACTTAGGTGAGATGATGGCGTGTTTGCAAAGCGGGTGCTCTCCCAAACTGGGCTAAAAGCCCATACGGTGCAACCATCACCCTTTCAACAGCGTACGGCGACTTCTCCAATTGTTCCAACCGCGCTTTTCGGACCATATGGTCCAACATGTCAGAGGCGGTGAGCGACTGGGCCATTTTAGCGGTCCATTTAGGGCCGCCCCTTTCCCTCTTGCACGAGGATCTCAGAACGGTCCTCGCCGTCAAGGGTTCGCTTCGCCGCGCAACACCGGCGCGCCCTTGACCGCTGCGGGCCGTTCTGAGACAACACCCCTTCCAAGAGGGAAAGGGGCAGAGTGAAAAAGTAACCAGACCACCGCTGTTTTGGCCCCTTTTTCCACCGCCATCGACACCAACAAGAGGCTTTTCGATAGGAATTGGAAACGATCTGGGTAAACAGTGTTTCATCGGGGGTTGGACTTAACGTGCGCGGTGAGACCGTTGTGCGAAAGAAATTCTCACGGTACTCAGTTGCTGCGCTTCACTGCAAAGGTGACATAGTCTAGATCCAATCCAGTTGTTGCTTTTCGTGCTTGGTTTGGCTTGGAAGTGCATGTGAAGAAAGAGTGGATGAGCCGAGTGCATGGAAGTGCTTTGAGGCGTCATGGAATCCGAGTTCAGCCACAGAGTTTACTCTGGAAATCACCGGCCATCGAGGTCGATCATTCTATTCCAGGGATTCGAGTCTGCGAAGTGTTGGATCGTATCTTCGCTGACCGTCCACTACCCAGTACGCTGGTCATGGACAATGGGTCAGAATTTTCGGAACCGACAGCTCTCGATGAATGGGCGTGTCGGCATGGTGTGAGGTTACACTTCATCGAGCCTGGCAAGCCAATACAGAATGCGTTCTGCGAAAGCTTCAATGGCAAGTTCCGTGACGAATGCCTGGACGAGCACTGGTTCACGAGGCTGCAAGAAGCCAAAGACATCATCGAAGCTTGGCGGAAAGAATACAATGAGGAACGGCCACATAGTAGTCTGGATGACCGGACACGCGTCGAGTATATCCAGCATCTGCTCGACAAAGGGGCGCAGGCGACCGGGCATGGTAGATGCCTAGCGGAGACGGGATAGCCCGTCTAAAGGCAAATGCGTGCGTCATGAAGGTGGCCCTCGTTCAAAATAAGGAGGTGCTCAGCTTGAAAAGAATACAGTCGCTGCCAATCGCATTTTTTCTGCTGGGTCTGTTGTCCCTGTCTGTGTGCGCTCAGGAAAAACAGCTGTCGCCCAGGGCGCAGGAGCTCACCCGGGCTCTGGCTGTGCTTCACAGTAAACCCGGTGATCCAATGACGCAGAAGCACTACTTGTAAACGTTCCCGCACGATTACAAAACTTTCCTCGACCTGTTCGACTTGGACCATGAACTCTACGACGGACACGACTTCATCGATGTGCTACCTTCGCTCGCCAGGAACCATGACACCCAGGTCGGCATATTGCTCATTGGGCTCTACAGAGATGCGCACATAGAGGCTGACGCGCCGACTTATCTGCAACTCGCCGCAGCGGCTTACGGAAGCCAACACACGAAGAGCTTTGCCAAATTGCTGAAACAACTGCCCACAGAAAAGGAGAACCACTTGATCACTTTTCTGGCGGATGTAGAAAATCACCACGGGTATGCGGAATATCAGAGCATCATTGGTCACCTTAAAGGCTTGGAAGAACAGGGTCTTGTCTTGGCAACAAGTTTGAAAAAGCGAGGAAAAAGAAGGAACAGCGGCCCCACGGCTGAAACATGAACCAAAAAACTCAGAACCGAATCAAAGGCCTAACTTCAGATTGGCCCGACTAACGCGGGAGGGTCAAGGTGAACTATGGTGGTCAAGCAAGCCAGAGAGGCCGCCCGGCTGTGGATGGTTGAGGAAGCCAGCGGTATACGAGGATTCTGCGGAGCGTACACTGCCGGCTCGACGAACTGGCTCCCCGATGATGCAGACCTCACCACGGCATCTGATCTCGATATCATGGTCGTCCTCGCAGACCAGAACCAGGTTGGCGGGCGAACATAGGGGATGGACTTGATCTGTGTCACCTCTAGTATGCGCAGATTGGCTTGCCACTGGTGAAACCGATAAAGCGGATCGTTGTCGGAGCTAAGGTACTTCGGCATCCAAAGCTGCCCTCGAATGGCGCGGTTGAACATCCTACAAAGTGCGGCACCATCGACCGTGCCGGCATGGACGCCGAAACCAATGATCCGGCGGGTGTATTGATCCATGACCACCAGGACCTATTCGACCCGGTCGCTGGTAGTTTCATAGAAACTCTGGCGGAATGTGCAGCGCGCAATGCGGCGATCATCGAATACGGCTGGCTCAGCGCCGATCCCACGCCTTTCCCGCTTTTTTCAGCATTCCAGAAAGCATTAACGGTCAGAGGTTACACTCTACATGAGTTTGTAACGGATCCGGTTCTACGACCTAAGGCCGAGCGTTTCGTTTACGACCATCTGGAGCAGGGTGAGCTGAAACCCAAAATTGATCGCACGTTCCCGCTCGCACAGATCATTGAAGCGCATCGCTACTTGGAATCAAACCAACAGGTAGGCAAAGTCGTGGTTACCGTTCCCTGATGCGTGGGATTCTGGCTCGTTCTGCTACCTCGGAAATGCGGCAAGGACTTGGAGCTCGCTGGCGGCGCGCTCTTGGTTAGTGTGCTCGCTGCGAGACGGCCGGAATGAATTTTGGTGACATTGGAGGCGACAGTCCGGCACTTCGTCTAGTGCTGCGCCAGGTCGAGACTGTGGCGCCCTCTTTAGCGTCCATTTTCTTTCGGTCCAATTTTAGTGGCGGAGGAGGTGGGATTAAACCCTAGTGAGGAAGCGTGAGGAATGGCCTTAGCGGCGTTTGTAACTGATGCGAAATGTACAACTTGCAGCCGCCCCTTTTTGATTCGGCGCACCTTGTTGTAATTACGGAGCTTTTTGGGTCTCAAATCCTCGTCTAGAAGTACACATGTACTGATGAAAACAGGCTATTTATTCGGCGTGTCTAGCCCCCTTCTAAAAGAGGGGCTGGACAGAGGAAGGTGCCTACCGACGCGTCCTTTCCACCCCTCTCAAAATGTACGTATTCACCCGATGGATGTTGCTTTGAAAACCTGCAAATTGGAGGGAGCCAGCCACGCTGAAATCTGGATGGCCTATATGTCCAACGAACTTAAGACGCTTTGGAAACGCTCGTCCTCGTACTGGCGCAGTGTCCACTCACGAAAGTGGCTTGCAGTAAATCGCCGCGTGCGCCTGCCTTTCTGCGTCCTCAAAGTACTCGGCGATGTCCTCGACGATGGAGAGCTTCATTTCATAGAGAGGGCGCGAACGTTTGAAGCCGCGAGACGACGTATCGAAGCACTCGCGGAGGTCAGGCCAGGTCAATACGTGATTTACAACGGGGAAACAGGCGAACGGGTTTCCATTGTTGCAGGTGGAAAGCGTGGCCAATCAGCTTTGGGGGATTCTATGTTGGCTTTGACTGGACGGTTTACCTGAGTCATCGGCGCGAAGCTCGGCCCTACACTGCCGACATTTCGGATTCTGCTTCCACTCCGCGACGAAGTAACGCTTGCCACAGCTTGGGCACCGATAGCGCCGCGTGAGTTGCCAATCTCTCGCGGTATTCATGACGGCCATTCTACCATCGGCTGCCAGTCTAAAAGGCATCAGGTCTATACCTGATTGACGCCATCGTGTGGTGTGAGGGCTACAGGGAGACAATTTATTCCGTTGCGGTAGACCAAACGGAAGGCCGCACTGGAACAAAATTCGCTATGAAGGATTACAGGAAAAGACAGGAAGGTCTGGAAGACATTTTCAGGGAACATTGAAGCTTTAGGTGGACGTGATGAAGGACGTGGTGCGATAGAGAGTTATAGTAATGGTGATTGGTGACCCCTCGAAGCCCGCCTGCGGCAGGCAGGCTCGGGCCAAACGGGTTGATTCGTGACGCTTCGCTGAAGCTCCCTTCGCGAAAATCGCTCGGGTAAACACGGTAAGCTAGCACGCAGGCTTCTTGCGGATTGACATTAGGTAGCCGTGTTTACAGACTTTAGGGCCAATTGTGAATCTCCCTGTCGAGCGGATTTAAGCAGATGAGATACGGAATTCCATCTACGTTTTTCTGCTACCGCACCAGTCCGGGCAGCGTCACTGAAAGGAAGTGATAAGTGTGGGTGGCCGAAGGTTTTTGCCGACTGGCCGAGTCGAACACCGGATTGCAAAGACAGAAGTCGTAGAGCTTCTGCACCTGGGCGAATCGCCGCCTGCGAAGGTTGAAGCCATCACTGAAAACGTGAGCTCTCAAGGGGCGCGGGTGATTGCTGATTCAGTTTGCGCGCCGGGGAAGGCTGTGCGTTTAAATGCACCAGAGGAACACCTGAAGTTGTCGGCGCGTGTGGTCTACTGTCAACGTTTGGACGAGAGGAAATTTGCCATTGGGCTTCAACTTGAAGCGCGCGTTGAGGAATGGCAAAAGCTGCCTTAGCTCTGATGGTGATCACCTTTCAAGAAGCCTGGGTGCAATCGGTTCTGGGTGCCAAGCGGCCACGTTTCTGCTCTTACGCCCTGCGGGAGTTTACTGCGAGTACTCTCCCGAACCTCTGCATATTCCCGCTAAGTCATTCCATCCGTAGGGGTTAAACGGGCTTCCCCTTCTCGGAATTTGTATTACCCTATATATTTGTCTTTCTGTGTCGTTTTATTGGCATTTTATGCTTGACAAGTAATGTTATGTCGCAAGTTGTGCAAAATCGTCGAGAGTTTTAGCAGTCTTCACTGATGCCTCGGCAAACCCTGGTCTCCGCCGTTCCGAGTAGGTCATTCACAAGTTGTGTATCCCCACACTGCGAACACTTCAATTCGTGTCGACCATCCTTGAGGGTCTGTGTATAAGTCCACGCACACTCCATCACGGGCTTCGGCAGGTCAGGAGTGTTACGACCGCGTTTCTTTTGGACCGGGGTCTCGACCACTGGCATAGGTTCCGGGATCGCAGCGACCGCAACCGGGGCAGGCTTCGCCGTGAGCGCACAGTGAGGACACGGAAGTGGCTTTCGATGCTTCGGGCAATGGCGAAGATGGCTGCTCATGAACTTACAGAGACAGATGCGTCATCGGAGTCAGGGAAGATGTCGTTGAAATCTTTCTTTGAGATGTTGACAACTTTGTCGTTGAGTCTCGACACTCGATAACCGACCACAAATGGTTCCTTGGAGCGTATTGCCTCCATTAGTTTCGTTCGAGTCCATGATGCTACTAATCCGGCGCCAATAGCCTTCTGAATCTTTTCTTGTGCTTCGTCAAACGTCATCATCGTCTTATCGATATTCATGTTGTTCTCCTTCCGCGTCTCCGATCTGCGCCCCGGCGCTGCTGAGTACACTCCTACTTTGCAACTTACGGATTTAGGACGGCACGAGGATACGAGGCTGACTGACTAACTAGTCTCCTACTCCACGCCGACGTGTCGGCCGTGTCGTTACTACATACAGTCTGCCACATGTGGTTCTAGTACTTCAATACCGAAAATAAAGCGAACATTTTTCTTGGTCGACCGCACCTCGAACCCGCTGGTCTGACTGCGCCAGGTTGGTCGATTCTTCTAAATGAATGGGGTGCCCAGGCAGGTGGATCCCGGATGAAGTCCACCCTGCACCTAATATGATCTCCGCCGTTAAAAGGTTATCCAGCATCCAGCCAGGATGGATCAACCAAAGAAAAACATATTATGCACTGGAAACAAAAAGCCCGAACAGGTTTCCTTATATAAGGTTACCGGGATTTCCTTCCATTTCCAATCGAACCATTCATCCGTTCCGGGTGATCCTGCACCAACTCGATTCCCGAGGTCCGCCAACGTGCAGTTCGTCAGTTCGTAGCGGCAGTAGTCCGTGTGGAAACTGAGTGGGCCGTCGATATACTCCGCGCCACACCGTCGCGTACATACTTTTGAACTTCTTGAATGGTCGCAAACTTTTCAACCGACCATGGGCCACGACCTTCTTCTTGCGATAAAACGGAGAACGGCTTCGGACGACGATCCGGCTTGATTTGAATAAACAGAACGTCGAATTCGTTTTTGAATTGGCCGTCCTGCGTCCTGGTCACAGTCATGCGTTCGAGTCCGCCGTGGTATGCCTTGCGAACCAAGATGATGCCAGTCTCACCTTCGAATTCAATTCTCCAGGTTTGCGGCTTCAGGGTCTTTTGATCGTGCTTAAACTGGTTCGTGGTAAAAGTCAAGCAAGGTCGCGGAGCCGGGGAACTGTATCCTTATATATTGTTGCGGCGGGTCCCGTCGCGGAGCACTTGGCGCATAGGTTCGAGTCCCCGCCCATCCTTCTCCGCCTCGTGGATGCGCTGGACTTCATCCTGGGTCCAATCTATGCGGGAAATAGCGGCCTCATAGTTTGCGTTCTTGGTCGCAACATCGAACACTATATAGTTCAAGTTCACCACATCTTACTGGTATCACCACTGTGCTACGGTTAAGAGGAACCAGGAGGCAGAGTTGATGTGGGTGATGCACTAATGAATGCAACCGAAATTGTTTCTCTACTGTCTGAATATAGCAACACGCTTGACCGCCTCCACCCGCCCGCCGAGGAAGCGGGATGACGTGTCCCCAAAGATGTGGGCCCATGACGATCCAGGTGCGCGAGAATCAGGTCCATGGCTTGCCGCCGGTCGGTTGCCGGACCGCGCTTGGGGCGCTCTCGGCGGAGCGAAACGGTGAGCTGTTTGAGAGTGGATTGGATATCGTTGAGTTTCTTGACCGTAGGGGCGAGTTGTTGCCGCTGAGCCCACTGCTGAGAGGCGCGACGCGGTTTGGTGCTGAGGTAAACGTAGGTGTCTTGGAATGGTTTTCGTTTCAGCTCACGCGCACGCACCAGGAGACGCAGGGTCTCGTGCACGCGCAGATGCAGGAGGTCCTGGAGTTAGGTGTGGGTCTGGCCTGCCGGTGAGGTCTCCACCAAATGGATCAGGGTGGCGCGCAAGGTTCCCTGCGAGGAGAAGCCAATCTGGCGATACCGCCAGAGGCCTTTGGAGTCGAACTGCGGGATGGGTTCGAGGGTGTAAATAGCGGCCCGCGTGGCTGTAGCTGGTGAGATAACCGACGGCCCGCAGCGCGTGAAGGATCGTAGTGCGCGACTGCCTCTTTAAGGCCTGGCGAAGATCGTCGAGCAGTGCCACAGGTCGGGTCCGGAAGAGCTTTTGCAGGGCAGCCTTGTAGGGAGAATCGTTCGGCACACGTCCTCCATGAACTCGCGATGTATTCGCGATTCTGGGTTTAACTGGCAATCGTGATGCCCGCGCAGGCTTAACTTGTTCTGGGACTGAAATTTAGGAGTGCGTGCGCAGATTGATTGACCAGTTAAGCCGAAAATCACCGGCCAAACTGTTTGATCATAAGGCGCTTACGCGCGAATCAAGGTCCAAACAGATTTGACCGGTAATTTTTAGCAACACGGAAGTTCTGCAGTTGAATCCAATCAAACTCTCCAAAGCGTGAGATTTCGGATTTCGGGAATGGATCGGTGCGACACTCTCCCACTAAATTGTCTCGCTAGGGGGTTCACCCCAACGGTTCTCGAACCCTTGTCTTGCTGACGTGCCTCGGAGTGGATGGTTGCTAACCTAGTGCAACCCGTTCCAATCGTTCGAGAGTGTCGGGATATTTGCGAACTAACAAGACGAGGGCTGCTGCCTGAGGATTGGGTTTTGCGCGACCCTGTTCCCACTTCTCAAGCGTGCGTTCGTTAATGCGCAACTTCCGAGCGAAAACGGCTCGCGAACAGCGCAGCCTCTTACGCGTATCCCGAATCAGCTTCGAATCCACCTTGGGCAGCGGTCCCGCTTCAACGTTGTAAGTGCGCAGCGTGATTTTGCCCTCGCGATGACTTTTCATCGCTGCGACGCCTTCCATCATTTCGTCGAAAATCTTTCTCTTGCTCATCACCTTCACCTCCGCGGTTTCCTTTGCTTCGCAAGCTTCGCGCCCTGACGTGCCCGGAGCTCGGTTTCAATCGCGCTGTTCCGTTTTCGGTCCGGCTGAGGTTTTGGCGAACCAGTACCAGTTGCAAACCCGACCAAGCTTTGGGATCGACCTGAAGGAGTGTTCACGGCCGGGATGCCTAGAACCGCGGCGTGCTCGTCCCCATATTGCCAATCTTCAGCGTACTGGTTGCGCTTGCGATACGCCACGATGGCGACGATCGTGCCGATGGACAACGGAGGGAAAAGAAGGATCAGGATTCCGTGTTTAAGAGCCTGAATAAAATGCGTACCGGAATTGGCGGCGGTTTGATAGCACAACGCGCAACTCTGGGCGTAAAGAGACAAGGGGCTTACGAGCAGGGCTAGCGCGGTGACGCCGCACTTCAGGAGCTGGTATCTGGCTTTTGGCCCCAGATGCATCCTAAGTTGTTCCGTTTCCATTCTAATTCCCCGAGGCATCCTACCCAAGCCCGATAATAGAACTTCAGGGTCACCAATGTACGACCCGCAAATGCTCGAGCCGGAGCGCGTCCGGCCAGAAATGATCCATCATGAAAAGCACGAACAGCAGCGCTGGGATTAAGCTCCAGAAAAGGCTAGGGCGTTCGTACTTCAAGTGCATGAAGAACATCACGGCTATGCCCGCCTCGATGAATGCAAAAATAAGCAGGAACAAGAGCAATCTATCGCTCGACAAATGCCGGTAGGTCAAGAAGACCTCAATTCCTACGATGCACAGCAAACCGACCCAGATTGCCAGATAAGATTTCATTCCCAGAGCATTTCTTGGTTGCGTGGCGGCCATCTTGCCTCCCAATGCCCTTCGCCCGGGGTTCCTATTTCGCGTTCATGAGATAAACCAGCGGAAAGACGAACATCCAGACGACGTCCACAAAATGCCAATACAGGCCGACGGTCTCGACATGACTCTCGTCCGTGCGCCTCCGGTGGTACTTGATGGCCACGACAAGGATAGCCACGATGCCGGCAATGACGTGACCCAGGTGCAGACCGGTGATGCTAAAGAACGTGGCGCCGAACAGCGCTGGTCCGCCAACGGGGTTTTGGAACAGCCGCCAGCCTTCACCAATCATTCTCAGCCATTCGCGGATGTGCAGAACCGCAAAGAGGGTTCCTAGCAGCACCGTCACGCCAAGCCAGGCAAGACAGCGTGAGGGGTTCTCATTTTTTGCAGCTTCGAGCGCGCCCAGCATCGTCACGCTACTGGCGAGAAGCACAAACGTCATGACCATGCCGTTCACAATGGTTGGCGAAAAGGCGAACGGCGTGGTCCAGTCCGTGCTTCCGACCCGCACATAGCCGTAAGCGAACAGGATAGAAGCGAAGGTAACCGCGTCAGAAAGGATGAACAGCCAAATGCCGAGCTTCTTGTGCTGAATCCCGTACGGCGATTCTTCTCGCAGGGCCTCATGACCGGCCATAACCCCCTCAGATTCGCTCACCACGCCCTCCTAAATGGTGTCCATCCGGGTCATCATCAAAAGAATCAAATAGATCCACAGGCCGTCCATGAAGTGCCAGTACACTGAGGCGACGCCGAGCGCCGCTCTTTGCCTCGGACCTGTGCTTCGGCTCAACCCATGAAGGACATAAGCCAGGCCGGCAATCCCACCGAGCAAGTGCACGCCATGAGCCGCGGTCAAAACATAAAAGAACGAGCTGCTGGGATTTGTTGAAAGGAAGAGCCCCTCGGCGGCAAGCTCACGCCACGCAACCAACTGCCCGGCGACGAACATTAATCCAAGCCCCATAGTGAAGTAAAACCAGTACAAGGCTCGAGCTGACGCTCCCGCATCCCCGGCCGGTTTTTTCTGTCCGAAATTGTGATGTTGCCCGAACCGGCGGCGGGACATTTCCAGTGTAAAACTGCTCAGCAGGAGAATCAGCGTATTAAAGTAAAGAATTCGTGGCAGCTCAAAATGTCCCCAGTCTCTGGCCGCGCCTTGCCGAACAACCATGGCGCTGGTAAGAGCGGCGAACATCATCGAAATGGCCGCCACCGCAACCCAAATGCCCGTTTGCGAAGGCGCGACTCCGGCGGGAAGCGAAGAAATGCGCCTCCGCGGGCCTTCCTTGGAGCCTCCTTCTCCCCCTTCGGACGGGCCCAGCTCGCGTTTTATCTGAGGCGGCGGGGAGTAGGTTGACGATGCCATGGTCTTGAGGTGCTCGCTTTCCAACATTTAGCCCGCTGCCGCCTTTTCGGGCGAAGTCTGCATCACGTAATCGCCTGCGGCGCTCTCCACGCCGTATTCCTCCGGGCCGTGGTAGACAATCAGATGCCTCCCGCCGAAGTTGTCAAAGGGGGGCGGCGAAGTGGTGGCCCATTCTAAGGTGGTTGCTTCCCAGGGATTGTCAGTCGCCCTTGGCCCGCGGAAGCGGCTCCAAATCAGGTTGTAGAGAAAAAGGAGCTGGGCGGCACCGGTAAAGAGCGCTGCGATGGTAATGAACCTGTGTACGGGAATCAGCGGAATTAAATAATTATCGGTAAACGCGGCGTAACGACGCACGTTGCCGGCCAGACCCAGATAATGCATGGGCATGAAGATAGCGTAGACACCTACGAAGGTCAAACAGAAGTGCCACTTGCCGAGCGTTTCATTCATCATGCGGCCGAACATTTTCG
>Ga0209154_1000948_pt1 | contig 17761 bp, 19 predicted proteins | sample GraSoiAngelo_121_FD_185878 | JGI IMG/M metagenome (GOLD analysis project Ga0209154, IMG submission 185878) | Grasslands soil microbial communities from the Angelo Coastal Reserve, California, USA - 14_0919_12_20cm (SPAdes) (version 2) | ecosystem: Environmental > Terrestrial > Soil > Grasslands ... | reverse complement strand
CCGAGCCTCGGAAGCGCCACTTCGCGAGCACATAGCCATTCATCGAGCCGAGCGCCGCCGAGATCGCCGTGGCCGGGACGGTGAGTTTCACGCTGTTGTAGAAGTTGGCGCTGAGCCCGCGGAAGCCGTGGGCCACGTTCCCGTGCCAGGCCTGGGCGAAGCTGGAGAAGTACAGCCCCGACGGGAGGGCCCACATCCGCGCGAGGCTGACCTCCGCGAAGCTCTTCATCGACGTGACGGCCAGCACGTAGAGGGGGAGCAGGTAGAAGACCGAGGCGGCGGCCAGCACGGCGTAGGCGGCCGCGCGGGTGCCGGCGCGATCCCGACGCATCAGCGGCCCGCTTCGGCCCGCGTGCTGTAGATGAGGTAGGGGACGGTGAGCAGGGCCACCAGCACCAGCAGGACCTCGGCGATCGCGGCGCCCTGGGCGAAATGATTCCCCCGGAACGTGGTGTCGAACATGAAGTAGGCCGGGACGTCGCTGCTGAACCCCGGTCCCGATCCGGTCATGGCGACCACGAGATCGAAGATCTTCAGGGAGATGTGCCCGAGGATGATGACCGCGCTCAGGGTGATCGGCTGCAGCAGCGGCATCAGGATGCGCCGGTAGACCTGCCACTCCCCCGCCCCATCCACCCGGGCGGCCTCGCGCAGCTCATCCGGGACGCTCCGCAGGCCGGCCAGGTACAGCGCCATCGTGTACCCGGACAGCTGCCAGAGCGCCGCCAGCGCGACGGCCAGGATCCCGATCCGCGGATCCGTATACCACCCGGTGCGCAGGGCGCCCAGGTGCGCCCGTTCCAGCAGCAGGTTGATGCCCACGCTGCCGAGCTGCGCGCTCCCCGGGTTCAGCAGCCACCGCCAGACCACGCCCGTGACGATGAACGAGATCGCCAGCGGCGCGAGGAAGATCGTGCGGAAGATGGCTTCCCCCCGGAGTCCCCGGTCGAGCAGGACGGCGAGGGTGAAGCCGACGCCGAGGCACCCGGCGAGGAAGGCCAGCGTGAACCTGAGCGTGTTGAGAAGATCGATGCGGAAGCGGAAGGTGTCGAACAGGTCGGCGTAGGTGCGCAGCCCCGCCCACGCGTAATTGGGCAGCACATCGTTCCACCGGGTGAGCGACACATACCCCGTCCATCCCACGAACCCGTAGACGAAGACCGCGATGGCGACCACCGACGGCAGCAGCATGGCGGTGGCCGCCGCGCGATCCCACATCCGGGCCCGCCGGCGCGGCCGGCCTGCCTGCGCGGACCCTGCGCGGAAGGGCCGCCTCGAGGCTACTTGCACACTCCGGCGTTCACGCAGGCCTTCGCGAGCGCCTGTTGAGTCGCCGCGGTATCGCGGGACGTCACAAACAGCGCAATCGCGTCCTTGTAGTCGGTGGCCCAGCCCTCGCTGGCGGCGGCGCCGTGGATCACGCTGGGGACGATGGCGTCGGTGGTCCACCGCGTCATCGCCCACCGCTGGTACGCGCCGAAGACGCTCGGGCTGCAGTCGGTGCGGGCGCAGATGGATCCCTTCAGCGGGTTGAAGGCCTGCTGGCCTTCGCGCGAGCCGAGGACGCGCAGCCACGCCATCACGTTCTCGCGGTCCCGGACCTTCTTGGGGAGGCCGAAGCTGTCCGAGAGCGCATCGTAGACCCCCATGTTCCCGGGCGGCGGGGCCCAGCCGTACTCATTGAAGGTCTTGGACGTGAACCACCCGTTGGCCCAGTCCCCCATGATCATCATGGCGCCCTTCCCGCCCATGATGTACTCCCCCGCCCCGTCCCAGGTGAGGGCGGCGTGGTCGGTATTGGCGTAGGCCAGCATGCGCTTGAAGATCTCCAGGGCCGCCGTCACCTTCGGGCCGGTCCAGGGCGTCGTGCCGGTCCACAGGCCCCGGTAGCCGTCCGCCCCGAGCGCGGCGATCAGCACCGCCTCGAAGGCGTGGCCGGCTTCCCAGCCTTCCTTGTCGCCCAGCGCGAACGGCACGATCCCCTTGGCCTTGAGGGCGTCCGCGTCCTTGAAGAACTCGTCGAACGTCGCCGGCGGGGCAAGATGGGCGTCGGCGAAGATCTTCTTGTTGTACCAGAGCACGTTGGCCCGGTGGATGTTCACCGGCACCGACCAGATGTCGCCCTTGTACGAGAGGATGTCCAGGAGGCCGCGCGGCATGGCCGTGGTCCAGCCCTCCGCCTTGAACAGACCGGTCAGCGGCTCCATGGACCCGTTGCGCACCCAGGTATCGATGAGCTCGTGCCCGGCGTGCACCTGGAACGAGTCGGGCGGGTCGCCCCCCAGCATCCGCGTCTTCAGCACGGCCTTGGCATTGGTCCCGGCGCCGCCCGCGACCGTGGCGTTCACGATCTGGACCGCCGGATAGCGCGCGTGGTAGATGCCGAAGACGGCATTGAGGGCTTCCGCTTCGCCGCCCGCGGTCCACCAGGAGAAGATCTCCAGTTTCCCCGCCGGTGCCGCCTGAAGGGCGCCCAGCGAGCCGAGCCCCACGGCCACCGCCACGGCGGACGCGATCAGGCTTCTCCGAAGCACCCGTGTCATGGAGCCGCCCCCTCCCCTCTCACTCGCGTGACCGGCGCCCGGTCCCGGGCGCCCCGAGCCGACGCGTCGCTCCGACGCGCGGTCTCGTTTGGGTGAATGATTGGCAGTCTCACGGATAGATCCCTCTCGTCGTCAACGCGTCTGCGACCCGGCTGACGGCGGCGATCAGCGCGGCGGTCCGGAGTCCCACCCGCCGCTCCGCGGCCAGGGCGGCGACCCGGTTGAATGTGGAGACCATGATGCGCTCCAGGTGCTCGTTGATCTCACCCTCGCTCCAAAACCAGGACTGGAGATCCTGGACCCACTCAAAGTAGGACACGGTCACCCCCCCGGCGTTCGCCAGGATGTCCGGGACGACGAGGACGCCGCGGCCGGCCAGGATCGCGTCGGCCTCGGGCGTGGTGGGTCCGTTCGCTCCTTCGACGACCACGGCCGCCTGGACCCGGGCGGCATTCTCCCCGGTGATCTGGCCTTCGATGGCGGCGGGGATGAGGAAGTCACAGGGCCGCTCGAGCACCTCGGAGTTGGAGACCGGTTCGGTGCCGGGGAACCCCTCCACCCGGCCCGTTTGCCGGGCGTGCTGCCGCACGGCGATCGGATCCAGCCCCTCGGGAGCGTAGATCCCCCCGTAGATGTCGCTCAGGGCGACGATCCTGCATCCCTGCGCGTGCATCAGCCGGGCCACGGCCTCGCCGACGTTCCCGAAGCCCTGCACCGCCACGCGGCTGCCCGCAAACGGCATCCCCCGCAGGCGCGCCGCCTCCCGCGCCGCGATCATGACCCCCCGGCCGGTCGCGTCGCTCCGGCCGACGGAGCCGCCGATCGAGATGGGTTTCCCGGTGACCACCGAAGACACCGAATAGCCGCGGTGCATGCTGTAGGTGTCCATGATCCAGGCCATCACCTGGGCGTTGGTGCCGACGTCGGGGGCGGGGATGTCGCTCTTCGGGCCCATCAGGATGCTGATCTCGGTCGCGTAGCGCCGCGTCAGCCGCTCGAGTTCGCCGGGCGAGAGCTGGCGCGGGTCGCACGTGACGCCGCCTTTGGCGCCGCCGAACGGAAGATGCATCAGCGCCGATTTCCAGGTCATCCACATGGCGAGCGCCCGGACCTCGTTGAGCCGGACCTCGGGGCTGTACCGGATCCCGCCTTTGGTGGGGCCGAGGACGGGGCTGTGGTGCACGCGGTAGCCGGTGAAGATGCGGACCGATCCGTCGTCCATCCCCACGGGGAAGTGCACCACGAGCTCCCGGTGCGGGTAGGCCAGGCACTCGCGGATGCCGCGCTTGAGCGACAGATGGTCCGCCGCGACCTGGAACTGCTGCAGCGCCATCTCCCAGGGGTCCTGCGGGGGCATGGGGTCCCGGAGTGTGTTCGCGGCGCCGGGGGCGCCTCCTCTCCAGCGCGTGAAACATCGGCCGCACAGGGTCTGCGCGCAATCGCCGCGGATCGACCAGGGAGATCGGAAGAACAGGCAGAAGAGTTGACGGCGAGTTCCCCCGGATCCACGGCCGATCGGTGCGACGCAAGGCGCAAAGGGAAGGCCGCGGCCGGGGACGTAGTGTCTCGCCTAGACATTCCAGCGAAGGCGGTGCGACGATGGAACGGCTCGATGTGCTTGTCCGAGAGGACCAGGAGCATCTCATTCACCCGCTGCACCACCCTCAGGACCACCAGCACCCGCTGATGATGGTCGAAGGTCGGGGGGCGATCCTCAAGGACGCCGAGGGACGCGAATACATCGACGGGCTGTCGTGTCTGTGGAACGTGAACGCCGGCCACGGACGGGCGGAACTGGCGCAGGCGGCCGCCGAGCAGATGGCCCGCCTCGCGTTTGTCTCGAGCTATGCGGGCATGTCCAACATCCCCGCGGTCCATCTGGCGGAGCGCCTCGTGGCCCTGGCCTACCCCAACACCTCGGGCGTGTACTTCACGACGGGCGGCGCGGAGTCGAACGAGTCCGCGTTCAAGATGGCCCGGTACTACTGGAAGGTCCGGGGCCGGCCGTCGAAAGTCAAGATCATCTCCCGCACCCACGCCTACCACGGCCTCACCCTGGGCGCGATGAGCGCGACCGGGATGGCGGCGTTCCACAAGATGTTTGGCCCGCTCGCCCCGGAGTTCTTGCAGATCCCCGCTCCCTATGCCTACCGCTGGACGGGCGGGGGCGACGTCGGGATCGGGGCGGCGGACGCGCTGGAGCAGGCCATCAAACGGGAGGGACCCGACACCGTCGCCGCGTTCATCGCGGAACCGGTGCAGGGCGCCGGTGGGGTGATCGTCCCGCCTCCCACCTACTTCCCCCGGATCCGGGAGATCTGCGACCGGCACGACGTGCTGTTCATCGCCGACGAGGTCATCACCGGGTTCGGCCGGACCGGCAGGTGGTTTGCGCTCGGGCACTGGGGTGTGCAGCCGGACCTGGTCACGTTCGCCAAAGGCGTGACGAGCGCGTACCTGCCCCTCGGCGGGGTGCTGGCGTCCAGGAAGGTTCACGACGCGGTGCTGGAAGCGCCCCCGGACAAGAAGTTCATGCACGCCGCGACCTACTCCGGGCACCCCACCTGCTGCGCCGTCGCCCTCCGCAACCTCGACATCCTGGATAAGGAGGGGCTGGTCGAGCGCGCCGGCCCGATGGGCCGCCGCCTCCTCGCCGGGCTGGAGACGCTGCGGGATCTGCCGGTGGTCGGGGATGTCCGCGGCTTCGGCCTGATGTGCGGCGTGGAACTCGTCACCGACAAGAAGGCCAAGACCCCTGCCCTGGGTCTCGGCGGCCGCGTGATCCAGGAGGCGCGGTCGCGCGGCCTGCTGCCCAGGCTGCGCGTGGGCTCGGCCGATCCGCCGATCGGCGACACCATCTGCCTGGCGCCGCCGCTGATGACCCCGCCGGAGACGATCGACAAGATCGTCGAGATCCTCCGGGCGGCGCTCACCGCCGCGGCGCGCTGACAGGAGGCGTTCACAGCAGGATTCAGGCGCTCTGACGGGCGGCCCGCCCGGAGACCCGGGCGGGCCGCGACACAGGAAATCGCCGCGCGCGGTGCGAACTATGCGGCGATCGCGGCAGGTTCGCCCCTTAATCGTACCAGTGGTTGCAGCTTCGTCGGAGGATCATGCGATGCCCGGACGGCGGCACCTGCGCTCGCCGGTTCCTTCCGCCCACCCGCGGCTCTTGGAGTGGTGGACCGACCTCGAAGGGGAAGACCGGGGTCTCAACACCCGTCTCGCCTACGTCCGCGATCTCGCGGACTTCGCCGAGTACGTCAACGGCGATCTCGAGGGCGCGCAGGCTGAGGATCTCGTCCGCTTCGCCCGGCGCATGACCGAGGCGGGACTCTCGGTGGCGACCCGCGCCCGCCGCATCACGGCCCTGCGCCAGTTCTACGAGTGGCTCCGCAGGCGCCGGGGGCGCCCCTACTCCATCGCCCAGGACCTCCACCCTCCCCGTCGCCCCCAGCGGGTCCACCGCTGGTGGACCGAGGATCAGGTCGCGCAGTTCCGGTCCGCCTTCCAGGGCGACGCACCGCGGGTCCTCAGAGACCGGGCGATGGCCGAGCTGGGGCTGATGGGCCTGCGGGTCAGCGAGGTCATCCGCCTCGATATCGAGCGGCTCGTGCACCTCTCGGACCCGGAACGGGCGGCGATCGTGGTCCTGCGCAAGGGAAACAAGGAGCAGGTGCTCCCGCTCACCGCCGATGCGCGCGAGGGGCTCCTGGCCTGGCTCGCCGTCCGCCCCGCGGCGCCGACGACCGCCCTCTTCTTCCGGCTCCCGTTTCAGCCGCGCCGCGCCCGCCTCCACTACGCGAGCGTCGAAAAAATCTTCAAGCGCTACGCGGCGGCCGGGGGGGTCCCGATTCCCGAGGGGATCGCGTTTCACCACCTGCGCCACACCGCCGGCCAGCAGATGGCCACGGTGGGGCTCGGCATCGAGGAGGCCCAGCGCCTCCTTGGGCACGCGAACCCGTCGACGACCCAGGTCTACTACGAGGTCACCGACCAGCGCCTGCGGAACGCCGCCAGGCGCCTCCGGTACAGGGGACGGGTGCCCAAGACCGCTCCTCCAGCGCTTTCCGCCCTCCCCCCTGCCCCCGCAGCCCGACGTCGGAAACCGCCGGCCACCCGCGGCGCCTCCGGCGGTGCGCGGCCGACGGGGGTGGGGTCCAGTCCGAGTTAGCGAGGCCCCTGGGGCCATCGGGCTCCTTTCCCGATCGCACATCTCGGAATCGACTCTCCCCGCTTGCCTTGGCGACAAAGTGTTTGCCCGTTGACTTCCTGAATGATCTTCGGGTACTATCTTTAAGGTATTGATTGATCAGCCGATTAAAGCCCGCCCGACCCAAAGCCCATCCGCAGAAAGATGCCCGCATCAGGATCGGTCAGACATTCGAAGAGGGGGTGGCCGATATGGGATATTCGCTCCAAGGGAAGCTGCTCGAGGTCTGCTCGTGTGGAGGGTTGTGTCCGTGCTGGGTTGGCGACGATCCGGACGGCGGCACGTGCGACACGATCGTGTGCTGGCATTATGACAAGGGGCACATCAACGACATCGATGTGGCGGGCCTGACCTTCGCGCTCGTCGCGCACATCCCGGGCAACATCCTGAAGGGGAACTGGAAGGCGGTCGTGCACGTGGACTCCAAAGCCACCCCCAAGCAAAAGGAAGCGATGCTGGCGGTGCACACGGGCAAGCTGGGAGGCCCGCTCGCCGACCTCGCGCCGCTGATCGGCGAAGTGCTCGGCGTCTACGATGCGCCGATCGAGTTTCGCGTGGTGGAGGGCAAGGGCACGATTCGGATCGGCACCGCCGCCTACGCCGAGATGGCTCCCTACGTGGACGCCAAGGGACGGCCCACCAAGCTCGTCGACACCATCTTCAGCACGATCCCCGGAGCGCCGGCCTACGTGGGCAAGGCGACACGCAACAAGGTCAGCATCCCCGAGCACAAGATGGCATGGGAGTTCAGCGGGCGCAACGCGATCCTCGGCGAGTTCTCGTTCGAGGGGTAGCGCGGGAGACGGCCGCGGAGATGCGGCCGTGACCGGCGCGCAGGACGCCCGAGGGAGCCGCGCGTGATCGGGGCCATGCGCACGCCCGACGATGCCCGATGGTATCGTCTGTCGCTGTGGGCCCTCGTGGCGTTCGCGTGGCTGGTGCTCGCCGTGTGGGGGGCCTCGCCGTTCGCCGGGCTGCTCAGCCACCGAGGGATCGGTGTGGGACCCCTGTCCCCGCCCTCGCGGCTGGCCGTGTTCGTCTTCGGCTGGACCCTCATGACCGTGGCGATGATGCTGCCGAGCAGCCTGCCGCTGGTCAACCTCTTTCGCCGCATGGTCGCGGGACGCCCCGACCGCGGCGGGCTGGTGGCGCGGCTCGGCCTCGGCTACGTGGCCGTCTGGGCGCTCTTCGGGGCCGCGGCGTACCGGGGGGACGTCTGGATTCACCAGGCGGTGGCGGAGATCCCCCAGCTGGCGGCCGGGTCGGCGTGGATCGCCGCGGCGATCCTGCTGGCGGCGGGGGTGTACCAGTTTACGCCCCTCAAGCACATGTGCCTGGAGAAGTGCCGGTCCCCTTACTCGTTCCTCGTCGAGCACTGGCGCGGCCGCGATGCCGGATCCGACGCCCTGCGGCTCGGGGTGCGCCACGGGTTGTTTTGCCTGGGCTGCTGCTGGACGCTGATGCTGCTGATGTTCGCCGTCGGCGGCGCCAATCTCGGCTGGATGCTGGCCCTGGGCGCCCTGATGGCCGCGGAACGCACGACGCGCTGGGGCCGGTACCTGACCGCGCCGGTCGGGGCCGCGCTCGTGCTGTGGGCGGCGCTCCATCTCGCGGGGATCGTGCCATTTCCAAGCACGTAGGACCGGCCGCCCGCCGGCAGGGGCCGAACCGCATGACCGGCCCTGCCGCGGCCGCCCCCGAGAGCGCGTCCACCCGGGAGAAGATCCTCGGGGCGGCCTACCGGACGCTCGTGGAGGTGGGCTACACACAGATCTCGATGCGCAAGATCGCCGAGGGCGCCGGGGTCAACCAGAGCCTGCTCCACTACTACTATGGGAGCAAAGAGAACCTCATGCTGGAGGTGCTCGACTTCGTCAACGAGCGCCTCCTCGCCCGTCAGCGGACCATGTACGCGGAGGCCGGATCGTTCGAGCAGATCTGGGCCCAGGCGCTCGAGTATTTCAAAACGGACGTGCGGTCGGGGTACGTGCGGGCGCTGTGGGAGTTGAGAGGGCAGGCCCTGAGCAATGCTCGGATCCAGACGCGCGTGACGCAGATGATCGCCCACTGGCGGCGTCTCGTCACCGGTCTCTCCAGGCAGGCGCTGGCGCAGTACGGCATCGCCGGACAGGCCGACCCGGAAGTGCTGGGCCGGGTGATCGGGGATCTCTATTGGGGCGCGGAAGCCGAGATCCTCGCCGGAGAGGATGCCGAGGCGCACTTCGAAGCGATCCACCTGATGGGCAATTTATTCCGCTGGCTTGCCCGGGACCAACACGCACCAAAAATCGAAACGGAGGTGTCGGAGATGGATCTTAAGCAATTGAGCCTGAAGAAAGGGACGTGGGTGGTGGCCAACTGCGGGAAGTTTCCCAGCGAGAAGAACTGCCAGCTGGTGCTCATGGCGCCGCAGTCGCAGCGCCAGGACTTGATCGAAGCGGCGGCCACGCATGCCGTGAAGACCCACGGGCACACCAACACGCCCGACCTGCGCAAGGAGCTGGGGCAGATGCTCGACACGGTGGACATCTAAAGGCGCCTGCCCGACCCGTCAGACCCGCAGGGGGACCCAAGACCAGGCCACGTGCCTGGTCTTGTGGTTTCTCGGGAACTTTTCCGGACGGCCGCGCGCTTGGCAAGGTGAGCGACCCGCGTCGAGTGTGACCCCGGGGTCGTCACACCGGACGAGATCGGCAGCCAGGCCATTCTCGGCGGTCGGTTCCCCGGCGTGGACGTCATCAAGCCGCGGGCCGGTGCGCTCAAGCCGGGATAGCCGTCCGGCGTTCCCAATCGTGGACAGCGTTGTGCCGGCGATCTCCCCTCTGTCGCCGGCACGGCAGACCGGCCGGGATCCGTTCGCCGATCCCGGCCGGAAGCTTTTCGTCGCGCTATCGAGCGTTGGCGGCGGCGAGCATGACGTTTCGCACGGCCTCGGCCAGGCCCTCGATGCCGATGGCCAGCTGCACGGCCTTCGTGCCCGCCAGATCGTGCCCCGGCGGCTCGACAAGGTACGGCGGCGAATGCGGAGGCAGCGGCGGCGCCGGCTGAAACGCCTGTTCATTGAGGCCCGACGCGAGGCGGATCAGGGGCTCGAGGCGCTGCGCGAGCGCGCGGGGCTGCTCGTCCGCGGCGATCCCGGGGAGGTCCAGGGTCGGAGCAACCGCCGCGGGGACCGCGGCGCGCAGTTCCTCGAGCCGGGCGCGGATGCCCTCCAGCGTCTCCCGAACCTCGCCGGCGTGCGACCGGTGGGTGCCGGCCCGAGGATAGCCGGGCGTGGGCTGGGCCAGCGGCTCGTGCTGGGAGAGAGACCGGAGCCGCTTCGCCTGCTCGTCGAGGTCTCTGAGGATCTGCCAGAGCCGGATCCACTGGGCCTGCGGCGTCTCGGGCACCGCATCACTCCGCTAACCTTGAACAGATGGCCGAGCCGTCACACGGCAGGACCTTCTCGTTGAGGTTCATCGCTGGCCGCTTCTTTCACGCTCTGCTTGCTGGCCCGCGTCGGCGCGCCGCCGCCTCTTTGAACAGTTGCCAGAGTCGCCATACGCCAAGCACCAATACGCCAACCGCCACGGCCAGCGTGAGCCACGACCACGGGCTGGCGGTGCCCAAGACGTGCAGGAGCGCGAGGGTCAGTAGCGCGCCCCCCAGGATCATCCTGTCCGCCCGCGTCAACACCTTCTCGTTGAGGTTCACCGCTGCTGGCTCCCTTCGTGCTCCAGTTCGTGCTCCCGCTGGCGGCCCGCGTCGGCCATCTTGCCGCCGACAAAGTTCATGACCATGCCGACGATTCCCGTGACGCCGCCGACCACGGCCGACACGGGCGACCGCCCCGCGACCACGGCGACGGCGCCCGCAATCTCCAGGATGTGCCCCGTGTCCTGCATCGCCTCGCCGCGCCGCTCGGCCTCCTTGGCCTCGTGCTCAGCCAACTCGACCGACCGATCATGGTCCCAATCTGGGTCCGCCCACACGTCCTCGTGCCACAGCACCCGACTGGCCAGGATCTCCAGCGCCCGCTGGCAGATCGGACTTGTCCGCCCGAGCAGTTGCTCCCGCAGGCCCGCGCTCCTGGCGCGGTAGAGGGCGACCGCCTTCGGGCGATCCCCCCGGGCGTCCCGCAACGCCGCCTTGGCCAGCCCGAGGCTCGCCTCGCCCAGGTACCGCAGGCTCGGGCAGGCCGGCAGGGCACTGTCGGCCACCGGACGGGCGAACGCCGCCCCGGGCAGGCCCAGAACGACCAGCATGACCATGACTGCCAGCAGTCTCATTCTGACTACCCCCCTACGACCGACTACCCCCCTACAGCCTTTTCGCTTTTGTCGAAACGAGGCTGGTATATGATGCCATCAGGGAAGACTCCTTTGCTCTGCTCTTCGCGTCGATCGGCCTTCACGATCGTTTCCCGGTCTATTCCGCGAGGAAGGGACGCGGGCCTGTCGGTTTCGCTGCGGCTCCGCCGAGGTTTCGCGTACGTAATTCAGAGGGTTGCCCGAACCGTTGATCGTCTGGACGGTGGGTCCGCGTTGGTCCGAACGGTTAAATCTCCCCCGGCCGAAGTGATAGTTCGCGTTCGGAGGCGAATTATCGGGCCGCGCCGATGGTATACTCTCCCCGCGATGAGACACCGAAGGCTGATCGTTCTGATCTGCGGCGCGGTCGTGCTGGCGTCGGTGTTCCCGGTCGGGGCCCAGTCCGGGATGTGGCCGGTGACCGACGCCAGAGGCTGGTTCACGATCAGCTTCCCGGGGGATTGGGAAGTCGTCTCGCGCCGTGCCGCGGTCCCGGACACGCCGCGGGCGGGCGCCTTTGAGAATCCCCTGTCGATGGTCAGCGCCACCGCGCCGCGGGGGCGTCAGCACCTCCCGGCTCTGTCGGTGATGACGATCATGCTCCCCGATGAGTTCTCAGGCGCGGCGTTTTCGCTGCTGGCGAGATTCCGGCGGTCTCAGACCCAGTGGCTGAGCGAATCCGGGTACACCATCGTGAAGGAAGGCCAGGCCAGGGTCGCGGGGCACCAGGCGTATTACCAGTATGCCACCTTGACGCTCGATTCCCCCCGGGGGCCCGCCGGCCGCTTCCTGGCCCGCAGGAGCCTCTACGCGGTCACGGTCTTCTTCGGTGAAGGGCACCTCGGCGTCTGGGCCACGGGGTACACGCTGAACGATCCCGCGCGCGTGCGAAAGGATTTTGCCGCCATCTCCCGGATTCTCGAGACGATTCACCTCAACACGAGAGCCTCGGCCTCCATCCCACTGCCCACGTTCATCCGCTGATCTGCGGCGGCCGCCCACTCCGGAGCGGCCTGCCTGTGGTGGCGGAGGGAAGGCGCTTCCCCCAACCGAACCTGGGCGTCTGTCATGAGCCGCTCGGACTGGAAACGAACGGTTCCGCTCCCGGCCACGGTCCGGCTGGTCTGGCACGAAGCCGAGCCGTGCCCGCGCGACATTCCCCTTGACGCGTTCTACCGGCCCCTCGACATCCCGGCGTCCGACGGAACGCCCCCCTACATGGTCGCGAACATGGTGATGACGCAGAACGGCGAAGCCACCGTCGAGGGCAAGGCGACGACGATCGGCACGCGGGTCGATGGGGCGGCGCTGACTCGGGTGCGGAGCGCCGTGGACGCCGTGCTGATCGGCGTCGGGACCCTGATCCACGACGATGTCACCGCGGGGCTTCCGGACGCAGAGGTCGAGAGGCGGATCGCGCAGGGCCGCGCGCCCCGGCTGCTGGCCGTCGTGGTGGCGTCGTCGCTCCACTGGGACGCCGGGGTCTTCGCCCGGAGGTTCTTTGGCGATTCCGGGTTCGACAAGCTCGTGCTGACCGGCATCGCGGACCCCGCCGATACGCGCGCGGTGGAACGCCGGGGCGTGGAGGTCGTTCGGGTCCCCGCGGGGCCCACGGGTCGCCCGCAGATCGGTGCCGTCATGAGCGCGCTGGCGGCCCGCGGCGTCCGGTCGGCCGTGTGCGAGGGTGGGCCCCGCTTTCTGCCGAGCCTGTTTGCCGCCCGCGTCCTGCGCGAATACTTCCTGACGACGAGCCCCCTGCTGACCGGGGAGGCGCAGGCGCCCAGGCCGGTCATGGCGGCGGCCGCCGGCGACGGATCCCCGGTGCTCCTCTCACGGGTAAGCCGCCACGAGCATCAGTTCCAGGACCCGGGGACGGGCGCGAGGCTCGTGGAATCGTTTGAGAGATTTCGCGTCATTTACCGGGAGGATTCCGGGGCGCGGACGGGCGCCCGCTGACACGCCCGGGCGTAAGGGCCGAGAAATCTTGCCCGGTCCCCGTTCCTTCCGGCCTCCGGCAATGCTATACTCTCCCCACGATGAGACACCGGCGGCCGCTCGGCGGTCTCTGTGGCGTCCTCCTCGTGCTGGTGTCCGTGCTCGCGGCCGGCGCGGAGTCCGGGACGCGTACCGTCACCGATTCCAAAGGGCGGGTCACCATCAGCGTCCCGGTGGATTGGGATGTGTACTCCCTCGGCGCCAACGTGCTCGCAGGCAAGATGAAGAAGGATGTCCCCGAGGATCTCTTCTCGATGATCGTCGCGATGGCTCCCCGCGGGCCTGAACACCTCCCCGCCTTGACGGTGGTGACGATCAAGCTCCCCGGCGAGGTCTCCGGGAAGGCGCTCGCCTCCGCGGCGCTTGGAGCGGTTCCCACCAAGAAGATGAGCGACCTCGGCTACCACGTCGTGCAGGAAGGCTCGACAAAGATCGCGGGGCACCAGGCGTACTTCATGTATGCGACCAAGACGCTCGCTGCGAGCGACATGCTGGTGACCGCCGGTCACCTCCCTCCCGGGCAGAGCGTCTATCTGGTGTTTACGCTGTTCGGGGAAGGTGGGATGGGGATCTTTGCCACCGGATACACCGTGAACAACCCCGCGCGCGTCCGCACAGATTTTGCGACCATCTCCCGGATTCTCGAGACGGTGCGCTTTACCGCGAAGCCCTCCGCCCTGGCCCCTCTGCCCGGGGTGGGCGCCTCCTCGCCGGCGCTCGCGCCGCGCTGATCTCCCTCCCGCACATTCGCCAGACTCCTCACGCTCTGCGCTAACGACACTGCGGCGCCCGCATCCCCGACCGTCCGGGGGGCGCGGCCGCGATGCTGGAGGGATGGCGCCGTCCTCAATCGAAAGGGGCGTGTGCCCGCCTCCTCTAGGGGCTCCGTCTCTTGAGGCTCCGGGGGAGTCCGCGGCTGAAAGAGGTGACGGGCGTGCCGGAGATGGCCTCGTACCTGGAACGGACCCTCTGCGACCTCGTCAGCGTGCGCAGCGTCACCGGCGAAGAGGCGGCGCTGTCCGAGTACATCCACGATCACCTGACGCGGGCGGGGGTCTCCGTCCGGCGCGACGAGGAGGGGAACGTCACCGCGGAGGTCGGGCGGGGCGAGCGTCTCCTGGTGGTGAACGGCCACATGGACACGGTCCCCCCGGTCGACGGCTGGAAGACCGATCCGTTCACGCCGCGTGTGGAGGACGGCCGGGTCTACGGGCTCGGCGCCTCGGACATGAAAGCCGGCCTGGCCTGCATGATGTGGCTGGCCCAGCACGTCCGCCCCCACGTGCGCACGTGGTTTGCGTTCACCAATCACGAAGAAGGCGGGTCGATCACCCCGCGAAACGGGGTGCGCCGGCTCATCGGCCGGGCGCGTCCCGACTACGCCGTCACGACGGAGCCGTCGTACGATGATGCGACGGGCCGCCTGTCCGTGGGTATCGGGTGCCAGGGGCGGGCGATCGCGTCCCTGACCGTGCTCGGCCGCAGCGGGCACTCGTCGGACTGGCGCCGGGCGGACAACGCGATCTACCGCGGGGTGGACGTGATCACGCGCATCGCGGCGATCGCCGACGGCCTGCGCCCGGTCGAGGTCGCCCCCGGGGTCACGAGCGTCCCCGCGCTGTCCGTCGTCGCGGCGCACGCGGGGCTGGCGGACAATATTATCCCCGACCGGCTGCGGCTGACCGTGGATCGCCGGCTCTCGGTGGGCGAGGATTACGCGGTCTTCGAAGCAGAGCTGCGCCAGGCCGCCGAAGGGGTGAATCACGAACTCGAGATTAGCCGGCTGTGTCTCCCGACGCTCGCCGACGCGAACGGCCACACGCTGGCCGTGGCTCGGGAGGCGCTCGAGAAGACGCAGGGCGTCGCGCCGGTGCAGTTCTCCCAGGGCCGGCAGGACCTCTCCATTTTCGCGGAACGTACCCGGGATTTCTGCAACCTGGGGCCGGGATCCATCGGCCAGCCTCACAAGGCCAACGAATCCGCCTCTGTGGCCGGGATGGTCGCCGCGGCGAACGCGCTCCGCGGCCTCATCGAGGCGATCTAGCCTCGCCTCAACGACTCGGCGGGGTCGAGGGCTCGGGGTCGGCCGGGGGTTTGAACCGTTCGAAGGGATTCCGGCAGGACCGGCACAGGTACGTCGCCCGGCACAGGGTCGGCCCGAACAGACTGTCGACCGCCACGTCGTGCGATCCGCAGTAGGGGCAGACCGGCGGCTCGCTGAACCGCCTCCGCGGAACCGCGAGGCCGTACACCGCGAGCTGCTCCCGCCCGCGCGCGCTCATCCGGTCGAGCGTCCACGGCTCCTCGTAGGTGTACTCGACGGTCGCCTCCCGCACGTCGGGAAGGGCGAGCAGAGCCTCCCGCACGCGCGTCCGGATGACGTCCAGGGCCGGACAGCCGGTCCATGTGGGCACGAGCCGCACCGAGACCCGGCCGTCGACCACCCGGACCTCCCGCACGAGCCCGAGGTCGATGATCCCGATCGGCAGCTCCGGGTCCTCCACCGACCCGAGCACGCCCCAGACCGCCGCTTCGAGCGCCGTCCCGTTCACCAGCGTGCCTCCGGGTCGGAGCGCCAGACTTCGGTCATCTGATCGTGGAGCCGGTCGAACTCGGGCGTATGCCGTCCGCGCCGGCCCCCTTCTTTGGGCGAGGCGGAGGGGATGACCAGCCCGCAGGGCTCGAGCACCTGCCGGACGGCAGCGTCCCACCGCCGGCGCTGCGCGGCGGGGGCATCGACGATCCTAGCTGCCACGAGCGTCGCGTCGGCATCGGTCTCTTCGAACAAGCCGAGCGCCTCCGGCCAGGCCGCCTCCAGCGCCGCCTGCACCTTCCGGTGCCCCTCCTCCCTCCCCCGCGCCAGGCGGGTCAGCCACGCGTCCGCAAACAACGCGTGATAGCGTTCCTCGCGAAGGAGGGTCCGCGCCAGGCCCGCCGCGGGTTCCTGCCCGGACGCGCTCAACAGCCGGAGCCGCTCCGCCTCGTACCGCTCATACAGGACGAGGCGCACGATGCTCCACTCCCAGCCGTCGTTCTCCCGCTCCATGAGGGTGGCGTGGCGGTATTCGGCCGGGGCGCGGGCGAACGCCAGGCGGTCGGCGTCGCCGCCGCCGGCGGCCAGCTGCGCATAGAACGCCCGGGCGTGGCCGATCTCCTCCTGGGCGATGCTGCTCAGGGCGACGTCGCTCTCGATATCGGGGCCGAAGCCCGTCCACTCCGAGTGCCGGTGGCCGATGATCAGTTCGTCGTCGGCGGCCCGCAGGAGCCATTCGCGGAACGCCGCGTCGACGCGGGGATCGGCGGCCGCCCGAGCCGTGCCGCTCACCTACTGGTCCTCGTCGCGGTGCGAGAGCCGCCAGCCGCTGTGGTAGATCTGCTGCTGCTTCCGGTAGGACCCGCCGAAGCGGTAGCTCTTATCGGTCGCCGGCGCGAACATCTCCGCGGCGTCCTCGGTCGTCGCGTGGATCTCCCCTGCCCGGACGACCCAGAGGTTGACGCACGGGTCCCGCCGCGTGTAGTTCTCCTTGGCGACGAGGAGCGCCATCTCCGCGTCGGGGGCGTGGACATCGCCGACGTGGATGTGCGGGTCCCGCGTGCGCGCCTGCAGGAACACGGCCCAGACATCCGGGGGAGCGTCGAGACGCCCCTCCCAGGATCCCCCGCGCCCTGCTGCGCCGGAGGCATCGCCTCCGCGGACCGCGCCACCACCCGCGGGCTCCCGCGCCCCCTCCGGCGGCTCTTCCGCGCTCACGCCGCGGCCCACTGGATCACCGCCTCCCGGACCCACGCGTGCTGCCGGTAGAACCGCTGCCGCAGCGCCAGGCGCTCCGCGCTCTTCGGGCCGCCGTTGCGGCCCACCCGCTTCAGTTCCTCCCAGTCTGGCTCGGTGTACACGTACCGATCCTCGCCGTCCACCCGGCGCAGGCCGGGGTCGGGCACCTCGAGCCCGTACTCGAGGATGATCGGCACGAAGCGACGGAGGAACTGCTGCCGGAGCTCTTCATTCGACTTGACCTTGATGCGCCACGCGAGCATTTTTTCGGTGTGCGGCGAGACCCGGTCGGGCATGCCGAAGAAGTGGATGAGGGGGGTCCACCACCGCCGGAGGGCATCCTGCAGCATCGCCCGCTGGCGCGGGGTCCCTTCGGCGAGCGTCCGCCAGACGTCGAGGCCGAGCTGGATGTGAAAATCTTCCTCGTAGCAGATCCGCTTGAGCACCCGCGCGTACGGCGCGTACGAGCAGGACCTGAGCGCGCCCTGCGTCTGCATGGCGGCGCCGTCCACGAACACCTGGATGATCGCCACATCCGCCCAGGTCTCCGCAGGGTAATGGAAGACGTTGTGGAAGCGCGCCCGGCCCTCCACCAGCTCCGCGATCATCTCTTCGCGGGTGCGCCCGAGTGTCTCCGCCACGCGGTAGAGCAGCATCCCGTGGCCGACCTCGTCCTGCACCTTCGCGGTGAGCGCCATCTTGCGGGCCAGGGTCGGCGCCCGCGGGATCCACTCGCGTTCGGGCAGCGCGCCCATGATCTCGGAGTTCGCGTGCATCTGGATCAGGCGCTGGGCTTCGAACCGGTATTCCCCAGGGAGCCACTCGCCGGCTTCGATCTGGTCCCCCGCCGCGATGCGCTCGGTGAACCGAGCCAGCAGTTCGGGGTCATCCTGGGGCTGTGGGCGGGCCTCCATAATTGGGCCTCCCTATATGTGACACTTTTCGCCTG
>Ga0209154_1000944_pt1 | contig 17807 bp, 16 predicted proteins | sample GraSoiAngelo_121_FD_185878 | JGI IMG/M metagenome (GOLD analysis project Ga0209154, IMG submission 185878) | Grasslands soil microbial communities from the Angelo Coastal Reserve, California, USA - 14_0919_12_20cm (SPAdes) (version 2) | ecosystem: Environmental > Terrestrial > Soil > Grasslands ... | reverse complement strand
CGATGATGGGTTCCCCGTACCGAGCGTGGAAGGTGGGACCGGGGAAAATTCCGTCGAAGCCCCAGATGAGATTCTCCGGCAGGTCGGGGTGGAAGCTATGTTTGGCCTCCCTTTGATGGATTTCATAGAACATTCTTGGCGGAAACTCAGAGTAACGCTGATGCGCAGCAGGGTCCGGCGCAGGCTCCAGCGTCTGGACCGCCTGGGCCACCGGCGGAATAGGAAGCTCGACCACGAATGGTCTGGTCGGCGGGCTTGTGACAGCGTCACCCCCTTTCCCAGCATTCGTGCGGGCCAAAGCAACGCTTGGCCCCCAGTTAAGCACGGGAAAACTCATCAGGCCCAATTTCATCAAATCGCGTCTTGTCAGCACTATTCGTGCCCCTTTCACTCGGCCTCCTGGCCTGCACCAGGGGCCGCCATCCATCCGCAATGCTTCAGTTCGTCAGCGCGGTCAGGGTAGGCACTGGCTAGGTGCCAGTGCTCACGCCGGCTCGCCATGCAAGCTAGCTATCAACGTACAAGGGTCGCAACTGTGAGGGGGGTAAGGAGCAGAGCTGAATTCTTCCCGGCCGTGGGGGCCCGACACAGGTTCGTTCAGCTAGGAGCAGTCACCTGCATCTATACATTTTTGAGTCTTTAGAATTCCGATGCGGGGACTGATCACAGCATGTTGCTAATCCCGCTGGAAGGCAAGTAACAAAATGAAGGAATTCTGTAGGAATACTAGAACCCTATATTTTGGCTTAGAGGCCGTCGAGAGGGGGGCGCCGGAAAATGAAATGGCGGTTGAACTTGTCTCAGAAAGACCTGTTCTGTAATCCGTGACAGTGCCTCCGACCCTTCAGGGTGAATTCTCCAGGCTGCTGGTTCGTCGAATCCTTTTACAGCTTCGCTTTTTTCGGCCGCTCAAGCAGCACTTGGCACGCTCGATTTTGCGATGGCTCGCAAGACTGGTCGCCTTCTAGGCATGACCAGCCTTGATCGCAGGAGCCGGGAGGTAGGTGGCGGCGTCCACAGTCTCAACCAGTGCCGCCCGGCTGTTAACACCCAACTTAACAAAGATGTTCGACAAGTGGAATTTGGCCGTTCGCTCGGAAATCTTTAGCGCGTCGGCGATTTCTTTGTTAGAAAGTCTACGCACCACCAGCTGGAACACTTGGTTCTGGCGCGCGGTGAGTGGAAGGTCGGGCCGCAGTTGCTTCTCCAATATGAAGTTTGAATGCCGAATGTATTTCCGGATCACTTGAGGTGGAACCCAGAGGTTTCCCTCCAGCACCGACCGGACCGCCTTCGGAAGTTCTTCCTCGACTTTGTCCGACAATTCGACGAAAGCATCGATCCCCGCATAGAGCATTCTGACCATGTCTTCTTCGCTACTTCGATCCGGAGGCAGCAAAGCCAAGAACTTGCTGTTTGGGCAGCGCCCACGTAAAGCCCTGCAGAGAACGGGAATATCATCTTGAAGCGAGCTTGTGTCCAGCAAGAACATGCACGGTGTCGTGTCCTGTGGCACCGAACTCAGGTTGGAATAAGGCTTCGAGTGCAGTCCTCGGCGGAGTCCGGGATCAGCAGCCAAACAACGAACAAGCACGGCTCCGGCCAGAGGATGGGAAGATAGCACGTAGAGGCGGCAATCCATCTCCACCTCACTGGCTGGGGAATTCGTCTCAGTAAGGGAAGAAACTCTTTTACTAGAACGCAATCTTTGTTGTCAAGGGTTTTCTCGGACGAGTCCCAGCTGTCAGAAATGCTTTTGCCGAGCAGTTTTGCCGCTCTGTTTGTAAACTAGCCTTCAAGGGAACTGCCTATAAGCGTGAAAGAATCCTGTCCTGTCTCCGGAGAGAAACTGCCCCACGAGCTTTTCCAAGGACAGTTGCCCCCGCCGGAGTGAAGAGTTAGGTTCAGAGCCCCTCGGGGGGATCTTTCGGTGAGCTTTTTCCATTTTCCCCCGAAGAGTGCGCACACATCGCGAGTTTGAAACGGACTGAACCTGCTGCTTCGAACAAGGGTGCAATTCAACCAGTCAGACATGGATAAAAAAGCCTCGGCTTAGCAGCCTGGGGACTGTATCGGAAGAGGAGATGCAACTATGAAAAGGAGAATACTCACTTTTTTCTCGGTTCGTTGGGGGACTGCGCTGTTGATTCTCGTAGTCTTTGCTTTGTGGCTCAGCCCGCCCACTCGCTTCGCCAAGGTGTCCAGGGCGGACGAGCGGGAGGAGCTGGATTGGCGACATTACGGCAAGGATCTGGCCAACACGCGATTCCAAGACGTCGACCAGATCAATGGCTCCAACGTCAAGGATCTCCAGGTTGCTTGGGTCTTCCACACAGGTGTCCTTGACCCAGCGGGGGCATTATCGGGCTCGCCCATCGTGGTTGACGGCCGGATGTACGTCACCGACGGGCACGATGACGTCTTTGCCCTGAACGCGGAAACGGGCAAGCAGCTCTGGGCCTACAAGCCCCTCTCGATCCCGGGCGAGATGCCGCCACTCGATCAGGTCTCGCCCTGCTGCGGCCGGAACAACTTCGGCGTGGCCTTCGGAGACGAGAGGGTCTACTACGGCCGGTTGGACGATGTAGTCGTGGCTTTGGACGCGGAGACTGGCGCTGTCCGTTGGAAGACCAAGCTGGCAAAGATTGAAGATCACTTTGTCATTAACATGGCACCGCAGTTCGTGGATGACAAGCTGATCGTCAGCCTTTCTGGCGGAGAGTTCGAGGTAAGGGGCCAGGTCTTTGCTTTGAACGCGGAGAACGGCCACATAATCTGGAGCTTCTCTACCACGAAGCCCGACAGCTTTGGCGGCCCAAACAACACCTCCTTCTTGAGGGGTGGCGCGGGTGTATGGAATACGCCCGCTGTCGATCGGGAATTAGGGCTCGTTTACATCAACACCGGAAACGCTGCTCCTGATATCCAGGGCGAGAACCGCCCCGGCGACAACCTGTATTCCGCCTCCATCGTCGCCCTGGACCTGCGCACAGGCCTTCCGGTGTGGTCTTTCCAAGAGGTGCATCACGACATCTGGGATTATGACAGCGCCCAGACGGTGGTGCTGTTCCCGCTCAAAAAGGATGGGAAACACTTCAAGGCGCTCGGCCACTGCAGCAAGAACGGGCAGTACTATATCCTCGACCGGCGGAATGGTCAGCCGATCTTCCCGGTGACCGAGGTGGCCGCGCCGTTCGGAGTGCCTAGCCCGCCGAGCAACGCAGCGTTCCAGAATGCGGCGGCGAAACAGCCTGTTTCCGCCGTCGAGCCACTGACCCCGCTCCGGTTCGACCAACTCACCCCTGCCGATAAGCCCGACACAGCGTTTATTACCCAAACTTTCCAAGGTTTGCTTGCCCCGGGTCAAACGCAGGTTTCGCTATCCCCGCAATATACTCCGCCCGATGAGACGCTGCGCCTGATCATGCCCGGTGACGACGGAGGATGTGAATGGAACCCCCCAGCTTTCAGCCCACGCACAAAATTCGTCTACTACGGCGCCAGGCACGAGCCGCACCTCTTCCAGACTAGGAAAGGGAATAACAGCGTCCTCCCCAATGGGCTCCATCTCGGTTCGAACTTCATCAACCGGGTTCCCGGTTCGAAGCCCTTTGGCCTGTTCGGGGCCACCGACACGCGGACAGGCAAAGTTATGTGGAAGATTCGCGTGCCTCAACCCGCGAAGTCAGGCCTGCTCGTTGCCGGTGATCTGGTGTTCTTCGGTGAGGGGAACGGGAGGCTCCATGCCGTCAACGCGAAGACAGGGCAGATCCTGTTTACGTTCGATGCCCCGGCCAGAGTTACCAACGCCGGTGGAGCGTCGGCCTCTCCGATAGCCTACGTTACGGAGGGCCGCGAGTTCATTGCCAACGCGTTCGGTGGAAATGTCCCGGATCGAAACAACTTCACCGGCAACTGCTCCGGCGTTGGGCGTGAGTGTGACAACCCCGTCGGCGATGCTATTATAGCTTTCGCGCTCCCGCATCGGCCGGAAGAGGACGAAGACAAAGATAGAGATAAGGAATGACCTCCAGCATTCAGCGGCGCGGGCTCAATCGCCCGCGCCGCTTGGGGGACGTAAGTACGATCAAGCGTGAGGTAGAGACAACTCAGGAGGTATTTCAAATGGAATGGATACAGCCAGATTTTGAAGAAATCTCGCTGGGCTGCGAGGTTACCTCGTACGCCGTAGCGGAACTGTAGCAAACCGTGTGTGGATCAAGATTCTGGGTTCTGCCGCGGGTGGGGGATTTCCGCAGTGGAACTGTGGGTGTGTCCTGTGTAGAGGCGTCCGAGAGAGGAAACTGAGCACAAGCGCCCGCACGCAGTGTCAGGTCGCCATCAGCAGCGGTGAAGACTGGTTTTTGCTCAACGCGTCCCCTGATTTGCGTGCGCAGATTGAGGGCACGGCGGAACTGCAGCCACGCGCAGCGAGGCAGAGCCCAATTGCGGGTGTCTTGGTCACCGGCGGCGATCTGGACCAAGTGCTCGGGCTCCTGCTTCTCCGCGAGCTACACCCGATTCGAATCTATGCTACCGCTTCCGTTCGGAGGCTGCTCAGGAACCATAACACGTTCTTCAAGATGCTCTCGCAGGAGCCCGGGCAAAGTCTCTGGACGGATATTACACCGGGCGTATCCTTCGCGTTGGCTTCACCGGCGGGGTCAAGTTCCGCTCTCGTGTGTCGGCCCATGGCGCTTCAAGGCGGCTTCCCAGCCTACGTGGGTGAGAGACGCGCTTCGACCCTGCTTGCCGGCCAAGCGGTGCTTGGACTCGTGATCGAATCCAACCACGGAGGTGGGCGGTTGGCCTATTTCCCTGTGGTTGCTGATCTAGACGCCAACTTGACCACGGTCCTGAATTCCTGCGATTTGCTGCTCTTCGACGGAACTTTTTGGACCGACGACGAGCTGATCCGAATTCAGGGTGCCGGCCGGACCGCTCGGCAAATGGGACATTTGCCGATCTCCGGCCCTGGCGGCAGTTTGGAGCGGCTGTCCCAATTGCAGCGCCCGCGCAAGATCTTCGTGCACATCAACAACACCAATCCCATTCTGGACCAGAACAGCCTGGAATGTCAGGAAGTGCGTAATGCAGGCTGGGAAGTGGCGGAGGATGGATGGGAGTTCAAGCTATAACCATGGAAGCAGGCTCGCGCCACCTGAGCGCGGAGGAGCTCTCGACCCGGCTGGAGAGTGTTGGAGCCGAGCGATATCACCACCGGCATCCCTTTCACCTGCTGATGCATGAAGGCCACCTCACGCGCGGCCAGTTACAGGCGTGGGCACTCAATCGCTACTACTATCAGAGCCGAATCCCCATTAAAGACGCGATCATTCTCTCGCGCAGCGAAGACGCGAATTTCCGGCGCGCGTGGCGAAAGCGCCTCGCCGATCAGGACGGAGATGGTGGGGCGGGCGGGCTGGAGTGTTGGTTGCAGCTCGCGGAAGCTACCGACTTGGAGCGGAAGCGCGTCTGCTCGTGTGGCGAGGTGCTACCTGGCGTGCGATACGCGGTTGACGCTTATCTTGCGCTCGTGGAGCGTGGAACTCTGCTGGAGGCAGTCGCCTCATCCTTGACTGAGATGTTCGCCAAGCATCTGATTGCGCTGCGTCTCGACGCGCTGCGGCGTCATTATCCCTGGCTCACGAATGGACTGGGCTATTTCGAGGCTCGGCTCTCCCAAGCCCCAGAGGATGCGCGGTTCGCTTTCGAATGGGTCTATGAGCACGCGCGCACTCGTGAAGAGCAGGAGCTGGCGGTACGGGCATTAACGCGTAAGTGCGAACTGCTGTGGGCCCAACTGGACGCGTTGTACTTTGCTTATGTGCAGCCCGGGTGGCCCCCGCCCGGCGCGTTTCGGCCGGAGGCATCATGACGACCTTACACAGCTTCTCGCAACCGCGGCTTGCGGCCGGGTGCCGGCTGCGCGAAATGGAGGGAGAACCCGCCACCCTCCTGTTCCCCGAAGGCATCCTGCGGTTGAAAGGTCCGGGTGCAGAAATTCTGCGGCGCTGCGACGGCCAGCGCACGTTTGCGGAGATCGTAGCGGAGATACAAGCGCAGTATCGGTCCGCGGATCCAAGACAGATCGAGCATGATATCGAGAGTTTTCTCGATCGCCTGCAGAAGCGGCGAGTGATTGATCTCTGATGTCCACGGCACCATTGGCGCTGATCGCGGAACTCACGCATCGATGCCCTCTTCGGTGCGTCTATTGTTCCAATCCCCTGGAACTCCGGGCGCGCTCCGAAGAGCTGTCGACCGAGACATGGGTGCGCGCGTTCGAAGAAGCGGCCCAACTGGGCACGTTGCACGTGCACCTGACCGGAGGCGAGCCGCTGGCGCGGGGTGACTTAACGCCATTGGTTTTGGCCGCGCGTTCCGCTGGGCTCTACACGAACCTGATCACCTCCGGGATTGGTTTGAATGAAAAAAGGCTGTCCTCGCTGGTCGAGGCTGGACTGGACCACATCCAGTTGAGCTTTCAGGACGCGGAAGAGAGCTCCGCAGATACAATTGCAGGTTGCTCCGCCCATGCGCAGAAGGTGGCCGTAGCGCAGCTCATCTCGGAAACCCGATTGGCGTTTACAGTCAACCTGGTTGTGCACCGGCGGAATCTGGACCGCTTGGAAGAAATCATCTCGTTCGCCGAAAGGTTACGCCCGCACCGCATCGAGATTGCCCACGTTCAGTATTACGGTTGGGCGCTAAGGAACCGCGAGGCCCTGCTGCCCACACTCGATCAAGTGCAAGAATCGGTCGCTGTCGTGGAACGCGCGAAAGAAAGGCTGAAAGGGATCAAGATCGACTTTGTGACGCCGGACTATTACGCAACATTCCCCAAGCCCTGCATGGGAGGTTGGGCCCGCCTGCTCATGGTTGTCGATCCTTCCGGCAAAGCCCTGCCGTGCCACGCCGCAGGCGTGATCCCCGGTCTGAAATTCGAAAACGTGAAGGAAAAGTCGCTGCGCTGGATTTGGGAAGAGTCTTCGTCATTCCGGCGATTCCGCGGAGAAGATTGGATGCCGGAGCCATGCCGCACCTGCGAGCGGCGCACCCAGGACTTCGGGGGCTGCCGTTGCCAGGCTTTCCTGGTCGCGGGCGATGCAGCCGCTACCGACCCCGTTTGCTCGCTTTCACCCCACCGGCACCTGATTGATGCGGTCCTGAAGAGGATCAACCTGAGTCCGCTTTCTGCAGACATCGGCAGCTCCGCCGAACCTGGCGCGGGGAACGTAAAAGCCCTTGATACCGATCTAGCCCTTCGACAGCGCTGGGCATATCGCACCAATCCCGCTGGTGTGAGGGAGCGTCCTGAACTATAGCTTGCCCTGAGACATCCGCTTGTTTCAGAGATGGTGGAATCGCAAAACGAGATGCATCGAGATGAGCTTCTGGAATTCGCGTAGGTTTGCTGGCTGGTCGTTAGTTTTCGCAGGGATTCTTGGTGTCGCATGGCTCGCGCGACCTGCCAGGGTCCCGGAAAATGTGGCATACGTAAGCGACGAAAAAGGCGGCATAACCGTTATCGATTTGAGGACGCTGGATATTCTCAAGCAGATCGACCTCAAGGGTGTCGAGCCCCGTGGGATTAGCCTCACAAGCGACGGACGCTATCTGGTAACGGCCAACAAGGACACGTCCGATGCTTCTGTGATTGATACAAGGAGCTTCCGGACAGTGCGTCGGATCCACATCGGAACCAATCCGGAGTTCCTCAAGCTGCATCCCAGCGGGAAGTGGTTGTTCACTTCCCATGAACCTGCTTCGGCGGGCGCGCCACCCAAGGAAGATGCGGAAAAGAAGGGAGTTTGGTCTCCGCCGTCTCGAATCGTAGCTCTTGATGTCCAGAACTGGTCAATCGCGAGAGCTTTCTCAGGTGGAACCGAGACGGAGGGGATTGAATTCTCGCGGGACGGAAAGATTCTCATCGTGACCAACGAGGCGGAAAACACAATTGCGGTTTACGAGGTTGAAACGGGAAAGCTTGTCCGGGAAATCGATGTCACACCCTACGGTCTTCGCCCTCGCGGAGTCAAAGTTTCCCGCAACGGAAACACGTATGCAGTCACGTTGGAAGCATCCAATAAGCTTCTCTTATTTGATCAAGATTTCGCCCTAATTCGGTCTATATCCACGCGCGCGGGTCCCTACGGAGTGGCCTACGATCGAGAGGGCCGGCGGCTCCTGGTGGCTGCGGCGAAGGCGCAGATGCTCCAGGTTTATGATGCTGACGCATTGCAACTCATGGCTGAAGTTCCAGTGGGCCAACGTTGCTGGCATTTTACTTTTACGCCGGATGATTCGAAGATCCTGCTCGCCTGTGGTCGGTCAAATGATGTGCACATCATCGACGCGAAGACTTACCGACCGATTCGCGTGCTCAAAGGACTTCAAATGCCCTGGGGCATCGTGACTTATCCCAGGGCTTACGGCAGCCTGGATCTGCCCTAACGTTGCGTAGAACATCGTAATACACATCCCTAGCGAGGGACAGTTCTCAAATGGTCCCACGCAGCACACCATTGGTGCAAAAACAGGCGAGAAGACTTTGGACAGTTCTCCTGTTCTGCGCTCTCCCCTTGCTGGCACAGCGCGGTAGGGGCGAATTGCGTCTGACAGTGACTGACCCCGCAGGTCTTGGAGTGGAAGCCTCTGTTGAGCTGGTCAGCCAGGCCAATCAGGTCCAGCAGGTTTTCCGCACAGACTGGGAAGGACACTACGCCGCAAGAGGTCTGCCCTTCGGCTTCTATCGATTGCAGGTGGATCGCCCTGGGTTCACTTCCTTCTCTGAACTCGTGGAAATTCGCTCGGAGGTTCCGCTTGAATACCGGGTCACCCTCGGCCTCGCCCCCATGGAAGCTACCGAAGTAGTCAGGGACTCCCCGACCCTGCTCGATCCCTACGGCACAGGAGCGGTGTACCACGTCGGATCGGAAAACCTGAGCCAACGGCGCACGTCCTCACCCGGCCGTGCAGTCCTGGAACTGGTGAATATGCAGCCGGGTTGGTTGCTGGAAGCCAACGGCGTTCTGCATCCTCGCGGATCCGAATATGACACACAGTACGTCATCGACGGCATGCCCATCGTCGATAATCGTTCTCCGATTTTCGCCCCCGGAATCGAGGTCGAAGAGCTTCAGTCGATGAAAGTCCTTACCGCAAACTATCCGGCCGAATACGGAAGAAAACTTGGTGGAGTCATCGAAGTGACCACCCCGCAGGACTCCAGGGCTGGATTCCACGGAAAAGCAATGTTCGAGGCTGGCACCTTTGCAACGCAAAACGCCTACCTCGCCGGCCGATATGTCACGGGGCGCTCTGCGGTTGGCTTCAGCGCAAGTGGAGGTCATACCGACCGATACCTCGATCCCCCGGTGGAAGAGAATTACACTAACAAGGCTTCCACCGCTGGAATCACAACGCATCTGGAACGGGACTTCAGCAACAAGGACCGTCTGCGTCTCTACATTCGCCGCCAGCGTAGCGCATTTCTGGTGCCCAACGAGCAACTACAGCAGGAGGCCGGACAACGCCAGGACCGTGATACCGAAGAGACGATGGGCCAAGTCTCCTATCAGCACATCTTCTCACCACATCTGCTTGGCGCCATCCGCGGCATGGTACGGGACCTGTCTGCCCAACTGCGGTCGAACCCTCTCTCGACGCCAATCCGCGCGGATCAGCAGCGCGGCCTCCGCGATGGCTATCTGAGCGGCAGCCTTTCCGCGCATTTCGGCGTTCATGAGCTGAAGGTTGGCGCGGAGACGATCCTGAGCTCGGTCCACGAACAGTTCGAATACAACATCACGGACATTCAATTCTTCGACCAGGATCTTCCACCGAGATTCCGCTTCACAGGGAAGAAAGGAGGCCAGGAGCATTCCCTGTATGCGCAGGATCTGATACGCGCCGGACGCTGGAGCTTCAGTGCCGGCCTGCGCTGGGACTCCTACCGCTTACTCGTGCAGGATAGCGCCTTCAGTCCACGTCTGGGCGCGGCTTGGTATTGGCCGTCCGCGGGACTGGTTCTCCGCGCCTCTTATGACCGCGCTTTTCAGGTTCCAGCGATTGAGAATCTTCTGCTGGCCAGCTCCCAGTCTGCGCAGCATTTGACAGCAGAGGCAACCGGGCTGCCGGTTCCTCCTTCGCGTGGCGATTTTTATCAGGCGGGCTTTTCGAAGAGCCTCTCGGGCCAATTGCGGCTGGATGCGAACTATTTCCGACGAAATACCCGCAATTTTGCCGATGATAACCTTCTGCTGAACACCGGCGTGAGTTTCCCGATTGCTTTCTCGCGAGCCAAGATCTACGGCTTTGAGACCAAGCTCGAAATGCCCCGCTGGGGACCCGTCTCCGGGCTCCTGAGCTACTCGAATCTGGTGGGGGCCGGCTTCCTTCCGATTACCGGAGGATTGTTTCTGGACAAGAAATCGGCGGATCTACTGCATTCCACTGACCACTTCGCTATCACACAAGACCAGCGCAATACAATTCGCGGACTGGTCCGCTATCAGCCGGCCTCGAAGCTGTGGATGTCATTCGGTGCCTGGTACGGGAGCGGTCTGCCGGTCGAACTGGAGGGTTCGGAGATCGCGCGGCTCCGGCAGCAATTCAGCTCAAGGATCCTTGATCAGGTCAACTTTGATCGGGGCCGGGTTCGCCCGTCTTACTCCTTTGATGTTTCCCTGGGAGCCAGAGTCTGGAGCCGGTCCGACAAGTCTGTGCGCCTGCAAGCCGACGTCCTAAACGTCACGAATCGCCTGAACGTGATCGACTTTGCCGGCTTGTTCTCCGGCACAGCTCTGTATGCACCGCGCACCTTTGCAGTTCGCTTGCAGACGCAGTTCTAAGACCTGTTGCGAAATGTTGGTTCGGAGACAGCGTCCAGCCCTGTCTCCATCACCCGTGTATGGTGCGCTAGGTGAGCACCCGCCGCAGGAAACCGCGAATTCCAGCCCAAGTCAGCACCACGGTCAGAAGCGCCAGCGCGCCAACCACGGCCCCTGTGGGCATGTGCGGGAGCTCGGGTGTGAGCGCCGCCCGCAGCCCTTCACTCATGTAGACCAGAGGGTTCAGCAAGACAAGGATCTGCAGCCACCGTGCCGCCGCCAGATACGCCCAAGGGTAATAAACACAGCCCAGAAAAGTGGTCGGCACCACAATCACGGCGAAGATCAGGCCGATCTGGTTTGGTTTGAAAAGGGTTCCGATGGTCAGGCCCATTGCTCCCGATACGAAGCCACCAATCAGGACTACCAGCACCAGTAACGGCCAGCTGCTGACGTGCACGTGCACAGGAGTGGCGGGGATGAAATAGACTAGCGGGAAAACCACCGCGGCCGCCAGCACGCTCTGAGCGGTACTGAACACGATTTTCGCCAGGGCCACTCCGGAGACGGGCAACGGTGTCATCACCCGGTCTTCGATCTCACGAGTGGTGCCGAATTCAATGGCCAGTGGTAAGGCCACGGTGGCGATTCCCTGGAACATGATGCTCACCGCCACCAGCCCGGGCAGCAGCACGGTAGCGAAGCTGATGCCCCGGCCCGCCGCAACCTCCTGTCCGATTTTTGGGAACAAGTAGGTGAACACAAATACAAACAGCAAGGGGTTTATTAAAGTCCGCGCAGAAATAGCGAAAACCTGGCGCCGCAGCACGCGCGTGTCGCGCAGCAGCAGGCCGACGAAGGCGCGGAAGTAAATTTGGCCTCGGCCCTGCCGTGCCTCCAACCGCATTGCTGCCACGTCAGTCACGCAAGTTCCTCCCCGTCAAGAGGATGAAAACCGTTTCCAGACTTGGCTCGGTCATCGAAATGTCGCGTAGCTGGTAGCCCTGAGCGATTTCGAAAACCTTGGAGAGCAGTCCATCGCCGCCGCCAGCCAAGACGCGTACTCCCGATTGCGTGATTTCCACCGAGGTTACCGCCGGGATGCGGCCAAGCCCCTCGGCCAGGGACTGGCGAGCGCCATCCACGTGCAACTCCAGCACGCGCTGTGCGCCCGTGCGTTGCTTCAAATTGTTCGGGGTGTCGCAGACGAGTATTTTCCCGTGATCAATGATGGCTACGCGGTCGCAAAGCTGGTCTGCCTCCTCCATGTTGTGTGTTGTCAGCAAAATCGTAGTCCCCCGGCGGCGCATGTCCCGCACCATTTCCCAAACCGCTAAGCGGCTCTGGGGATCAAGCCCGGCAGTGGGCTCATCCAAGAACAGCACGCTGGGATAGTGGGCGATGGCGCGCGCCAGTTGCAATCGTTGCGCCATGCCTCCGGAGAGTTCGTTCGGAAATGCCGTGGCACGTTCGCCCAGCCGGAACTCTGCCAGCAGCTCATCAGCACGGCGGCGTGCTCGCTGCCCATCGAAACCGAAATACCGGCAGTGAAAATAGAGGTTTTCCCAGGCAGAGCAGGCGCGGTCAAGCGTGTTGAATTGGGGAACTAACCCGATGGAGCGCCGGGCCAAAGGAGGGTCGGTTACCACATCGATGCGCCCGACAAAGGCTCGGCCCGAGGTAGGAAGCACGCGGGTCGTCCAGATGCCTACAGTGGTTGTTTTTCCCGCTCCGTTTGGGCCCAGCAACCCAAAAATTTCTCCGCTCGCAATCTCCAGGTCGATGCCGTCCAAAGCGCGGACTCTTTGCCGTCCGCCGTAGATCTTCACCAGTTGCTCGGTCCTGAGAACTGCGTCTTCCATCAGAAGCTATCCTCACAGCTCAGGGGCACGAAGCGCCATCCGTCGCTGCTCATCATATCCAAAGATCGGATCAGTCAGCCTGAGGCACTATGAGCGGTCCCGGGCAGGCACCGATGGTTACCAGGGACCGGAGGGCGTTCGGACCTCACTCCTCGATGTAACCCAGTTTGACCAGCCGAGCACGGATCTTCTCCGCCTCTTCGGCGGTATAAGCGGATGTCTCCGCTGGCTCGACCAGCGCTAGCTCCTCTAGCTTGGCGAGGACGCGCGCGGCGGAAGCGTTAGGCGACTCTTTATCCGTCTCTACGATCAGTTCGGGACGCAAAGGTGGCTCGTAAGGATCACCAATGCCGGTGAAATTGGGAATCTTTCCGGCCCGAGCCTGCTGATACAAGCCCTTGACGTCACGCTGGATGCAGGTCTCAAGGGAAGCATTGACGTACACCTCGACGAAATGCTCGATTGCAGCGCGAACTTCGTCGCGGGCGGCGCGGTAAGGGGAGACCGCCGCGGCGATTGAAACGACACCATGCTTGCTCAGCAATTTGCACACGAACCCGATGCGACGAATGTTCTCATCGCGGTCTTCCTTGCTGAATCCGAGTCCCTTGCTCAGATGCGTGCGGACCACGTCGCCATCGAGCACCTCGACGGCCCGACCGCGCCGCTCCAGTTCTGGCGCCACCAGGCGAGCAAGGGTGGACTTGCCGGAACATGGAAGCCCGGTAAACCAGATGGTAAAACCGCAGTTTCTTCCAAATGTCTTCATACTGTCTGGGACCGCGAAATCGGGAGATGGGCGAAGATTGTTCCGGACCTACTTCCCCCGATACGCTTCGCGTAGAATTTCCGCCACCTCCGGCCTTGTGAACTCGACGGGGAGCTCCTGGCCGTTGCGGAGGAGTTCACGCACTCTGGTGCCACTCAGAATCAGCCGATCGCTCGGTCCGTGCGAACAAGTCTTCTCGGAAGCCACCTGACCGCACCGCCTACAGTAAAAGGTGGCGTCGAAAAAGATGGGAGTTATACCGAGTTCAGCAGGGTCGAACTCCAGGAGTTTTTTCTTCGCGTCGTATGGACCATAGAAATTGCCCACGCCGGCGTGGTCGCGTCCCACAATGAAATGTGTACAGCCATAGTTCTTGCGGGCGATGGCGTGGAAGATTGCCTCCCGCGGACCGGCATACCGCATGGCCGCCGGATAGAGGCTAAGCACGGCGCGATGGACGGGCAGGTAATTCCGCATCAGACTCAAGTAGCACCGGAGACGCACCTCGGCCGGTACGTCCTCCCCGCGGGTCTCACCCATCAGGGGATGCAGCAGCAACCCGTCCACGATTTCGAGCGCGCATCGCAGGATGTATTCATGGGCGCGGTGGACAGGGTTGCGCGTCTGGAAAGCGACGATCGTGCCCCACCCACGGTGCTCGAACAGGAAACGAGTCTCTTTTGGGTCTAAGGTGTGGTCGGCGAAAGGTCCGCGATCGATTCGGCGTAGAAGGTAAATGGGACCGGCAAGGCAGCGTTCCCCAAGGCTTTGGAGATAGCGCACGCCCGGGTGTTGCTCGCTGGTCGTCAGCAGCACGCAGCGTGCTTCGCGCTCGCGGTCATATTGGAACACTTCCTGCAGTTCCAACGTCGCGACCACCTGGCTCTGGGAGTCAGTCAAGGCCACTTCTTCAGCCCGACCGATCTGCTTGACCTGGTCCTGGGTTACTGCGAGCGTGACAGGAATTGTCCATGGAAGGCCGCTAGCTAGGCGCTCATGAACCAGAATGCTTTCGTAGTCGCGCCGACCCATGAAGCCTTCGAGTGGCGAGAACGCCCCCACGGCAATTAGTTCCACGTCGGAGAGCTGGCGGGAATCTAGCGCCACGCGAGGCAGCGTCTCTGCGCGGCCAAGCCACTTCTCGCGTGCCTCGCCTTCTAGGACACGGTTGACGAGCTTACCTCCGTGGGGTCGATTCGGGAACACGCGCTAGGAATTCCGCAACTTCACATTCCACGCCGAGGGAGATGCAACTCTGGGCGACAAAGTCTACCACCTTCGGTAGGGCGGCACAACGGGACGTATCGAGCCATCGAGCCACGCCCCAGACCCCTCTGCAGCGCGTGGCCTCCTTGCCGCAGGCTCATGTGGCCCGTGTGGCCGAGTTGCAAGGCTTGCGGGAGTCTCTGAATCCATTTGCGCTGGCGAAAGCCATCGATCAAAAGCTGGAGCACATCTACGAACTGGCCAACCGGTGGCTGAACCCCAAGGTGCTCCAGGGACTCCCGGCGACGGAGCGAACAAAATCGAGCCAGCCAAACGGCGGTGGAAAAGACGTCGATCATCCCGGCCAGGAGAGCGCATGTACCGGCGTTAGACTTTCACCGATTGAAGGCAGAACAAGCGCGGATATTGCAAACCGAAGACTAGAGCAACTCGGAAGCGGCAAAGAAGTAGCCAATTTCGAAGGCGGCTGTGTCGGGGGCGTCGGAGCCGTGCGTGCAATTGTTCTGGATGTCTGTGCCGAACTCCCGGCGGATGGTGCCTGGCGCGGCTTTGGCCGGATCGGTCGCGCCCATGGTGTCGCGCCAACGCGCGATGGCATTCTCCGCTTCAAGAACCATCACCACCACTTTACCTGAACTCATGAACGCGGTGAGCGGCGCGAAGAACGGTTTGCCGCGATGGACGGCGTAAAACCCCTCAGCCTCGGCCTTCGTCAGCCGAAGCGACTTGATGGCGATGATTTGAAACCCAGCCTTGTGAATGCGCGCTAGGATTTCGCCCAGCAAACCACGACCTACGGCGTCTGGTTTTACAATTGCCAAAGTGCGTTCAATCGCCACTCAATTCTCCTTACAAATTTTGCGGGCGCGCCTTCCGGTGCCACCGCTTCCTTCACTTCCTTTACCTCCTCTACCTCTTCTGCATCCTCTGCCTTTTGACCACCGCCAATCCTTACTTCGCTGCAGCTTTGCCTAACGCCGTCGCCAGCGTCTGGCCGATTTCCGCCGGGCTCTGGACGCAGTGGATCCCTGTGGCTGCCATCGCCGCGTACTTCTCCTTTGCAGTGCCCTGGCCACCGCTGATGATGGCGCCAGCGTGGCCCATGCGGCGTCCCGGTGGCGCCGTCTGCCCGGCGATGAAGCCAACCACAGGTTTCCTGACGTGAGCTTGAATGAATTCGGCCGCCTTCTCTTCTGCGCTGCCCCCGATCTCTCCGATCATCACGATGGCGTGTGTCTCCGAGTCTTCGTGGAACATGCGAATCGCATCGAGAAACGTGGTGCCGATGATCGGGTCGCCGCCGATGCCCATGCAGGTGGATTGCCCGATGCCCAGGCGCGTCAACTGGTCCACCGCCTCGTAAGTGAGCGTACCGCTGCGGCTGACCACGCCGACGTGGCCCTGCTTGTGGATTCGCCCGGGCATAATCCCAATCTTGCATTTGCCCGGCGAGATGATGCCCGGGCAGTTCGGCCCGATCAGGCGAGTCCGGCTGCCGCGCAGCGCCGCCGCCACCCGCACCATGTCCAACGTGGGGATGCCCTCCGTGATGCAAACGACCAGCGGCAGCCCGGCGTCGGCCGCCTCGAGGATGGCGTCGGCCGCGAATGGCGGCGGTACAAAGATCACCGAGGCATGTGCGCCGGTCTCCCGCACCGCTTCCGCCAACGTGTTGAAGACCGGCACGTCGAGGTGTCTTGTGCCGCCTTTCCCTGGCGTAACGCCCGCGACAATCTTGGTGCCGTACTCAATCATCTGCTGCGCGTGAAAACTTCCCTCGCGCCCGGTGAGCCCTTGCACGACAACCCGTGTTGTCTCATCGATGAGTATGCTCATATGAGTGAGGTAGAGGCAGTAGACGAGGCAGAGGAGGCAGAGGAACCCTTTCCGCTCTCCATCACGCACCTGCCAACTTCACAATCTTCTCCGCTCCATCTTTCATCCCGTCAGCAACCGCGAAGCCGAGTCCCGACTTCCGCAGGATTTCCTTACCTTGTTCGACGTTGGTGCCTTCCATGCGGACCACCACCGGCACCTTGAATTGCAGCTCCTGCGCTGCGGCCACCACGCCGGTGGCCAGAACGTCGCAGCGTAGGATGCCTCCAAAGATGTTGATAAAGACGCCGCGCACGGCGCGATCGCTCATCAGAATCTTAAAGGCGTTTTTCACCTGCTCGGCCGAAGCGCCGCCGCCGACGTCCAGAAAATTGGCCGGCGCGCCGCCAGCCAGTTTGATAATGTCCATCGTCGCCATCGCCAGCCCGGCACCGTTCACCATGCAACCGACCGTGCCGTCGAGCTTGATATAGTTCAGGCCGTATTTTGAGGCTTCCACTTCGAGAGGGTCTTCCTCGTCCAGATCGCGCAATTCGCGCAGGTCCTTGTGGCGGTACAGCGCGTTATCGTCGAAGGTCATTTTGGCGTCGAGCGCAACCAGGCGGCCGTCGCCGGTCACCACACAGGGGTTGATCTCGGCGAGCGAACCATCGGACTCGATGAACGCGCGGTACAGTGCCTGGAGGAACGGCACCGCCAAGGCTGCGACTTCGGGCGTGAGGCCCAGACCGAATGCCAGCTTGCGGGCCTGGTAGGGTTGCAGGCCCACTGCGGGATGGATCGTCTCGCGCAGGATGGCTTCGGGGTGCTCTCGTGCCACCTCTTCGATTTCCATTCCGCCCGCAGCGCTGGCCATGAAGACCGGAGCTGCTGCGGCGCGGTCCACCAGAAGCCCCAAGTAGAGCTCGCGCTTGATATCGAGTCCTTCTTCGATCAGCAAACGCTTGACGATGCGCCCGGCCGGGCCGGTTTGCGGCGTGACCAATTTCATGCCCAGCATCTTGCCGGCGAGTTCTGCGGCTTCGTCAGCCGAACGCGCCAGCTTCACCCCGCCGGCTTTGCCGCGCCCCCCGGCATGAATCTGTGCCTTCACCACGACCACCGGCGTACCCAAATTGTCCGCCGCGACCCGCGCCTCTTCCTTGCTGAACGCCACTTCACCGCGAGGCGTCGGCACGCCATACCGCGCCAGAATGGCCTTGGCCTGATACTCGTGAATCTTCATCGCGCAACCATCAGTGCTAGAATCTGCGTTCTGTTAAAACGCGGCAGTTTACT
>Ga0209154_1000943_pt1 | contig 17828 bp, 25 predicted proteins | sample GraSoiAngelo_121_FD_185878 | JGI IMG/M metagenome (GOLD analysis project Ga0209154, IMG submission 185878) | Grasslands soil microbial communities from the Angelo Coastal Reserve, California, USA - 14_0919_12_20cm (SPAdes) (version 2) | ecosystem: Environmental > Terrestrial > Soil > Grasslands ... | reverse complement strand
AAACCTGTCGATGTCTTCCGCCACCACGCCGGGATCGACGCGGCCCTCGAACGGGCAGCCGAAGGCGACCGAGATCGTGCCGACCAGTCGGAAGCGGCCTCGCGCGGCGGCCGCCATCTCCGCGATGTTGCGCCACTGCTCCTCGCGGCTGCGGTTGAGGTTCTTCCTGCTGTGCGATTCGGTCGCCGAGACCAGCAGGCTGATCTCGTTCGCGCCGAAGCCCGCGTCGAGATCGGCGAGCGCGCGCTCGACCGCGCGGACATTCGCACACGTCGCTTTATAGTGAATCCCCTCTTTTCTTTTTAATGACTTCAGCAGTTCACTGGCATCGGCAAACTGCGGCACCACCTTGGGATTGGAGTACGACGTCGCCTCGACGCGCGGGAAGCCGAGCGCGGCGAAGCGCTCGACCAGCGCGCGCTTGGTCGCGGTCGGCACGAAGCCCGGCTCGTGCTGCAGGCCGTCGCGCGCGAAGCACTCGCAAAGGGTCACCGCGGACATAGTTGACAGTATCAACTATGTGGCGTTAAGCTGTCAATCTCCCATGGAGATCCTGATCGAGCCGCGCGCCGCGCGCACCCAGCCCTCCGGCGTCGAGCCCGGCTACCCGCAGACCGAAATGCGCTGGCCGTCGCAGCCGCTGCAGCGCCGCCCCCTCACCGCCTCGGAGCTGAGCGGCCCGCAGCAGGTGCTGCGCCGCCTCAAGCCGTTGCGCGGCGACCTCGCCGGCCATGGGGAGAAGCGCGCGATCGGCCAGCTGATCCACCTGCGCGCGCGCATCGTCGACGAGGACGGCGCCCCGGTCTGCGGCGCGGCGGTGGAGATCTGGCACTGCAACGCCGCCGGCAAGTACATCCACCCCAACGATACGCACGATGCTCCGGTCGATCCGAATTTTTACGGTGCGGCGCGCATGATCGCGAACGAGGCCGGCCTCATCGAGCTGCGCACCATCAAGCCCGGCGCGTACCCGGTGCCGGGCGAAGGCCGCTGGTGGCGGCCGCCGCACGTGCATTTCTCCGTGTGGGGAAGGGTGTGGCTGTCGCGGCTGGTGACGCAGATGTTCTTTCCGGGCGAGCCGCTGAACGAGCTCGACGCGGTGCTCAACGCGGTGCGCGACACCGCAGCGCGCTCGCGCTGCATCGCACGACTTCTGCCGGCCACCGAGGGGTCCGACAACGCGCTGGTCTATGAATACCAGCTGGTGGTCCGCGGACGCCGGGCTGCGCCGGGCATGCCGTGAAAAGGCTGATTCCCACCGCGGAGATGACGCTCGGCCCTTTCTTCCCGCGCGAGTTCGGCCAGGGCGCGAACGACCTGACGCCGGCGCGGGGCGATGCGATCGAAATCACCGGGCGCGTGGTGCAGCTCGACGGCGCGCCGCTCGACAACGTGATCCTGGAAATCTGGCAGGCTGATGCCGCCGGCCGCTTCGACAATCCCGATTTTCCGGGCTGGGGCCGCGCGGCGACCGACGCCAGTGGGATCTATTCGTTCAAGACAATAAGACCTGGAGCAGTCCCGGGTCGCGCGCCGCACATCAACTTCCTGATTCTCTATTCCGGGCTGATGCGGCAGCTGCAGACGGTGATGTTCTTCGCGAACGCCAATGATCCCGTGCTGAACGCGGTCCAGCCGGCATCGCTGCGCGAGCGGCTGATCGCGAAAGGACGAGGCAATACGTACGTTTTCGACATCCGGCTGCGCGGCGAAGGCGAGACGCCCTTCTTTGGCGACTGAGATGGCCGTCATCCGCGACCTGATCTCGTATCGCTTGCACACGGTCGCGAACCTTCTCTCGCGCGGCGCGGAGCTGCGCTACCGGCGCGAATTCGGCGTCAGCCTGTGGGAATGGCGCACGATTGCGCTGCTGGGCGCGGTCACCGGAGCGCTGTCGCTCAATCACCTGGCGCACGCTGCCGGCATCCACAAGAGCCAGATGAGCCGCGTCGTGTCGGGGCTCGCTCGGCGTCGGCTGGTGCAGCGCGCACCCGACTCGCGCGATGCGCGCGGCGTGCAGCTCACGCTCAGCAAGTCCGGACGGCGGCTCTACGACGGGCTGATCCGCGCGGCCACCGAACGCGACCAGGCCTTCAACGGATGCCTGACGGCGAAGGAAAGACAGGTTCTTGAAACCGTCCTGACGAAACTTGCCGGCCGGGCGCGCGAGTTCATCCAGCGCGAAAAGAGATGAAATGAGAACGCGCATCACCGAGCTCCTCGGCATCGAGCACCCGATCTTCCAGGCGGCGATGAGTTGGGCGTCGTCAAACGCGCCGCTGATCATCGCGGTGTCGAACGCGGGAGGGATGGGAGTGATGGCGGCCGGGCCGATGCGGCCGCAGGATTTCAATAAGGCGCTTCTCGAAATAAGGAGCAAGACCGCGAAACCGTTCGGCGTGAACATCCCGTTGAACAGCCCGCGGGCAAGCGAGCTCCTCGACATAGCCTGCGAGGCGCGCATCCCGGTGATGGTCGCCTCGCAGGGCGGCCCGCGCGAGCATCTCGCGCGCTTTCGCGCCATCGGCACCAAGTGGCTGCACGTCGTCGCCTCGGTCGAGCACGCGAAGAAGGCAGAGGCGGCGGGCGTCGACGCGCTGGTCGTCGACGGCGCCGAGGCGGGCGGCCACCCGCCGCCGTCGGAAGTCGGCACGCTGGTCCTCGTACGCCGCGTGGTGAAGGCAGTCAAGCTGCCGGTCGTCGCGAGCGGTGGTGTTGCCGACGGTGCGGGCATCGCGGCGTTGCTCGCCCTCGGAGCCGAAGCAGTGCAGCTCGGCACGCGCTTTATCGCGACGCCGGAAGCAAGCGTCCACGACAACTACAAGCGCGCGGTGCTCGACGCGGATGTTGATCAAACGTCGCTGGTCGGGCGCGGCCGGCTGCCGATCCGGCAATTGAAGAATGCGTTCGCCAGGAAGTACGAGGCGGCAGAGCGCGCTGGCGCTTCAGCCGGGGAGCTCGAAGCCCTGTTCGAGAGCGCGAGCCTCAGGCAGGCGGCGCTTGAAGGCGACGTCGAATGGGGCAAGGTGGAGGCTGGGCAAAGCGCCGGCCTCGTCGACGAGATCCTGCCGGCCGCCGAAGTCATGCGCCGGCTGGTGGCCGAAGCCGAGGAAGCGCGCAGGAGGCTGGCTTCCCTATGACTGAAGAAATTTTGGTGAAGAACCGCGCTGCCGTGCGGATTCTCACCATGAATCGTCCGGATAAACGAAACGCGCTCACTACTGCGTTGACTGAGCAATTGCTCGATGCGTTGCGGGCGGCCGACGCCGACCAGAGCGTCGCGGCAGTCATTCTCACGGGCGCCGGACCCGGGTTCTGCGCCGGCGCCGACCTTACGGAATTCAAAGATCTTCAGAATGAGGATCTCGCCGAAAAGCGTGCGGAGCTAACCATGCAGCTCCACCTGGTTTTCTCAAGAATGCAAAAGCCGGTGGTCACGGCGATCAACGGCCCCGCGATGGGAGGCGGCGCGGGACTGGCCATCGCCGGCGATCTCGCGGTGATGGCCGAGAACGCGAAGCTCGGCTATCCGGAGACCAGGCACGGCATCGTCGCCGCCATCGTGCTCGGCAACCTGGTGCGCCAGGTCGGGCGCAAGGCGGCCTTCGAGCTGGTCGCGCTGGGCGAGCCGATCAGCGCCGCGCGCGCGCTGCAGCTCGGCATGGTGAACCGAGTGGTGCCGGGCGCGGTGCTGCTGGAAGAAGCGCTCTTCATCGCCGAAAAGCTCGCCGCGGTGAGCCGGCCGGCGATGGCGGAAACCAAGCGCCTGTTCCACGAGGTGACCGATCTTTCGCTGGCCGAGGCGCTCGAGCGCGGCCGCGACGCCAACAAGCGCATGCGCTCGTTCATCAAGAAATGAAGCCGCTCGAGCACATCACGATCCTCGATCTGTCGCGCGTGCTCGCCTGCCCTTTCGCGTCGATGATCCTCGCCGAGCTGGGGGCGCGCGTCATCAAGGTCGAGCAGCCGGGAAGCGGCGACGAGACGCGCAGCTTCGAGCCGCAGCTGGCGCACGACAGCGCGTATTACTTCGCGTGCAACCGCTCCAAGGAATCGATCACCGTCAACCTGCGCTCCGACGAAGGGCGACGGCTGATCCGCGAGCTGGCGCAGAAGGCGGACGTGCTGGTCGAGAACTTCCCGGCGGGAACGCTCGGCCGCTACGGGCTCGATTACGCGGCGCTGTCCGCGCTGAATCCCGCCTTGGTGTATGTGTCGTGCACGGGGTTCGGGCAGAGCGGGCCCTACGCGGACAAGAAGGGCTACGACACCGTGTTCCAGGCGATGGGCGGCATCATGAGCCTCACCGGGGAGCGCGGCGGTCCTCCGGTGAAGCCCGGCCTGCCGGTCGCCGATCTCACCTCGGGCCTGTGGGTCGCGATCGCGGTCCTCGCCGCCCTCGCCGGGCGTAGCCGCACCGGCAAAGGCTGCCACGTCGATTTCTCGATGCTCGACGGGCAGGTGTCGCTTCTGACCCTGGCTGCCGCCCGCTATTTCGCGCTTGGCGAAATTCCGCCGCGGCTGGGCACCGAGCATCCCGGCCGCGTGCCCTCCGCCACCTTTCGCTGCAAGGACGGCAAATACGCGCACATCACCGCGAGCGACCAGCACTGGTGGCCGCTTTGCAAGGCGCTCGGCATCGAGGATTGGGGTGCGGGTTTCAATTCGAATGCAGTTCGCGTCGAACGACGCGAGGAAATCATGCGGATCCTGACCGGGACCATCGAAAAGCTCGCAAGAGCCGAATTGATCGCGGCGCTCGATGAAGCCGAGGTCCCGGTGGGACCGGTGAACGACGTCGCGGAGATCCTCAGCGACCCGCACGTGCGCGCGCGCAGGCTCGTCGGCAGCTTCGATTACCCGGGCGTCGGCGAATTCAGGGCGCTCGCCCTGCCGTACAAGTTCCTCGGCTGGGACGATCCGCAGATCGGCCGGCCGCCGGTGCTGGGCGAGCACACCGAGAAGATTCTTGAGGAGGAGTTGAATCTTTCCCGGGAAGCCGTTTCCCGCCTCAAAACACTAAAAGCCATATGAACTTCACTACCCTGCGCTATGGCATCGAATCGGGCGTCGCCACCATCACGCTCGACCGGCCGGAGGCGCGCAACGCGCTCAACGGCGCGATGTGCGAGGACCTGCGCCGCGCGGCGATGACGGTGGCGGCCGACGAGAAAGCCAAGATCGTCTTTGTCAGAGGTGCCGGACCCGTCTTTTGCGCTGGAGCCGATCTGAAAGAGCGCCAGGGAAAGACCGAGGACGACATCCGCGCGCGGCGCATCAAGGGCTTCGCTGCCTACCATGCCCTCGAGTCGCTGCCGATGCCGGCCATCGCGATCGTGCACGGCGCGGCGCTCGGTTCCGGGGTCGAGATCGCCGCCGCGTGCGATTTCATCGTCGCCACGCCCGACGCGGTGTTCGGCACCCCTGAAGTCCTGCGAGGCACGGTCGGCGCGACGCAGCGCCTGCCGCGCGTGCTCGGCAAGCGGCTCGCCAAGGACCTGATGTTCACGGGACGGCGGCTCACGGCCGAGGAAGCGCGCGTGGCCGGATTCGTTTCCAGAGTGGTTCAACCCGCGGACCTTGAAAACACGCTGAAGGAAATCCAGGAGGTGATCGCCAAAGCATCTCCTGAGGCCATGCGGTATGCGAAACAATGCATCGACCGCGGCGTCGAGCTCGATCCGTGCGGCGCGCTCGGGCTCGAGTTGATGGCGATCGAGGACCAGCTCGCCTCCGGCACATGGCTTGGCAAGCGCTGACTCTGCATCAGGTGCTTGAAAAGAGAGCTTCCGAACGGGCAAGCGCGCAAGCGCTCGTTACCCCCACCGCAAGACTGACGTACCGGCAACTCTTCGACAGGGCGAAAAGCGCGGCCGGCGCGATGCAGGCGATGGGCCTGCGCCATGGCGACCATGTGGGCGTCCTGATGGGCAACGACGAGAACTGGCTCGCGCTCTTCTACGGCGCTGCGCTCCTCGGCGCGGTGACGGTGCCGGTCAACACGCGCTTCAAGGCCGCCGAGATCGACTTCTGCCTGAAGCAGGCCGACTGCAAGGCGCTGTTCTACGTCGAGCGCTTCCTGAAGATCGACTACGGCGCGATGGTGAGGGAAATTCGCCCCAGGCTTGCCGTTGAAGTGAATGATTTATCCGGAAAACCATTCGCGGGCGGGGAAGTCGCACCGCAGGACCTGCTGCTCATCCAGTTCACCTCGGGCACGACCGCGTATCCGAAAGGCGTGATGCTCACGCACGACAACATGCTGCGCGATGCCTGGGCGGCGGGCACGCGCGTCGGCATCCGCGCCGACGACCGCTATTTCAACTGCCGGCCGTTCTTCCATGTCGCCGGCTCGACGCTCTCGGCGCTGATGGCGCTGCAGGCCGGCGCCTGCCTGGTCACGCTGCCGACCTTCGAGGCGGGCGCGGCCCTCGAGCTGATGGAGCGCGAGCGCTGCACGCTCATCTCCGGCAACGACACGCTGTTCCAGATGCTCATGGGGCACGAGGACTTTCCGAAGCGCAAGCTCTGCCTACGGGGCGGCTGGGCAGCGGCGGGCCCGCAGACCATGCGAAGGATCATCGACGCGCTGGGCGCGAAGCAGATCTGCGCCGCCTACGGCCTGTCTGAAGCCTCGCCCAATGTGGTGATGAGCGACTGGCGCGATCCCGAGGAGCTGCGCGTGCAAGGCCTCGCCGCTCCCCATGACGGAGTCCAATTGAGGATTTCGAATGAAAAAGAGATTCAGGTGCGCGGCTGGAACGTGATGCGCGGCTACTACAACAACCCCGAGGCCAACGCCAGGGCGTTTACCCCGGACGGCTGGCTGCGCACCGGCGATCTCGGCGAGCTGACCGCCGACGGCAGGCTGCGCATGCTCGGGCGGCTAAAGGACGTTTTCCGCGTGGGCGGCGAGAACGTCGCGCCCGCCGAGGTGGAGGAAGTGCTGCTGGCGCATCCCGCCGTCGAGACCGCGCAAGTCGTCGGCGTGCCCGATGCGCGCCTCGGCGAGGTGCCGTGCGCGTATGTAACGTTGAAAGCGGGTTTTTCCCCTGCAGAAAAAGAGCTTCTGGATTGGTGCAAAGACAGGTGCGCCAACTTCCGCGTGCCGCGCTACCTGAGAATCGTCTCCGACTTCGAGGCGATCGGCATGACCGCGAGCGGCAAGGTGCAGAAGACCAGGCTGCGCGAGCACGCCCTGCGCGAATTCAATCTGCGTTGATCAGCTCCCGGGCAGCTCAGCGTCGGGTTATTGCAGTACACAACGTTCTCCGAGCTGAACACTCCGGGGCGCGCGCGGAGGCGTAAGCTTGCGTTTTCCCACCCCACGGAAGGAGAGCCGTCATGCCAAAGTACGTAATTGAAAGAGAGATCCCCGGCGCCGGAAAGCTTTCAGCTACGGAGCTCAAGGCAATCTCGCAAAAGTCATGTGGCGTCCTCAGCAGGATGGGTCCTCAGATTCAGTGGCTGCAGAGCTACGTCACCGGAGACAAGGTTTATTGCGTCTATATCGCTCCAAATGAAAAGGCGGTTCGGGAGCACGCACAGCAGGGCGGCTTTCCCGCAAATCGCATTTCGGCGGTCATGTCGATCATCGATCCGACGAGCGCTGAGTAGCAGGACACCTGGAGCTGTTCATCTTCGGGCGTTTTCATGCGCTCCCTGGAGACGAGAGCGCGGTGGAAGAGGCGCTCCGCAACGTCGTTGGTCCGTCCCGTGAGGAAGCTGGCTGCCTGAGCATTCAGGCGTTCCGCTCGGCCCGCGACCCGCGCCTTTTCTACATCCATTCACGCTGGGCGGACGAAGCTGCATTCGACCATCACGCCGGCCTGACGCATACGGTGCGTTTCATCGAACGGGTGCAGTTGGTTGTTCTCAAGCCGCGGCCGGAGCACTTGCGCGCATGAATTACACGGCAGACTATTACTTTTTCACCGCCAAGTGAAAGACGCCGTGTCTATCGCCAACGCCGAACACTACGTCTGGGGCGATGGCTGTGACGGCTGGCACCTTCTCCGGGACCCGCAGTTGAGCGTCATCCGCGAGCGGGTTCCGCCTGGCAAGGGCGAGGTATTGCACTCGCATGACGTCGCGCAACAGTTCTTCTACATCATTTCAGGCCACGCCAGCGTCGAGCTCGACGGCCGGCTGGTTCAGCTCGACCCCGGCGAGGGCTTGCACGTCGCCGCTGGAAAGAAGCACCAATTTCGCAATGCTGGCGACACCGCGGTCGAGTTCCTCGTCATTTCCTCACCTGCCACGAGGGGTGATCGCAAGAATGTCGTCTAATGTGGAGGAGCACATGAATACGAAACGGTGGCTGCTGGCGAGCGTGGCGGTCTTTGTCGTGATCGGAGCGCTGGAATTTCTCATCCACGGCGTGCTCCTGTCAGGCCTTTACCAGCAGACGGCTTCGGTGTGGCGGGGGGAAACCGAGATGCGGCAAATGATGTGGATATTCTGGGTGGGGTACCTGGTGTTCGCACCATTCTTCGCGCTGATCTACGCGAAGGGCTACGAGAAAGGCAAGCCTGGCTTGGGGCAGGGGTTTCGTTACGGCCTGTATGTGGGAGCCATGCTATGCGTGATGAACGGCTTTGGCTGGTACGTGATTCTGCCAATCCCGCTTGCGCTCGCGTTCTATTGGTTCTTGGCAACTCTGGTGGAATTCATCGTGGCCGGTATTGCGGCGGGTTTGGTTTACCACGACTGATTTCGGCCTATGCCGCGTTTCGTCGCCGTCGCAGCGGCGAGTTGTCGACATCGCGCCCGCACCCCGCCGTAGTATGTACTTCGCGGGGAGGTGGCCCGTGGATCGTCAAGGCACGAGGAACATTGACTCGGACAAAATCGAAAAGCGAGGTGATTTACGCTCTGGACCTCGGAGAGCACACTTATACCTGGCGCTTTGTCACCAAGCCGGACGGGAGCACAACGATAGTGGGTCCCGGGTTTCTGACTGATCGACTGGGCCAGCCAGCCCGGCTGAATCGCAATCAAATCTTGGCCCGCGAGGTCAGCGGCTTACATCACGGGAGAGATACACGAGTACGCTAGGCCGACCATCCTAACGCCAGCCCCGGGTTCGAGGTGTCCAACCGGCGTTCCGAAACTGTTGAACGAGAGAAAAGGTTCTCGCGGCATCAATTCAGGAGATGCAAGTGAATAAGGTCAAGGGAGCGTGTTTGTGCGGGTCGGTGCGATTTGAGATCAGGCCGCCGCTTGCGGATTTTCGGTATTGCTATTGCCAGCGCTGCCAGAAGGCTACGGGCAGCGCGCACGCCGCGAACGCCTTCGTCCCGGCGAGCCAATTCACCTGGCTGGCCGGCGATGCCCTCATTCGCCACTTCGATCTGCCGGGCGCGAAGCGTTTCGCCGTTTCCTTTTGCAGCAAGTGCGGCACGCGGGTGCCGCACAAAATACGCAGCCGGGACGATTACCTGATCCCGGCGGGACTATTGGAGAACGACCCGCTCATCCGTCCGCAGAACAGCATTTTTTGCGGCTCGAAGGCGCCGTGGTATCTCGAGCCGCGAGAGATTCCGCAGTTCAACGAGTACCCCTGATCAGGATGTTCGGCACCACTGATCTTGCCTTGTTCGTCGTCTCGGCGCTGCTGCTGAACATCACGCCGGGCCCCGACACGCTGTACATCCTTGGCCGGACTGCGTCTCAGGGTTGGCGCTGCGGCACGCTCGCCGCATTCGGCATCGCTGCCGGATTGCTCGTGCATACCTTGGCCGCGGCGGTCGGACTGTCGGCGCTGCTCGCTGCCTCGGCTGCGGCCTTTACTTTGCTCAAGTGGGCGGGCGCCGCCTACCTGGTTTACATCGGCGTCTCGCTCTTTTTTGCCAGCCCGGCGAATCGCTCGCCGAGGCCCGAACTGCACGCCGCCGGGCTGCGCGCGGTGTTCCTTCAGGGCTTCCTCACCAACGTGCTCAATCCGAAAGTAGCGCTTTTCTTCCTGGCGTTCCTGCCGCAGTTCGTCGATCCGAGCGCGCCGAACAAGGCGCTTGCCTTCCTTTTCCTGGGATGCGTGTTCATTTTCAACGGCACTCTTTGGAACCTGTTCGTGGCCTGGTCGGCTGCGCGTGTGGCGGGCCGCTTCAGCGCATCGGGCCGGCTCGCGCTGTGGCTGAACCGCACGATGGGCGCGCTATTCGTGTCCCTGGGCGTCAGGCTTGTGACGTCACACGAGAGCTGAGCCGCTGCTCACTGGCCTTCGGCGCCGATGTTCTTTAGTTCGACGACGCGCTTCCAGCGCGCGATCTCGCGCTCGATGCGCTCGCGCATCGCCTCGGGCGTGGAGGGCGCGGGCAGGCCGCCGAAATCGGCGAAGCGCTTCTTGATGTCGTGCTCGGCGAGGATCGCGCGCAGCTCTCGGTTGAGGAGCTCGATGACCGGGCGCGGCGTTGCCGGCGCGACGGCGAGGCCGAGCCAGGAGCTGAATTCGACGCCCGGCAGCGTCTCGCCGACGGTGGGCACTTCGGGCATCAGCGGATAGCGGCCGGCCGAGGAGAGCGCGAGCGGCCGCAGCCTGCCGGAGCGGATCTGCGGAAACGAGAAGGTCGCGGTCTCGATGAGGACGTCGAGCCGCCCGCCGAGAACTTCGGTGAACGCCGGCGCGGCGCCTTTGAAAGGCACGTGCAGCATCGAAGTACCGGCCTCGATATTCATCCATTCGCCGAGCAGGTGATGCAGGCTGCCCGGCCCCGCCGAGGAGAAGCTGATGTGCCCGGGCTGCGCTCTGGCTCGCGCGAGCAGCTCGGGCAGCGATCTGATCGCCGAATCCGGCGCCACCGAGATCACCATCGGGTACTCGATGACGGTGCTCACCATGCCGAAGTCCCTGATCGGGTCGTACGGCAGCTTCTTCATCACCGCCGCGGTGCCGGGATGGCCGCCGGTGAGCAGCACCATCGTGTGCCCGTCGGGCGGTGCCTTCGCCACGGCGTCGTTCGCGATGAGGCCGGTGCCGCCGACCTTCTGCTCCACCACCAGCGGCTGCTTCAGTCGCTCGGCGAGCTTCTGCCCCAGAAAGCGGCTGACGAGGTCGGTGCTGCCGCCGGGCGGGAAGCCGACGTAGAACTTGATGGGTCTTTCGGGATAAGGCTGCCCATGGGCTGCGGCCGACAGCCCTGCGCTGAAAATGAAAACGAAAAGGCGGATCAATCGTCGGCGATGCGGTTCGCCAGCACCCCGACCTTGTCGATCTCGATCTCCACCGTGTCGCCCGGCTTCATCCACACAGGCGGGTTGCGGCGCGCGCCGACCCCGCCGGGCGTGCCGGTGACGATGACGTCTCCCGGGAGCAGGGTAGTGAAGGTGGAGATGTATTCGATCAGCTTCGGGATCTTGAAGATCATCTGCTCGGTGGTGGCGTGCTGCATGCGCTCGCCGTTCAGGCGGCACGACAGCGTCAGCAGCGTTGCCGCGGGGATCTCGTCGGCGGTCACCATCCACGGGCCGAAGCCGCCGGTGCTTGCGAAGTTCTTGCCGGCGGTCCACTGGATGGTGTGGCGCTGCCAGTCGCGCACCGAGCCGTCGTTGTAGCAGCTATAGCCGGCGATGTGATTCCAGGAATCCTTTTGGGCAATTCTCCTTCCAGCCCTGCCAATGACTACCGCGATCTCTGCCTCGTAGTCGAGGTTCTTCGATTCGCGCGGGCGCAGGATCGGCTGCTGGTGGCCCACCTGCGATTCGGCAAGGCGCAGGAACAGCGCCGGCTGCTCGGTCTTGTCGCGTCCGGTCTCCTGACGGTGCTCCTCGTAGTTGAGGCCGACGCAGATGATCTTGTCGGGATTGGGGATCACCGGCAGCCAGGTCACGTCTGATTCCTTGTAATCGGCGGCGGAGCCGGCCGCTTTTCTTGCTTCCTCGAGACCATTCCTTTCCAGAAGTGTCCTGAGGTCGGAATATCGGTTGCCTAGGCGGCGGCCGAGGTCGACAATTCCCTTGTTGGTGACGGCGCCGTAGCTCGCGCCCTGAGCCGTCCGAAAAGTCGCTAATCTCATATCGTCATGACCTCGGTTCCGCGTCTTTCATTCAGCCACGTGGGGATTTTCGTGACCGACCTCGCGCGCATGGGGGATTTTTACACACGCGTGCTCGGTTTTACCGTCACCGACCGCGGCGACCTCGAAACCCCGCGCGGCCGCCTGCAGTTCGTGTTCCTGAGCCGCGATCCGCGCGAGCACCACCAGGTGGTGATGGCGAGCGGCCGGCCGCCCGATCTGCCCTTCAACCCGATCAACCAGATCTCCTTCCGGATGGCGGACTTTGCCGGCGTGCGCGAGATGTACCGGCGCCTGCAGCACGAGCCGGTCACTGAGATCTCCCCCGTCTCGCACGGCAATGCGCTGTCGGTCTACTTCCGCGACCCGGAAGGCAACCGCCTCGAGCTGTTCGTCGATACGCCCTGGTACGTGAAGCAGCCGCTGCGCATCCCGATGGACATGAAGCGTTCGGACCTGGAGCTGTGGGCCTGGGCCGAGGCCGAGGCGCGCAAGCAGCCCGGATTCAAGCCGGTCGAGGAATGGCGCAGCGCTTTGTCGCGGCAGATGGAACAGCGCTGAGGCCAGCTTCCGGGCGGACATCATAGCGGCATGGACGACGTCGCCCTCATCGTCGGCACGGGCAGCGGACTGAGCGCATCGCTCGCGCGCCTGCTGGCAGGGCAGGGGATGCGCCTGGCGCTCGCCGCACGCAACACCGCCAAGCTCGCCGAGCTTGCGAGAGAAACCGGCGCCGCGGCGATCGGCTGCGACGCGACGGACCCCGCCCAGGTGGACGCGCTGTTTGCAGCGGTAGAAAAAAAGTGGCGCGTGCCGGACCTGGTTGTCTACAACGCGAGCTACCGCGTGCGCGGACCGATCACCGATGTCGAGGCGAAGGAAGTCGAGCGCACGCTGGCGATCAGCGCGTTCGCGGGATTTCTCGTCGGCCAGGCGGCGGCAAAGCGCATGCTCGCGCGCGGCTCGGGCGCGATTTTCTTCACCGGAGCCTCGGCGAGCGTGAAGGGCTACGCGAATTCCGCGCCCTTCGCGATGGGCAAGTTCGCGCTGCGCGGCCTTGCGCAAAGCATGGCGCGCGAGCTGGCGCCGAAAGGCATCCACGTCGCGCATTTCGTCATCGACGGCGGGATTCGCCAGGCGCCGGCTGATCCGCGCGCCGGCGAGCGGGGCGACGACGGCATGCTGCTGCCCGACGAGATCGCCAGGAACTACCTTCACGTGTACCGCCAGCACCGCAGCGCGTGGACGTGGGAGCTCGAGCTGCGTCCCTGGGTCGAGCGGTTTTGAGAGCGTTCGTCTACAACGGGCTGCCGACGCGGGTGGTGTTTGGCATCGGCTGCGTCGGGAATCTTCCTGCGGAAGCCGAACGGCTCGGCGCGAAGCGCGTGCTGGTGGTTTCGACGCCTGGCCGCGCTGAAATGGTGCGCGCAGTTTCAAGCTCCCTGAACGTCGCGGGCGTATTCGACAAGGCAGTGATGCACGCGCCCCTTGAAGCCGTGAATGAAGCGCGAGACCTGGCCAATTCGGTCAAGGCGGATTGCTGCGTCGTCATCGGCGGCGGCTCGACCATCGGCTTCGGCAAGGCGATCGCGCTGACTTCCGGCCTGCCGATCCTCGCCGTGCCGACGACGTACTCCGGCTCGGAGATGACCAACATCTGGGGACTGTCCGAGGGGGGCGCGAAGAAGACCGGCCGCGATCCCAGGGTCATGCCGAAAACCGTGATCTACGATCCCGGGCTGACGCTCGAGCTGCCCGCCGCCATCTCCGCCGCGAGCGGCATGAACGCGATCGCGCACTGCGTCGAGGCGCTCTACGCGCACGACGGCAATCCGATCATCTCGCTTATGGCCGAGGAAGGAATCAGAGCCCTTGCCTCTGCCCTGCCGAAAATCATTTCCAGTCCAAGGGACCTGGAAGCAAGAAGCAGTGCGTTATACGGTTCCTGGCTCGCCGGCGCGACCATCGGCACTACCAGCGTCGCGCTGCATCACAAGCTGTGCCATGTGCTCGGCGGCTTCGGGCTGCCGCATGCGCAAACGCACTCGATCGTGCTGCCGCACGCGGTGCGCTACAACCGCGATGCCGCACCCGAAGCGATGGCGCGGATCAAGCAGGCCATCGACGCGTCAGACGCGCCCGGCGGACTGCATGACCTGGAAAAAAAGCTGGGCATCCCGATGCGCCTCGCGGACATCGGCATGAAGGAGATGGACCTGGAGCGCGCAGCGCGCATCGCGAGCGAAGCGCCTTATCCGAATCCGCGGAAAGTCGAGTACGAGCCGGTGCTCGCGCTGCTGCGCGACGCCTACCGGGGGTTGCGGCCCGCAGCCTGAAGGGAGGCGAACCAGCGCCTCCCTTCTGCCGCGGATCTGCCGTTTTAGCCGCCTACCCCCCAGAGCGCGCTGTTCGCGTTGCGGATGTCGCGCGGCTCGACCTCGGCCGGGGCCATCGTCGATGCTTCCCAAGGCATGAAGTAGCGAGCCCCGTGTCGCGGCTCCTGATAGCGCGGGTTGGACGAATCAGGATCATAAGCGCCCTGCGCAAACGCGCTGCCCGCGCTCAATGCAAGCATCACGAAACCCGCTTTGAGAACTGTCTTCATGAAACACTCCTTTCCTGTTTGCGCGGCAGAGCCGCGTATAGGTTTAGGTGAAGCGCCGGCGGAGCAGGTTCCTGAACAACACGTGAAGAGTTCTCACGTGAACGATAGATTCCCTCATGCGCTATAGTTGGCGGGGAGGCCCAATGATCGCAGTCATCTTCGAGTTCACGCCTGCCGAAGGCAGGTTTCCCGAGTACATGGATCTGGTCGCCGGCCTGAAGACCGATCTGGAAAGAGCCGACGGGTTCATCTCGCTCGAGCGCTTCGAGAGCATTACCACGGCGGGCAAGTTCGTCTCGCTGCAGTTCTGGCGCGACGAGGAGGCGGTGCGCAAGTGGCGCAACCTGCAGAAGCATCGCGCGGCTCAGGCGAAAGGCCGCGGCGGAATCTTCGCGTCCTACCGGCTGCGCATCGCGCGCGTGCTGCGCGACTACACAATGGACGAGCGCCGCGAGGCGCCCGCGGACAGCGTAAAGGTGCACGGATAGACCACACTTTCCTTTTCAAGGAAGGCAGCTGGCGCGCCGAGGGCGAATACTGCGACGCCGGCGGCGGCAAATTTGCAGTGTCCGGGGAAAATTCGGTGAAGCACGCGGACGGCCAGTGGCTTTTCGAGGCGGTCCTGAGGCGGCGCGGAGACCCGACGCGGGTGTACCAGAACCGCTACGACATCGAGCCGTTCTCGCCGGGCGCGCGCTCGACGCACTGGAGCTCGACCCATCCATCGCTCGGCCCGCTGCGCGGCCGCTTCGTCCTCGCCGGCGACGCGATCCTGTCGTTCTATGCCAGTTCCACCGGCCGGCACCGCGGCTTCGAATGCCTGCAGCAGCGCGACGCGCGCCGCTACGCGGTGCGCGGTACACTGCTCGAGGAAGACAAGGTCCTCTCCACCTGGGCGCTCGATCTCACCCTCGCCAAGTAAATGCCGGTCTACAACATCAAGCAGCTGAAGGAAGAGTTCGTCACGCCGCGGCATTCGAGCGCCTTCGGCAGCCTGATCACCGGCGAGAGAATCGAGCTCGGCCTCCTGCGCTACAAGGCCGGCGAAGGCGCAAAGGAACACGCGCACCCCCAGGAGCAGATCCTGCTCCTGCTGAAGGGAAGAGCCAGGCTCACGCTTGGCGCCGAGGTGTTCGACCTCGGCCCGGGCCAGGCGGCCCACATTCCACCCCACCTCCCGCACAGCCTGTCGGTGCTCGAGGACGCCGAAGTCATCAGCGTCAAGAGCGTCGTCGGCGGCGCGGGGCACAGGATCTGAGGAGACGCGCATGAAGCGAGAAGCAGCCCTGACCCCCGGCGCGAAAAAGGCCGGCCGCGGCGAATACGTGTTCGACTTCAACCGGCTCGACCAGATCATGGGCGGGCCCGGCTACTCGCCGGTGTTCGGCGGCTGCGTCGAGGGCGAGCGCATGATCGTTGCGCGAATGCGCGCCCCCGCCGGCAAGATGGGCGATCCGCACTCGCATCCCAACGAGCAGTGGATCTACGTGCTGGAGGGCGAGTTCGAATTCCGCATCGACGGGCAGATGCACCGCGTCGGGCCGGGAGGTCTCATCTTCGTGCCCGCCGGCAAAATCCACCAGGGCGGGGCGAGCGCTGCCGGGGACGCGGTCTTCTTTACCTGCAAAGACGCATCACACGGGCTTCACGGCGTCAAAGCCGGCGCAGGTCGGGCAGCGCGAACGGCCGCGCCGACTCGAACGCGCGCGCGGCGCGCAGCACCAGCGCGTCGGCGTAGCGCGGGCCGACGATCTGCAGGCCGGCGGGTAGCCCGTCGCGCGTGAGGCCGCAGGGAACCGAAGCCGCCGGCTGCTGGGTCAGGTTGAACGGATAGCTGAACGGCGTCCAGTCGGTCCAGCGCTTCTGCAGCATCGCGTCGGCGACGTCCTTGCCGGCGTCGAAGGCGGCGATCGACAGCGTCGGAGTGAGCAGCAGGTCGTAGGCGCGATGGAAGAGATTCATCTGCGCGCCGAGCGCGCCGCGCTTGTGCTGCGCGTCCAGGATTTCCAGTGCCGTAAATTTTTCCCCCTGGGCAGCAATCTCCAGCAGTCCCGGGTCGATCATCCTGCGCTTTTCCCTGGGCATGTCCTTGAGAAGAAAAGCCGCCCCCGGGAACCACTGTGCCCGGAAGATCGGCTCCGGATTGTCGAAGCCGGGATGTTTTTCCTCGACCTTGGCCCCGAGATCCGTGAAGACGGAGACCGCCTGAAGGAAGAGCTCCTTTACTTCGGCGTCCACCTTGGCATAGCCCAGATCGGGCGAGAAAGCGATGCGCAGGTCCTGCACGCCGTGCTCGAGCGTGGTGCGGTAATCGCGCGCTTCGTAGGGGAGGGCGTGCCAGTCGCGCGCGTCGGGAAGCGAGAGGACGTCGAGCATCAGCGCGGCGTCGGTGACATTGCGCGCGATCGGCCCGACGTGCGCGACGGTGCCGAAGGGCGACAGCGGCCAGGCCGGAACGCGGCCGAACGAGGGCTTGATGCCGAACAGTCCGGTGAAGGAGCAGGGGATGCGGATCGAGCCGCCGCCGTCGGTGCCGACCGCGAGCGGCCCCATGCCGGCGCCGACCGCCGCCACCGCGCCCTCGTTCGGCCGCGTTCCGGCCTGCCGGATTCCAGGGGTTGCGCGTGATGCCGCTCAGGGCGCTGTCGGTGACCGCTTTCCAGCCGAACTCGGGCGTGGCGGTCTTGCCCAGCAGCACCGCGCCGTGCTCGCGCAGCCGCGCCGTCGCCGGCGCATCGTCGTTCCACGGTCCCTTCGGGTCGATGGTCTTCGAGCCGCGCAGCGTCGGCCAGCCTTTGGTCAGTATCAGATCCTTGATCGAGACCGGGACGCCATCGAGCAATCCCTTCGGTTCTCCCCTCAACCACCGTGCTTCTGATTCTTCTGCATTCGATACAGCTTCCCTGGAAAGAAAGCAGAACGCATTCAATTTGGGATTCAATTGCTCGATGCGCTGCAGGACCGCGCGCGTCACCTCAACCGGCGAGACGTCTTTCTTGCGATACAGATTGGCGAGCTCGGCGGCGCCGAGCGAGCAGAGGTCGCTCACCGGCGCTCAGCTTTGGCCCGGGCGAGTGCCTTTTCGCGCCACAGCGGCCAGGCGCGCAGATAGTCCTGCGTCGGCACCGAGGCGCGCACTTCGGCGTCGTCGAGCCAGGTGATCCGGCCGCCGGGGCCGGCGAGCGCCATCGCCTGGGCCTGCATGCGCG
>Ga0209154_1000941_pt1 | contig 17852 bp, 18 predicted proteins | sample GraSoiAngelo_121_FD_185878 | JGI IMG/M metagenome (GOLD analysis project Ga0209154, IMG submission 185878) | Grasslands soil microbial communities from the Angelo Coastal Reserve, California, USA - 14_0919_12_20cm (SPAdes) (version 2) | ecosystem: Environmental > Terrestrial > Soil > Grasslands ... | reverse complement strand
GAAAAACAGTCGTCCCACACCAGGAAGTCGTCCGGCCCGACATCCGTGATCTCCGGGTTGATCATCGTCCAGCGCTGCTTGTCCACGGCCACGAACACGATCCGCACCGGCGCGCCGATTTGGGGCGCGGCCAAGGCCCGGCCCATCTTGTACTTCTCCTTGGCCACGCGCAGCGTGTCCCGCAGGTCATCCGCGACCAACCGGGTCGCGGCGGACTTGGCGTTCAGGACCCGCTCGCAGCGGACCCGCAGGATCGGATCGCCCAACAGGCGAATGCGCCGGACGGCCATGGGAGCGCCAATTTGGCGATTTGTCGCCCAGGTGCAACTCGCGCATCGCCTTTGGTTGACAATCCCGAGTAATTCCTGTAGGATTCCAGTCGCTCCGGTAGCGGTCTGCAACTTGCGACGCACAAAGGACTTCGGGAGTGCCTATGAGTAGCGGAATCGAAGCCCAGGTCCTCCAGCCCTACAAGTACGGCTTCGTCACGGATATCGAGTCGGAGACCGTCCCCCCCGGCTTGAGCGAGGAGGTTATCCGGCTGATCTCGCAGAAGAAGGGCGAGCCGGCCTGGATGCTCGAGTGGCGGCTCAAGGCGTATCGCAACTGGCTGAAAATGCCGGAGCCACACTGGGCCAACGTGCAGTACGGCCCGGTCGACTATCAGGCCATCAGTTATTACGCCGCCCCCAAGCAGCGGCCCAAGCTCGAAAGCCTCGATCAGGTGGATCCCAAGCTGCTCGAGACATTCGAGAAGCTCGGCATTCCGCTCGAGGAGCGGAAGCGACTCGCCGGCGTCGCGGTGGACGCGGTGTTCGATTCGGTGTCCGTCGCGACCACGTTCCGCGAGGAGTTGAAGAAGCACGGCGTGATCTTCTGCGCGATCTCGGAAGCGATCCGGGAGTATCCCGAGCTGGTGCAGCAGTACGTGGGCTCCGTGGTCCCGTACAACGACAACTTCTTCGCGGCGCTCAATTCGGCGGTGTTCACGGACGGCTCGTTCGTGTACGTGCCGAAGGGGGTGCGCTGCCCCATGGAGTTGTCCACCTACTTCCGGATCAACGCCGAGTCGACCGGCCAGTTCGAGCGCACGCTGATCGTCGCGGACGAGGGGAGCCACGTCAGCTACCTGGAGGGCTGCTCCGCACCGGTGCGGGACGAGAACCAGCTGCACGCGGCCGTGGTGGAGCTGGTGGCGCTCGACCACGCGACGATCAAGTATTCCACGATTCAGAACTGGTACCCCGGCGACGAAGAGGGGCGGGGCGGGATCTACAACTTCGTGACCAAGCGCGGCGCCTGCCGCGGCCGCGGCTCCAAGATATCGTGGACTCAGGTGGAGACCGGCTCCGCGATCACCTGGAAGTATCCCGGCTGCATCCTGCAGGGCGACGATTCGATCGGCGAGTTCTATTCGGTGGCCGTGACCAACCACCGGCAGCAGGCGGACACGGGCACCAAGATGATCCACATGGGCAAGAACACGCGCTCGACCATCGTGTCGAAGGGGATCTCGGCGGGCCGCGGCCAGAACACCTACCGCGGACTCGTGAAGATCCTCAAGGGCGCTGAGCAGGCCCGCAACTACTCGCAGTGCGACTCGATGCTGATCGGAGACCGGTGCGGCGCGCACACGTTTCCCTACATCGACGTGCGCAACAGCACCGCCATCATGGAGCACGAGGCCTCGACGTCCAAGATCGGCGAGGACCAGATCTTCTACGCCAAGCAGCGGGGCCTCTCCGCCGAAGACGCCGTGTCGATGATCGTGAACGGCTTCTGCAAGGAAGTCTTCAAGGAGCTCCCGATGGAGTTCGCGGTCGAAGCGCAGCGGCTGCTCGGGATCAGCCTCGAGGGGAGCGTGGGATGACGGGAAAGGGGAAACGGGAAACGGGACGGGAAACGGGAAAGGTGCTGCTCGAGATCAAGCATCTCCACGCGACCGTGGAGGGGACGGAGATCCTCAAAGGCGTCGACCTCACGGTGCGGACCGGCGAGGTGCACGCGATCATGGGGCCGAACGGCTCGGGAAAGAGCACGCTGGCCCAGGTGCTCGCCGGCCATCCGGCGTACACGGTCACCGGTGGACAGGTGCTGTACGAGGGGAAGGACCTGCTCGCGATGGCCCCGGAGCAGCGGGCGCGCGAGGGCGTGTTTCTGGCGTTCCAGTATCCGGTCGCGATCCGGGGCATCACCAACGCGTATTTCCTGCGCGCGGCCGTGAACGCGATCCGCAAGCACAAAGGCGTCGAAGAGCTCGGGCCCGTGGAATTCATGGACGCGCTCGAAGAGAAGCTCACGGCGATCGGCTGGGACTCGAGCTACTTGACCCGGCCCGTGAACGACGGCTTTTCGGGCGGCGAGAAGAAGCGCAACGAGATCCTGCAGCTCGCGGTGCTCGATCCCAAGCTCGCGATCCTCGATGAGACCGATTCGGGTCTCGACATCGACGCCTTGAAGACGGTGGCGCAGACGGTCGACAAGCTGCGCCGGCCCGACAACGCGACGGTGCTCGTAACGCACTACTACCGGATTCTCACGCACATCGAGCCCGACGTCGTGCACGTGCTGGCGTCGGGCCGGATCGTCAAGTCGGGCGGGAAAGACCTGGCGCTCGAGCTGGAAGAGAAGGGGTACGACTGGCTCCGCACGGAAGCGGCGGTGGCGTGAACGTCACAGACCGCTACGTCGCCGATTTCAAGTCGTTCGCGGGGAACGGCGCCGCCGGCGCGCCCCCATGGCTCAAGCAGATCCGCGAAGGTGCCATCGCGCGGTTCGCCGAGCTGGGCTTCCCCACCACGAAGCAGGAGGAGTGGCGCTTCACGAGCGTCGCGCCGATCGTGGACACGCGGTTCTCGCATCTCGCCTCCCCCATTCCGCATCCCGGGCTTTCCGAGATCGGGTCGTTACTCGTCGGAGCCGGCCCGCGCGTCGTCCTGGTCGATGGCCGGTACGCGCCGGAGTTATCGTCGTCCGCTGGCCGGCCGGACGGCGTGCAGGTTGGCAGCCTGGCGTCGGCGATCAGGAACGGTCCAAGCGGCGACCTCGCGCGTGAGCACCTCGCGCGCCACGCCCGCTGGCACGACAGCGCCTTTGCGGCGCTCAACACGGCGTTCCTCGCGGACGGCGCGTTCGTGCACGTGCCCGCCGGCGTCGCGCTCGAGCAGCCGATCGAGTTGCTGTTCCTGTCGAGCGGCGCGTCCGGTGCCGACGGCCCGACCGTGTCGCATCCCCGCAGCCTCATCGTGATCGAGCGGGGCGCGGAAGCCGCGGTGGTCGAGACGTACGCCGGCCTCGGGGGCGGTGTGTACTGGAGCAACGCGGTCACCGAGATCGTGGTGGGCGAAGGCGCGCGGGCCGAGTTGTACCGGGTGCAGCGGGAGGGCCCGCGCGGCTTCCAAGTCGCAACGACACATTCGCGACAGGAACGCGACACCTCCCTGGGAGTGCACGTCGTGACGCTGGGCGCGGCCCTGGCCCGCCACGACATCACCACCGTCCTGGCCGGCGCGGGCGCGGAGCTCATTCTCAACGGGCTGTACTTGTTGAGCGATGCGCAGCACGCTGACCACCACACCGTGATCGACCACGCCCAGCCGCACTGTGCCAGCCACGAGTACTTCAATGGTGTGCTCGCGGAGCGGGCGCACGGCGTGTTCAACGGGCGCATCATCGTGCGGCCGGGGGCGCAGCGCACCGACTCGAAGCAGACCAACAACAACCTGCTGCTCTCGACCGAAGCGCGCGCCGACAGCCAACCACAGCTCGAGATCTACGCGGACGACGTCAAATGCACTCACGGCTCCACGGTGGGGCCGATCGACCAGACCCAGCTGTACTATCTCCGCAGCCGCGGGTTGTCCGCCGAGGCGGCCCGCGGCATCCTCACCTACGGATTCGGCGCCGAGATCCTGGACCGCATGCGGCAACCGGCGGTGCGGGAGCGGCTCGACCGGCTGGTGCGGGAGCGGCTCGGGTGATGCTCGACGCCGCCCGCCTCCGGGCCGATTTCCCGCTGCTGGCGCAGCGGGAGAACGGTCACCCGCTCGTCTATCTCGACAATGCGGCGACGACCCAGAAGCCGCAGGCCGTGCTCGACGCCATCGCCGAGTACTACCGGACCACCAACGCCAACGTGCACCGCGGGGCGTACGGCCTGGCGATCCGCGCCACCGAGGCGTACGAGGCGGCGCGCGCGCAGTTGGCCGGCTTCGTCAACGCTTGGGCGCCGGAGGGTGTGGTGTTCACGCGCGGCACCACCGAGGCGATCAACCTGGTCGCGGGCGCCTACGGTCGTGCCCATGTTCGCGCGGGTGACACCGTGGTCGTCACCGCCATGGACCACCATTCGAACCTCGTGCCGTGGCAGCTCCTGTGTCAGGAAAAGGGCGCCACCCTGCGCATGGTGGAGATCAGCGAGGACGGGCGGATCGACTTGTCCGATTACGGGCGCGCGCTCGAGCGGCGACCCAAGATCGTCGCGTTCCCGTACGTCTCGAACGCGCTCGGCACGGTCAACCCCGCGGCACAGCTCGCCCGGCTGGCGCACGCGGTGGGCGCGATCGTGGTGGTCGACGGGGCACAGTCGACGCCGCACCTGCGGGTCGACGTGCAGGGGCTCGACTGCGACTTCTACGCCCTCTCGGGTCACAAGATGCTCGGACCCATGGGCTCGGGCGCGCTGGTGGCGAAGCCCGAGCTGCTCGATGCGATGCCGCCCTATCACGGCGGCGGAGAAATGATCTCCCGCGTGTGGGACGATCATTCGACCTACAACACGATTCCCCACAAGTTCGAGGCCGGCACCCCGAACGTGGAAGGAGCGGTCGGCCTGGCGGCGGCGATCGCCTACCTCGAGCGCATCGGCCCCGAGCGTATCGCGGAGCACGAGCAGGCGCTCGCCGCGGCCGCGATCGAGCGCCTCACGCAGATCGAAGGCGTCACGGTGTACGGCCCGCGCGACCACCGGGCGGGCGTCGTCTCGTTCACCTACGGCGACATCCACCCGCACGACATCGCGACCATCCTCGACCAGGACGGCATCTGCATCCGCGCCGGGCACCACTGCGCCCAGCCGCTGATGCGACGACTCAACGTCCCCGCCACGGCGCGCGCCTCGTTCTATCTCTACAACGGATTGGACGAGGTCGACGCCCTCGCCGGTGCGCTCGTGAAGGCGGGAGCCCTGTTTGGATACGTCCCCGCCTGATCCGCAGCTCAGCGCCCTCTACCAGGAGCTGATCCTCGATCACTATCGGCGCCCGCGCAACAAGGGTACCCTGGACGACGTGACGCATTCGGTGTCGCTCAACAACCCGCTGTGCGGCGACGAGATCGATCTGCAGCTGCGGGTGGACGGCGACGTCATCCGGGAGGCGCGTTTCATCGGCAGGGGCTGTTCGATCAGCCAGGCGGCCGCGTCGATGATGACGCAGCTCCTCAAGGACAGGTCGATCCCGCAGGCCTTGGCGCTGGCCGACCGGATGAGCGCCATGATGCACGGCGACCAGGCCGCCGCGCGGGACAAGACGCTGGGCGAGCTGCGCGCGCTCGCCGGGGTCTCCAAGTTTCCGGTCCGCATCAAGTGCGCACTCCTCCCCTGGAATGCCTTGACGGACGCGCTCAAGGGCTGACGAGGCTACATTAGCCTCGCACCCATGACGTCCCCTGCCCCCGCCTCCTCCCCGAAACCGATCCTGGTGCTCGACCGGGTCCGCAAAGCGTTCGCGGGCCACACCGCCGTCGACGACCTGTCGCTCGCCGTGCCCCCGGGCGTGATCTACGGGCTGCTCGGTCCCAACGGGGCCGGCAAGACGACCACCATCCGCATGATCATGGACATCCTCCAGCCCGATGCCGGCTCAGTGCGCCTGTTCGGCGGGGCGGCCGGGGGCCGGATGCACGCCGAGCGGATCGGCTACCTCCCCGAGGAGCGCGGCTTGTACCGCAAGATGCGCGTGCTCGACGTGCTGGTGTTCCTCGGCGAGATGAAGGGGATGGAGCGGCGGCGCGCGCGGCAGCGGGCCGGCGAATGGCTCGAGCGGCTCGGGCTGGGGCAATGGCGCCTGCGCCGCATCGACGAGCTGTCCAAGGGGATGCAGCAGAAGGTGCAGTTCATCTCCACCATCCTGCACGAGCCGGCGCTCGTGATACTGGACGAGGCGTTCGCCGGCCTCGATCCGGTCAACGCCCAGGTGATGAAGGACACGGTCCTCGAGCTGCGCGCCCGCGGTGCCACCATCCTGTTCTCGACCCACATCATGGAGCAGGCCGAAAAGCTGTGCGAGCACGTGTGTATCATCGCGCGCGGGCGGAAGCTGGTGGACGGCCCGCTCGGCGACATCAAGCGGACACGCGGTGGACACCATCTCGTCGTCGGGTTCGACGGCAGCGTGGGAGCGGCGGCCCGAGTCTTTGCCGACACGTCGATCGTCAAAAAAGTCGATGACTACGGTCAATACGCCGAGGTCGAGCTCGCCCCCGGGGCCGACCCGCAGCGGGTGCTGCGCGACCTGGTCGGGTCGGGAGCGCGGCTGGCGCGCTTCGAGTTGCGCGAGCCTTCGCTCCTGAAAATCTTCATCGACCTGGTAGGCCCGGAGGCGGTACAGGCCGGCGTGCGACCCGATGCGTAAGATCTGGGCGATCGTACGGCGCGAATTCGTGGAGCGGGTACGGACCCGGTGGTTCTGGATCGGAGCGCTGCTCGGCCCCGTGCTGTTCGGTGCCGTCTTCTTCCTCTCCGGACAACTGGGGCGCGGCGGCGGACTGAAGCGGATCGCGATCGTCGACGGCACGACGACGCAGCTGGGTGCCCGTATCGCCGAGCAGCTCGGCCGGAGTGGGGACTGGGCGATCCGCGTGCCCGCGGCCGTCGGCGTCGTGGACTCCCTGACCGCGCAGGTCCGGGCCAAGCAGCTCGACGGCTTCTTGATCGTCACGGACGCCGCGCTCGACTCCGGTAAAGTGGAGTACCGCGGCTCCAACGTCTTTGCAGGTAAAGGTGCCCTGCAGCGCCCCGTCGGCGAGGCGCTGACGGTGGTCCGGCTCCAGCGGGCCGGCGTGGATCCCCGACTCGTGGCCCGCGCGAGCATCCCGCTGCGTCTCGAGACGTGCAAGATCTCGCGTGGCACGACGTGCGGTGAGAGCGCCGCGCAGTCCTTCTCCCTCGCCTACTTCATGGGGATCATCCTCTACACGGCGATCCTCTTGTACGGCATCAACGTCATGAGCTCGGTGCTCGAGGAGAAGACGACCCGCATCGTGGAGGTGCTGGTATCGTCGCTGCGCCCCTTCCAGTTGCTGCTCGGCAAGGTGCTCGGGGTCGGGGCGGTGTCGATTTTCCAGTTCCTCATTTGGGGAGTGGCGGGCCGCCTGCTGCTGGCGCGCCGGGCGCCCCTCACGGGGGGCGATGTGGGAGGGGCGGACGAGCTGTTTCAGGTGCCGCATGTGACGGGCGCGACGTTCGCCGTCTTCATGGCGTACTTCCTGGGCGGTTTCTTTCTGTACTCCGCCATGTTCGCGGCGGTCGGCGCCATGTCGTCCACCGAGCAGGAGGCGCGTCAGGCGCAGCAGCCGGTGGCGTGGATGCTCGTGCTGTCGTTCATCAGCATGTTCGCGATGCTGAACGACCCGGGCTCGACCCTGGCCGTGACGCTCTCGCTCATCCCGTTCAGCTCACCCGTCGCCATGCCGGTCCGATGGGCCGCCGGCACCCTGCCGGCGTCCGAGCTGGCGCTCTCGTTGGCGATCCTGCTGGCGGCGATCGGCGGGGTCACGTGGGTGGCCGCCCGGATCTATCGGGTCGGCATACTCATGACGGGGAAGCGCCCCAATCTAAAGGAGCTGGTGCGCTGGGTCAGGGCGGCGTGAGCGCTAGACGCACAGACGCAGCAGACGCACAGGGGAGAGCAGTCAACGGGGTGTAGAGGGTCGCGCCGACGAATCGCTGATCTTCCTCAATAAACCATACAGCGTCTTGCTGGTCTCAACGGCGAGCGCCTCCAGTCGACCATAATCGGCTGGCTCCAAGTATCCAACATCCCTGGCGATCTCGATCGCGGTCTGAACCTCCGCGAGTGATGACCAGGCTGTGTCCAAGTAGCGTCGATATTCTCGCGTCCCCCTTCGTGTGCTGCCTTCGGCGATATTCAAGGGAACGGAGTAGCATGCGCGACGCAACTGATCGGCGAGGGCCCCCTGTTCATAGTCGGGGAAGCCGCGCGCGGCCTTGACGCACTCGACTGCCAGTCGCTGCGCGTGCTGCCACGCCTTCAGTTTCTGGTGTAGCGGCATGGAGCGAACCTAGGTCGATAGCCACGAAGCCGCGGTATCGCTTTCACGCGACCGGTACCCCCTTTGCGCAATCTGTTACTGCCCTGCCTGTTCTCCTCTGTGCGTCTGCTGCGTCTGTGCGTCTCGTTTGTCGCGTCTGGGCGTCTAGGCGTCTATTATTGACGCATGTCCCTCGACTATGACGTAATCATCGTCGGCGCCGGCCACGCCGGCTGCGAGGCTGCCGTCATGTCCGCCCGCCTCGGCGCCAAGACGCTCCTGCTCACCTCCAACCTCGACACCATCGGCCAGATGTCCTGCAATCCCGCCATCGGCGGAATCGCGAAGGGTACCGTGGCGCGGGAGATCGACGCGCTCGGCGGCATCATGGGGCGGGCCACCGATCGCGCGACCATTCAGTTCCGGATGCTCAATCGCTCCAAGGGACCGGCCGTGTGGGCCCCGCGCGCCCAGTGCGATCGCACGCTGTACCGCCGCGCCGTGCGCGTGTTGCTCGAAGGCTTTCCGACGCTCGAGCTCGTCCAGGGGATGGTCAGCGGACTGCTGTTGGACGGCCCGCGGGCGTCGGGAGTGCGCACCGCCGACGGGCGCAGCATTCGCGCGCGCGCCGTGGTGCTGACGGCCGGGACCTTCCTGCGAGGACGCATTCACCTCGGCACCGACACGCAGATCCCCGCTGGTCGAGCGGGCGACCAGCCCGCGGTGGCTATCGCGGAACACATTGAATCACTTGGACTTACAGCGTTGCGCTTCAAGACTGGGACGCCGCCGCGCGTCGACGGCCGGAGCGTCGACTGGTCCAAGGTCGAGCGCCAAGACGGTGACGGGGACGAATACCGCTTCTCCTTTTACGAACGCGCGGCGTTGTCGCGCCAAGTGCCATGCTGGATCACATGGGCGGGCGAGGAAGTGAAGGCGATCATCCGCGCTCACCTGCGGGAGTCGGCCTTGTACGGGGGCGCCATCAGCGGCCGCGGGCCGCGTTACTGCCCGTCGGTCGAGGACAAGATCGTCAAGTTCCCCGATGCCAAGCGGCACCAGGTGTTCCTCGAGCCCGAGGGTCTCGATACGCATGAGTTGTACGTGAACGGGCTGTCCACTTCCCTGCCCGTGCCGGTGCAGCGCGAATTTCTCCGGGCCGTGCCGGGGCTCGAGCGGGCGCACATGACCCGCCCGGGCTACGCCATCGAGTACGACTATTATCCGCCCACTCAGCTGACCCCCTGGCTCGAGACGAAGGCGCTGGAGCAGCTGTTTTTCGCCGGGCAGATCAATGGTACGACTGGGTACGAGGAGGCCGCCGGCCAGGGTGTGGTGGCGGGAATCAATGCGGTGCGTCGGCTGCGCGGCCAGGAGCCCGTGCTGTTGGCGCGGGACGCCGCGTACATCGGAGTCCTGGTGGATGATCTGGTGACTCGCGGCGTCGACGAGCCGTACCGGTTGTTCACCTCGCGCTCCGAGTTCCGGCTGTTGCTGCGCCAGGACAATGCGCTGCGTCGACTCGCGCCCTTGGCCGAGCGGCTCGGTCTGTTGACCGCGGCGGAGCTGCGCACGGCGGAACGGCGGCGGGCGGAAGAAGACAGCGTCGTCGCCGTCGCCCGCGCCACGACCATCGCGCCGGCGGCCGCGGCGCCTGTGCTCCTCGCCACGGGCACGACGCTGGCGGAGCCCGAGCGCGTCGCGAGCGTCGCGCGCCGGCCCGGTGCTTCGCTGCGCGCGCTGCTCACGGCGGCGGGCGTGACCGTGACCGCCGACGTGGACGCCGTCGCCAGCGCCGAGATCGAGCTCAAGTACGACGGCTATCTCGCGCGTGAGAAGGAAGCAGCGGCGCGGCTGGCCGAGCTGGCCGCATTCGCGCTGCCCCTGGACCTTCCCTATCTCGAGCTCAAGAGTCTGGCGACGGAGGCGCGACAGAAGCTGGACCGGATCCGCCCGACGTCGCTGGCGCAGGCGGCGCGCATTCCCGGCGTTTCGCCGAGTGACCTGCACAATCTCGTGGTTGAGACGGCGCGCTGGCGCCGGCGCGTGGCGTAGTCCAACCGTCAGAGTGGTTGTTTCACGTGAAACGTGCGGTCGATTTCACGTGAAACTCGGCCTTTACGCCACCCCACCCACTCCATATATTGGGACCATTCCAACGGTACAGTCATATAACGCATTTATTTTCAACATGTTATAGAGATGTCACGCGTCATCGCGATCGCCAATCAAAAAGGCGGCGTTGGAAAAACAACCACCGCCGTGAATCTCGCCGCCTCGCTCGCCACCGCGGAGCGGAAGACGCTCTTGGTCGACGCCGATCCGCAGGCCAACTCGACGAGCGGCGTGGGCATCGAGCGCGACCGCATCAGACACTCGTTGTACGACGCGCTGCTCGACGGCCGCGCCCTCGCCGACGCGCGCTTCACGCACGTCCATTTCCCGTACCTCGACGTGGTGGCGGCGACCCAGGACCTGGTCGGCGCCGAGATCGAGCTGGTCAACAAGCAGGGACGCGAGACGGTAATGCGCCGCGCGCTGCGCGACGTGCGCGATGAGTACCAGTACGTGATCATCGACTGCCCGCCGTCCCTCGGTCTCCTGACGCTCAACATGCTCACGGCGGCGGACAGCGTGCTCATCCCGATCCAGTGCGAGTACTACGCGCTCGAGGGTCTGTCGCAGCTCCTCAATACCATCAAGCTGGTGCAACGAAACTTCAACGCCGCCCTGGCGATCGACGGGGCGCTCCTGACCATGTACGACGCCCGGCTCAACCTCTCCAAGCAGGTCGCGGACGAAGCGAAGGAGTACTTCGCGTCCCAGATGTTCGGGATCACGATTCCCCGCAACGTGCGTCTGGCCGAGGCACCGAGCTTCGGAAAACCCATCCTCTTGTATGACGTGCAGTCGGTAGGCGCCAAGAGCTACCTCGCGGTGGCGCAGGAGCTGATCCGGCGCGTCGAACGCGGCGGGTTGGCGGCCTCGTCCGCCTCCGCCGCCTCCCCTGCCCCGCCCGCTGCCGAACCGCTGCCGGAGGTGACCGCATGACGGAAACCATCACCAGTCGCCGTCGTCTCGGCCGAGGCCTCGAAGCCCTACTGGGACCGACGCGCGAGGAGGCGGAGCGCGAGGGCAGTCTCGTCGAGCTGGCCATCGCCGACATCCGCCCCAACCCGTTCCAACCGCGCCGCGACGTCGACCCCGCGGCGCTCGACGAGCTGACGGCGTCGATCCGCAAAGCTGGTCTGCTGCAGCCCGTCGTCGTACGACAGGCGCCCGGTGGGGGCGGGGGCGGGGGCAACGGCGGGTTCGAGCTGATCGCCGGTGAACGCCGGTTGCGCGCCTGCCAGGCGCTCGGGTGGGAGAAGATTCCCGCCGTGAAGCGCGAGGTGGACGACCGTACCGTGCTGACGCTCGCGTTGGTCGAGAACCTGCAGCGCGACGACCTCTCCCCCGTGGACGAAGCGCGCGGTTACGAACGACTCATCGCCGAGTTCAACCTGGCGCAGCAGGATGTGGCGGACGCGGTGGGACGCGACCGCTCGACCGTCGCGAATGCCCTCCGGCTCCTCAAGCTCCCGGCGGCGGTGCTCGCACTGCTGCACGGCGGCGGGTTATCGGTCGGTCACGCCCGCGCGCTGCTCGCCCTCGACGATGCGCGCCTCGCGACGTCGCTCGCGAAGGAAGCGGTGGATGCCGGGCTGTCGGTGCGGGACGTCGAGGACCGGGTGCGCGGCGGGCGGGCGCCGGTCAGACGCCCCCGACTGAAGAAAGGGCAGGGCCAGGCGCCCGAGGTGCGTCGCATCGAAGACGCGCTGCGGCGCCGGCTCGGCACCGACGTCCGCGTGACGCTCCGCGCCAAGGGAAAGGGCCAGCTGCACGTCAACTTCTACTCCAACGACGATCTCGCGCGCCTGCTCGAGCTGATCCTGGGTGCGCCGTTCGACGGATGAGGCACAAGGATCGCCGCGTCACCATCGTCGTCCACACCGACGGGGAGCTCGCCTCCCGTCAATACCGTCTGCCCCTGTGGGCCGTCGAGGCGGGAAAGTGGAGCGCGCTGGTGATCGGATTGCTGATCGTGTTGTTCTTCGCGTTCGCGGGGCCGATCGGTCGCGCGGCGGCCCGCGTGCCCGGGCTGGAGCGGGAAGTCGCGCGCCTCGAAGCAGAAAACAGCCGCGTGCAACAGCTCGCCGGGGCCCTGAATCGCGCCGAGTCGAATTACCAGGAGCTCCGCTCGATGCTCGGCGTGAAGGCGCCCCCCGACAAGGCCGCCGTCGCCCGCCCGGACCTGATGCGCAGCACCGCGGTGCGGGCGCGTCCGCCCTCGGCGCCGCTGCGCTATGAGAGCGGAACGTCGGAGCCGACGCACTGGCCGCTCGATATCCCGGGCTTCGTCACGCGGGGCCAGGTGCGGCCGGGCGATCCCGCCGAGTCTCACCCCGGCATCGACATCGCCGTGCCTCCGGGCACGCCGGTGCGCGCGGCGGGCGGCGGAGTCGTCGAGGCGGCAGGCACCGACCCCGCCTACGGGCAGTTCGTCCTCTTGCGCCACGCGGCGGGTTATGAAACGATGTACGGTCACGCCTCGCGCATCCTGGTGCGCGAAGGCGATTCGGCGCAGGCGGGGCAGGTGATCGCGCTGTCCGGCAACTCGGGGCGATCCACGGCGCCCCACCTCCACTTCGAAATCCGCCGCGAGGGGAAATCACTCGATCCCCTCACGGTCGTCAAACAGGAGAATTGACATGGCGATGTTCACCGAGAAAGGGCCGGGCGCGCCCGAGGCCGAAGCCGGACTCTCGATCATCGGCACCGGGATGCGCGTCGTCGGGGACATCACCGCCGACGGCGTCGTCAAGATCGAGGGCACCGTCGTGGGTACAGTGCGCGCCGGCCGGCAGGTGCTGGTAGGGAAGGGGGGTGAGGTCGAAGGGGACGTCATCTCACGCGAGGCGATCATCGGCGGGGAAGTACGCGGCAGCATCCGGGCCGAAGAGCGCATCGAAATCCAGTCCACCAGCGTCGTGCATGGCGACGTGGCGGCCAAGCGGCTGTTGGTGCAGGAAGGCGGTGAGATCAACGGCGTCGTGCGCATGGGCGAAGCGGCGCTCGAAGAAGAAGCCGGCGAGAAAGTCAGCGCGGGACGGTCGTACTAGTCCCCCCGCAGGGATATCCACACTCCGCACCCTTCGCATGTGGATTTCATATGTCGTTGTGAGTAAACATCTTAGTTGCTATAGTGACGTGAGAATCTCACGTCACTGTCGATAATCTGGTGAGATAATGCCTCCATCCCGGCTCGCTTGATGCGCGCGATCGATCTGGCCTTGTTGGTGTCGTACCTCGACCGCTACCTCCGGATCAGCGAGGTAGCGGACGCCCCCAACGCGCTCAACGGGCTCCAGGTCGCGAACGGAGGAACGATCAGCCGGATCGCGGCCGCCGTGGACCTGTGTGCGGCCACGGTGCAAATGGCGGCGCAGCAGGGAGCGGACTTGCTGCTCGTGCATCACGGTCTCTTCTGGGGCGGGCTCGAGCGCCTCACGGGGCGCGCGTATCGGCGAGTTGCGGGACTCATCGAGCACAATATTGCGCTGTACAGCGCGCACCTCCCTCTCGACGTGCATCCCGAGGTCGGCAACAACGCGGTGCTGGCGCACCAACTCGGCGTCGCGCGGCGGGGGGAGTTCGGGGAGGAGTACGGCTTGCGGATCGGCGTGTGGGGAGAGGTCGACGTCCCGCGCGCGGCCCTGGCGCAACGTCTCGGAGATGTCGTGGGCGGGCGCACTCGTCTCATGGGGTTCGGGCCGGAGCGCGTGCGGCGCGTGGGTATCGTGACGGGAGCGGCGGGCTCGATGATCGGGCAGGCCGCCGCCTTGGGCCTCGACACCTACATCACCGGTGAAGGGGCGCACCACACGTTTTTCGACGCCGAGGAGCTGGGCCTGAACGTCTTCTACGCGGGGCACTACGCCACGGAAACGTTCGGCGTGAAGGCCCTGGCCGAGCGGCTCTGCGCCGAGTTCGACCTCCCCTGGACGTTTCTGGACCACCCAACGGATCTCTGAGCCGTTACGGCACGGCGACGATCCCGACTTCGTCGCCGAAGTCGTCGCCCGCACGAGTGAGGCCCACGGGGACGATCCACGCGCCCCTGTCGATCCGCACGTTGAGCCGGTGCATGCCGCTCGGAATGGGCAGCACGGTCTCCCACACTCCGTTCCCGATGCGGCGCAACGGCCGCGGTTGCCAGTCGGTAAAGTCGCCCGCGAGCTCCACGTCCGCCGCCGTATTGGCGGTGTACAGCACGAGCCGGACGGCGCCGTCGGGCCGCGGCAGCACCTCGAGCCGCACGTCCGCGACGGGATCTCCGTCGTCCGCCGTCCCCCGTGGCGACGCGGTCGGCACGGAATGGTGCGACACGAGCGGAGCCGGGCTCGGAACGCGCAGCCGCACGCCGCCGCTCACGTAGCGACCGGCGACGCTGCCACTGACCGGGTCGGTGGGGTAGCGGCCCCCGGCGACGAACAGCGCCGTTCGCTCGCCGAGCGCGAGCGTCGCGCTCGCCTCGCCGAACACGCCGCGCCCGCCCCCCCGGCTCGCGAACCGGGCTCCCACGGACGCGTCGAGTGCCAGCGCCCCGCGACGTGTCTGAGCGGTCGTCACGAAATCGCTGTAGGCCGTGTCGCCCACGAACGAGCGGGTCGCCGACGCGGCCAGCATCACTCGGGAGCGCCGGGCCCATGCTCCGATGCCCGCGACCGCCACCGGGCGCGCCGCGCTGCCGTACGAGGTGCGTCCCCCCGTGCCTCCGATCCAGACGCCGCGATCCGCTCCCAGGATATGCAGCCGCGCGTCGGCGGTGGCGTGCCAGAAGCTCGCGAAATCGAGATAGCGGCTCGCGCCCAACGAGGCGCCGATCTCTCCGCGCCAACGACGCACGGGGGGTCGTATGAGCAACGAGCCGGCGACGAGGCCCTGCAGACTCCGGTGGCCGCTCTCGAACCGCAGGTATGTGCCGCGCGCGGTGAGGGTGCCCGTCGGTTGCTCCCAGCGCACGGCGGGGGAGACGGACGCGGCGGCCGATGGGAGGAAGCCGTCGTAGCGCACGGACGACACGCCGACGTCGACGGTACCGGTCGCCTGGGCCGCCGGGGCACGGGCGCCCAAGAGCGACCACGCCGCGGCGACCGACGCGGCCCACGCATGTCTCGCGGCCATGGGCGGCCGCACGTATCAGGGACGACCGGGGCGCTGCTGGCGGGCCCCCGCGTTCACCTGGACGGCTGCGGCGGCGACCGCGGCCGCGGTCGCGGACGCGGGTGGCGCACCAAGCGCGATGTCGCGCTCCACCGCGCGGCGGAACTCCACCAGATCCGTGTCTCTCGATTTCGCGGCGAGGGAGAGTACGGCGGCCGCGGCGCTGTCGACCGGGACGCCGCTCGCGACCAGGTCCGTGAGCACGGCCAGCGGCACCGTGAGGGACTCCCGCCGGATGCGCCGCAGCTCGGTCAAGATCACCGGGGGCGCCCCGGCGCGCAGCGCCGCGGCCGCGGCCGCAAGCTCGGGTGGCGAGGTCGTGGGGCCGAGCGCGTTGCGCGCGTGGCCCAGGTCGAGAGCCAGCCGGCGCACGGCGGCGACGATGCGCTCGGCGCTGGCCCGCTTGGTCGCGCCTTCGAGGGCGCGCTGCACCAGTGGCTCGGTGGGCAGGGCGGCCGCGCGCGCCGAATCGACCAGCGCGGCGACGATCGGTCGGGTGATCGAGTCGAGCCGCTCGAGCCGGGAATCGACCTGCTGGGCCATAGCCGTGGCCGCGGCGAGAGTCACCACGACCAGACCGGAGCCGAGCCCGCGCCAGTGCAGCGTCACGAGCCCCCCACCGTCACGACCGAGCTCGGAGTCCCAAACTCGTCGTCGCGCGCGACGGGCGCGGCGGGATCCGCCACCCAGCTGACGCCGTCCACCAGGAATGCATACCGATACCGCCCGGGCGTCAACGGAATGACCGCTGTCCATACGGACCCGTCTCGGCGGGCACGCTGCATCGGAGTGCGCGCAGCGTCCCAATCGTTGAAGTCCCCGACCAGCGACACCGTCGCGGCCCGCGGCGCGACGACGACGAAGCCGAACGCGCGCGCGCTCGCGGGTGCGGGACGGTAGAATCGATCGGGACGCGAGAGCGCGACGACCACGAACGCCGCCGCAATCGCGAGCGCGCTCAACGGCGAGAGCCGGACGGTGCGCGGCCGGGTGAGCCAGCGCCAGACGTCCCTAGCCGTCCCTCCCCCCCGGCGCGCCGGGAGGCGCGCGATCTGCTCCATCACCCGCTCGTCGAGGGCCGAGTCGACCGTGACGGGGCGGCGCAGCTGCCGCACGACCCGCCCGACGAGCTCCTCATCCGCCTCAAACACGCTCCGCCTCCCTGAGAATCACTTGCAGTTGCTCGCGGGCGCGCTTCACGCGCATCTTGAGCGCCGACACGCCCGCACCGGTCAGCCGCGCCATCTCTTCGTACTCGAGATCCTCGACGTGCTTGAGAAGGAACGCCTCCCGGTGTTCCGGCGTCAGCCTCGCCAAGGCCCAGCGCACCACATCCTCCCCCTCCGTCTGTTCGGCCACGCTCGAGTGGGCGACGCCGTTGAGCGCGACGTCGTCGCGCACGAAGACACGCCCGCGCCTCGCCGCCCGGGCGCCCGTCGTGCGGCACCGATTCACCAGAATGCCATACAGCCATGCCCCGAATCGCGCCCCGTCGTCACAGCGCTCGAGCGAGCGATACGCCCGGACGAAGGCGTCCTGCAGCGCCTCCTCGGCGTCTTCGCGATTGCCGAGCATGTGCACGGCGTAGCGGGCCAGGCGGTCTCGGTACCGCGCGACGAGTGCGGCGTAGGCCCCGGTGTCGCCGGCCAGTACCCGGCGCACCACCTCCGCGTCGCTCGTCCCCACGCTGTCTATACCCACGCGCGCCCCCGGGGCGTCACATCGCCCTCCGGCCACGGCACTTGTGACGCCGTGGTCCAGAGCAGAGGTATCTCTCACAAAGGCCACCTGCAAGTCTGCTGCCACAGGAGCTGGGTTAAATGTCGACTCGTGCTACACTCGCCGGATGCCTGGTGCTCGCGCTCTCGATCGTTGGCTGCTACCAGGACGACACCACAGCCACCTCCCCGCAGCGACTGAAGCCGCGCATCACGGTGCGGCTCACCGACGCGCCCTTCCCCTACGACTCGCTCCACAGCGTCACCATCTACGTGGTGCAGATCGAGGCCAACACGGCGCAGGACACGAGCGTGGACGGCCGCTGGGAGCTCATTACGGAGCCCCGCAAGAGCTTCGACCTGCTCGCGTTGCAGCAGGGCACCACGGCCCTCCTGGGCGAGGGCGAAATGCCCGCGGGCCAGTATCACGCGGTCCGGATGACTATCGATACGACTCAATCAGCCATCACTTGGAACGACGCGGCGCAGCACGCTGCGCCAGTGAACTGGCACGGGTCGTCGACGATCTACGCGTTTGTGGAGTATCCCGTGAGCGTCGCGAGTCAGGGGGCCGACATCGTGCTCGATTTCGACGTC